>Ga0307930_1001365_pt1 | contig 19286 bp, 16 predicted proteins | sample OrgLakmetageno46_FD_203161 | JGI IMG/M metagenome (GOLD analysis project Ga0307930, IMG submission 203161) | Saline water microbial communities from Organic Lake, Antarctica - #46 | ecosystem: Environmental > Aquatic > Non-marine Saline and Alkaline > Saline | place: Antarctica: Organic Lake...
TTCAAATGGAGTTTAGGCGCTGCGAGCCCAACATCCCTGTCCTGATGAAGCTGCGGCACCTTTTTACTATTTGGCTGCCAGGTCCAAGACTGCACTGTTTCTGCTTGAAAATGGCACTGCAGACAATTCTGCAGCCTTTGTTTATGACTACAGTTCTATGTGCGAGATTTTGGCGGTGGTCGAGGATGCTGGCGTGCACTTACTAATGAGTTTGCTGCTTGGCAGTGCGGCCACCTCCCGGGAGACGCGCACGACGCCAAGCATTTTGCACAATTTGAATTAGCCTAGAGTGCCCATGGAGCCACTACTTTTGATCAATTGCTCATAATGAGTGAAGTTTCCTGTGTTCACTCGATTCTGCATCGGTGGACTCTAAAAATAAAAAGCTAATCAAAGACTTTATGTCCTAAATATAATCCCTGCGCGCATGTTTTAGCTTAAGCTATAACCTCTAACCTCTCGGCGTGGATCGACGGTTTGCGCTTAATATTCGACCCATGGTGTTCAATAATTGACTGTGCGGTGTGCGGTGCGTACATCACACATCGATAACCGGTACAGGGAAAAACCTCTCTTTCCCTTAAGCGTGGGCAGAAAAATAGCAAATACGACACTGACATGTCCCAAATACGTCAACAAAGACCTCATGCAGCTTGGTAACTGAAACTGAAAAGTGATAGCACTTTGGATTCTGATTATTGCATTTGGGGAGGGCAGATTATTCCTGCTATATTTTCAATCGGGTTGGGAGCAATTGACTTAGCACTAACAACGGAGTTGTTGTCCCAAGTCCCGAATAGTAAATAGATGGGCTTCTTGCACTGCGCACTAGCGCACTGCGAGGTATACAGGTAGACCCGCCCATTTCCCATTTCCATTTCCATTTCCCACATTAAAGAAGTAATATCATCTCGGCGTTAAGGCAACATATCGTTGTTTTATGTTCCCTTTGTATAATTGCTCCAATACGCCAGTGCAACTAGAGCTCGCCCATGCCGTCCATGCCTTCGCCGCCGCCACCGCCCATGGCCATCATCGCCTCCATCTCTTCCTTGGTCATGCCCATCTCGTCGGCCATTTCCTTCATTTCTTCCTCGATGTCTTCCCGGGACTGCATCACCATGGGCGATCCGGCTTCTTCCATGTTCTGCATCATTTGCTCCGTCTGGGCGGTAAAGAAATATCATATCAACCATGCCATCGGAGTACGCAAAATAAAGCAAGGAAATATTCAAGCAAGGAAATATTCATTCGAAAACAGGCCAAGAAGGAAGATAAACCAGCCACGCATAAAGTCAGCAGCCAGATGCAGAGGTCGAATCACACAGTTTGACTCTTTCTCTCTCTTGTTGATCTTCCTCGGTCCACTAGCCAATTGGCAACATTCCCTGCGCGTTTTCATTCTGGCAAAATGAGAATGAATATCAAAAAAAGAAGAAAGGTTTATCATACATCCAAGAGTTGTCGTTCGATGGGCTCAAAGATAGCGTCGTCGCGTTTCCGCGCTTTCGCCATGGCCTTGCGCGTGCTCCCCTTGCAACTGCTGCTCAACTCCTTGCACCCCAGCGCCGCCAATGCCTTAGCGCTGGTGATCTCGCCTTTCCACACTTGCACCTGTTTGTGGGCACCGGCACCAAACAAGATATTTGAAAAATTGTTTAAAAAATATATGGCGGTGGGCAAAACAATATTTTCTTTTCAACCGACATCAAAGTAAATGAATAACAATTTCAGCTCGTACGCTGTTTTATTCAACCTTCAGGTAATGAATTGTTCTCTTTTAGGTCCTGCTTCCGGGGTCATTCCTGGAGCATTCCTTCTCTTCATTTCTTCGGAGTTAATTCAGAAGGAAGAAGCATAAGAAGCAGACAACCATACAGCAACAACGAGTACCCCCTCCCCCCACGCATGCACGCACACGTGCACACACGCACACACACGCACCACGAGCTCTTCCAAGTCAATGTCGTCGAAGACTTCTTCGCACGCGCGCTTGAGCGACACCGCTTCGTGGTCCCACTTCCCCGGCTCTTCGGTGTTGGCCACCAGCAAGAAACGCTGCCCCGACTTCTTCTCCGCCTGTAGTGGAAAGCGTGCGCAAAAGCCATGAAATAAAGATTGAGACGTGCACGCAACCGAGAGGTGCTCTTATGAGTCCTGCTAGCAACGCTCATTTCTCCATCGAACCTCCTCCTTCTTGCGCCACTGCCTTCTCACAAAAACACAGACCTCAAACACACCCAAACCAAAACAGGTGCACTATCCGCACTTTCGTGAGAGGCTTGTGGAAGTTGGCGCCCCTTTGCTCCTTCACGCCACCGCCGCTCTCAACAAGGTCGGTGTGCCAGATCCATTCGCCGCCTTTCTTGCGCCGGTGGCACACCTGGAGAGGGTTAGGGTGGCGCCGCAACCAATCAAAACACGGAGTACAAATATAGGACACGAAAGAAAGTACTGATAGGTCTAGCCATTCAAATCAACCTTCCTAAAAAAGTACCAGTGCAGCACCTCAGTTATCGATCAATTAGCTTTACCTCGTTGACCACTTCATTGACGTCTTCTTCGCTGAACGAGCTCTTCTTTTTCTTGGGGCTGCCTGGCGTGCGAGACACAGACACGCTTACGGCCTCGCTTCGCTTCGCCTCCGCGGCCCAGAAAATCTTGTCCATCGCAATTTCGCACACGTCGCTATTTCATACCCATGTTAGATGTGTAGAGAGGCGTCATTAGTGTTCGGGCAGTGACGCAAAAGTTTTTTATCAATCAAACCCATGTTGGTTTCAATTACCGAGTCATTACAAAAGCCTAGCTATTCGTACAGCTAACAGAACTCTAGCACAACTGCACTTGACACAACTATTGCAAAAAAATCGTTCTCTCACCATTTGATGAGCTTGACGTCCTCAATAACGGGCACGGGTTCTTTGTCCTGAGCATGCAGCAAGTCGCCAATAGTTAGCAACAAGATACTTTACGAGACAGACACTGGAGAAACAACAGCATAGCGCAGGAACAAAATACCCGTTGGCGTCTGCCAGAGCCTAAGCCCATTTGAGCTACTACACTAGTCAACGTAAGGGCCAGAAGGGCAGATACCACGCCGCGGGCCCACATGGTTTTCGAGGATGATGCTGAAATGGATGATGGCTTCGCTTCCACATGTATGTTTCCAAAATCAAGAAGGAAAAAAAGCCACGCGTCCTAGAAGGATTGGGTTTTCACTTTCTCTTGATAGCTTGGCTTGATACTTACAGTAGTACAGTAGTACAGTAGTGTAGCGTATAGCATGAAAAATGTAACGCAACGCGCCATTGCTAATGAGCATCAATTAGACTGCGTAAAGGAAGCTGCGTCTGTACACATTTTTAAGCAAAGTAGCACGGAGCGGGCTGCTGCGATGCTTGCTCGATAGAAGTATCTACGCCACGCCCATTTCTTTTCCGTAGCTCGAGATACCAATATACCTTTTTCCGCTGGGGGGGCGAGCCACCTAGGATGCCTTCAGCCAAAACTGAAACAAAGCTCAACGAGCTGCGAGGCCGCTTCGGTGCTGGAGCGAGCCGTTTTCCTAAGCGGGAAGAATGGCCATTGGGCGCTGAACGGCCGCCGTGGATGGCGCGCGCTGCACCTCTGAAGGACGAGCGGCTGCTTCAATTTGAACAGCCCGATTTAGACAAGTCTGCGTGGGAACAGGATTTGATTGGCTACGCTCGCACGCAGGCGGTGGCAGAGCGGCAGCGTTATAATCAAATGGTGCGGTACTTTGATGGCGACGGCAATGGCTACCTCGACTTAGATGAGGTACGGAGCTAGCTGCATGTTAGATTGTTTGGATTGTGCTCAGTTTGCGCATAAGATTTAAGGTTTAGATAGTGTTATTTTTACCAGTCTTGTTTACTCTCTTAAAGGATCTCCTTACAGATCACGCATCTATTTTAATTCTTTATCTTGCGTTCATGCTCTTCTGTTCTCACTCTCTACTCGCGTCAACGCAGTTAGTGGACATGTGGTTCATGTCGGGCGCTAAGCAACGCCAAGCGGTAGCGCGCGAATACGCCCTCGAGCGCCGCCGCATGTGGAGTGGCTTGGACAAATTAACGAGTGCGCAGCGGCTGAAAAGTGTGGACGAAATGGGCTTGGCTCCGAGCGTCAAGGCAGCTGCCGTGAAGGGTGCCAGTGGTGGTTTGCCCTCGTCGTCGGCCTTTTCTGCCGCTGCCAGTGCTGTTCTAGACTTCCAGGCTACTGCACACTCGCCCAAACGCAATTCAAATAGCCGCAATTTCGATAGTGGCCCGAATTTCAGAAGCATAAACCCTTTGAGCACCACTCGAGAAGGAGGAAGTGACTTCTTTGATGGTAATACAACAGCCGGCAGCGCACTGTGGGCTTCGGATGGAGCGATCTTGGCAGTGCCTGACTATAACGACGACAACAACGACAACAATGGTGGGGAGTCAGCTGAGATCCAAACTTCAAGGGCGCTTTCAGGAGTTGAAGATGCTCCACGTGGAACTGCTGCTGCTGATATTGATGGTGTTGCTGGTAGTGTTTCTACTCCTGCTGCTGTTGATGTGCCACAGCCTTTGCCGCTTGCTACTCGCTTATCGTTGGCAACGGCACGAGCGCGCACAGCCGGGCTTCGCAACAATACGAGCAGAGGGGACAACCCTCTAGGGCCATCTCTGCTGGCGTTTGCTCAAGCCGCCATGCAACGGGAGGAACAGCGTCAACAATCTCACACCCCGAACCAAATGAGCACAAGCGACTTTCACAACACAAACAATACCACCACACATAATCCTACCAGTGGAGATGGTGGTGGTGATTGTGGTGCAGGCAGCGGCAACGATTGGCCACTTCAACCAAGCCGCGTGGGCACGGCCGCCACTACTTCGTCTCGTGCTTCCGTCACCCGAGGCGCGCGCGGGCGCCTGGTGGCGGCGCAGTCGATTCGGTCCGTGGCGCGGCCCCTGGAGCTGGAGCGCGCGAAACCTCGACCTGCAACGCACCAGCTGATGGTAGCTACGTACGCGAACGGCCGATCGCAAGGGCCTCGCAGCGCCACGCCAGCACAAGCTCGAAGCCTCACCGTGGGGGGTGGCAAATCCTTTGTGGCGCCGCCGCTGCCGCCGCGCCGCGCCGACGCTCGAAGCAGTCCTTCAGAGTGGGTGGCAGCACTAGCGGCCAGTGGGTTAGGGGCGGCGAAAGCTACTCAAATTGCCACTCTGGTGCACAAAGAAGAGAAGGCCGAAGCCAACCGTGCCGCTGTCTTTGAAGATGCTTTGCAACGGCATGCAAGGGCTCTGCAAGATCTGAGAGCCAAGCACGCGAAGGCAGCGGCTGCCGCGCAGAGTGAGATTCAGTCGTGTCAAGACGCCGCCAATGAGCTGTATTCGCGACAGAGCCGCCGCGTCAAGAATGAGCCTCCACCTCTGTCGCTCTTGGTTAACCCTACAGGGAGGAAGGTGAAAACTAAGGCGAAGGCAAAGAAGACGAGTACAGCAATAGTGGCAGCAGTAGACAGTGATGCAGAACATGAAGGCCAGGATAGTTTGAAGCCTTCCAGCGATGCACCAGTAGTTGTAGCAGCAGCTGAACCATCCTTCTTGGCTACTGAAGCCAAACTTCAAGCGGACGCGGACGCCCGCGCAGCTGCAGTCTTTAAGCAAGCAGCTACCCTGGTGAAGCAAGCGTCCAAGTCCGAACAAGACGCTTCACGAAGCCGAGCAGCCGAAGCAGCCGCCCTCGAGGCGAGTGGGGCACACGAACAAGCTGCGCTGTTGGCCATGTTTCGAAAGCAGCGAGATGCTTTCGTGGCTCGCTTAGCAGCATTTGCCGAGAACTACAATCCTGCTCCAGCACTACTGCCTCCTGCTTCTAGATTGGCGTTTGAATCGAGAAGCAGTAGCAATGCACTCACCTTGAGACCTGGCATGGACGATATGGGGCTGGTGTCCAACCAGAATAGCATTGGTAAAGTTCTAGAGGGCGGCGCCGTAGATACCAGTATTTGGGCTGAAGGTTCCGACGCTTGGGTCGATTTTGGCAACGCAGGGGCGCTTCAAGGCGACGACAAGATTACCAGCCTGCCAACGCGTGGTCCTGATTTATTGCCACTCCTGGGCGCGGCTGAAGCTGAAGCTGAAGGTAGCAGCGGTGAGAAAGGCAAGGCAATTGCCTGTGCCGCAAGTCCTCTGAGCCACAGTGGAAACCTGCGCGCAGGCACCACTGCTGACGTGGCATTAGAGGAAGTCGAAAGCCGTGGCCTTACAAGCACGATTGCCGGTGATACCCGAGGCAATGCTGCAAGGAGTGTGACTCACCGCCGCTTTGGTGGACCCATACCAGCTGCGACTGATGCCAAAGCTGCCTCGCCGTCTCCACTCTTCGAAGGACGCCGCGCGCTTGCATCTCGTGGCAGCTCCGTTGTTAGCTTGCCAATTGCACATACCAGCAGCTCAGGTCGTATTACCTCTGGTGTGGGCCACAGATCCGGTACTGAAAGGAGTAGTGGCACCGAAGCAGTGCCTGCTCTAGCGGCGGGAGGTCCCAAGCCACAACTACCTTTGGATGCGTCACCATCTCAAAAAGCAAACGATGGAAGCCTAGGGGCTATTGTTGATGCAAGCAGTCTCCAAGGTGCACAGGACTCAAAAGTGTCTCCGTCGTCAAAGAAGCGTAAAAAGAAGAAGCAAGTTGAAGATACACAGCAGTGGTTTCAGCGGTCAGCAGCAGGTGGTCATGGTTTTGAGCAAGCTCCGCCTGAGTACCAGCCTAAGGATTTTCTGAATGTCAACTCGAGTCGTGCTGAGCCTTGGCTACCTGCGCAATCGCTGAGTGCAGAAGAGAGGCACCAAGCATACCACTTCGGCGTGCCCTTGAGTTTAGAATTGCCTGATCTTCCACCGTCATCCGATGAACGAAGTGGCCAGCTCCACACTGATTCTACAGGAGCAGCAACGACATCTACGGCATCGGTCTCAGTGGGTGAGGGTGCCAAAAGCTCGTGTAAGGGAGGAGAAGCAACGGGAACTCCTACTGATGGCAAAGAAAATGGGGACGATGGGCTTGTAGAGAGCAAAAGTGTTGACACACTTGTAGATGCAAGCGGCAGTGAAGCTGGCGTAGCTTCAGAAGTAACTGCAGCTTTCGTTGCTGGTGGTTGTCGCGGTAGTAATGCCACGTTACCTGTGCCTTCTCAATTGCTTGTAGCGTTGACTACATTGCGTGGACGGCGCCCGGCTGAAAATAACTTGTTATCTCAGTTACGTTCTTTTCGAGCAAAAACTGCTCACGTGTCTGCAGTGGATACCATGAACAAAGAAATCTTGCGCGCTGCTTTGGTGGCACGAGGTGAGTCAAATGAAGCACTAAAAGATTGTGAAGAATTTGAGTTGAAGGCACGCTTCAAAGCAATCATCGAGAATGAACATTTAGATGGAAAGTCTGCTGCAAAGATAAATGAGACTGCTGCGGGAACTGAGGAGAATGCGTCACTTGACTCTTCTGCCCTTAGTCCTGGTGCTGCAGCTGCTCACGGTTTACTCGCTGAAGCATCCGCATCGGTAGACGAATATCAACCTGTGCTTTTGTTGGAATTCAGTCAATTAGCGAGCTTCTTGGACAATGTCTGGGGCCATTCACCTGAACCATCCAACGAAGGCAATTATAACGACGGCGGAGGAACTGTTTATGACTGCATTTTCTCAACTGTGAATCTGGGCTTGCGGTTCCGATTCGTTGCAGAACTCGGCATTATTGAAGTAGCTGCCGATTCCACCGAAAGCCAAGCCTCAGATTTACAAGAGCAGCAGTTCACCTCCACTACAGAAGGGGCGCCCCTGCAGCAGCAGGAGCAAGATGTGGATTCAACTTTGCCACAGGCTGGCGACTTGCTCCTTGCATGCAATGGAAATTCACTGGGCTGGGTGAGTGCCCCGGGAACTTTCCAAGATTCGCTCATGGCAGCACTTCGCCCGCTGCGTCTCACCTTGCAGCGACCACTGGGCCACAATATTAGCTCGGCTGCAGTGATTTCACCAATGGCCGCGACGCCATCTACAAACAAAGTTATGTTTGAGTGGAACACCGAAATTGCACCCGAGGAAGTGGAGCTTGCATTGGCAGTTTCTTCGAAGGTCTCAAGAATTGCTCGCTACACCCACGAGCGTATTTTCGATCAAGTCAATCTCGGTTTTACGATGAAGTTCGTAGCTGCGAACGGTGGATCCTTAGTGGTGGCCGCTGTGTTGAAACCACAGGTTACAGGGCCGCTGCTTCGCGCTGGCGACATTCTAGTGGCATGCAACAACCAAGACATCGGTCCTATTTCAGACCCAATGAAGTGGCGAGATCGTTTGGCTCGCTCACGGCCAATCCTTTTAAAATTCATGCGCAACGCACCAATTCGTGATGACCATGTGAGCAGTAGCGGTCCACAGGCCCAACAGCGGACAGGATCTACCCTGAAGGCTCTCCGCAGTGCAAGTGACGGTCATGACAGCAACGTTGGTGATATCGATGATGACTTTGCGCCTCCGCGCTACCCACACGGACATGTTGAATTGGGACCTGGTATGGGCGCTGCAGTTGGCTTAGACCTAAGATGAGAACCAGCGCCTTTTTAGACTGCGTGTGCCCTTTTTGCTTGATTTGTTGCATAGAATCCATATGTTTGCGAAACGCGCTCCTAAAAGCTGGTTTGAGCTCTAGTCTAGTCTAGTCTAGTCTAGTTAATACTCTCCCCAATAACAAGGAAAGGCAAGTACACAGCAGTCACAGAGGCACATAAAGAATTCACTTGAGCTGCACATGCGCTAGCAAATTCGCTCCAGAAGTCCAGAAGGCCAATTAAAATTAAGGCTCCAACTGGCGCCTTTCCTCCGAACAAGTCGGCGGGACTGAGTGCTCGTTCGTGTGTCACGTTTCAGGTCCACGAGGCAATTTTCTGGGCAATTTTTTTCCCCAGCAGGGCATCGCCTCAATGTTTTTCTCAGGCGTCGGGCGCCAGCCGATCTCAGCATCGAGCTCCCAGTGATAGAATTCTATCTATGAGTATTAAGTATCAGTTTGAGGGGCGGTCTACAAGGACCGCCCGAGAGATTTAGTCTAGCGCCGTTATGCGTGGGTCTCTCACATTCCCGAGGGGAAGGACGAGGAAAGAGAGTACAACAAAGATCGCTATTTGGCCGTTTGTCGTTCATCATTTGTTGTTCACCGGAAGATGTTACAGGGGGGCTTTGATCCCCTGTATATGCCGTACATTGCCCGTTGAGAAGTCTATTGCTTTGCTTTTCTTCTTTACCTGTAAATCCCCTAATTCCGGCCCTTCGGGGCCTGTCTCAAAAACGCAACCAAGTTACTATTTAATATCTACATAGCAATTAGCAAATTACTTAACGGTATGGTTATGGGGAACAACACAACCCCATTTCTACGGCGCCTTATTCTCATTGATTGAGATTATCGAAGGCCAAATAGGTGGAACATTTCACTCTGATGTCTGGTGTTTAAGCCGCAAGTACGTAACCGTAACCGCAACACAATCGTAACTACTTTCCTCGGAATTTCTGTAGCCACATTTAAAAAAAATCACTACGAACAAGCAACCAAAAACAAGGGAAGGTACTTAGCGCTTAGCTCAAATCTGGTTCTATGCGGCATCGGAAAATCATCTTTAGTGCTTGTCTGAAATCGCATCGAGCCCACTCCCCCACACGTCCCGATAGCTCGTGCTTTCTGCCACCGACAGCACGAGGCCCGTATTGCCAGACCCACTGCCGAGTGCTCCTCCCGTGGCCTTCCCGGCGCCACAGCGCTTCCACACTGCGTTGGCCGTGCCTTTCTCTGCGCACTTGCGGCAGGCTTTTGGGGGGCGCATGGCCGAGCCTTGGCCCCCTTGGAGGGGGGAAACCGTGGATTTGCGGGTGGTGCACCCCCCACACGCCCAAAAGCGCCGCACCGCTGCCACGGCAGTCACTGAATGGCCAGCGAGCGTGCACGCCCCCACGACATGAGCAGTCGTGGAAGAACACTGCACGGAAATAGAGATATAAATAGGGGAAGCGAATTATAGTCAGAGCGGAGTGAAGATGAGAAGGAAACACACGGAAAGAAAGTCATTACAAAAGAAAGGGTGTGCTGATCAAGGAAAAGAGATGAGTGCAGCTACGTAAGAATTCGCAAAGAACAGTTATGAGCATCGTCTCACCGTATGGCAGGTATAAGCTCGGCATTTTTCTTCGGTAATTTTGTCGCGCTCGGCGGCAGCGTTATCTTTGGCCTCCAGCCACTCTAACGAGGCAGCACAGTTCTCTGCAGCCTCTTGTTGTGCACCACTAGCGTACTTGGATTTTACATTGATCAGACTTTCGAGCGCAGGGGGGAGGTTCAGGCCAGACAATGCGTTGCTGCTGCTGCTGCTGCCATTACTGCCATTACTGCTGGCATTCGCCCTTCCGCCATTACCACCCACACTACCAGAAACGGCAGGGCCATGGCCAGGTCTTCCTGTGCTCGCCCTTGCTGCTGCTGCTGCGGCTTGACCCTGCATACGAGGTTGACCCAGTGTAGATGTACTTGTTTTGGTGTTGCGCAGCGCCAAGGCAAGAGAAGCACCAGCACCGTTGGCCTGTGCTGCTTGCATCGCCTGCTGCTGCTTGCGGTCGGCGAGAAGTTTACGCAACGTTCCGCCATCTACCGTGGCTTCTTTGTCGTTTCTACTGCCTATTCGTCCTGCAACTCCTCGTACTTCACCACCTGATGTGCTGCCAGAAGCTGTTGTAGCTTGCTCTCGGCGCATGAGTGCAGCAGCTTGTGCGTGGCTGGAGGCCATAGCTAACCGTTCGCGCTCGAGAAACTGTTAAGATGAGGAGAAGAACAGAAGGAAAAATTACGAGGAAGGAGAAGAAGAAGGAATTATCTCTCGGCCTTGTATACTTCCTTCAATGTTGTCGTCATCAAATAATGACAGAGTAAACAAAGTCGGTACCTGTGGGGTGAGCCCAAGGGTAGGATATTGGCCCGAAACAGCGGCCAGTGCCGCTACCGGGCACTCATCTCGGTGTTTTTTGAACGGATCATTGGACTGCTCGAGAGCCCGCCGCGCCTGAAGCTGCACCGCCGCAGCGGCTTCCTGTTGCTGGTGTGCACGCATGGCCGCCGCGTTGAAGTGCGACGACGACGAAGACGACGAAGTCGATGAGGTGTTGGAAGAGTGAGGCATCGAAGAGGATCCAAAAGCAGAATGTGGTGGCGCAGGTCCTACACGAGTAGCGAGCCGCTCGTTGAGTTTTTCTACACGCTTGGCGGCAGCGACCTCAAACACACTCGACGCAGAGGGCACCGCCACCCGCCCGTTCCTGTAGCTCCCGTCGTTGACCACACGAGGAGGCTCAGATGCTTCGAGAGCAGCTGCAAGGCAAGATCCGTCTGCATTCGGTGTGGAGGAGAGTGAGGCAGATGAGGTGGACGAAAAAGCAGGGCGCTGGCTACTAATTGGCTGCTTGTTTGCTACACGATCTCGAGAACTAATTGCCGATGAAGAAGTTGTAGTAGAAGAAAACGCACGCAAAGTTTTCGGGGCTTTTGCACGTGTATCTTCTTGGTCTGTCGACAGTAGCGCTCCAAGGGGGTCCATATCATCGTTCGCAACTGCACTGTCCTTAGCATTCGTCTTTTTGGTGCTAGGCCCTTTTGTAGCTACTGATGCAGAAGCTGCTGCTGCGGTTAAAGTTCGGGCTCGCTTCGCCGCTGCACTCTCGCTTCCTCTAGACTCAGCTCCAGCAGCATTGGCATTTGGATCTCCATTTGATCCGAATGGTCGCTTTTTCTGCATCTGTGATTGCTGTGCCTGTGCTTGTGGCTGCCGGTGCGGCTGACGATGTATGCTATTGCTACCTGCTGGCACTTCCATGTTTTCAAGCTGCTGTTGCCGAAGCGACACCGCAGTGCCCTGACCACCCCCGCCACCACTACAACTACTACTACTACTACTAGAATACACACCAGCGCGAGCGTTGCGCATAGCCCCTGAAGTTGTACTTGTAGTTGCAGTCGTGGCACGGCCACTAAGCGCTGCTGGTGCGCCCCCAAAACGAGAGGATGCCACGGCTGTATTACCAGTGCGAAGGCCGCTGCTGCTACCAGAATAACCACTGGTGAAGCTACTACTGCTGCTGCTGCCACATCCCATAGTGCTGAAAGCACCGCTGTTCCCTTGCTGTGCCTGTGCCATGAGGTTAGCGAGTAAGTCCCCCTGTGACCCTCCGCCGGCGGCACCTCCTCGCGCCGCACCTCCGATTTGCCCCATCAAACCCGGTACGCTACCCTTGCCGCCTTTGCCAGTACCTTTCCCGCCAAGAGAAGTACTCTTGCTCCCACTGCTGCTGTCGTTGGCGCGGGAGGTGGTGCGGGCTTGCATGAGGGCCCCTAATTTAGTCTTGTTGGAAAGGCCAGGCGCTGGAGGAGGAACTGCGGAATGGCCTCGTGGCAAATGATAGCGGCAATACCTAGTTGGTGGCACAGCAAAGTCGGGCGCAAAAAATACATGTCAAGTGTGTGCAAATCAGAGGCGCACATGGCACGGGAAAAGTGCCACTTTAGTTCTCAGTGTGTACTCGGAATGGTGTTCATTTGAAGTTTCATCTCAACACGGAAAAAGCGGATAAGTTGACCCGAGGGACTAGCATGACGTGAGAGATATGAAATAACACACATCCGTACCCGCCACAGAGAGACTTATTGACAGGAATACTGCAGCTCAAGCCGTCCTTGCGAGTGCCCTTGCAGATCCCGAAATCCAATGCTTCCCCCAACCGAACCACTTGCCACGGCTCCGCACAACGCACGGACATTTTTGGTCCATCGCCACTAGTGCTGCCGCTGTTTCTGCCATTGCTACCACTGCTGCTGGGCTCGCGCTCTTCCATGGGGCTCGCCCCGAGCAAAAGGAGGACGTTGCCGAGTCGCACGTCAGCGTGGGTCTGCTGAGCGTCACCAAATAGCATCAGGGTGATGGTGCACTGCGAGGCACACGCCAAGTCGGAGAGGCGCCACACGCAGAAAGGGTCGCCGCGTGAGGTCTTGCGCTCACATGACTTTGAGACGAGCACCCCACACCTAGTTGACGTTTCGATAAGAGCAAGGTGGTGGGAGAAAAATGAAAGGAGAGTGAATTCGAAAAGCACTCGGAAATAAGAAACTTCGGGCATAGCTAGCTCACCGCTAAACCTGAAGGAGAACTTCCATGATTCTAGTTTTTATTAGATAATTGGCTTAATAGTTGCAAGCGAACACGCTAACAAACGCTTTCCATTCACTCACGTGTCTACTTCTGTTGTCTCTGAGTTTGGCGCCGCAGCAGTGACACGAGCGAGTGTCTTGACATTGCGGCCTTTGATCGTACGTTCCAAGAGAATCGATGACACGAGTGGATTTTTGATTTTCAGTTTCGTTATTGGGTCGACGAAGGCGTCCATGCGTCTAAATGCTGCAGGCTAGCTTCTCATCCAAGGGCAAAGAGCGGGCGGTTATTGTGTCGTTTTGAAATCATCTGGTGGGATGATGGGTGTATAGGAGAGGAGTTGAGGGGTCGTGTTCTAACGTTCTGACGATTCCCCGATTCCCGTATTTACACACAAGTAAAGATATACTTACGGATTTTGCTATTCTTTATCCCTAATTTGATACAAGACACCTATTTTCCTCACATAAGAAGTCAACCACTGAAAAAATGTCCAACTTTGAGGACCTTCTTCCGTCACCATGGGACTGGGTTCCATCACGAGAGCTCGTGTTGACGCGAGCGTATGGTCTCAGAGTGGTGCTCTCGCCAGCGTCGGCTTCGATCCGCATGACGGCTACGAATTGGGAGGTTAGCAAGAATCCTAGCAAGGCAACATCTTAGCTATCAGGGCTGCTCAGACCATAAAATACAAGAAGAATGCATACACCGACAAGTGTATTATTGCACAACAGAGCAGCTTTTGCGATTTATCTTTATCTTTACCTTATGTGTTTATCGCTCATTGATGCACCCGCTTCGGCTGAAGTATACTAAAGCTTTCATGGATCTTGGCACCCATGTTGTAGTGCATACCTTCCAGAACCCTTGTCATCTTATCAACTTCGACTGCCATGCTTGTACGACAGTTGAAGAAAGTGCTGCGCACGCTTTGCCCACCGGGCCATCAGCCGCTGTTGCTCGAGAGTGCCGTGACTAGGCAGCAGGCCGAAGTAAAGCTCGTGTTCGCTGAGGCAGAGGCAGCGCAAGTCATGCAGAATGCGCTCCACCGCCAACTTGTATGCACCACAATCCCACTCTTATATTCCTACAGCTTACCTTTCTCCTAAAAAATGCAATCGAGTGTCAGAACTTCAATTTCTTCTAATGCGCAATCTGTGCTCTCTGCATCCACCTGTTGATAATTAGGTCACCGTGAGCAAATCCAAGTACTTTGCAGAGTGCGCACTCGATGCAAGCCGCGGCGACTCCGCTGCCGAGCAGGATGGGAAGTGGCAGAGCGCTTTCGCGACCGTTGATGCTCCGCCTGCTCCTGCAGGGTCGAATCTCGTCGCCGTCGTGCGGAAACTGTGGGCGGCCAAAGGCAATGGCAGCGGTGGTGGCAGTGGTGGCGGTGGCAGTGGCAGTGGTGGTGAAAGCCAGGGTCTGACAACCCGAGGGCCCGGCGAGCGGCCTGACACTCTACTGGTGCGAGGCTTGCCGGCAAAATGGTTTGAGGTGGACACCGCTCTGGTGGGCAGTACTGCCGACGAAGAGGAAGACGACGATGAAGACGGTGGTGACGAGGACAACCTCCTCTTTAATGACATCGGCAGCAGTGGTGGTGTCGGAGCAGAAGACAATGCTTCAGGAAGTGGCGCCCCTGTAGTGGATAACTTCAGCAGCGCCAAAGCACGAGCGGCGAGGAACAGCTTGAGAAAGGAGCAGCGCGCAGCCAACGTGAAAACACTCCAGTGGGCTTTTAGCAGGTTTGGAACCGTCGCCAACCTGGACGTGCAACCGGCAAAGTCGCCGGAAAAGAGCGGCGGAAATGGCGGCGGTAAGAATTTTGTAAAAATGCTACCGTTTTTTTGGGTTTGAACCAATGTGTTGTATGTTTCCTACTCCCTTGTTTTTTTTTACTTCTTTTCTCTGATCCTGATACGTCCACCCCGTACTCCTTCTCAGGCTCTTTACTCAGCGGTGCCTTGGGGCTCGGTGGCCTCAACATTGATGCTTATGTGCAGGTGAGAGTGTCTCAGAGCATTTTTTTTTCTATATTTCTACTCTGAATGCCTTTCTACCGCCCTTTACTTCTATCGTTTCAACCCTACATTCCCCCCCCCAAGTTCGCCGAGCCCGAAGGCTTCGCCGTGGCTCTGGCGGCCCTTCGCGGCACCGTGCTCAGTTGGGGCGGCGGCCTCGGGGCTGGGGGTGCGTCATCATCGTCGTCGTCGTTTTCGTCCTCTACGGGGGGATCTAGCAGCAACGGTGGGTTTCAGCCGGTGGTCGCTGCGAGCACAGGGCCGAATTTGGGGGCTTTGAACGCGGCGGCGGCGGCGAGAACTGCGGCGGCGGCTCAGGCGGCGGCTGCCGCGACGAGTAGCAGTGGCGGCGGGCCGATGATCGGCGCTGGCGTGCGGGTCCAGGTAGAAGTCGACACATCGGGGTACTTCTCGCCCAGGTATACCTGAAATGGGTGTGAGTTTTATAAAGATGTTACAATAGCTTGTTTGTAGGTTTTTGAATTACTCTTTTCTCACCGACACGTCATCAATCGACACCAAGCGTATCAAATCGTCTTTCAATTCTGACTCGTCCTTCTTTTAAAAATAAAGAATGTTACTTCGTCTCACTCTTTTCTGCTTTCTTTTTTTGCGGTTGTCTTATTCACAGAGAGGTGGGCGCTCGTGCAGTTGCTGCCTTGGAAAGGCGTCGAGAAGCCGCCAAGAAAAGAGCGCAGCGCAAGCGCGACCGGCAGGCTGCCTTGGCCGCCGCAGCCGCCGCTGCAGAAGAACTTGCTAGTCTCAAAGCAGGCCTTCGACAAGGTATTTTGCCCTATTTTTGCTTCCCGACTTCTTTTTCTTTGTTGACGGGAGTAATCAAAAAAGAAACTACCTTTCTCTTAACCCCCCTCTGTTTTTTTCTTCCTGGCGCACCTTGTTGGTTGTCTATGTCCGCAACTACCCATAACAACATGTAACCACCAATCAACCCAGGCGACGTGAGCAATGCAGTGGAAGTGTCTCCTGGAGTAGGCCGAGGCGACGCCCTGGCCTCTCTTCTTGCCAACGCTGACCGCACCGTTGCTGCAGCTACCTTTGCTGCTCAATCGACCACTTCGTCCTCGTCCTCCTCTAATAGTAGCAGCAGCGGCAGCATCGCTGGCAGTGGCGGCGGTGGAGAAGATGAGGATGGAGAAGGGGGGGGCGCGCTTGCGTTAGCCACCGCTGCCCAAAAGGCCGTGGCCGACGCGCGTTTGCATCTCGAGCGCGAGCGGGCGAGAGATCGCGCACAGCAACAGCGGCAGCAGGAGCAGGAGCGGCGGCAACAGCGCCTGGTAGGTTACCGGCGAGCCTTCACGGAGTGTGCAGAAATGAAAGAATCGGCTGAGAAGAGATGGAGAGACGCAGAGACAGCGCACTCCGATGCTCTTGGTGGTCAAAGCAATAGTCGCGACAGCAGCGGTGACGTGGCGTTCGAAGATATTTCTGCGAATAGTACGAGCGCGAGCAACGAGAGCAAAAGCAGTCGTTTCGGCAGCCGTTTTGACAACGAACACAACAGTAGCAGTAACAACAATAGCAGTAGCAGTGGCAACAGGAGCAAATTGAAAGCAAGTGGTGTGGCCAAAGCGGCCAAAACCGCAGAAGAAGCCGCAGCTCTCGTGCCTGGTGGAGGTGCTGACGCTGAAGCTTCGCGGGGTTCTCACGCACGAGCAGCCGTACAGAAGCTCTGTTTGCCGTCGTGTGCTGCATGGTTAGAAGCGGCCAAGGAATGTGTGGACCTTGCTTCGAATGTGATGAACCAGATTGGCAACCAGCTAAACTCTCTGGAAGAGGCTGCTCGAGATCCCGACCGATCTTCCAGTGGGTTTGCTGCCGATGCAGTTGTCTCCAGTCATCCCATGGTAGTGGCCTCTCAGGAAGCCGCGCAGGACGCAGAACGCGATGACGCTTTGAGCCATCTGCGAGACACCCTCGTGAAGCTCGACGCATGGCAGCACTTGGTGCATCGGCACACCAAAGCGGCAATCAGCCTCGCGCAAGCCCGCGCTTTGAACGACGCACGCATGAGTTCCACTACTACTGCTAGTACTAATGGTGCTGCTACGTCTACTTCCACCACCGGTGATGGTAATGGTGCAACTGAAGAATTAGCTCTTGGACCCGCGGCTGCGCTCGCGCGTGCAGAGTCAGCGATGGTGGCTGCTCAATGCGCTGTTCCTGGCCAGGCGAAGAAAGGAGATGGCACGAACAGCAGCTACCAACACGACGACAGCTCAGGTGTGGCGAGTGCAGAGGTTGACCACGGCAACGACAACGATGCCAACTTGCTCCCGTTAGACCCAACTAAGCTTAGCCAAGCCTCCGACGCAGCGAAGCGAGCGGAGATTGCGGCAAGTTTGGCCACTCGATGGCTAGAAGCCGACACTCTATGGAGGTCGTCATCGTTTTCCCTCAAAGCTTTGCAAGAAGCTACGCCACCGCCGCCGCTCCCACCTCTCGATCTCCCGAAAGAAGACAAGACGTCGTTACACGGGTCGGAGATGTTGGCCCGAGAACAACAGCAGGAGAAGCAACAAAAGCAGGAGCAGCAGCGACAAGAGCAGAAGCAGCGCATGCAGCAGCAGGCCGAGGCGACGGCACGTGCCTGCGTGAAAGCTTCCATGGCACTGAAGCGCGCAGCACCGCCGCCACCGCCTTCCGAAGAGGACAGAGCCAAAGCAACAGCTGCTGCTGCGGCCGCGGTGGCATCGGCGACAATGGCCTCCTCTGAAGCATCAGCTGGTGCCGCTGCGACAGTTGATGACGCAGGTGGTAGTTACACTGTCGAAGATGGCAAGAAGAGTATCATCACTAGCGCTGATGTTAGTCTTACCAGTGGTGGAGGCAGTGGCGACGACAGCAGTGCCTGGATCTCAGCGTGTGCCGCATGGGAAGTCTTAGTGCTCGCCGCCAACGATGCTGTCGCTGTGGCGCAAGCTGCCTACGATGCCGAGCACGCAGCTGCGAGAGAAGCGCAAGCCGCACAGGCAGCTGCTCTGGAAGCCGCACAGAAGGCCAAAGAAGAAGCGGAACGAGCGGCAAGAGAAGCGGCAGCCGAAGCTCTGGCCAAAGCCAAGGCCATGAAGCTCAAGATCGCGGCTCTAGAGGCGCAAAAGGCCAAAGTTGCGCGAGTGCAGGCAGTGGAGGAAAACAGACAGAAATTGGTGGCATGGCGTGCGTATCATCCTTTGCCTCCAGAGGACCTGGTTCAGTGGCAGTTGGCGGCAGCGGCGTGCGCCGGTCGCGGAGACAGAGGCAAAGATGCGCCCATGGAGCACCCTTTCGCGAACAGTGATCTCGTGCACGCTGCACTTAGAAGTACACATACGGTAGGCAACGGTTGGGAAGGCTACTCCAGCGGTGGCAGAGGAGGAAGAGGTCGAGAAGGTGCTAGTGGCAGGCATGACCGCAGTCGCGGTGGGGATGGTGTCGATCGAGCCGAGCGCTTCCGCTGCGAGTATCCGGACCCCCGCCAACGGTGGAAAATGCGGGTGCCAAGCTTGGACGACGATGGAAACGATATTGACGGTGATCTTGCGAGCAGTACCCCTGCTTCTTTGGCTCCTCACAGTGAAATCGTGGTTGAGCTTAAGGGAAGCAACGAAGGTACCGCAGCTGCGCCTGCTGCTGCACCAGACGCTGACGGTAGCAGTGGCACTAGCAGTCGTAGTAATGGGATTGCAGCCGATGGCTCGAATACAAGTGCTGCACCGGCTGTTGAAAACAGTTCTACAGCTTCGTTATCAAAACGACGGCAACTGTTCCACCCTGCGGCTTGCCATCCTTGCACTCGGCTCAGCAGCACGGTGATTGCAGCAGCTGCGGCTGTAGTGCCCCCGGGGGTTGAATCAAGCTCCAGCGCCAACCATGGCTCCGCGCCATCGTCGTCATCTCGGGCTCCAGCAGGGGCTAGTGCAGCCGGGAGGAGCGCAGCACCACTAATGGCCCAAAAGGCACTCCTGAGAGCTGCCGGCGAACGGGGAGGAGGAAGTGGAGGAGCTCGAGATGAACGCAAC
>Ga0307930_1001366_pt1 | contig 19285 bp, 24 predicted proteins | sample OrgLakmetageno46_FD_203161 | JGI IMG/M metagenome (GOLD analysis project Ga0307930, IMG submission 203161) | Saline water microbial communities from Organic Lake, Antarctica - #46 | ecosystem: Environmental > Aquatic > Non-marine Saline and Alkaline > Saline | place: Antarctica: Organic Lake...
CGTGACTCGGTGACCTACACCGAGCACGCTCGCCGCAAGACCGTGACCGCCATGGACGTGGTGTACGCGCTCAAGCGCCAGGGCAAGACCCTGTACGGCTTCGGCGGTTAAGCACTTGGGTTCACCCGGGTGCCTCCGCTCAGCTGTAGCAAGCAACAACCAACAACACTGGTGGATATTTTCCACCACAAGACCATTCGAAAGCAGCAGCTCAGAAAAGAAAAGAAGACGCATTGACTAGAGCTGTATATGATTAGGAGGGAGTTTGAACCGCAACTCCAGTGGCCGTATGAACGATAAACCAATAACCCGGATTTGAAAAAGGAGTTTTAAAAGGGCGGGATAATAGTGCAAATAAACACGATTAGTAATAAGAAGACCTTATGCTTTATTTACACTTCTTAATGATAATTTTTACAGATACCAATCCATATATATTACTTTTTTTTTTTTTTTTTTAACATCTAACATTTACCTAATGAACCGATTTTTATCTAATACAAAAAAAAAAACGATTGTCGATTTCGAAGGGCAATGGAGACGGCTTAATGCTGCAATACCCTCGAAAGCCATAACGCTGTGCCGCTCATTCACCTTGCACCTTAGCTATATGATAACTATATGCGAATCTGTGGACACCTCAGCAGCTCCGCAGCTCCATGAGTTTGAACTTATTGCCACCACGCCTTGAGAGCTCCTCTGCTGACAGCGGCAGCGCTTCCAGCGTAACGACAGCGACGCCCGCAGCGGACTCATGCGGGCCCGCGCGGAAGTCAATGGTGGCATGCGCGACCTCTGACACAGCCACCGAGGGCCGCCAGCTGTCGATGTCCACGACGCACCCGTATTCGCCGCTCGGCGGGCCGCTGAACCATTCTCGCTTCTTCGGCGTTTGTGCTCCCGGGTGCGTGCCTTGTGCTGGGAGCGCAGCAGCGGACTCTCCGGACGACGCCGCTGCAGCGACAGCGGCAGCAGCGTCGGCAAGGGTTTCGGGCGTGGCTGCATTGTTGTTTCGGGGATCGGCAGCGGCGGCCAGAGCCTCTAGAGCGGCTTCGGACAATTGCCCGAGGCCTTCGACGCCGAGTTTCACGATGCGGTCGTCGAGCGGCAAAGGAGGCAGGCCCTTGTCTTTGCGGTTCTTGTTGCGGCTCGCGGAAGAGCGATAAATTTCCACCTGAAGGAAGTACGGGGGAGGAAACATGGATAATAGTGCTGATAGAGCATGCACAAAGTGTTGAATACAATGATTAAAAAGAAACAAAAGAGAAACCAATCAGTAGAAGACAAACGTGTTGACAAAACATGAATAGCGTAAGCATTCATCCACGCGGGCATGCGCGCCCATTCAACAATAAACTCAGTACGGTTTTGAAAAAAAAACTAACCTTGGAAGGCCCATGCAAGTTTCCAAGGCAGCCTAGCTTGAAGCCGTTCAGACTGTCTTCCGACGGTCTCGTCAGCCGCACCCGAATCTTGCCCGCGTCCCTGTAAGTGCGCAAGAAACTCAGCTCTAGGACCCCTTTCAAAAACAACGCCCGAAACGAAATCACTGCTGAAGGTGACGATGACGAAGTGTTTTGCTGGAGGTGGTTGTTGACGTTGTTACTGTAGTCTAAAGAAGTGAAGGAGGAAGTCCGGGTTTCGCCAGCACGTTCAGCGGCGGTGCGGTGCTGGTCCGCGGAGAGCCGCAACCCACCTACTTCAATGGTAATGCCGGGGGCGCTGGCCATGGCGGAGAGGTTGGCGTGGTGTAGGGACCTGGTGTGCGCGTTTAATGGTTTATATGAAAGGGGGGGGGAGGGGGGGGAGACAGATAGAGAAATATGTAAAAGTGCAGAGACAGAGAGAAAAGGACGCACAAAGATAGCTAGCTCTGGTTGTTGTTTTTTCCAATTTCCTTTTTTTCACATTTGAACTCCATGCATTAACTTGCACTTGCATTACCTTTCTGCTGGGGTGATCCACCCCGCTGGTTTTCCTGCCAAGTCCGGCCCAAACGCCCACCCCCGAGGAGGGGACAGCGGCGCAAACGGCACCGCACCACTGCGGGAGACCTTCTGAGCTGCTGCTGCTGCTGCTGCTGTGTTACCACCGCCACTGCTACGAGTAGTGCCCGTTTTCGGAAAGGCATAAGGAAACGGCGGCGGCGAGAGAGCAGCAGAGAAGAAAGTCAGCGGTTGGTTGCACGAGGCAATGACGTCATCGTTTTCGGTGAGTGGGTCTGCCGCAGGGTCGAGAGGCGACGGCAAGGGCGGTACAACCATTGGAGATTGAAGATGACGAGGAGGAGCAGTCGGAGTACTCGGAGGAGAATGAGCTTGAGGGCTGGAAGTTGCGCAGGCAGAAGAAGCGCTTGAAGTCGCTTGAACGAGCGCAGGGTGCAGCACGCTCGCAACGATGGCGTCAGCGAAGAGCTGGTGCACGTAGCCTGGGGGGTGCACCTGCCATGCATCAAGAGAAGAAGGAGAAGACGAAGGAGAAGGAGGTTAGAAAGAAGTGAATGCGGTAAGAGCTGTTCAAGCATCGCGGCACTAAAAATCTGGGCTAGCCAACAATTGCATTTCATGTATGATTGTGATTAAGAAACTTTGATTCTTCGCTAAGCAAGTGTACCGCGCCAGGGATGCCCAAGAGCATGCATTCGCTGAGCTTGGCGGTGCGCCTAGAGTGGCACTTCGGAATGTCGGCGTGAAGTACCGGCGACCAGCCCCGCTTGTCGAGCAGATTCACCGACGCCTTGGTCGTGCCAGACGACGACGACGACGACGAAGCAGTATCTCTTCCATATTCTCCGGGATACAGCGATTGGTTCAAAGCTCGGTAAGCTAACACTCCTTCACTGAGCTCTAACGCCACGCGCCAACGACCACCTAGGCCGCCTTTGCTGCTACTGCTGCTGCCGCTGCTGCTGGTGATACCTTTCTTGTGACTGAAGGACGAAGCCATCATTTCAGAAGGAGGCGTGCCGAAGGGCAGGAGCCGGTCTGTGCCCCCCCCATGAAGAATGGGTTCGGTGTTTTTCATTGGTGGAAACACCCGAGAGGCAGCGACACGCTCCAAATACACCGTCAAGTTCTGCGCCTGATATTGACAGAAGAAGAAAGAAGAAAGGCACCCACGCACACCCAGATGTGATGGAGTAGACAAGAAGTAGAAAAGATACGAGAACACAAAAAAAGTCAAAACACGAGAGAAGTACCCTCGTGGCCATTCTCCCTCCCTCTCTCTCTCTCTCTCGACCAATCTCATTTCACACTGCCTCTTGTTTTTCTCACCCACCAGTGGGTCTTTGGAGTCGAGCAAAAACACGGGAGCTTGCGGGTTGGCTAGCCCTACTCTCGCCATAATCAAAGCGTCGCTTCGGAAGCGCTTGCAACCCGGCCGGCCCAGAAAGAAGTGTGCTTCGTGCGCGCTTTGCCGCTGCGTCAGCACGTGCACCAGGTACCTTTTGATGATCGCAATGAAGAAGCACACACCAACAGGAAAGGTGAAAATCGTGATTCGTGACGAAGGCTTCATGATGATGATGCAAAAGCTGGCGCCTTTTCCTTGAGCCCTATTATCAATCGTCGTCACACTCCACAAGCCAATGCACCCACCACAAATCCGCGGCGTCGCATCGGTCGGGCCACCTCCGCTGCTGGGCGAGAAACTGGCGATGGAAAAACTCTTCTTCGTGCTCTGACTTGAACCTGCAAGGATTAATGAATGTACACATGAAAGAAAGAAACTGGCAGGAAAAAAAAAGACGTGAAGAGGGGAAAAAAAGACACACACGCACACAGTCACTCGTATGACTTGAATATTGTGAGTGCTCCCTCTTCCTAGATCTTGCACTCCAGAATACAGACACTACCAATAATGCCCAACGATGTATATTCAATCACACTCCAAGCACTCACTGCTTGACGGTGCCATCGTCGTCGGCGCTTAGCGACTGCTCTAATGTAGCACGCAACACTGCCTGCCCCACTTCCCCCCTGGCCTGCATCAGCGCCCAATCCTCGGCTTTTTCTTTGCGTTTGGACCTTCGGGCCTCGTGCCACGCTCCCTTCCATCCTAGGGCTATTGCCGCTGCCTTCTCGGCTAATGCGGAAGCACGGGCGGCTGCGACTGCTTCGCTTGCTTGTGCTGCGCCAGAGGTCGACAATGAAGAGGATGCCAGGCGCCTTTTCTGTAAGGATGAGGAACTTTCAGATGCTTCTTCGAATTCTTTTTGTCTTCTTTCTGCCCAAGACTTGGCGCCACCCATGCTGATTTCATCATTGGCATTCTTGCTGTCATCAAGAAGAAGGAGCTGCCGCCTTTTCGCTCTTCTTAACCCGCTCACTCCCAAGTCTTGTGCTCCTTCTTGGTCTTTGCTTACACCACTCGCAGCGGCTCTGATCATGGCTTCTCTTTCAGCTCCCTCCCTATAAGCTTGCTCGGCGCGGACTTCAGGCGCATCTACACAATTAACTCCTTCGTAAGTCACAGCTTCGTAGTACGCGACCAGAGGCACCTGAAAGATTTTGCCACATCAGAGGGAGGGAGACGTGAAGACAACATGTGCGTGCGCGAGATAAAGATAAATGAAGGCAAGTAGATAGAGGCCAAGAATGACCACGAGAGACGAGATTTAAAAAAACAAGCGGAGATTGTGGCCTACATCCTCGTTTGACGCCTCTGGTCATTTCCTTTCTCCTCGCTCTCGCTCTTTGGCTTAACATTTCATCATATAGTAGCATCACACACTCACCTGATAATGGCTTGCGACAGACTCCATTTGCGGCAAGAATTGAGCCAGACTGCCTCCCGACATCCCCCCACCGTACTCTTCACTGAGCCGCGTCCGAGGTGCCAGCCCCACAAACTGGACTAACGCCGGCTGTTGAGGCAGTGAGAGCACCGCCCTGCGTTTGAAAAGATCAAGGAGCAGAGGGAAAGCGAACGCGAAGGAGAAGACACTTGAAAACGAAAGAAGATGAAACAGAAAAAGGTGAACAAATGATGAATTTTAATGATCTTTTAGAATATGAAGAATGCTACGTTGTCATAGTAGGATGATAACACACACGCGTACTACTAACCGGTACAAGCTTTCTACAGCCAGTCGTAAAGGTCGCCATTCTTCTCCTTGAGAGGCACTGAAGAAAGGAGAAGCATTATCCTCGTCTTCATTCTCATCACGATGCAATTCGTTCGGCACGTTATCATCGTCGCTTCCACTGTTGTCCAGTGGTCTGCTAAATTGCTGCAGCGGTTTTCCGGGCACCGGCTGCCCACTAATATGGTACGCGCGAGGAGGCTCCTTCAGTTTATCATCACCAGTGCTACTACCACTACGACTATCACTACTACTACTGCTACTGCTCAGTCGTCGTCCTTGCTTAGTGGCCGCAGCACCACCACTGCCACCACCACCACCACCACTACTGCCATCGCTAGGCGCTCGTTCCGGGCCTAGGCCTCGCGCAGCTCTGTGGCGGTTGCGAGCTTTGGTGGCAGACGCAAATGCGTTGGCTCGCTCCGCTGCCCACCTGATAGGAGTGAAGAGGAGCGAGTGAAAAAGTTTCAAGAAATGATAACAAGTGGGGTTAATTGCTCAGTATGCATCGCAAGGATAAGGTACTATAAGCAGTGCAGTACAGTTAGATTAGAAAGGGTGAAACAACAAACAATATATACAGAGAGAGGGTTGAAGGCTTGAATCGAAGCATTTAAGGGTTATCTTTGACTTACCATCCTCTTGGGTCTTTTCGTTGGCCGTCTTCCAACATTTCCTTCACTTCTTCGCTGACGTACGTGGACCGTAAACTCAAGTCATTGGCTGAGTGGTCCACCAGCACCAAATCGATCGAGGGCCAATCTATGATAGCGTCTTTTTCTTTGGTTGCGTCATTCTTTTGTTGACGAGCATCTCCTTCTTTTTCTCCTCCATCTTTTTGGCTATGATCATGGTGCTGATTCATTACGGTGCCGTTTTGTTTGGGCATATATTCGTCGAGAATGACGTGCATTGAATATGCAGATGTGACTGCGCCGGTGGCATGCACTCTGACTTTCACCTAGTAGTACATGTAGTACACGTGCAATAAAATCATGGTGGAAGGTACAGACGAGCAAGAGAAACACATGTGTGTGTTTCAATTAAGTAGTGAGTAAAGCGTCGACAGAGCGAGAGAGGGTAGCTTTAAAAAAAAAAAAACTGACTTGAATAATAATAAACCCAAGTAAATGGGCGAACCACCCTTCTTTGTCATTCGCCCATGTACATATGTACAAACCTGACTAGCCATGACACCTCCGCCGTGGGTCTCATGGTTGAAGTCGGGAAAACCCCCTTGGTCGAAGCTGTAATCACCCCCTGGGGGCGGAGTGCCTGCGGGAGCCACAGCGGCCCGAACCCAATCCACCACCTAAATGCAACACGATGGAGATGAAGGAGAAAGATGAAATATGCAAAAAAAAAAGAAGAAGTGCCACGGTAGTACGTGCGTCACTAATTTTTCTCGTGAAATGTAATGAAAGAAACTTCGAAAGTAGCAAAACAAATGAGCCAGGAACAAGGGCGTACTCTAATCTTTCCTACTACCCTTATATTAGTGCACCTTTTGAGGCCACGCCGCGCCTGACGCGTGCCCAGGAGAACAGTGCAGCCAGCAGCCGCCTTTCACTTCCGGTGGTCCACCTTTATTTCCAGCTCCTTGCTTCTTCTTGTTCGCGTTGCGCGCGTTCCATTCTTCTTCCCCCCTGAAAGGGTGTCCAGCACTATGGCCTGCGGTCATCGACCCTCCTAGCACCACTACAGTGACACGCTCGCCCCGGAGCGCCTGGGCACGCCAGAATACATTATACAATATATTAGTGGATCGTGTCCGAAAATGAAAGCGGGTGTGTAGAGAAATGCACACTTACTATATTCAAGCAGTAGGAAGGTACATAGACAAGCAAAGTTCAGAAAGATGGTAACTTCAAATGGAAATACTACGTTGCATCACTTCGGCGTATGAAAAAAAAAAATGCCCAGTAATTCGCACCTTTCGAAAGAACTTCTGCAGCCGAGCATCGTTGTACGCAGCTCGGTTGATCAAACTCGCCTGAAGCGCCTCACGACCTAGAGGATATTGCCCGCCTGCGCTCACGTGGAAGGGGAGAGGGGCTCGAAGAGGGTGGCGCCACCGCCAACCGTTGAGCGTTTCATTGGCTAGTCCATTCCTCGGAGGGCAGATGTTGGTAACGTCTTCTTTAACTATTGCTTTGCTTTCTTCTACGTGGGTTGAGGTGGCAGCTGCAGAGGAAGTGGTAGCAGCAGCGGTAGCTGTGGTACTCGAGGAAGGAGTTGTTGTTGTACTTGTTGCCTCGCTTGACGGTGATTCTGGTGGTGGAGGCAGAAACTTGCGAAAGCGCGTGAGAATTTCGGAGGCTTGGCGCCGCGGAGCGCCTTTCCCAAAGGTCTCGGACCACCTGGAAGTAGCACATGTGCATAGAGTCGTTGACACAAGTGCACCTTAATGCACGCGCGTGTGAACATATCTAAAGTAAGCGCTCACAAATAGCACAAGAAATGAGGGAGAGTTATCTGACTTCTATGATATCTAATCTTGCTCACAAGATTCTCGTTCAATTCTCACCACTGTTGCGACGCCCATGCATCTTTTTCGATGCGTTTCGCCGCCACAAACAAACGAGCCACGCAGTCCATGAACTCCGGGCAGCTCTCAGCGTTGCCCCCGAGGCGAATTAAGGCGCTGTTGATTTCTTGTTGGGTGTACGCCGGGGCCCCGTGTAAATTGCCGTCGTGCAGCAGCCAGGTCAGCCACGGTATCACATTAGGGTTCGCTCGACCAACGGCCGTAGCCGCAAAGGATGGCCACTGGCTACTCCCGCGCCCACCCGCTGTTATGGGCACACCGTTACCTAAAGGGGTCTGCACAAAAGTTAAATACACAGTTACATACACGAACACACGCAGACGAATACAAACGAGAGAATTGAAAGATCTTCATGACTTTCGAAAACGCGCGTTTTTAACCAACCACCACCCCGGCACCTCAACAAAATCAATACACTCACAAACGCATGAGCACGCACAGAAGAAAATGAAAAAAAAAAATAAGGAGAGCACAGCGCGAACCTCATAGTACAAAATCATTTCTTCTTCCTGATGAAACGCTCACCTCTTCCTCGTTGGCATTTAAGCCGTCTACTCCTGGATCTTCGGGGACCGAGGTGTAGGCTTTCGCCTTGGTGGCCAAGAAGGTGGCTGCGGCGACTTCCGCAGGAGTGACTATTAAGACCCCCTCTGTAGGGTCGCCTCTCATGGGGGGTGACTCGGTGCCACTAGCGCCTTTGCTGAGTGCTAGGCGGGCCTTTTGAAACAACAACGAAGAAGAAGGAAATAAAAATGAAATTGGAATAGAACGAGGGTGGCGTAAAGAGCGAAGCACGATTGTTTCACCGTTATGCAGCTTAATTGCTTGTTTTTGTTCTTACCGTTTCCACTTTCGACTCCATGTCCGCTGCGCTTTCGGCCCATGAGGAGCCTAGCGGCATTGCGGTTAAGGGCATCGTACCCCATCGCTTGATAGCGGAAGCACGCGCAGCTTCGGCAAAGGCGTTTTGTTCGGAGGAAAGAGGTTCCTTCTAAGCAGGTAGGTGTAGGCACAGGAATTCAAGGGGAGGCGTATAACGGCCAAAAATATACGTGAATCTCCGAGCAATATAAATAGACAAAATACAGAGAAAATTGTAGATAGAAAATTAGAGGCACACTGGGTAGTCTAAGCATAATTTTAAGAAGTTGCAAGTCTTTAAAGTTGGATATGTCCGTGAAGGGCTACTGCAATAGAGTAAGAGAGAGAAAGAGAGGTGTCATCGGGGCAGTTTACCGCGGGTAGGACGGGCAGTGTCGAAGGAAACTTTTCGATTTTCTTCCAAGGTGTAGGGACGTCAGCTGCCTTACTTGCTGAGCCACCGTGGTTTTCTCTTTCCTGTGGTTCGCCGTCCTGTTTGCGGCCTCCGAAACCTCTCGCACCTGGCAATGGCGACGGATAGCTACCTCCGGCATTCTTTGCTTCTTCTCCTTCCTCTGCATAGTTTTTCTTCTCCGGTGGTAGGCCCAAAGCTCTAGCACGCTGTTGCTGTAAGGACACGTAAGCTGCGCGCATTTTCTCGACGGGCCAGTACAACGCGTATCTGGCTTTTCGGGCTCGCCTTTCTTTCGCAATAGCGTGTTTCAATGCGGCAGCTTCCGCCGTGGCCAGAGCACTTTTATAGGCTGGAGAATCTTTATCCTTCGAAGTAGGAGTATTATCAGTTGTACCACCAGCACCTGCAGTGGTTGAAGCTCCAGTAGTAGCAGCATCACTGCTACTCGTGCTTCCTCCAGCTTTCTTTAGCTGTTGCTTGAACACCGTGGAGAAAAACGTCGACGGCTGAGGGGTGGGCAGAGGGGCGGGAGTCGGCCTCGGCGTTGGTCTCAGAGTGGGCGGTTTCCCCGGACAGCAGAACGGCAACATGGAATCGTGGCACAGGCATTCGCCAGGCTGGGACCCGTAGGGCAAGCCAGGAGGCACTGGTGCCGATGGGAGGCCATAACCGCTCGAGTGCTCAAACGGGTCCCGCACCTTTGGGGTGAGTGTTTTCGCGAATGAAACAAAGGCGAATATGAGGCAAAAAAAAAGGAAGAAGCAATCTAACGGGGATAGAATAGCAGAAGGTGAAAACCAAAATAGAAAATGATTTAAGAAAAAAAAAATTGACTGTTCTTTGTGGAGTGAATGAAACTCATATAAGGAAAGATCGGAAGAAAGGAAAGACGTTACAGATGTTTACGTTTACCTGGTGCGCGCTCTTTCGAGTGGTCGGGCTTCCATTCAACAATTCCAGCTCCTGCTCCCGCGCTCGCTTCGCAATCATTTCTTTTTTCTTCAAAGCATTCTCGGCCTGCAACTTCAAACTCTTCTCTTTCTCTAGGGCTTTGCGCCTTTCTTCCTTGGCTACCGCTTCTGCTGCACCTGCTTCTAGCTTCGGGTCAAACCCTCCTCGTATCCGTCGCCGCCGCGCCGCCCGGGCTAGGACACCCACGGGGTGAATTCTCAGGAAGGTTAAGAATTCCGCAGAGCTCGCCTGATTGTCGTTGTTGGAGTCCATAAATTCGAGGAGGCGAGTTTGGGCAGAGCGCGCCTGCAAGAGGAGCCCAAAAGGACGGAGATAGAAGATGTTGAAAATGAGCTCGAACCAGCACAGAGCGATAAAAACTGAAAGAGAACAAGTTCTAGTTTTAACTCACCTCCGCGTCTGTTGACAAGCCTGCAGCTTTCAGTAACTTCAAACTCAAGCCGCTGCTTTCGCCGCTGTTATGGTACTTGGCAAACAATTCCGTGAAGAACGTGGCTTCTTCTTCCTCTAGCGCCGGCACACTCGGCGTGCTCTCATCACTAGCACTCGAATGACTGCTGCTGCCGTCATCAGTGTCCAAAATACCAGATGCTACCCTTTCAGCTTTGGCGACAGCGTCAAGGGCTAACCTAGCTTGGGTGGCTGGATTCATCTGGGCTCAGACGAGAAAGAACACGGATGAGGGACGTATACAAAAGGAGAGAGAGAGAGAGGCGCAGATTAAAAGCTATACTAGACGAACAACGGAAGACATCTATACGCCTTCCTTGTGCATCTAGCCTCGACTAGATACCCTCTAAGTGAACTATGTCTGATTTTTCTCGCAACCCACCAGTGGCTCTAAATCGTAGTACGAAAACTCCAGAAGCCCTTTGTTGACGTCAAGCATCTTGCTCAGTGCTAACGCCCCTGCCAGCCCAATCGGGTTCGCTTCCAAGTACAGCTCTTCCAGAGTGCCGTTGGGCGTAGACAGTGCAGCGGCCAGAGCCGAAGCCCCTTGGTCCCCAATGCGGTTGTTCGCCAAATTCAGAGCGTTCATCACCTTGTTGTGCCGCAGCATCACCGCTAACGCAGCAGCGCCGCTGTCGCCCACCTGGTTGTGCGCTAATACAAAGTCTTCGATCGTGCCAGGCCCCGCCGCGCCTGCTTTCCCACCGCCACTGATTGGCAACAAGCTCCGAGCGAGCACTGCAGCGCCAGCGTCCGAAATGCTCGTGCCTCTCAAGTCTAGCGATAAAAGAGTCATCGGCCCGCCAGCTAACACCATTGGTGGAAGCAGTTCAAGAAGAGTGGAGGGAGTAAAGTAAAGATTAAGCCGTTTGTGAAAGCACGGATGGATATAAAATGGTAATAAACGACTGAAGTTCAAGCTGCGAAGGCAAAAGGAAGGGAAAAAGCAAAGGTTGTGAGGTTAAAGGCTCGGCCTTGGACAAGCAAGCAAAGACGAGCTCAATTCGATACCAGTAACGTTGTCGTAAGGATCACCCAATATTCTGCTCAGAGCAAGTGCTCCGCTGTCTCCAAATTTGACGAATCGCCCAAGAGCAAGCTTGCGGCATCCCGAGGGCACCGACACTTGGATTGGCTCTTCTTTGCCTTGTGGCCATGACACCACGTCTGTGTAGGTTGAGAGATTGGGCACACACACACCCGTTTGTAAGAGACCAACATAACTAAGGCATCAAACGTGAATGGCCTTGACGAACAACGTCATGCTAAGCAATTCGCACGCTAATAAGAAAACGCGACCATTGCTAGCCTATCATAGTCATTGCCATTGCTTGCAGTGAAGCTATCACCTGACGGTACGCAGAAGCCTTGCGGCCCACCAGGCAGATTCGCAGACTTTGCCTTCGCAGTTGGCACCGTTTCAGCCAATGTATTGAAGCATAGTATGCTCAAAATTAGGATCAGGTGAAGAAAGGGCGCCATTATAGAGCTAGCTAGGTTGCATAGGAGCTCATCAATGGAATTTAAACGTAGACTTTAGACAAAAGGATGATGGCGACTTAGACGAAAGATATCAAGTAGCGAACTTGCCAACACTGCTAGCACTGTTCATCGAGCTCTCTGAGAGCTACCGACAGCCTTACAGTAATTGCGATGGCTACTATAGACAAACAAACAACATCTTAGCTGTTATCAGGAAAACGGCAGCGTGGGTTCCCATGTTCCCATGTTCACATTTTCAAAGCGTTACGAGGAAGGTTCATGGCGTGTCCGGTTTGGCTGGTTTCATTATATCTTTGTCTTGTGATGATTATCGAGAACAGCCTCCTGGAAACATACTTAAGAAAGTTAGGAGCTTTCTATCGGCACTCTGTGGCTTCTACAAATAGCTCGAGTAGTCTTTTGACACATCATTTTGAGCAAAGATCGATTCTATCAGAAGTAGCCGCCCTGCCAATACTCGCAAGAAGTCGTTATCTAGTCTTCCGAAGCCAGTTGTTCAATCATGCGTGTTGCCACGGTTGTCGTATCCGCAGCGTGGGTGCACACAGTAGTTGCGTCGCCTCACGCTCACAAAGAAGACACATGCCCTGCTGAAAAAGTTGAAAAGAGGCTCGCGCTCACCAAGAATCAGTTTTACATGGGCTGTGATCCTATTTTTGTGTGGGAAATGGCGCAACTCACGAAACCAGACGCCAAGCACTTCATGGAAGCTGGCGCCAATTTGGGCTTTTACGGCGCCCGTGCGGTAGGCCAATACCACATTGATATCAACGTTGAACATTTCTCTTTTCTATTAACAAAACGGCAAATGCGATATGACAAAAGAATTTTAAGTATCCTGGCTCATCTTCTCGTCTTGTCTGGGTGTGTGGGGGGGTCATCCCTTCGTGGTTCTTTTATATCGAATTTGGATGTTCAGATGACGCTCTGGAACCATGGCGTGGGTCTCACGCCCTCGTCCCTCCAAGAGCGCCTCGCGGTCGAATGGCACGGCAGCTCGTCGTATGGCACTTGCCACGACGGGACGCCAGGCAGCAACCCCATGCCCTTCCTGTGCCGCACTCCCGAGCTCGCCGCAGCCAACCCTTACCAGTGCGGGCCAACGCCCCGGCCGGAAGTGCAGTACCACGCGTTTGACGGCAGCGTGCACTTCGCGCACAACGTGAGCAATTTAGTGGCCAAGCACTGGCCGTCGGCCAACTTCAAGTTCACCCCTGCCGCGGTGATGCACCGCAGCGGCGGGCACTTAATGTTTGCGCAACGGCTGGACGAAGGCGGGCACTTGTTGATTCACTCCGAGCTCCCCGCCGACAAAGTGGGCTTCAAAAAGAAGAACGACAGACGACGACGCCTGAACGAACCGATCATCACTGACTCTGCTGAAACTGCAACAAAGAAAGATGAAGTGGGTCAACTGTCAACTCCAATGGTGGCTGAGAGTTCGAGTGAATCTGCAGCAGGAGTCGAGGAGATGGCAACTGCGGAAGGTGAAGAAGGAGCAGAGGTCGCTGGAGCACAGGTCAAAGAAGAAAAGGAAGAAGAAAGGCGTCGGTTGAAAGTAGAAGCTCGCAAGAACGCGATGTGGCTGGACTCAGCTGCGGTGCCGATTGTGAGCGTAGATGCCTACGCCGAAGAGCATGGCTTAGAGCTGGATGTGCTGAAGGTGAGTGGCGGGAGTGGATTGCGATGGCAGTGCTGGTAGTGGTAGTGGTAGTAGAAGTGATATGTTTTGAATTCGCACGATTAAGGTTTCCAAATTGAAATCAGCAAATTAGTGAGGCCTGAGTACCCTATTTCCTACGGAGCACTTTTCTTTGTAGGCCCTTCTCCACCACTGCATTTGCTCCTCGTGCATCGCTAATTCCTCCACGGTAGGTGGACGTGGAGGGCTACGATCTTGCGGTTCTTGCCGGCGCCATGCATCAACTCTCCAACCACCTGTGGTACGATGGGATGTCTTTTTTTTCCTTGCAGTGCGTACACACACTTGTGGACGGTGGTAGTCTTTGCCCTGAGAATTGCCGTCCTGAGTTTCAATTGCCTCTATCTCACTATCGATCTCATTGCTCTAATTGTATATCTGACCTCCATGCGCACGCCCCTCGTTTCACCTTCTTAATCATTCCAGGTTTGTGCAGTTCGAATACGGGGGGCAGTTTTTCAAGGGCGATGGCAAAGAAGGGCCCGGGGGCCACAACTGGACGTCGTTTGGGAGCGGGGTGGAGGCAATGGACGCGCTGGGATACACTTGCTACTTCACGGGAGATCGGTAAAGAGGAAAAGCATGGCATGGAAGGATGAACATGGGATACATATTTGTGCGTGCGATGCTTGGGTTACAGGCGAAGAGGGCATGTTTGTATGTGTGTATGTGTGTGTGTGAGTGCCTACGTGTATTTTCGCCGTGATTTTCTTTCCTACCTGAAGGGCGTTTCCCTTGCTTGTACTCGTTCCATGTAAATTCTCACGTCCTTCTCTCTCGTCACTCTCAATCCACGCGTATATATGTCGTCTAGATACGGCACCGGCCGCTTATTGCTTCAAATCACCGGCTGTCAAAAGCACCCAGCCTTCTGCGCCGCTCTGGGGGAAGAATGCCCGTATTTACCGGAAGATGTACGGGCAGCAGGGCACGTGCAGGCTACCAAAATCAAGAAGGGCAACGACGGGTGAGAGTTACCTGTCCTCTCTGAGAGGAATACGTCTCTTCTTATTTTGTCTGTTTTTTTGTTTCTCTCGTTAAGTTCTTCACAATCCCTCGAAAGCTTCTTCCATCTTCCTGTTGCATTTCTTCCATTCTTTTCTTTCGTCCTCACTTTCGTTGACCTCACGCGCACCTTCTTTCTCCTTCATCATTCACCGTCTTCGTCTTCTACAAGGTGGGGTCGTTTCGGCGACGTGGTCTGCGCTCACCGCGCGCGCAGCCCAGCTTTCGCATGGGCGCTGCACGCGGCCGAGAAGAGGGGCTTACACATGAGTGGGCCGACTCGCAAGAAACTCGCCACCGACCCGCAGGTAGGCTCTTATGGAAAATTTCCCCACGTAAGAAAATGTTCTCTCGTTACAAACTCAACACACGCCCTGGGGAGTCTTTTTCAAAATGTGCTTTCATATATATTTCCTTTGTCCATCCTTCCATATCATGATAGGTTTTTCGGTTTGTGTTTCTTTTTTGAGCACCTTGCCACCACGCCTAGTTCCACCTTACCAATCTCGATCGCTTCTCCACCCTTTTGTCAATTCTTCTCAGATGCTCGCTGAAATCATGGCTGAATTGAAGGATCGCAACGGCGGCTCCCTCGACTTTTCAGCTGCTGGAATCGCGGCCAACGGCGGTGGTCACCACGACTAAGACTGCAGAAGTGCGAAAAAGAAAAGCAGTTGTACTGAAACAGCGAAGAGATGCGCCGTTTTGTTCCTTGCTTGTGGCTTTGTGATATTTCGGCTTGGAACTGAGAAGCATAATTTCAGATGTCCTTGCTACTCTTATGCTGATTAAGTTCTCTTGAGTTCTCTTTTCGAAATAGAAATAGAAATGATTTCACCGAGAGGAATAAAATCGATAGGCAACGAAAAGTAGATCAAGAAGGGGAAATCTGGATAGGCTCCCTCGATTTAGGTACATGTGCCGCTGGGCTGCTAAATTTTATTTATGTGCCGATATCCGATATCCGACATGAAAACACCGCAATCCGAATTGCCCTTTTCCACTTTTCGGCTTTTCGAGTCCTGGATTCACAAAACGAACTATAACAAAAAGGGGATTTAAGCAAAAGAAAGAGGAAGGGCAGTATATACTGAAAGTATCTCACGCATAAACTGCGAATACTAGTACTATGCAAGAGAGGCGATGGGTGTTCTCCTGACACCATCCGGAAGCTGCACGCCGCCTCTGCTCTCTCCACCTCCTCTGCCAGTCTCTAGGTGTTGCCTTTCCTGCTCTTCGTTCACCATGCCCTCTAATATGCGCTTCGTGTGCACCACTAAAACAGCTGAAAGCGAGGCCGTCGCCACAATCCCTACCACGAGCGTGATGACTTCGCCGTCTCCTTCGTCCGGTGTTCCGTCCGTTAAGTTTTCAATGGTAGTGCCGTACCTAGAGCATGGCCACCGGTAAAGAGAAAAGACAGACAAAGGATACAACAAAATCAGCACTTGCACACGGCGATACTGTCTCGAGATGTAATTAAACGCAGGTATTGTGAAGAACATATTACACCTTAGGAGAACACAAAGAGTGACATATGGCCAATAATCCGTTAAGATGGCAAGTATTGGAGGAGTGAAGTACTACTACATTTAGGTGCATCTCACCAGGCATGCAACACAATCCAAGGAATCATCGCGATGAAACCACCAACGAAATTGACAAAGGAGCAGCGCGAGCATGCCATCGCAAAGTTGATCAAAATATCAGGCATCGTGAGGCGCAACAAGAGGTTCACCTGAGTCATACGAAAATGATTACAGCGATGAAGAAGAGCGAGAATGAAATCAAGGGTAGGATGGGCCAAAAATAAGTCACCGGTAATTTTTCGTAATAGTTCGCGCAACCGCTGGCACCGTGCAAAGACTAACAAATTCGAAGTGCGTGCGCATCGCCACATCTCATTCGTAAACTCACCGTGAGTCCCTTGGTCTCCAGAACCAGATCAAGCGCTTCGAAGATGGGATTCCTCCGCTGAAGTTCTAGTGCCCAATCCTTCAAGAGAGTGGCACCAAGGGCGTAGGCTGCTATGCACCCGATACAAATCCCACCATACGAAACCAGGCTCGCTACCTGTAAATGACACGCCAAGAGGGCTATAAGCTAGTCCTCTCGTCTGCTGGTTATATTTGACCTGAGAGAGCGCGATTGGTTTTTAATTTCTCTTTTCAATGCCTCGCACCATAGTAGCTTCAAACTTGTCCTCGATTCGGCGACTGTATATGTAGCCCACAACCAGCGCCATGAGCGTTGTGTTCATACCAATCACTTCGAGCACGATCACTACGACCACGACGAGCGCAGTTAACACTCCAGTCGAGAGGCTGTCAATGGCTTCAGCAAACGCCAACGCTACTACATAAAAGTGCCCGGTTAAAGACGTGATGATAACCGTCACGATGACTAGGGCACAAAAATACACCATCGCCCGCTGTGTCCTGATTATTGACGAAGGAGAAGAAGAAGAAAAAGAAGAAGGCCGTTAGCTGAATCGTATTCTCAACCTAGCATCATTGTGCAAGAACCGTTTCATCAGTGTTACCTGGTTAGCGGTGGCACATCCAGGGTTTCGAGCCATTCTAAGAACTGGTCAATAGGGTTAGAAGCTCCTCCTTCGTTAGTCTCAGACTGTGGGCTTCCTGGTGCGCGGCTGGTGCCATTTCGAGCAGCCATGGTCACAGGAGCGCCGCGAAATATCTTGGCAAAAAAAAACGGAGTCAATCACCGTATATCATGAGCTGTATACCCGTATATGTATATATGAATAGAGTGCCTGAGTGCCAGGGTAGTAGTCTCGTAGTCTCTCCAGATCAACAGTGCGCGTCTTATGCTCGGAGCCTTTTTGAGACAGGCCCCGAAGGGCCGGAATTAGAAGACTACCAGGCAGAGAAGAAAAGCAAAGCAACGCAGACTAGACCTAAGAAGCTAATCAGGCGCGTCAGGCCCCTAGGGGCCGGAAGTAGAAGGCTAACTGGTCGAGATGAAAGGCCATGGAAATGAAAATAGCGGTCCAAAGTGGAACACTCATCCGTGCTCTGAGAGTTCAGCTCAAAAGAAAATTTTCCGCCCGCAGAGGAGGGGACTACCACGAAGTCTCTCAGGCGATCCAGAAGAAAAGTCGCCCATTGCCGAGCAATTGCGTGTTTTTGGCGCTTGAAATCTCGCCGCATGTCGCGCATCGGGTGAAATTTGGTACACGGCGGCATCATCGGATGACGAAGCACAAACTCGCCGTGAACGCTCAGGGAAGATAAAGTGAACGGGAAATCGAAGCAGCCGCATGTTGGAAGTCTGAAACACCCGCACACCCGCATTCCCAGATTTGCTTCGTGAACTCCTTCCAGGATGGATAGAGATGGGGACTTTAAAGGTCCTGTATCACTACGGATTTATTGAATTAAGCCTAAATCTTTGAGTCCGAGTTCATTCTAAATGGAATTCCAGTCGAACTTATTTTGAGACAGGCCCCGAAGGGCCGGAATTAAAGGGCTAACAGGTAGAGAAGAAAAGCAAAGCAGCGCAAACTAAAACTACGAAGCTAATGAGGCGCACATGCCCGAGTGGCCATGGAAGTGATGGAAGCGGTCGAAAGTGGAACGCTCCTCCATGCTCTGAGAGTGCAGCTCAAAAGGAGAGTTTCCGCCCGCAGAGGAGGGGACTATAACGAAGTCCTTCAGGCGATCCAGAAGAAGAGTCGCCCATCCCCGAGAAATTGCGTGACCCCATTTGCGTGCAAGCTTCTGTCTGAACAAGGCTTTGGCTTCCGAAAAGCCAATGTTGTAGAATGCCGTGTGTTTGCGAGCCATTTCCCGAGCGACGAGGTCCAGAATGAATTTGAGATCAGAGGAAGCACCCCCGTATCGGCCAATGACTGGGGCAAGAACACGGCCGCTGTGGCCGTACTCATTGAGTTCGCTCTCTATTGGGCCTCTCTGATCTTGCTGCGAGCCGTGCAGCTCCGAGTCGAGCTTCCTTGTACGATCGTGGTACTCTTCGTTGACAGCTTTTTGTCTTTTCTCCAGAGTTTCCCCGGGAATAGTAGAGGTGTTGTCGTAGTGTGAAAGGCCTTGTAGCGTCTTGAAGTCCACAATGTGGTTTGTACCGTCTAAGTCACAACCGACACCATTTCTACCTGATAAATAAGATCTGGTATGATTTCGTTTGATTTCTCGAGTGAAGAGCCGCTCGGGTTTAAAGGAAGTTGCCGCCGGAAGGTGTTCTTGGTGCCTTGTCCATTAGTAGATCCGGTGGACTTGAAAGGAACACCGGCGTCGTGAAAGCCCACTTTAACGTTGCCCAGGATCGTGTTGTGGTTGAGAGATGTGCCTCCGCCAGTGGCGTAATGAGAATTCAGTAAGTTGCTGGCATGCAAGTCTACATTTCCTCTGATAACGCCTTTGGTGATGATATGCTGGTTCACAGATCTGCGAGTTTCCGGAGGAGATAGTTCCATGTAAACGCTAACTTGTTCTTTCCATTTCGCTGGCTTGAAGAGCACGCCCTGCACCGGGAGGCCCGTCAAGAGGTTGTTTTGGCGAACTCATTGTGCTGAATTTCAAGGAGAGCTTCGCGACGGGGGTCATCATAGGGTAATTCTATAACGCGACGGAGAATGTCGGAATTCATCAGTACATGCCTTTCGTCCATGATCGCTTTCTGAACCTTCTTGACCCCTACACCGAAGGCCTCGACAGGCGTGTCAACGATGGGAGGAGGGGGGGGGGGGAGTCGGAGTTGACACTT
>Ga0307930_1001367_pt1 | contig 19269 bp, 16 predicted proteins | sample OrgLakmetageno46_FD_203161 | JGI IMG/M metagenome (GOLD analysis project Ga0307930, IMG submission 203161) | Saline water microbial communities from Organic Lake, Antarctica - #46 | ecosystem: Environmental > Aquatic > Non-marine Saline and Alkaline > Saline | place: Antarctica: Organic Lake...
AATAGACCTTCTAAGTTAACAGCCCCATTCGCCTAACTGGCAGCTAAAGGGGGGTCACTTTTCGCAAAAGCGGAAATTTTGCGCGTTATTGGCCATTTCGTATCATAGAGTCGATTTATTTATTATCCAATGCACAAATAAGTAGATAAGCCGTATTTGGTAAACCCGGTAGGGCCGCGACGTAAAATCACGGAAAATTTATCCGTTGAATACCATTATTTCTTAATTGGTGCTCATCTAGCACAGCCAGTGCAGCTCGGCTGCACTGCGGATTTCGAGCAGCTAGGCCCAAATTCAAAAGAATATAGTGCTTCTTGGTATCAGGATTCTCCCTCGATATTACCACAATATCGGGCCACAGTGGTAAGACTGTTTGAGCTCGATTAGGGGGAATCCCGCCTCGATTTGCGTATGCCATGGCCAATAAGGGTGATATTTCAGAAGTGACCCCCCACCCCCCTTTAGCTGCCAGTAGGGGGAATTCAAAAGGATCTTCTAGAAACAAAAATGGCCACTATAAGGCCAGGTTGATATGAAATTTACTTTTGAGACCGGATTTGGGCTTCCTGGAGCACCCTTGAAGTGCCTAATATTTTCTTAAAACTTTGTTTTTTCGTTGATTTTTTTTTTTCATTTTTTTAGTGAAAATCCCACTACGGGGAAATGCCCCATCCAGCCAAAAAGAGACTTTTTTTAGCCATAATTCTACCCCATTCGGATCCTTTCAGCTACTTTCCTTTGAATTGGGTACGTATTGGCTCAGTAGGCTACGCTGATCAAGTTTCTATCGTTTTGGGGGTGGTAAACATCAAATATTCGGTGTAAACTATGAGATTTCATACCTGATTTCAGCTTCATTCGATCTCGAGATACCGTAAGTGCCAAGTTCTCGACCCCGTTGTGCCCGCTGGCCCAAGTAGTTACATCAGCCGATAGGTATCAACCTATATTATCTAAAAATAGACGAAAAGAAAATCGTGCTTCTTGGTATCGGGATTCCCCCTCGGTATTGTCAAAATATCAGGCCACAGTAGTAAGACCGTATAAGCTCAATTAGGGTGAATCCCGCCTCGATTTGCGTATGTTATGGCCAATAAGGGTGATATTTCAGAAGTGACCCCCCACCCCACTTTAGCTGCCAGCTGGCCATTCCTTATTATACCTCCATTATCAGGATTTCGACGAAGGAATACTCAGATGTAGTATAAGTATGGTATATGAGATATGGAATAGAGAAGGGATAACGGACTTATTTCGCATTGCTTTATACGGCACTTAGAAATTCCCGTATCCACCTACTAGCATCGCTATCAGGTCATCTTAACGAATAAAGCAGCAGATGAAACAAGGAAGCAAAAAAGAGAAGAGGGGGAAGGGGCTATAAAAAGGGCTCGCGCTGTCCGCGCTCCTAGTGCACTATTCATGTCGGTCGCACATCGGAAGACGGCGCGTATATGTGCTCTACGAGGACATGGTCTCTAGGTGTGCCGTCAGGAACAACAGGCAACACGAACAAAGCGTTGTCGCTTCGGCAGGCATTGTCAACGACGTCGCAGTAATAAGTGCGAGCCTCAAGTTCCAGGCGGTCATATTCTGCGGGAATCTGGTAAGGTATTGTGGCCGCACAGCCCTCCTGAAGGGCACCGGCTGCGAGGACAGTCTGCACGCTTGGATCTTCAGCGGTTGAGCCAGTAGCGGCTGATTTCTTTATTCCTATGAGGCGAAATCGGCTATCAGCCCCCTCCGTGAAGTGCAACCCTGAATCGAGTTGCACACTCAATACGAGCTTCCCAGCAGAATTACTGGAGCATACAAGTTCGTCACACGGGTATGTCAGTGATTGAAGATTGAAGACAAAGGTACGAGAAAAAGGCAGCACGGTTTACACGCAATTAACACGTACACTGGCGACGCATCTATTCGCTTAGCGCGAACACGCCTGAATAATGGCGGTGAATCGCTGTCGCTAGCTAAAGCTTTCTGGGTGCTAAGAAGAATTGGGGCGGCTGCGCTCAATTCAAGCCACTGTCGTCGAGCTAAGATAAGCGCGTTGGCAGTGCACGGTGCATAGACGCACAAAAGCGCCTTCAAAAGCCAGCGAATCATTTAACCTAGCTAGACTCGATGGGATATGAGCAGACTAAGAGTAATAAAGGGCAATTTGTGGGCAGTCTAGCTGGGGAGAGCCGATGGGCTCTCGGTATCATGTATGTGCTCATTTTTGAACTCCTTTCTTGTCCGTCGTCCAGATGGCGGACATTTACAGGGAAGACTCAATCCAACCAATGATGAACCAAGCGGCAAGCGGCCCACTTTTGTCTCTGCGTACGCGTGGAGCTCAAATCTCTGGCCGTGTCCAGAGCCCACCAGTCATCGCCGCTCGATACTAACTGCTTGCTGTTCACTCAAGCTATACCATTTTTTACAGCGGCTAAGTATACTAAGTATTTGGTAGCCAATGGATATGCACAAGTGCAATAATTGCGAAAACTTGAAGCCGAAGTCCTGTTTCGTGCACATCAAACGACATGGCAATGGCGCGCCCGACGAGCTCGATAAAGATTGCCGTTTCAACAACATTTGCACCACGTGCTACCCTGAGAAGAAAGCTTACTACAAAGAGCAATTAAAGAAAGGTAAGGAGGCGAAAAGGATTCTTGACCTTGCCGCCAAGGATGCAGCATTTGGATTGAACGATGGTGTTCCCGGAAGCACTAGCGGCAGTGGCAGCAGTAGCAGCAGCAGCACGACAAAATCGAAAATAGCACCGGGTGCAATCCTCAAACAGTGTACAGGGAATGCTTTGAAGCAAGTAAGCACGACGATTTCTCATGCTAGGTCAAACTTTCGAGGGGTTCCATCGCAAGTTGGGGCAGCAGTCCTAGTGTGGGACGAATCCTCCGATCTCCTGTAAGTATTTGCAAACTTGTACGGCATTGTCAGATATGGTTTCCTAAACACGTGTCGTCTTCTTATATCAGGTCTTTCACTTCGAACAACCCTGGTGTGATGTACAACCAAGACGTACTGGTCAGTGCTTTAAGAGCTTTGAGGACCTCGAAATCGAAAAAGCGCCCCCCGTCGACCCCAGGCGACACACAGACTCCACAGAGCAACGAAAGCACCCTTCAAGACGACTTGTTGAGCTTGCAGACGCAGAGAGAAGCGCTGAGCCGGCGCCATGCAGCCGAAATGGGTGCCATTGACGCTCAGGTAAATCAACTATTCAATATCTTATCCTACCCATTTTGTTTTCCAAGACAGGGCTTGTGTCATCACTTGGCTTTTGATCTTGTTTCCATTACAGATGCGCTTGGTTATTGGTGTCGATGGAAGCGCCAACAATGGAGATGGCAGCAGCAGCAGCAGCAGTAGTGATGTTGCTTCCTTTGGCGGTGGCAGCGGGCAAATGGCTGACTTCTCCTCGTATGCTCCTGCAGGAGAAGCAGCGACTTCCGCAGCCGGAGCAGCCGTGAGAGACGCAGCCGAAGTGTTGTCCTCCGCCGCTGCCATGGCCGGGGCTGCGCTAGGTGGACCACCCGGACTTAATGTACCCAGCACCATGGCCGCCATGGGCGAAAGCGGCCTTCCTGTAGCTGGCTACGGCGCGGACGCCGACGGCATGGCGCGCGGTGTGCCTCGAAGGAAGCGCAACGTGTTCTTCAGCGGCAAGCTCATCGACTGCGACCTGTCCGGGCTGCAGCAGTGCAAAGCTTGCGGCACGTACGGCTGTACGGAATGCGGCGACGAGGAGCCCGCCATCAGCGCTGGCATTGGTGGCAGTGGTGGTGTTGACTACCCCGACGACGACAAATGGTTCAGCCAACAACCCGGCCCCAACGTGCCAAATCCAAACGGGAGCGAAGCTGCGGAGTCTGCTATGGTTTAAAAAGGGGGTGTTAGCGGGTGGAGATGCCACATGCGACAAATATACACGGTACTGGTGCCGTGTGAGGTTTCTAGCAAGCAGAGTTTAGCATTACCACAGGCGTGATCTAATAGATCGAAGCCACGCAGACAAGTGACAAAAAGATTGAAAATCCACCCGCATCTCTCTACCTCCACTTAAAATTATTGCAGTTTACTTCGCCCGGAAATCACATATACCCAATTATATCAATAGCCTATAGCGATGATATATCTATTATCTATTATATCTACAATCCACAACACAAAATTGAAAAGTGGGTTTCTTCTGTTTTGCTTTAAACTTCCAAGTTCGAGATCCGTGCTATATCTGAGACGTGTGCGCTAAATTGTACTGGGTATACTTTTTCCACGTCCATCCCGCGTGGCCCTGTAATTATTTGTAATTAGTAATTCTTAATTGCGATTACTTTTTTGGAGCGCAAAGCGGGACATGGCGGGTGGAAGTGGGATGTAGAATTAATTCGAGATACACAAATGACAATACAAACAACAGCACAATAAGCCAGTTAAATAAGCCCGGTGGTTTCAAGGAGCTCCTTGACTGCCGTGGTCAATCGCGGAAGACTTCAGGCGTCGGAAGTCGCTGTGGTTCACTTCACCGTCCCGGCGCATCTTCGCCAGCTCCCGCAAGCTGCGCAAACTTTCGCTGCTGTCGTCGTCCGTCCAGAAGCGGCTCTTGTCCGCCAGCAAGTCTGCCGCGCTGTCTTCGTCGACGTTGCCTACGCCCAAGTCCACGGCCGCGGGGGCTAGCTTTTGCAGGCCGCGCACGGCACGCCACTGCTGGGCCCGGGCTGCCTTGTGCGCGGGGGTCTCTCCAAACGCGTCCATCACGGTGAGGTCCACCCCACGGCGGTGCAAGAAGTCGAGGGCTTCGAGGTTCCCGAACTGCGCGGCCACGTGCGCGGGGGTCGCGCCGTTGAGGCTCGGCGTGCTCAGCACCTCTGCGGCAGCGCTACGAGACACCGACGCGTCTTGGCACTGGTAGAGCGCTTCGAGAATGTCGACGCGGTTCACCTGTTCATAATAGAATAATGCGCATATCATAGAATGAGCTTGGAGCCACGGCTTTGTTGTTCCATAGCGCGTGTTAATGGAGAGGCGACATGAATTGTACCTGAGCCGCGTAGTGAGCTGGTGTGGCACCGCCGCCGTCTTTCAGCGCTAGATCAGCACCCATATCGAATAGGATCTCGAGCAAGTGCGTGTGGCCGCCAGCTACTGCTAAATGGCAGCAAGCTTGGCCGATTTTGTTTCGGCAGTTCACGTCAGCGCCAGCTTCCGCGAGTGCTGAAATCACGTTGTGATAGCCCCACCGGCACGCCACATGCAAGGCAGTGTTACCAGCTTCGTCGGGCTTGTTGAGGTGGCCTTTCCTCAAGAAGTGGGCGATGCCAGCAACGTTATCTGTAGCTGCTGCGCGTTGTATAGTCGTGTACTGCACGGCGTAGATCTCCACGCCATCTACTTTCTGCAAGCGCCGAATGTGGTTGACGCGGTCGGACACTGCAAAGCGCCCGTTGCTTGCAATCTTCTCGAGGTCTTTCTTGAGCTCAGCAGCGGCTGCTTTCGCTTTATTTTGCGCTTCCATCTAATAGGGTAGCTATGTGTGGCAACCAGGACTTAACGCCGCGTGGCAGTGCAGTATTTCAATGCTTAGCGCTACAAACTCTAAATGATAGAAGCATACTACTACAGTAGAAGCTACTGAAGCTGCGGTAAAAGTTCCGAAAAGGAGTTGTGAGAAGCGTGTCCGTTGCTGAGTTACTGGTTATGGTTACCGAGTTACCGGGGATGTCTTCTCTTTCTCTTCTCTGTCTCTATTAGCTCAGTAACACTCTAGCTGCCTCTGCTCCAATTTGATACTTGATACTTAACTCGATACACCGATATCGCCCTCGTCTATATCTATCGGTATTGGAGTATGCTACTCCCTATTCGCCTCAACTCACGAACAGCTAATGCAGTTCCAGAATTCATGATTAATATCAGGGCACGAAGAGGATGGAAACGAGAAGAATCAACGCAAAATTGGACAGCACAAAAGAATGAACAATCCGATCCGAATGGCCATATTACTCCTCGTCGCTTTCCTCTTGATCGTCGCTTGATTCCTCGTCATCGTCGTCTTCGGATTCCTCATCCCAGCCTCCCGCAGTTCCAATGTCAAGAGCGATTTCCTTGATTTTGGTCTTTTTCTTCTTTTTCCCGCCATCGTTTCTCGAAGCGCCTCCCGCCGCGCCTGAGGCAGCCGCGGCGGCACTTTTCGCCGCTGCAGCGGCAGCGGCCACCTCTCGAACTTCCACGTCAGCGGGCGTGTCAAACGCGCGAGCCCATTCTTTGCTGGTAGCTGGAGTGCCAATTTCCCACCATCGCTCCTCTTTGACTTCAGCTCCCTCCAATTGAGGCCCTTCTTTCTCCACCGTAGCCGCTCCTCCTTTTTCCGCTGCTAAATTTGCGGCTACAACTCGTCGATCAAGTATGCCGATCAAGTCTCCGTGTTGCACGTAAAAAGGCGACTGCGTCACGCTCCTCGCTCCACCGCTGCCTTTGGTGGGTGTTGCAGCTGCTTCTGTTGTGCCACTATTGCTTCCACTGGCAGCACTGCTAGTGCTCACGCCAACCGCAACACCGCTGCTGGCTTTGCTATTGTTGTTCTTTTTGCTGCCTTTTTTAACTCGGCTCGAGGTCATGTCAGCTGCCAGGACCACCCAGGAGGCCTTGTCGCTGTGACGCGCCACTATAGCGTGTTCACAGGGCACGCCAGCGGCAGCCGCTACTGCAGTCAAAAAGTCGTCAAAGGTGGGCGCTCCTCTATTACTAGTGGCGGTCACCAAACAGCGTTTCGGCGGCCATACCAGAGGCGACGCCACGCCAAAAGCAGCTTTGCCATCGCCACGACGAGTTATCCACACGTCTACGAAGCTCTTGGTGGCCGCAGGCAAACGCATCAAGCCTGACAACTGCTGGTGTTCGCCCCTTGCCTCCGCATCTGCTGCTGCTGCTGCTGTTGTTGTTTGCACCGTTGTTGTTGCAGCGTCGTCACTGCCCCCGAGCCACGACGGCATCCAAGCGCGCGCTGACTGCACCAACCCACCGGCTGCACCTTCTATGGTGGACTCTGTCAGGGCACCGTTGCCACTGACGTCAGATTCGTCGTTATTGTTACCGTTGTCGATAGAAACAGGCACCAACACTAGCGGCCGCTCAGTCTTCACTTGAAGGCGCTCGAGGGTCGTAGTCAGGCCTAAACTGCGCGCGTGGGCTACAGCCGAAGCGTCAACGAGATTGCTACCACAACCACTGCTGCTGCTACCACTATTACTGCCACTAATCGATGGAGAAGCACTGCTGCTGTTGTTAGCGGTGTCGTTGCCCAGCCATTTGCCTGGTAGCCACTCGTCGACCCGAAGTTCGCGCAGACGGAAGCAACGCGCGCCGGACTTGAAGTACACTTCGAGCGCCGCTGACGTGGCGCTGGCTTCGAAGTTCAAATGCTGCGCGGCAGCCGCAGCAGCGGCAGCAGTCGCAGCCATGGTAGCGGAGACTCCTCCTCGGTTGGCTGGTGCGGCACCGCTGGTGGCGGTGATGGTGGCAGTATTTGCACCATCCACAGGAAGAGCAGAAGTCGAGGCTGCCCCAGCAGCTTTCGTTGAGGGTTCAGCGGCATCTGTAGCCATTCCTTCTTCAGCGCGATTGGCCATGTCAGCCACCCGTGCTGCTAGCGTTGCTGCTGCTCCTTTCAAACCTGGCGCTGCTACTCGACGCCCAGCAGCAGAAGCATCAGTGCTAGCTGCGTGATCAGAACCTACCGAGCTGCTGCTGCCACCAATCTGTTTGCTCGATTTCGGTGCTGCTGCTGGCGAAGTGAGCTGTAACGCTACTGCCGCACACAATTGTGCCAGCGAATTGGTCGCATGAACTTCAACTTCTGCGACCTTCACGTAGCAACTTTCCTTGATTGACCTTGCTGCCTGGCTGTATTGTCGGTGCTGTGTGTTCACCAGAGCTCTAGAATCATTGCCTTGGACACTGTGGATGTTCGAGCTTGCGCTGGCATCTGCAGATACTTGCGCTACAGTACTTGCCAAGGTCAACCCATTAGCTTCAGCTTCAGGAGGTGGCGGCTCCGGTACGGTAGTGATAGCAGCACAGGGCTGCCAAAGGAGCACCGAGACTTTCAATTCTCCTTTGAGGGGGACACGGCCTTCTTCCAACCATAGAACATCGTGCACTGCACCAGCTGCACCACCACCAGCCGCTGAATTGCGCCCCCCGCTTCCACCGCCTAGAAGGGCTTCTTTCACTGTGAGAGGGGCTAAGCTCGCCGCGCGTGCTGCCCACCCCCCCGCGGTGCGCTCGGCTTCGCGCTGCGCGGCGTCCCTGGCTTCAGCGGCAGCGGCTGCGGCGGCGGCACTTGCAGCTTTCTCGGCAGCCAAAGCAGCGGCTACCCGGGCTTCTTTCTTTCGCTTGCCCTGTAACGTCCCAACGAGTCGCTCCGCTTCCGTAGCGGCCTTGGTGAGCGCGCTCGCTGTTTGGTGTAGGGCTACAGTTTCACTGTTGACTCCAGCTGCACCATCACCGCCAGCGCTAGAAGTACTCTTGGCCTTGTGGTTGCCCTCTTTGGTTTCCTCCACCAATGCCCCGGGCTCTTCGGCCCAGTTGGTGAGCCTCAAACGGCGCTGTTTGGCCAGCAACACCGCTGGGTCTTCTGCCGCTGCGCTGGCCGCCGCTGCTGCCGCGGCTTTTATGGCAACTTCTTCTTGGCGAAGCTCTTCTGCCTGAGCCGCTGCTGTTGCAGCTTTTTCTGCCGCTGCGTTGGCTGCAGCCCGGGCATCTTTCTTTTTCTTGCCCTGTAAAGTCGCCACTTTCGCCTCCGCCGCTGCGGCCTGCTTCGCTGCTTTTGCTGCTGCGGCTTGCGCCTGATTAGTGGCGTTCCTGGCCGCCGTGGTAGTGTCCGGGGCTTCAGCAGCAGTGACAATCGCTTCGGCGTGTTGTGGAGGCAGCACCAGCACCCCTTCGGCTAAGGCCACTTTGCACATGGCGACCTTGAGGTCCAGCACCGAGGCGTTGGCCTTGACGGTGACTTCCAGCTCTCGGCACGCGTGCGGCGGCCGCCGCTGCGCCTGTTCGTCCATGCTAGCAGGCGCAGCATCACTGTTGTGATCAGCGTTGTTGATGTTGTTGGGAAACGCAAAACTGGCAGTGGCAGGGTCGTTTCCCACTATGGCTTTGAACCGAAGCGTTACTTCGTCGCGCCCTGCGCGTGCACCTTTTTCTAGCACCAATTTGAAGCCGTCCTTGACCTTGACCTCATCAAGCGATAGAGCTTCATCCGCGAGCACTTCTCCAAACAACACGTGTGTGCTCATGGAAGCGCTGCTGCTTCCGCCTAGAACATCGTCCGTGGCGATGCGCAAGCGCGTTGAGGCCACAGCACTCCCATTACCACTGCCACTGCTGTCAGGCCAGCCGTCAAGGAGTCCAAAATGGTCCAACAAGCGCTGCTTTAATTCCCCCACCGACGCTTCGCCTTCAGCTTCAACTTCAACCACACTGCCAGCAGGCGCAGCAATGCTGATGTCATCCACCCCCGGTGATGATGATGATAATAGTGACGTTGCGTCGACGAGTGTCGTCACGTGCAAAGTGCGCTTTCGTTTCCGTCGGAGAATTTCCACTTCGGCGAGGCATTGCGTAAAAAGGCCCCGCCCTTCGTAGTCTTCGACAAAGACCTATTCACAAGGAAGACGAAAAGTGAAAAAGAAGAACAGTGACTAGTACGAAAATTATATTTACGAGAGATTCGAGATACTAACAACGACCAAGGAGCTCACACAGTAAAAAAATATTGCGAGCTGATCGTCAGTCGTCTACACCAACTAATGTAATCTCTCACCTCAGCCCCGTCGAGTCGCTCGGGCAAAGTGCGCGCCAGCACATGTGGGCCAAAGCTGTGGCCTCGGTCCGTGGCAGCCCCCGCAAAGAGGGGGTTTGCGCGACTTCCCTTGGCCTCTTCGTGCAACAGCAGCCGCTCCACCGGAATTCCGGCCTGTGAAGAAAATGAATTAAAAGAAAGAATGCCAAATGATACGAATAAATTTGTGAAAGCATATGCATGTCCATGTGTGCAGACAAATTTTTGTTTGAATTAATTCATACAATTGTTGAAGAGAATACAGGAATTGCAGAGGTAGAATGCTCAGAATGGAATAAGCCCTATTGCGAAGGAAAACTACGATGATTCACAGATGAACAAGACTAAAAGTAATTGCGTGCAGCACGAACCTGCACAGCGAGGGTAATCACCAACTCTTCTAAAGTGGTTGCTTTGCGCTTCACGTGAATGGGTACTTTCAACTCTATCGCAGACACCACTGGTGCTGGCTTCGCTTTCGATCCGCTCATGCTGCTGCTGTTAAGCGTGCGCTTCGCGACAACAATCCGGCCTGGCCGCTCTGTCTTTTTTTTGTTACTTGTTGCGTCGAGTGCAGTCATTGAGTGCACTTCAGTAGCGGAAGCAGAAGAAGAAGTCGCACTTGAACTGCTCCCAAAGTCAATTGCCTCAGCGTTGTCAAGCACGAGCGTGGTGACTTGTAGAGTGATGGGAAGTGCCTTGTCGACTACCGGTGCTACACCTTGCACCTGTACACCGTCCCACGCCAAGATCCGCGACACACCCTCGAAGGCTTCGCCTGCCGACACTGCAGCTGACGCATTTTGAAGTGCTGTTGTTCCTTCACCCGCAGCAGGTGGTGCTTGAGGTGTGGTTGCAATCCGGTTAATATCGTCGAGAATGCAGAAGCCGCGCGTGCCGTGAGCCTCTAAACGGTTCAACTTTATACTTTGTAATAGAGTCTGAGGCTCTGGCGACGCAAGCACAAGAGGCTCTGGTTGAGCGGTCTGCGCAGTCGCGTTTCCCCATGCTTTCTTCCTGGGCACTTCTGGCTTGGTCTTCTGGACACTACTCTTCCCCACCGTCAACTGTGCGGTCGCTGGCATAACTGTTGATGATGATGTCATCGCAACCCCTAGCACCGCTGCCCAAGGACCAAGCTTCGAGGCGATTTGAGCTTTAACTTCTTCCACCGACTCCCGGGTGTCAAACTCTACAGTGAAAGGCTGCTGCAGCCACAGGGGGACTCCAGCTTTCGCAAGAGCTTCAGAAGCGGCCCGGGCAGCGTGATTGGTAGAAACAGTGTCGGAAGAATCCACCATGGAAGCGCCAGCAGTAGTAGCTTCATGGTTAGTAGTAGGAGAGGGCAGCGTGGCGTTTTCTGCCGACATCGCTGCTACCGCTGGTGCAGCTGTCGCTTCAGATGGCGCTTCAGCATCTTGAGGCAAAAGGCCAGCGTGGCAGGGGACCAAGTGGTAGCAATCTTCGTTTGTCAAAGGCTGTACGTGCGCCGGGCACACCACTTCAACCACTACGGTGTGCTTCGAATCGTCGTAAGCAGCGCGCTCCTGTGCCCAGTCTTGGTTTCTTTGTTCCACCCATTTCTGCCACACGGCAGGTGGTTCGGGTGGCGATGCAGCAGCAGGCGACGAAGGAGATGTCAGTTGACCATGACTTCTGTTCTCTTCGGTTGCCCCCGCAGCAGTTGCAGCCGCAGTTGCGGTAGTGGCGGTTGTACTAGCAGGCGGTTGTGCGAGTGGCCCGAGCACTCGGGAGCGGTAAAGGAGCATGTACGCGCACTGCCGGCCTTCGAAGGATTCTGCCAGCTGAGCTAACGGCATTGGCGTCACCTGTAAATAGTTGATATTTGAAGTTACGCGAGAAGAAACTGTTCAGCAGAACAATGAAGGTGCATGGGAGCGTACAAAACCCTGTTCCTTCAACTCATGCTTAATAAAAGATCTGGCATTCTTACCGACGAGTCGTCGAATCGAAACCAGCGGCCCCACCGTTCTGCACCCAACGCTTCCATCGCCGCGCGTTCAGTACTCTTGGCCACTGCTGCCAGGGCCTCGTCGTCTTCCGCATTGTTTCCACTATCAGCACCAATTTTGTTAGTGCTGCGACCACCACTTTTGTGCTTGCGCTTGGGCGCTACCCAACCGTCGCCTCCTTCATTTTCACCCGGAAGGACGCTACTGTTCGTCTCACTGCTGCTGCTGCCATCTATGCTGCCTACGCCAAGCCCGCTGCTGTTGAAAGAGCTAGGAGCTGTGTGCGCGAGCTCTGGAATGAGAGCTGCCGTAGCTTCCGCAGCCATAACGGCGTCTTCTGCTAAAAGACGAGCAATGGTGTCGTTGCTAGCGTCAGCGTCGTCGTTATCAACGTTACAGCTGCTGTTCTTGGCACTTTGCGATATCGCTGGATTTATACTGCTATTCAGCCCATCACTCGGAGAGGAAGAATGCTCATCGTCATCATCAATGACATCGTCTCGCTCAAGGAGGCTCACGATGCCCGCCTTCACATCAACAAAGAAGTCATCCTGGCATTTCTGAACGAACCCAGACAGTTTCCCATGCTTCTTCAGGTGAAGATTACGCCAAGAGTTGCCTGTGGCATCTGCAATCCAAGCTCCTAGCTCATCCAAAGACGCACTTTTGCATCCTTGCCGTAAGTCGTCACGCGTTCCTCGTTTGGCCAACAATTTTCGCAACAGTTTGACAGGGTCTAAAGCTGCCATTGACTCTTTCTTCTTCTCAACAGATGCATGGCCACCAGTGCTACTGGTACTCTTTTTGCTTGCGCTACTTTTCGCACTAGAGTTCACAGGATTTGCATTGCCGCCTTTTGATTTAACAACAGCTGCAGCCGCAGTGGAAGAGGTTGCTACCGATGCCCAGTCATGGTCTGATAATTCGTTATCTTCCAAGAGAATTTCCTCTTTCCCGTAGGCATCAGGCGAATTCTGGCTCGCAACTGCAGAGGCATCCCACACCCCTTCACCCAATTGATCGCGCACCTGTCAGAAAGAAAAGACAGAAGTAAGAATGATACGTGTGTGGGAAAGGAAGGCCAACAAACGGATACAGCCATGTAGTCAAAAAAATGCTCGCGTTTACTGTGATTTATCAAGTGTGAACATTAGAACTTACAACAGAGATCATACAAATAAGCGAAAAACAAAAGCTCGCAAGTACTGTACCAGCGAGATGTAGTGCCCGCCGTGGCCTGTGCCGCTGTGAAGCACCACGCCTACTAAATCGTACAACAACGGGTCTACTGTCTCGTCACTGCTTTCTGCTGCGCCTCGTACTCCTGCAGCTGTTGTAGCATCCGAAGATACAGCTGCATTTGAGTGCTTCGCAAGGAGCACGTCTCGCTGGACGTTGTGCCACGCAGTTTCCAGCGATACAGACCGGTCCTCAGGCACTGTTCCTTCACCACCAGTGCTACTGCTACTGTCTTTGCCCTCCTTGTCGCCTCCCTTCTTTTTCGGGTGGCTGGGCAACGGCGACGGTGATGGCGAATCAGAAGCTGCCTCTGCTCTACCAGCTCCGCCGCCGCCACCGTTGGTGCTATTACTACTATTACCATCGTTGCTACTGGCAGGTGCTCGAGGCGCGGCACGGGCCGCCACATAGGGTTTGAGGTCCAATAACATGGGAAAGGCAAACTTGTTGGTCACCTAAGCATTACAAAGTAACACATACACAAATAAGCGCACACACTGAACGCGCGCACACATGTATATGTATCAAGTGACATCGACACTAAACTAAACAGGCATACTGCGGGCCGATATCATAAGTAGGTTGACCTTCGATGCATCCTCACCTTGACCCGCTCTTGCTTGTTCCAGTCGTAGTCGAACCTCAACAGGCTGCACCACAACAGGGGCGGGAGCTGTTTCACCGCTAAACTACAGGCTTTGTCCCTCTTGGCGCCCTGGCACTGCTCCGAGTCGCAGTCCGTGCGCCGCGTTTCGGCCTTGAAGAGTTCCCCCAAGCTCCGAGGCAAGGAGTCGAAGCCTTTCACAGGCACGAAGAGCGATTTGTTGGTTTCCAGCGGAGGGCCACTCGCGTGGTGGCACACTCGGCACACCAGCTCGGTGCGGCTCTGGTACTCAAACAAGTCGCCTATCAAGCGCCCACCTGGGGGTAAAGTTGGAGGTGGCGCTGCTGGCGGTGCAGGCAGAGCTTCCACAGCATTGCCTTTCTTTTTCTTGGCCTTCTTTTCGAAGACTTTCTGCGTGTCAGTCTCCAAAATGTCGAGCAATTTTACGATCAGCTCCTGCAGCAAAATGGAACAGTGTTAACGAGCTACTGTTGTATTTACGAAGTAAGTTCGATGAAACATGCATATCTAGAGAGTGCCAACAGATAAAAGAAAGTGATATTGAGCCTTGTTACCTGGGCATCGTGTTGCACCGACGCGTCGCCATCTTTGAACGCAAACGCTTTGGTCGTGAGCTGCTCGGTGCTCACGCTCCGCACCGACGCCAGCTGCAGTTGCGCAAAGAGCCGTTGCAGCTCCAGCGGCGTGCGCCGCACACGCACCGCCTTCTTCTTCTTAGAGCGCTGAGATGCTACCCCTACCGCAGCAGTATCGTTTGCGTCGTGCTCGTCGCTGTCGTCACCGTCCTCGTCGTTGTCCTCGCCGTTATTGCCACCGCTATCTTCGGGGAAAGGATCGTGAAAGCCTGGGTCCGACTCGTGGGCGAAGTAGTACTCCATGGCCTCTTCAGCGCTTCGATTGGCCACCCCAACGCACGCTCGTTTCGCGCTCCCGTCCGAACACGCCATACATTCCATCACTACGGCTACCAGTTTAGGGTTTGGCGCCACAGTTGCTGCAGGTGGAGATTGAGTGGCAGCAGCAGATCCTTTGGCGGTAGCCCCATTCGCTGCTCCCTTGCCTTTCTTATGGAAACCCTTTTTGCCACCCTTTCTTCCCTGCTGTGGCACTTGTGCTGTGCCACTTTTACCGCCAGCTCCACGACTACTAGTCGCAGCAGCCTTAGAGTCACCCGTTTTCCCAGTGTCTTTGGCTGCCTCGGCAGCCTAGGGAGGTGGAGATAGAGAGAAACAGGAAGAGGGAACATCGAGGTAAAATTGACTTGGAAAAGATATGAAACCGCGCAGCAAATCTATTACAGGCAGCCATCAATTAAAACAGAAGTCGAAGTTCGTTATCAAGCATGCCCGCATCTGCCATCCTCTTCACCTGCTGCGCCTTGACGCGCTCCTCTTCGTCTTCAGCTTGCACTGTTTCTACTCCGAGGAGCTCCGGTGGAATCGAGTACAAGCCCCGCCGGAATTCGGGTGACATGTAGAGCGTTTGAAGCAGCGAGTTGAGGTAGCATGTTGCTCCCTATAATGAAAATTCAAAGCGCCGCGTGGTGTTAGGAAGCATATGAATGGTTCGGCGATGCTTAGGGTGAAGGAAGGTCACTTTAACAGCGTGGTAGAGAATGAATTAAATGAGGGCATCGGATCAATTTCAACTACGAGAAGCCCCTGAATCGAAGAATACATCTTCCCTTCTTTCTCTTGTGGAAGGCCGGCCGTTCTCAATTTAATCTTAGAATGGCGACTCTCACCTGATTGTCAAGCCCAACTAGCTGAGATGGAGCACGAGGCAGCGGCGGCGCGGCAGCCCGCCTAGCACCAACTGAGGGCATGCCTAGGCTAGTAGTGGAGCTTCCATCCTCTGCATCGTCTCCAAATAGATCGCTCAGCATAGCAACGTGAGAGCTAAAGCAACCTACGATGAAGTATGTAAGTTACAGCTCTCCACTCTCCGCACGAGCTGTTGACGAAGAGCTGGATGCTGGAAGAAAAAGACGTCGAAGAAAAGTAGTCCTGTTGTTTGCGAGTGGTGGACCAGAACCGTGCATTATATTAGTGCGAAGGAAAGCTGCAGCAACATTTTTCAAACAAGAACACACGAGGCGAGGAGCGCGAGAGGAGCTAAAATATTATGCAGCTGCTATTTTAAGGATGGGGCAAACCCCCATGCAGCGGGCATCCCAAATTTGCATGTTTTATTTCGGCTTTCAAGAATAACCCTTGACATCTCGCACGCTATCCGTCAATAGTCGTTTAGCTCTCAATAGTCAAACAGTGGAGTATACTTCGCAGTCAACTGCAGGACAAATCTATACCTTCCGGATCAAAGTATCGTTTGTAGAAGTGTAGAAGTGCAGTTTACCTGATGGACCAGTATCATTTCTATGATGAGATTGGAAAGGGACGCTTTTCGCAGGTTTGTTTTTATTGTAGTTCATATCCTGAGTGTTGCACGCGTGTGTCGTAACACTGGTGATTACGCGGGCGCTATATTCCCGCTCACGATTTGCAACAGGTGTACAAAGGCCGGCAAAAGAAGACAGTCGAATACGTGGCTATCAAGCGCGTAGACAAAGCGCAAATGGACCGCGTAGTGAATGAGGTGCAAGTGATGCACCGCCTCAACTCGCCGCACACGCTGCGATTTCACAATTGGTACGAGACTCGCAACAACCTATGGCTGATTCTCGAATACTGCACGGGCGGCGACCTCTTGTCTCTTCTTAAGCAAGACGGCCGGTTACCCGAGGCTGCCGTGAAGGTGAGCGTATGCAGCTATGATGTGATTTCGCTTTCGACGATATAGTCACAACGGGAAACTTCATCCTGGTCTTTTCCTTTTAGCCTTCCATCTCTTGATACTCCGCACTACGATTTCATCATCGCATTTCGCTTTCTTCCAAACTGATCCTTCTAAACAATGCAATTGCTGTCGCTCACGGGTTCGTCATATAGGTGTTTGGCGTAGACCTCATGACGGGTTTGCAGTACCTGCACTCGCTCGGAGTCTTGTTTTGCGACTTGAAGCCGAGCAACGTGCTCGTAGACGAGTACGGCGTCGTGAAGCTGAGCGACTTTGGCCTCAGCCGCCGGGTGCCGCAATCGCCTGCCAGCAATGGCCGTGGAATTGGCCAAGGAGGAGACGACGCCAGCAGCAGTGGTGGGCCCCGGAAGCGAGGCACCCCATATTACATGGCGCCCGAGCTCTTTCTAGACGAAGGAGTGCACTCGTACGGGTCCGACCTATGGGCGCTCGGCTGCGTGCTCTTCGAGCTGCGCGTGGGCTACCCGCCCTGGGCCGCGGCGAACTTGAGCAACCTCATTCGCAACGTCCTTTATGACCCGCCGGTCTTCCCTGCGGACAATGGTGCTCCGAACAACAGTGGTCTAGGTGCCAACGCGCCTACGAGTGCTGCCACGAATGCTTCTTCTTCTGCTGTGGTAAATGCCGCTGCGGCCGAAGTCGCACCCTCGCCTGCATTTCGGTCTCTCCTTGCTCAGCTCTTGCGCAAAGACCCATCCCAGCGCTCATCGTGGTCAAGTGCGCTGTCGCACCCATTTTGGGACGCTACACAGCCGCCGCCCAGAGCTCGTTTGCCTCCTCAACCTGCTTACGAAGCATGCCTCGCGGCAGTGAGAGCAAGGCTTCCGCCGGAACCAGCGCCCCCAACTCAGCGCTCAGACGCCAAGTCCTCAGCCACTGCTGCTGCTACTGATGCTGCTGCTGCTGTTGAAGCTGCGGCGCAGCCACCGCCGCTGCCTCCAGGCCTGATTGCGCCTTCGCCGCTATCACGAGAGCGAGACAGCAGCGCAGGCGGTGAGAGTGGCCCTCCTTCAGCCCTTGAGTCTGGTAACGGTAACTCCGATTCCTTCGCGCCACCTGATGAAGAAGCAAAAAGTGGTAGCAGCAGTGGGAGCAGTGGGAATAGAGTCAGGGCTGGCGGTAACGATCTGGGAGTGAATAACGGTCAGTTGCGCGAAGAAATCGTGCGGTTGTCGCGCACCGCCACCCGCAATCTCGGAGGTTCAGGTGATGACGTCACTCTGCCGTCCGCTGACGTTGAAGTGAACTTCTTCGAGCAACAGTCCCGCCAGCCACACCATGCCCACGCGGGAGGAAGCGAGACAGCAGCAGCAGCAGCAGGTGATGCAGCAGCCTTGCCCAACAGCGCCAGTAGCACCAGTGCGCAGCGAGAGGGAGCAGCAACAATGCCCAGCAGCAGACAGAGAGCATCCGCTGAACACCGACGCGGCGCTACCGATGCCGCATTCAACCGGGAGGATGGGAACGGCCAAGAAGGTAACAAGGATGATGAAGACGACGACGAGGACATTTACGAAGACCGCGGTGTGGATGAAAACGGTGCGCACGGGAGCAGCCTCGCCTCGGAAGGTGGTTTCGGGCCCAGCAGCGACGAAGACGAGAACAGCAGCAGCGGCGGCAGTGGTAGGCCCACTCAGGCTAAAACTGCTGCGACGGGAACTCAGGATCGCATTCAAAGTGGCAGCCAACACGGCAACAGTCGCCAGAAAAGGCGAGAGCCAACAGACCGGCAGCAAGATCAGCATAACTTGAACACTGTAAATGGATTGCGGGCATCCCGGGGACGTGGTGCTCTCTCGGTGCGCGCCTCGGCCAATAATCCGCCAATCACAATGGCTCCGCGGACCAACGAGTCCTCAGTTTCACAGCAAGCGGCAGCAGCAGCAGCAGGAGGAGGAGGAGGGATGAAAGAAGACCTAACTGCACAGCTGCTCCTTCCTCCTACGGTGGCGCCTGCTCCACCGGCGCCTCCGTCTGCTTCGGAGCCTCCCCTAGAACCCGAAATCCATGGTGGTGAAAACACCAATAGTAGAGGAGGCAGCAAACAACATGGCGGCAGCAGCAGTGTTGAGGTAGGTGACAACAGCAGCAGCAGCAGCGTAGGAGGTGCTGGGGAGATAAGCGGTGATGGTGAGCTGTGGGCGTGGGAAGAAGAAGTCGGCGGGTGTGGCTCGGTGGCTGCCTTGCTCATAAGTGCTGCGGACCTGACAGTGCGGCCCATCATTTTCAACCGGGCCATTGAAGTGATTGAGCCGCCGCCGTTTCAGCCGCACACTTTGCCGTTTCGAGAGCTCGAGCTCAGTGAAGTGGCGAGCTTGGGGGATCAACAACACGCGCCACAGCTTGAGGCTCACTTGACCGAGGTCTACAAAGCCCTCGCAGCAAAAACCCTCCCTGTAGCAGAAAAGGTGCCCGTGCTGGCGTACTTGTACAAGATTTGCAAAGTCGACGCGGTGGCCAACGTGGTGGTGAACAGCAGTTTTCAGCCGCTGCTCTTCAAGATGGCGCGCCGGTTCAAGAGCCCAGCGCTGCGTGTTCTGGTGGTGACTTTGCTGGGAGCCCTGGTCCGCCACGCTACGCTCATCGTGCCCGATCTCGGCGACACCTACCCTCACGCGGAGCGCGCCGCCAGCAGCAGCAGCAGTAGCAATAGCAACCATCATAATAACTCTGGCCTCGATAACGGCAGCGGAAGTGGTAGGAGTCCATCAGCGGCGGCAGCTGCGGCTGGAGGAGGAGCTAGTGGAGCAGGAGCGAATTCGGCACCCAGC
>Ga0307930_1001370_pt1 | contig 19265 bp, 20 predicted proteins | sample OrgLakmetageno46_FD_203161 | JGI IMG/M metagenome (GOLD analysis project Ga0307930, IMG submission 203161) | Saline water microbial communities from Organic Lake, Antarctica - #46 | ecosystem: Environmental > Aquatic > Non-marine Saline and Alkaline > Saline | place: Antarctica: Organic Lake...
CTGCGTCGCCATGCGCGCTGTCTCCCGAAGCGTGCCCCCCACCCGAGCGTGCGGCGACCGCTTCGTCTTCTTTGCCTTCGTCTTCGTCCCGCTCGTGCTGAAAGGTGGCCTTCACGCCCAGTCCCACTTCTCCGCCTGGTTCTAAAGTGGGGATCCACCCGAACACCTGTCATCACAGAAAAAAAGCAAATCATTGAGCGTATATCGTCTGGACTATGGGATTCATAGTGGAATTTGCAATGGCACCGTAGCAACAGCACATGTTCTCCACTATCGTTCACCTCACCTTAAGCGATCACTATATCACATCACCTACCTTGTTGAGCGCAGTCGCCAGGACCTCATGGTGAATACCGCCCGGGCTCGCGGCAGCTTCAGCCGCTCGCTCGGCTTCCGCCGCCTGGGCTTGTTTGCTTTTGCCAACCTTGCGCTGGGCGTCCAGGGCCAAGAGCTTGGCGAATTTGCGCAACGACACTTTGAAGGCAACGAAGTTGTTGATAGGCAGCGCGAGGGCGAACCTGTGGGTAGGTGATAGATTGAAGGATTGTTTTCAAATTGGGATTCATTGGAACGGTGATGAAAATATTCTTTTTTGACATGAAACAATGAATGAGTGTATATGATAAAATCATAACCATAATTTCCCTCCACTTTATTTACGTGTGTCTCGATTCTGTTTACCATTCTTCGTCGTTGTGCCAATGCTTGGCTTCGAAAAAAGCCTTTGCGTTGCGCCCAAAGTACGGCTGCTGCTCGTGGAGCTGCTCAAACAAGTTCCCCAATCTGTCCACCATCCGCTGCCGCCGCAAGTGCCGACTGTGCGAGATGCGCCCTTCCGAGTACTTCAGCACCGCAGGCGCCCCCTGCTCGATGTACTGCAACGGCGGGAACACCATGGACGAGCACAACTCCATGTTCAAGTTGCGCAAATTGGTGAGCTGGTAGAAAGACTCCGGCAGAGCAGAGATTTGCGTGTTTTGCCCTAGCCACAGTTCACGGATTCGGGTGAGCTTACCGAGGGTTTCGGGCAACTCCTGCAAAGAGATGAGAGGGAGGAAGGGAGAGAAAAGGGGAGAACAAGGAAGAGAAACACTAAGGGGATATCGAAAAAGTCGGAACAATATGAAGGCAACGCATGGGAACGTCAATAGGAGCTGATCATGTAAAATTACCATCAAATTGATTCCTGAAGATGAGGAGAAGAAAGGGACAGCAATGCAATACTGACTATTTACAGAGTTCAGTAAAAGTGCTCGGGCACGCATACAAGCATAAGTTCACACGGTGAATGTGTGTGTGCAGTGTATGCACAGTGCATGTGCATTATACACGCATATGTACCACGAGGCGGTTGGACATGAGGTGCAGCCGTTCGAGCTTGGAGCAATTGCCAATTTCTTTCGGCAAGCCTTCGAGTAAATTGTCGTTGAGCGCTAGCCACTGCAAATTCACCATCGAAGTCACCTGATGGCATGTCAAAGAAACAACAAAAATATTATACACGCGCATTCATAAGCGGTGGAAAGCACAAAAAAGGTACGACTAACGACTTGGTCATTTAAATAATTACGTTGCAATAACTTTGTTGATTCTAATTCTCCAACAGTTTGAGTAAAGACAACGTTTATTGTAGAGTTCACCAACACATGCACCCACCGCAGGAGTCAGGCTGGAGATTTTGTTGGAGCTCGCGGCAAGAGTGTGGCACAGCAATTGGCCAATGGAGTTGGGAAACCCGCGCAACTTGTTGGCGTTCATCTCGACGCGCCCCAATTTCTTCAGAGCTCCAAAACTATGGGGCAACTCCTCGAGACGATTGGAGCTGAGGTGCAAAACTTCGAGCTGGGACAGGTGGCCGAATTTCGCCGGCAAAATCTGTTCAAAGAGTACCAACAACAATGTAATAAGCAGCGCATTTTCATTTCAATAGACAACAGCTAGAAAAACGATTACAAACAGACCAGAAGTAAGTTTAAAAACGGCGATGAAAGCATCAACCCACATTAAAATAAATATAAAGCAAAACATTGCCATCCGAAAGCGCATACTTGCAACCACCCACCCACCCACTGTTATGCAAGTAAAAGTACCGTTAATTTGTTGCGCAGCAAGTTGAGCTGGCGGAGTTGGCGCAGTTGGCAAAACGAGTCGGGGAGCTGCGCTAGGCCGTTGGACGCCAGGTTCAAGCTCGTCAAGCTGCGCAGGCCCCCATTTCCAAAGTCCGGCGGCAAGCCACTCAGCTCGTGGCCCATGAGCCGCAGAGTGTGCAGAGGTTTCCCGAACCGCTCTTGAAACTTCGGCAAGTCTTCGTGCACGTCGCCGAGCTTCTGCCACGCCATCTGAGAAAGTTGATTGGTGACAACACGACTGAGTACAAACAAAGCACAATTGAGCGCATTTTGTTGAGACGGTAAGGAGGTGCGTCTTGCTAGTAAGCGCATACTAGCGTGATGGCTAGAGAATGGCAAAAATGCCAGCCGAGAAATATTTAGAGGTTTAGGCCCCCACCTCTGATGACACCATTGGACTAACGTATACGTAGAGCCTAAAATAAGTACCTTGAGTTCTCCAGTCAAGCATGCGATTCGGAACGCTTCGTTCCAGGCTTCCAGCGCTGCCCGTTGCGCGGCGCCCGCGCCCTTAGCTTCCTTGTCCTTCAGGCCCCGGTGGTACTCCTCGCGCCGCAGCTGAATCAGCAGCCGCCGCTGCTTGCTTTGCTTTTTCTTGCGCTCTTGCTTCATGCCTTTCTCGAGGCTCAAGCCTTCGAGGGTCGCGTGGGGCGGCCTGGTGAGTGGGTAGAAGCCGGTTGGGGTGTCCCACGTCGTTTCGTGCGTGAAGGTGTTTTTGAAAAAGTAACGCCCAGTAGCCGTGTCTAGGTGTTTTTCAAATTGAGGCTTCCGCGCACGTTTGAACTTCAAGATGCTTTGAATGACTAACGCAGCTTTATGAAAGCCACGAGGAACTCCTTTCAGCGCCTGCACTTGAGGCATGTTGTGAAATTCGTCTTCGAATTCAGGCGGGCAGGTCGTTGTCATTTCGCCGGTCGCAGCGTCCACAAAGAAGTAACTGCCCTGTTTCGCATCGTAGCGGCAGCTCCACTCAGCTTTCTGCTCATCTTCTTGCGAGTTTGAGCCCACTGTTGAGCCCTGAGACTTCTTTGAGCTCACTGATTCCGTTTGCTTGCCGCGGCGATATCCGCTCTCAATAGCCTTGGTTCGAGGCATCCTGAGCCTTACTTCGCAATGCCTTGAAATTATCTAGGCGTGATAATACTTCTATTGTGTATAGAATTTACAGCTATCTCCGCAGCCTCGGCAATGAAACCCCGCTAAAGCTATCCTAGCTAGCGAGCTTGCTCGCGCTAACTGTAGTAGCCAGTACGCCAGTGCTGAGCAACGATCAACGATTTTACCGGCTCTGATCTTCTGAGTGATAATAAGTGTGGCAGAGAAGCGAAATTCTTTTTTTCCTCTTCATGTCTTCGTGTCAAATGTCAAAAAAATCTGAGAGCTGCATCAGCAGAGTTCAGAGCCAGTAATCAGTAATCAGAGCATCAGAGATCAGAGCTCCTCCTTGTTACTAAGCTTACGGGCTTACGGGGAGATATATGCGTGCGGTAATGCATTGACTTGAAGAACCTGCAGCTGTTGGCATATTCGTACTCAGAATGCGAATTGAATGAGTTCCTCATAGGCTTTACTTCATTGAAAACCAATTCTAAGCAAGCTCGTTTGAGTACGATTACGAGTAGCTTTAGGGTGCTCTCAGAAAAGCGTATTTTTGGAACATTACAATACAATTAATTTATAAGAATTGGCACTCAGCGTGGCTTTTGATAAAACAAGAGAGTATATATATATTTATTAATTGTTTTCATAGAAGGAACTATGGCAGAGAACATAGCTGGCGAGCATTCAAGAATTCCGACCGCGCCGAATGCGAATTCCTCACTACAGCACGAAGCTCCACCTTGCGTTGTAGCCATTTTGAACGTGCTCTGCCCAGCCTTTCAAGAGATAGTACGAGGCATCAAAGTTTCAACGGATGCAACGTTAGCTGAACTACTGTTGCAGCTGACGTCGCAAACTGAGCTTACGCGCTGCAGGGATGCGCTTCGTGAGGCATCAGCTGCCACTACCACATCTTCGCATTCGTCTTCGTCTGACCTGGAAAGCCTGAATAATTACCGATTGTGTGGAATAGTTGACGCTACATTGCACCCGCCTCGACCCATATGCGGTAGCAGTGATGCCTATCCGATGACTATAACTGCAGCGTTGTTGCGGACCGTACACCAGTTGGGGCTGTGGCCTAGCGCCACCATCGATTTATATTTGGAGAAGTTGACAGACGCATTTCCATCAGCCAGTCCCGAAGTCGCTATTGACAGCCTGCCTGATAACATGTGCTCCGTCTGTCCGGCAGCAAGGAAGGCTGAATCCATTGGTTTGAACGGCGACGAGCATTTGGCCTTGGGTGATATTACATGGACGGTGGTAGTGAAGCCGGTGCATAGCCCAGCAGACAGGGTCACAGTGAAGTACCTAAAGCCGTCCGACTCAGTACACGTGTTAAAGTGCAGGTAAAATATGGTGGAGTAGACAATTTAAAATAGAAGTGCGCTGCTTGGTTTGTCTGGTTATAAGAAGGCGCCTTGTTTATATTTAGAAAGAAGCAGGTGTAGCGAGTAGCGAAACATTACTACAGATAGGACTTTGAATGCGATTGATGCCGTAATCTTCTGGCTCTACCTCTATGAATTTACCCTTTATTCTAATCTGTAGGGTGGCAGTGCAGCGCCCCGATTCGTTAGCACCCGCATCATCTCTGGTGGCAGTGCACGATGGCCGAGTTTTAAAAGACTATCTGAGCGTGGCAGCAAGCGGCTTGAAAGATGGCAGCGTGCTCGTGGTCTTGAAGCAAGCATCAAAAAACTTTGAAGAGACTTCAAGAAGAACAGAACCAGTAATATTATCTGGAGGTATCACGTCATCGCTTTTGAGAAACCAAAGAGACGCGCCATTAACCGCTCATGCAGCTCATATGGACAATTCAACACCTGCCGCCCCTGCTATGGATGCGGATTTGACAGCAGAGGGGGTAGCCGCTGCAGAAACTGAAGCAGCAGCTGTTGATCACGACGAGGACAGTAGTCATGAGCCATCTTGCCGCATTTGCCATGGTGGATCAGAAGTGGTTCACGAGCTGGGGCGTTTGCTGGCGCCTTGCCGTTGCCGGGGCACGATGCGGCTGGTCCATTTACATTGCCTTAACCAATGGCGACAGCTTGCGCCTTCACCTCAGAGCGCTGTAGCATGCGACCAGTGCGGCTACGTGTACCAATTCGAACGCACCAAATTAGCAGAACTACTTCTGTCGTCGAAAGGTGCCTTCGTTGTGGGCTTGGTGACGTTCTTGGTGGTGCTCTATGCTGCCAGCAGCGCTGTGCACATGTGTGTACCCAACGCATGGAAGGCTGCCTTTTGGATGCGTGCTTGGCGCCCAACAATGCCGCCTTATTTTCGCCTTGGAAACCGCATGATTGCAAACGCGTGGGAATGGCCACAGACATGGTCGTGTTTACAGGGTCACTTGGACTTCTTGGCAGGGGGTGCATACCTGTTTGGGGCTGGTGGTTTCTTGAGCTACCTTGCTGTAGAAGTGCAGTATGCGCGATTGAACCGCGCTATTTTCTTGGGCCAGCAACAAGTCCATCGAGGGGGTGGTCCTCCCCCGTGGTGGAGTGGCTGGCTTACGATGCACTCGGCCATGTTTGTCGTGTGGCTGATGCATTTGGCGACTGCACAAGGCCAAGGACCCTGGAAATTGATACTGGTCATTGGCTTGAGCGCTTTGGGCAAAGATGCGGCATTCGCTGCCCACGCACTGGCGCAACGCACTGCGAGTTGGCTTGGGGAACGCATGCTTGAAGTGCAATGAACTTTGTGGATGGTGCCTATGGCTGCTAGTTCAAATAGTGTCTTCAGCTAACCGCAGCAGTTCAAGGTGCTGTAGTTCGAATTTAACTATAAAAACTAAGAAGATGTACGCGACAAATACACATATCTCCTAAAGTGGCCGCCCTCTTCAACGCTGCTATCGCCACATGCGGTTTTTGCGGTCGACCGCTCGAGCGTTTATCGTTAAATTCATAGAGCAATTGTGTACGGGTGGTAAGATTTAATATTTTCTCGCGTTGTGGCCATTTTCGAGGGGTGGTTCTTTAATTCTAATTCTGGCCCCTCGACCCTCGAGGCCTGCGAAATGTCGGCATGGTTTAATCAAAAAGGCCTGGCCATCGCGCCGGTAGAAGCACACGCACATACATCTGGCCATATGGGCCATGAAATACACATTTAATGTCGTCACTCATACTACAACTAGAGGGCTGTAGTCAGTGCACTGATGATGATGTCACAATTGTAGAATATTGTCAACTTGTGAGTGAAAGAATGTTGGGCATATTATTTGAAATTGGTCTTGAGCGTCGGCTCAAAATTTGATGTTGGAAATCATTTATTGTCTTGAAGAGCAGCAACATGGAAGTAAGACAATAATATTAAAGTAAAAGTCCTCGAAGAAGCTTGCTTACAACAGTTGAAGCTCAAGATTTGTCACCTTTAGGTAGTTCAAATAAAATTTGGATTTTAGAATGTACCAAGTAGATGAAATAGTTGTTCACGATGATGGCGCGGGTTGGAGACCATAAGTCACCAGAAGATTCTTTAAATGTGTCAGCCGTAAGGGTTTTGCGAGCACGTCATCGCAACCTGCCTGCTGAAATTGAGCTATATCCTCACATGAAACATTGCCAGTTAGGCCCAAAATCCGTGGACCATCATTACGCCCATTTCTCAAGTCTTCTTGGCGAATGGCTGCCACAGCTTCTATGCCATTCATGCGAGGCATGAAGTTGTCCATAAGCACCTGTCCCGTCAAAAAGAAACGTTCTTTATTCATTGAAGAGAATGTAGTGCATGGAAGTAAGTCGAAACTCGACAAATACAGAAGGCAGCCCACCAGAAGACACATAGCAATAGTGCTGAAACTTGCTTTGTGTATTTCTATTTGAAGAAGTGTCCACCACGTACCAGGCGATATCGTTTTGCACTGCACATGGCCACGGCTTCAGCACCATCCTTGGCTTCGTCGCAGAGCAAACCCAGCTTCTCCAAGCAACGCTTTATCATTTTGCGGTTTATGGATACGTCGTCGGCAATGAGTACTTGAGAACTGCAAGAATTGAATTTGTCGAGTACCACCCTGTCGCAAAATTTGCCACTACTATCTTGGTTAACGTCTTCGTCGCCTCCAAGTAATTGACAACAAGTGCTTTCACTGTGGCTCGAAGTGGTGCTGCAGCCAATACTACTAGGCAATCTATTGGCACTTGCACTCGCAGAGACTCTAGCATTATCACTTGCCCTGCTCATACTGCTCGCACCAGCGCTTCTGACACTGACATTGATAAAGTCACCGGCACTTGCGATATTAACACAGCTGATACTACTACTGCAGCTGCTGCAAGTATTAGACATTTCTATCTTATCACTGCTTTCGTCACCACTGATACTACTGGCACTGTTGCCAGTACTGGCACTGCTGGCATTGGCACTGCTGGCACTGGTGCTGCTAGCTCCCGCACTGCTGGCTCTGGCATCTGCACTTACATCTGCACTTACATCATTATCGACTGCAGTGCTAACAATGGCACATGTGCTGGTGGTGGTGGTGTCAGATATTTCATTTTTTTCACTGCATCCGTCGCCACTGGTCTCACTGGCACTGACACCCTCGGCACTGGCACTGTCATCAGCATCAACAAAGGCAGCAGTAACAGTGGGACCTCTGCTGCTGCTGCTGCTGCTGCTGTTGGTGGCAAATGTTTCAATTATATCACTGCTTGCGTCGGAAGTGGAACTGTTGCTAATGTTGCCCTCGGAGGTGCTACCACTGCTGTATGAAAATTCAGTCTTGTCACCACCTCCATAGCCGCTATCATTATATACTCGTGTCGGCACTGAAAACACTTCTTGAACAAAATCATCAAGTGGAACTGGTGTATCCATCTCAGAAGTTTCAACAGAGCTGGATGATGACAAAGCAGATCTAGGCGTAGCTACAGGCAGGCATACCTATAGAGAGTCAAGTCAGGCACAACAGAGAGGAAGTGAAACTTGCATGTATCAGTAACGATTACAAGCCTTACGAACAGGCAAATCAAAGTATAGTCCATACCGTACACGAAAAAGTGGAACCCTTGCCGGGTTGAGACTGAACTTTAATGGTGCCCCCCATAAACTCCACCAAATGTTTGCTCAGTGACATGCCTAATCCACTGCCTCGATCGCTCTGCAAGTCTCCAGCACGCAACTGAGAGAAAGCTTCAAATAGTTTGGCTTGGTCTTGAGACGATATGCCGCACCCTGTGTCTGCCACGCTAAATTTTACCACAACAGAAGCACCAGGCGAAACGAAAACAGGAGCTCCTGCTGTTGCTTCTGTTTCTCCTCCTCGTCCATCATTACCTTGTCCTCTTTCTCCTGAAGTTTCAACTTCTTCATCTCCTATTGCAGATTCATTGGCGATTAAGGAAGTAGTTCGAAAAGATGAGCCAAACGAATCTGACAAAGGAGACGATTCCGAACGTAACAAACGAGAAGAAGTGCGCGACGAAGCGAGAATTGGTGTTTGTTCTTGTGACGACGACTTTCGCAAGGAACCTCGAGGCATTGGAGAGAAAGTTTGACAGCACTTGTCGAAGCAAAATTATGTCTCCCACCAACTCTTGGCGCATGCCATGATGCTTCTCATAAGTCAGCGTTAAAGCTTTGGCAGCAGCTGCCGACGCAAAGTCCGATTGACAACTACGCAGAAACCCTTCTAGTGCAAAGGGCACTCGATTCAATTCCAATTTGCCTTCAATTACTTTCTGATATGACAATACATCGTTCAAGATTTCAGATATTGAATTTGCTGCTTTATCGAGACACCCAAAAACATAAGCCGTGTCGGATTTACTTTCATTAGGGGGCACCGAATCTAATCCAAGCCGAATAGTGTTGAGCGGCACGCGCACTTCATGTAACACATACCTGCCAATGCGAGGATTAAATTCACATAACAATTTCTTTTTCAAATGCATCATGATTTGAATAAGAGACCAATTCGAGGGATTTAAGATACAAAAGATATTATGGTAACATGGAAGCAACGAAATGTGAAAGAAGAGAAACTTGCATGAAAGAACGATATGAATATGTGCATGACATGTGTAAGCGCGAAAACAATCACCGCAGAAACTGGCGATGTGCTTCGTTTGCCTTCTCTTTACGGACAATTTGAGCGCGTGCTCGATCTTCAGCCCACAAGTTCAACAGGTTGGCGTTACATAACACATTGGCGTACATAAACTTTGTCGAGAGGTCAACAACTGAGTAAGCATACAATTCGACATTTGGCGGGAACCAGGATACGTTAAACACTCCTAAAAAGTACACCACTGGAAACATAGTCCACGCTGTGGCCGCGAACGCCCTTAATACGGCTGCCTGAGTCGCGTGCGCAAGTCCAACTTCAGTGCCAGCCCGCTGCTCGCGCAACCGTTCTTGCCACTCGTTCCAAACTTTAAGCAGCCAGCTAGCATACAGCCAGCACGAAGCTAGTAGCAACAGTAAGTTGAGTTGGTGAGCTTTACTGGCCTGTATAATCGCGGAGGGAAGCCACCACTCCCTGTCATCAGGTCCCAAAACACCACGATGCTTCCAGTGGGCTGTGCTGCTGCGGCAATGCCTTGAATCAATTTCGACAGCGCAGCTGTTGCTACGATTGTTGCTGCTGTTATGTGGACAGCTTGGTAGATCACCAGAGAGCTGACAAGCGGCGTTCGCCACAAATCCTAGCGCAACTGATGCTACTTGTTTGCAAGACTCGATGAGAAGGTTACGCTGCGACAAACAATCGAGCGCGTTTGTCATAACCATCATTAAAAAAAGAGTGGAAAGCCATTCAGCAAATCGAGTGGCATGCATAGTACGCCCAAAACAAGAGTCGAAGGTGGGTGAGTGACCAGCACCCATCATCCAATGCGCGTGAGCTGCTGTTAGGTTGATGCACACAGCACAAGCCGAAACTGAGCGCTGCGCAGAACCGCGTCGAATGAATATCAATGCTGTTGCGCTATGAACAGCCGCTGCCACAAAAGCAACTGAGCAGAGGAAGCACATTCGTGCGAACGCTGGATCAGGTTTTGGGTAGGACATTATGTCATGCAACCGCAAGTTCTCTTCGTGCAAAGGAGTGAATTGCATTAGTGGGGCCCTCAGGAGTACATGAGGACCTGTGTACAAAGCGAAAGCTATAGCACAGCTTGGCAAGCACAGTTCTGGCAGCAAGTTTTTGTGAACGGCTCTCGTACCATCTGAAGATCGTGTTGAATCCTCGAGAGATGCTTCTTCAGCAAGGCTGGTGTATTCACCTGTCCGCACATCGGCATCAACTTCAGTAGAAATGCTATCTCTACTGAATATTCCAGGATTTGGGCGTGGATATTGTGGCATCAGCACGAAGATGGTGTGACCACTCGATTTTGAAGCAAACTTAGTATCGGAGTTATTTATTCTTCACCACCACTCCCCTGTGTTCAATCGCTGCATTGGTGAGAGCGACTGCTTTGCCATGGAGGAATAATTGGTATGTCAATGTGCAATTGATTCCAGGGTCCATAAAAATTGGGGAGCGAACCATCACACCAGTGCGATTGTTGGAATTTGGAAAGCTCGTGATTCACGGTTATGATGTTTCAGGACATATGGTTCTTTGATGAGTCGTGTCGTCATCATGTTCCATCCCTAATTCTCTCCGTCTTCTTCGTTCCCACCCTATGACACTAATACAAAAAAAGGGCTATCCTTCACAGTGTGAACAACTTTGCCTGGCAGGCACAGATACCGCAGCCAGTACTTTAAGTTGTGCTCAAGTCTGTGAATTTATATATCGCTCATTATGCCTCTGTTGGTCCTGTAATTTTGAGTGAACCCTGTCCGAATCCTTAAGAGGAGGTAGATCTGTAAAGACTTGCATCGCACTCATCATTAAGATCGACGAACGACGAGAGCCTAAGGAAGCCCTTCCGACCCAAGTACCAGAGATTTGAACTGCACCAACGCAATTTCGTCTGCTAATTTCGAATGTCGAAGTCCTGGATTTTGTCGTGGGTGCCATAACCCCGTGACTGAAATTGAAATATGATATGACGTACGTAGTCATTGCAAAGTTTAATATTAGAAACGAGTAAGTATGTTTGGTACCTGGTAATGATGTTGATTTTATGCATCTAAGTACGTACTGTAGCAGCCAAGCTCAATTTCGACTTGTGTTGAACATTATGATTATAAAGAACATACATCTTCATAAGTATTTGATCCATTTCGATAAGGTCTAAGAAAATAGTACACAATAAGAAATACATAAGCCAAATGACTATTTAAGTCTGCGGCGTGGGATGTAGCCCATAGGATATAAGGAGGCTTTTGAAATAATCGAGCCGCAGAGGTTTAGTGAGCACATCATCGCAACCCGCGCGCTGAAATTGTGCTACATCTTCAGACGCAGCATTACCCGTAAGACCCAGAATTCGCGGGTTATCGCTCCGTCCATGCACCAAATCGTGTTGGCGAATGGCTGCAGCTGCCTCTACACCATTCATTCTAGGCATTAAGTTGTCCATGAGTACCTGTGCATACAAGTACAACACCCGCTAAAGAAAGATCTTCATAGCAAGAAAGTTTGGTAGCTCATCAGCGAATTGATACTTGAAATTGCGAGACAGACTACAAAGATTCAAGAATGACAATATCGACAGTATGTGTTTGCATGCATCTTTGCGGGTGTGTCAACCGATTAAACCAGATTGCTTACCAGGCGGTATCGTTTTATAGCGCACATGGCCACAGCTTCTGCACCATCCACAGCTTCGTCGCAGTGTAAGCCCAGCTGCTCCAAGCAGCGCTTCGTCATTTTACGGTTCATGGCCACGTCGTCTGCGATGAGTACTTGAGCACTACTATCATCGGTTTCGTCGAGTACCAACCTGTCGCGCTTCTTGCCAACAACCGGTTGCACAATACCTTCTTCAGCCTCACACATTTCAAGAGTACTTTCGCAATGTTCGCTAATATCGCTGCAGCCACTGCGTGTGCAATGGCTACTACTGGATGCGGCATTGATATGAGTATTAACTCTATCACTAGCTCCAGCACTGGCACTAATATCAGCATCAACTCCACTACTTATTGTAGCATTGCTGCTGCTGCTGATAGAAGTCTCAATCTTATCGCTGCGCCCGTCTCCACACTTATGTACCATCGGTTCAGAAGTATTTGCAGCTAGTTGAGATGGTGATTGAGGGAAAGTAGTCTGTTTTGGAGACGATGTTCCTACCACAGATGCACCATCGATCTTGGTAGGTTCTTGTGCAGAACCCAGGGGCGCCAAAGGCAGACATACCTGCATCGGTGAAATCGTCAAGTTATTCGGCTGTTATATGTGCTGACAGACACACCACATATACATACATTTCGATAAAAATACGAACTTACCGTGCATGAGAACGTTGATCCTTGCCCGAGATGAGATTGGACTTCGATAGAACCATTCATAAGCTCCACCAGATGCTTGCTCAGAGACATGCCTAATCCACTGCCTCGACCGCTCTGCAAGTCTCCCGCTCGCAACTGCAAGAAGGCTTCAAAGAGTTTGTCTTGGTTTTCAGACGAAATACCACATCCAGTGTCTGTCACGCTAAACTCCATTACAGCTGTAGCATCTGGCGAATCAAAAGCTGATGTTCCTGACCGTGCACCACTTCTTCTTCTCCATTCTCTTCCTTTTATTGACGGCTCTCTTTCTTCGCCCGTAGCTAACATGTTGACCTCAAAATAAGAAGGTGAATTAAACGAGTCTGACATCGAGGAAGCATTTGAACGCAAGAAAGATGTAGAAACGGATGACGAAGTAGACGTAGGCATCATCAATCGTGACGACGACCTTCGCATGGAACCACGGGATGATCTTGGCACAGAGAGAGAAACTAAGCGGGCGCGAAGCGAGACGGACCCACCAGAATTAGTGAACTTGATCGCGTTGGAGAGGAAGTTAGATAGCACTTGCCGAAGCAAAATAACGTCTCCATATAATATTGGAGGCACGTCGAAATCCTTATCGTACGTAAGAGATAAATCTTTGGCAGCAGCAGCCGCGGCAAATTCAGAATGACAACTGCGCAAGAATTCGTCTACTTCGAAGGGCACTAGGTTTACCTCCACTTTGCCTTCAATAACTTTTTGGTACGAGAGCACGTCGTTCAAGATGTCCGAAATTGAATTTGCAGCTTCGTCAAGACATCCAAAAACATAGGCAGTGTCTGAATTTAATTCATTTGAGGGCACCGAGTTTAACCCGAGGCGTATAGTGTTGAGCGGCACGCGCACTTCATGAAATACATACCTGGGCGAACGGAGGAGACAGTAATGCAATATCAACTCTCCGAGTGATAGCACAAAAATCCACGATCTCAGAAATTAATAATTCAAAAGTCGAGCGAAAGAAACATCAAGTTTAGAGAAGAATCTATGTATTCATTTTAATAAATCGTCTATGGTATATATGTAGTTGCAAGCACGACCGCGCAAAATGATTCACCTCAGAAAGTGGCGATGGGCTTCATTGGCACTTTCTTTGCGAGCAATTTGAGCGCGAGCTCGGTCTTCTGCCCACAGGTTTAAGAGATTCGCATCACAGAGTACATTAGCATACATAAATTTGGTCAAAAGATCAACAGCTGAATATGCATAAATTTCAATATTTGGTGGAAACCAAGCTGGGTCGAATGCCCCCAAAAAGTACAGCGCTGGAAATAATGTCCATGCTGCAGCTGCAAACGCCCGCAGCACAGCTGCCTGTGTTGCGTGAGCGAGACCAACTTCAGCACCAGCTCTCTGCGCACTAAAACGTTCACGCCACTCATGCAATACTTCCAGGGGCCACCCTGCAAAGCACCAACAGGAGCCCAAAAGAAGCAGCAGATTAAGCTGGTGAGCCTTGCTGGCGTGCATCATTGCGCTTGGAAGCCACCATGCCTTGTCCTCGGGCCCCGACACGCCCCGGTGTTGCCAATGAACTGCAGTTCCGCAGCAGGTCTCGAAATTATTGGTATGCGTGTCGTTGCTACGGCTTAAGTAAAGACTGCTGCCACTGAGGCAACTTGAGAAATCTCCAGTAAGTTGACAAGTGGCACTAGCTGCGAATCCGAGGGCAACCGACGCGACTTGCATGCAGGATGAGCGAATCAGGTCACGGCGCGATGAGCAATCGAGAGCATTCGTCAGCACCATCATCAAAAAGAGAGTAGAGAGCCACTCAGCAAAACGGGTTGCATGCATAGTGCGTCCGAAGCATGAGTTGAAAGTGGGTGAGTGACCGGCGCCCATCATCCAATGCGCGTGTGCAGCTGTAACATTGATGCACACCGCGCAGTGTGATACAGACCGCTGCGCCGCGCCGCGCCTTAAAAAGATTAGTGCAGTGGCGTTGTGAACAGCTGCTGCCATGAATGCAACTGCACACAACAGGCACATCCGTGCAAATGCAGGATCAGGTTCCGGGTAAGACTTGATGTCATGGAGCCACGAATCTCCATCATCCAAAGAAGTTGACGGCCACAGGGGAGCCCCCACCAACAAAAGGGTGCCGATATAAACAACAATCGCAGCAGCGCAACTTGGTGCGCAAAGTTCTGGCAAGACGTTCTTGTGGACGGCAACTTTACCATCAGGAGATAATATCGCGGTCTCGCGCGAAGAAGTGTCTTCAGCGAGGCTGACATATTGGCCTGTCAACACACCACCAGTAGAAGTGTCTTCGGTAGATGCTTCTTCATCTTGCACTCCAGAATAAAGACGACGAGATTGCAATCCTGCTAAATTTGAGGCACGTTCTCTTGGTGGCGAGGCAGAGTTAAAAGTTCGAGGAGCTACTTCGTTCACTGAAACACCCCAGAGACCACTCGGAGTCCCACAATCTAAACGATACTCGTTGTCCTCCGAACTTGTCGGCAAATCTTCAGCCAACATCAATAACAACTTTTGATTTTGTCTCTTCTCTGAAAATATGAGCGCGCTTACCACTTCTGAGCTTCTTATTCAAGCACCTGTAGTTGTATAAGAACCCAAACGAGACGCTGGTGAGTGCGACTGACAAATGAGGACGTAGCAAATCTAAGTACTACAAATCTCAACAAAAAGTACATATCGCCGAACGAAAACAAGCAGCACAAATGTTTCTGAACTTGAATGCTTGCTGCCTATATACTTTTTATAAAATTATCAACGATGGAGTCACCGAAAGTTCGATTCAAAACATCAATTCGGCCATGGAAACCTGGAAATGTGGAAACCTTACTTATAAAAAACAGACATCTCGGGACTCGTCGGGACTGCTGCTTCTTCTTCTGTAGCCCTGCAACAACCCTAATATGATCCAAATTCGCATGCTTTTGGTTTGATAGTATTCTGGCACAGTGAAAAGTGATCCAGGCCACAGCTCAGCAGTCAATGATGGTCATGAAGGACAGGGGCAACTGGCCAATAGACGATGATGCGGGTGGTGAGAAGAAGCGTGAAATTTTTTAGAAGCCCTTACTAATTGAGGCAACGAAAGGGCACGCAGAATGAGGTCACCCAATTGCTCGGGGATGGGCAACTCTTCTTCTGGATCGCCTGCGAGAGACTTCGTTGTAGTCCCCTCCTCTGCGGGCGGAAAATCTTCTTTTGACCAGAACTCTCAAAGCACGGAGGGGCGTGCCACTTTAGACCGCTATCATCACTTCCATGGTCTACCTGTTACTTATAGCCTTCTAATTCCGGCCCTTCGGGGCCTGTATGAAAAGGGCAAGGTATCATACCGAAGAGTGTAGTAGAAAACCCCAAAAATCAATACCCACACACTATTATCAAATTTCCAAATGATTCCAAGAGAGATACCCATGAAAAGTTTAGCGCAATTCTGCAACTGCAACGAGGAGGTGCATATTTCATATTTCGCTTATAACAGGTGACAAAAAACAAGAGCCAAATCTGATGGCAACACGAGTACCTGCTTGCTGGTGCTACCTCCGGCTGCTTGAATTGGGGGGGGGGATTAGATTAGATTGTACTCCCCAATTGCAAAGAAACAACAACAAACAGCATAAAGGTGCGTTTTGATGAATCCTCCAAAACAAGTCTGACTGGGCTGAGTGTCCTCTTGCGTAATGCAATACTCAACTTTACTCTCATGAACCCTTGAGGATCAGTTCTTGGAAGGAGGCAGTCCGTGATCTCCACTCCGACCTATCCTCCGCTATGGCACGCCATTCCTTGAAGTTAACCGGTAGCCCTTTGCACTTAAGAACTTTCTTTAATTTCCGACCACGTGTCATCTCAGGGCATCCATTCGGCCTTGAGTGTGCTACCCAACCAGTAAGAAACTGTCGCGGCGCCCGAGTCATAGGCATCCGAGCAACGTGGCCAGCCCAACGAAGAATCAGATTGTGATGGTAGCTCTCGAGGTCCATGACATTGAGCCTTTGAGAAAGAGCGGCTGAACTAATGGGGTGAATTAGTTCCTCGGGCCTCGGGGGGGGGGGGGGGATTAAGGATAAATTCAGGGCCCATTGGGGTTGTGGGGAATTAGCCCTAGAAATACTCTTAAGCTGCGAACTTAGCAGCTACTTGGACTTGGGACTTGCTTGATACGTATGGCAATAACAAAGAAAGAAATGAATAATTAAGATCACCCGCTATTTCCGTTACCCATTCCTAGCCCTGGCTGTTCGCCTATTTCCAATTCCAGCTCCTCTAGGCCCGTGTCAGTAAAGAAATGCTCGCTCTTCCTATATTCTAAAGCATCCCGACTTGTGATGGGCCTCCCTGATCGTCATTTTTCCAGGAAGGATGATGCCACGATCCCAACACATCGAGAAGCGTGCTTCACTTATGATTTAGTGCGTCAACACATCAAATGCTTGTTGGCAGTAACAAGCGCTGCCTTCAGGGTTGCCTCGTATTCATTCCAGAGCTCTGCGAGAGCCGCTTTGCGAGCAGTGGCGTCAGGTAATGCATCGAGATCGGACTTGTGCTGAGTGTTCAGGCGCCGCTTCACCGCTAAACGAAAATCCTTTTGAAGGTAGGATTGATTCAGAGAAAGGGGCCAAAAAGAGAACGAAATAATAAAAGATTTCTTTCCTAATCGCAAAGAGATCCTGAATAGTGGGCGGGAATTCCGTGACACTCCTAGAAAAAATAATGTGTGCGCGAGAAAAAGAAAGCTGAGTGGCACAGCGGTGGCATTGTGTAGGATGAAGCGGAAAAAAGTAACCCCGTGCATAGCAATGAGCAAGATAATAGCGAAATGCAATGCTTTATTCTCTTTACTCTACCTTGAAAACATCAATTGATGACTCCTCTTGGCTTGATCCCTCGGCTGAAAGCAAGAGCTGCTGCAACACCGTGGCATCCGCACAGCGCTGGAGTTGGTTCGTTGTAAGCTTGGTGAATTTCTGGAGTTCTTGGAGTCTCGCTGTTGACAAAGCAGCTAAAGAGCTCATATCGATACCAACAGTGCCGACGCTGTTGCTGGTATTAGCATCTCGGAAGACGTTCAAACGAGCGCATAGTTCATAGTCGGTAGCATCGCGCAACTTGACAAATCCTGGAGCTGGATCTTCTACAGTGACTTCGGTTACATGAGGTCTTGTCAGCACTAATTGTTGCACCTGCATGGAACGTGTGTAGTGACAGCCGTTTGGTCTAATGAAAGAAGACAAGGCCACTTCTACGAAATAGCACCCCTCTTTATAATAAAAATGCTAACGCTCTCAGAGGCACGAATATATGTACCTCGCGCAAGAGGCGGCGACCGTGGCCTTGCCGCTGAAAAGGTGGCAAAATCAACGCTTGGCACACACGACTGCGGCTACCCGCGAAAGGATTTTTAAAGGTGTGCACCTTCCAAAAAACAAACGATTTACAAGTGAAAGAGAAGCAAAAACTGTCACGGACAGGCAAGCGAGACAGTTTGTGCTACCAGTAACACCTGCCTGCTCTTAGAGCACTACGCCTCACCGTTACGTAACCTGCAAGGGCCTCGCATGGGGCTTGGTCATTGCCATTATCACCACTGACTCCCACTTTGAACAAGTATAGCACTTCCCAGCGTGCATCATTGAGTTCCAAAGCTTCAGCGCCATCGATAAACCATAAGCCTATTTTTTGGCAACGGTCGTGGAACAGTAGCCGTGTGCGCGCTGCCGCAACTGCGTCCACTGCTGGATCCGTCGTCTCAGAAGCTGTGCCATTGCTACTATCGCCACCTTGCTCACTGCCTTTGGCTGCAGCAGCATGATCTTCGTGTGGCTGGCTGAGGTAGATTCGGAAGCGCTGACCTGCGCTCTCATACGCGCACAATGGTACTCCTGGTGGCATAAACACTGCTTCAGCCACTACCGGAGCATTCACTTCGCAAGAAGACGACTCGCTTCGACCCACGCCGGCACCTACACTGCGCTGACGGTGGCGCACCAGGTTCGTATCGCTGTTATTCAGAACTGGAGCCAAGCATTGCTGGAGCTCAACTAGCCGCGATGCTTCTAGTGCCGCGTCGCCGCCGCCATCGTGCACTAGCTCGATGGATAAAGGCTTCAGCGTGAGTGGCTGGTAGCGGATGTGCAGCTCTGGGTTGGCCCAACCCATGATCCGCTCGTCTTCGAAGAGCTGGTTGGAAAACTCGGGGGAGCAACATTTGTCGTCGGCGCCGAAATACAGGTGGGTACATGCATTGGCATCAGAGCCGTCAGGATGTGCGAAGTAAGTTGCTTCAGCGCCACCTAAATCAGGACCATTGAATCTCACACGCTTCGCTTCGGACTCATCCGATATGATAGTTTTGTCTGCCATTTCTATCGTGCACGTAGTAGGATCAGTTGGATCGTTCTATCGTTCACGGAGCATTGTTTCAAAATATTTGAAGAATTTGAAGATTTAAAAAAAAAATTCTCACGACTAGCGTTGTTGTCCGTTGAAGTGGACATTCTGTTTTCTCCACACAGCCAATCGGATCTGAGCACGAGAACCGGGACCTACAACACCTTTCACACCACAAGGCGTTGTTGAACCTTCCCCGCTCTCTCGCTCAGGTGAGTCAAGCTCGAACGCCACGGCAGAAAGCGC
>Ga0307930_1001373_pt1 | contig 19235 bp, 12 predicted proteins | sample OrgLakmetageno46_FD_203161 | JGI IMG/M metagenome (GOLD analysis project Ga0307930, IMG submission 203161) | Saline water microbial communities from Organic Lake, Antarctica - #46 | ecosystem: Environmental > Aquatic > Non-marine Saline and Alkaline > Saline | place: Antarctica: Organic Lake...
AGGCGGCCAGGCGGCCTCGTGCGTATCGCGTGTCACACAGGCACCGAGCAATAATTAAAGCCAATTGGAACCGATTTATAGATCTACAGATAGAAGGTGATAGGAGTAGGAGTAGGAGTGACGACGTAGAATTTTTTTTTTTTTTTTTGCTCCTGGTACGGATAAACTAAAAACTAAAAACTATCGAGATATAGGAGTATAGAGGCGAGTTGTTTCGGTCGACCTAAAAAGTTAATGGTAAAAGGAATCAAGAAGAGCTTGCATCTGGTTTCTTGGTCTCGTCTTTCGTTTCATCCCCAGTTTTGGCGCTTATACCAAGCGCCGTCTTGATCGGCTCCAGGAAATTGCTCGACCGCTTCGAAGACCTCGCACCAATCAAAGGCAGCCACGCCGACTTGGTCTTTTTCTTGGCCTCGAGAATTTTATAAGCTTCTGCCAAGATGCGTTGCTCTCGCTCATTCTGCCTCCGTAAAATCTCATCTTGCCGAGCTTTTTCTTGCGCAGCTGCTTCTGCTTGTTTGCGTTTCAGCTCTTTGCGCGCAAGCTTCTTGGCGCGGTGCGCTTGCACGCGCGCTGCCTCCCGGTCTTCCATGTAGGTGTAAGGGGCTTGGGTGTGAGTCTTGCGTTGGCCTTTGCGGTGCACTTTGACGAAGCATCCCGGGTTGCCCATCCACTTCACGCTGCAGTACACGTCGCCACACTCCACGCAGCTGGTATCGGGGGGGCGGCCACAGACCACACACTTGGTTGGCTTTGACGAGTCTCCGATGAGCGCGTTCTTGTTGGGGCATTCGTTGTGCTTGAACTCGAGGCAGGAGTCGCAGAGAGGGGTGTCGCAGAGAGGGCACTCGTGGGACCCGCCGCGAAGGTCACACACTCCGCAGTAGCGCTGGCCCTTGGGGGCGAGTTGCTCTCGAATCGGCGCCATCGCATGGCGCTGTTTTTTGCCTCTCAAGTGGGTCGCGACGGCGCACGCGGTGCAGAGGTCGTCGGCGCACACCGAGCAGTGCCGTTCGGCGACCTTCTTTTCGCACATGGCGCACACGACGGCGCCTCCTTGGAAGCCGGCCCACACGTGCTTGGCGCGGCGGCCCTTCCGATGCGACTCGCACCAGCACTTGGCGCAATACGACTCGTTGCACTCCTCCGCCATGAGCTCCAGCACTCTCAAAAACGACTGCCAAAAGTCAGCCACTGCGCGGTGGCCCTCCAGCATGCCATCGGCCGGTCGGCACTCGGCGTGCAACACCGCGCACCTTTCCACACTGAACGGCAGGGCGTGCCCGAACACAAACTCCCGGAACACTTTCACCGAAGGCACTTCCAGCTCCTCGCTGCCTTCTTCTTCCGGTGCTCCACCTGCCGTCACTGCAGCCTGAATGAACCCGCGCACTTGCGCGTAGACTTCTCGACCAATCGGGGGGCCTTGGCAGCGGCGAGTTGCGAGCTCGGCACACACGCAGCACTGCAGCTGCGCCGCTACTGCTTCCTTGGTGATGGTAAAGGTGTGTTTGCTCAACTCCGCTGTTTCCGCGTGCTCGTGAGCGTAGCAAGCAAAGCAAAAGAACTTCTTGCCACCGGTCCAGGCCGGGGGCTTTCGAGGCACGCACTCGTTGCAAAAGCGAGTGGCAGTCTCCACGAAACAACGCATGCACATGCCCTCGTCCGCGATCTGCGCTTGCTCTGCGATGTCCAAGTAAGGCCACGCTTGCATGAGCACCTGCGTGAAGCGATCCCGCACCATGGGGCGGTACGCTACTAGCGGCGGGTTCCACAGCGCCTCACCGTTGCCGGTGTTGAAGTAGTAAAACACCCCTTCTTCTTCAGACCAGAGCTCTTCCCACATCGATTGCTGCTGCCGCCGGTAAAAAGCGGCGAGCAAACGAGCTTGGTGGCCGCGAAAGAGGGACTGGATCAGGAGGGCCGTGGACGACCTCGTTTTCAAGAACACTTTCCAAGCTCTTCGAGCGAGGTGTGAGCGGTAAGCGGTCTGGAGCTTGATAGTGCCAAGCCACCATCGCTTCGACGCTTCAAGCACTTCCACACGCAACAGCAGCGCTGCTTTTGCGGCAAAACCGGAACGAGAAGGGTCCGCCCCGTCTCGACCAAGCGCCAATGCAAGGGACGCGCTGCTCGAGGTGGGGGCCTCCGAGGGAGCTGCCTCTAAGAGTTGGTGCTGTTTAGCTGTGCGGTGGCCTGGGTCAACACCGGTCTCGAGCACTTTGTCCGCGCGGGCCAGCACCAATTCGAGCTCTTTCTTCAACATGCCCACGCCGAGGTTCGACGCAAGCACAATGAGTCGCCGCGCCCCGCTCTTCATCACTTCGAGGCAGGCACGCTCTTGGTCCCCCGTGTGTGTGGTGGGCACATCCACGAGGTCGCCGACGTGGTCTTGGGCCATAGCGGGCTTGCCCTCGTATTCGGAGAGGAAAGCCCGGAGCTGGGCCTGAGTCACGGGAAAGTGCGAAGACACCAATTCCTCCACCATTTTCTCGACCCGCGTGGGGTTGCCCTTGTAGGCCGCAGACAATCGGTCGTGCAGCTTTGGCCTCGACGCTTCAATGCATTCGCGCATAGTGCGAGTATCGTGCGGGCCGCTGTATCCGTTGATGAACTCGAGCTCCTCGATGGCAGCTGGTGCCTCATGATATCGCAGCGACATGAGCAATCGCCGATCAACCGCTCGCTCGATGGCATATTCCTTCTCCAGTTCATCCATCGAAGCATGCCGCAAGAGCTCGAGGATGGCTCCACCATCGGGGTTGGGCTTGTGAAGGCGTATCGCGCGCTTGTGAGCGGCCTTGGTGATTGAGTCTTTGAGCTTGTGAAGGCCCATGCGGTTGAGCCAGAGCTCGAGCGTGACGCCTTCTTGGCCGTGCCCCACCCACGCGATCTCCGACGCCGCCTTCACCGTGTGCGCCACCACCTGCAGCACCCCTTCCGATTGAATCCGCGCCTGAAATGCTTTCTTGCCTGCCATGGCGCGGAACTGCGCTTGCAACAATGACGCGGCGTGCTCCTCCTTGAAGTTAAAAGTGGGCCTCAGCCACGATGTTTCTTGCGTCTCCAAGTTCAAGAAGTACGCTTTCCCGTCTTCAGTGGTGAGTTCCTGCCACCCGAACCGCATCGCCATACGTGTGTACTTGGCGCTTACTTGCACCACGGCGGCGGGCCGCGACTCGTGGAACACGCCCCTCGCGGTTCGAAGCATGGTGGCAAGGTCAGCGGCTGGGCTCGCTTTTACGACACTGGAAGCTTGAGTCTTGTGACCTTTCTTCAACTTTGCTCCAGCAGCACCATGCCCACCACTGTTTACCTTCACAGTTGTAGATACTCCACGCCGATTTTCGGAGCCCCAGGCGGCGTCAAATTGGTTGAGGAGGTTTTGAACCTTAGACGCCCTCGCGTCAAGCGCTGATTTCTTGGCTTTAGCCCGCGCTGCGCGCCGCTGCTTCTCCACGGTGTTTCTAGTCACAATGGCTTCGTACTTGGCCTGAAACGCCAGCCGCGCGTCTTCCGGCACTCGGATGTTGCTTCGCAGAACTGCTTTCTCGGTTTCGCCGTCGTCGTAGTCGATGGTGTAGCTCAGGACTCGCCCGTCCCGAACGTTTTCACCGCTCACTTTGCCAGGAAAGAAAGCAGGGTGGCCGCCGTAGCGAGCCTCGACGCGGCTGCCGGGAAAGAGTCGAATGACGCGCACAAGAGCATTGGGCACCGCGGGTTCGAAGTCGCCGTCGTCGTAGGTGATGCCGACGGTGTTCTTGGGGTACCACTTGAGGCCCTCGGGAGTGGTGTACTGGGTCGGGTTCACTTGATAGACGGTGCCGGCGTAAAAGAGGTCGCCACCGCCGAAACGGGCTTCTACGGGGAACCCCACCACTAATTCTGCGTCTGCATCAACCATGCCTTGCACTAAAGCTGCGCCGCGCTCTGCTGCTGCCTCGTCCTCGGCTACTCCGGCCTCTATTGACGCCGCCTCGTCAGCGCGGTCTTGAACAGCGAGGGTAATGCCAACGGTGATCATTTGGTCTCGGCTGTTGGCGCTTCGCTCCCATTTCTCTTGCTCTGCTTTCTCCTTGGCCACTTTGGCTCGATCTCGCTTGAGGCCATGCACTAATTGTTTGGCTGCGACGGCGCGAAAGAACCTCTGCAAGCGTTCGACCATGCTACTTTCTTCAAGGGTGTAAGTGGGTGGAGTTGCCCGCGTTTCGCCCTCAAAGGCTGCATCTCCCACTCGGCGCCACACCGAGAGGAGTGCCCCTTCAGGCCAAGCCTCTTCCCAGCCGTAGCGTGGCACCGTCAAGAGGTAAGCCTCCGCTTCGGCGACTTCTTGCTCCTTCAGCCACGCCTTGTACGAGCGCTCGTACTCGGCCTGCTCCAGAGCGCGGTCTTCCTCCCACACTTGCCGTACATGGTTGGTGGCCCTCGCTTCCAAATAGCTCCTCGTGATGCGCGCCGCCGCTACCCGGTGCCTTTCGACCGCCAACAAATCCCGTCCGGTGTAGCCGCGGGCCACGTTCTGCACGAAGGTGGCGGCAGCGTCCACTTGAGCGAGCTTGCGAAGCTTGGCTTCAACGACAGCCACGCTGCGCACCAGAGGCGAGCTCGCGTCACTCTCCATGGGTCCACCGAGCGATGCCGCGTCGCCGTGAGCTTCTCCGCGCCGCCGCCGCCTCTCGGCCAGGTTTTTGAGCTGCTTGAACCCAGCCGCTCGGCTCGCTATGTCTGTCACTTCTTCCACTACGGCCCGCACCAACCCGCCTTCATACGAAGAAGGCATTAAGAGGTCGTGGATTCGCTCGGCAGCGTACCGGAGAGTGTCGAGGCAGCTCAACAGGCGCTTTTCGTCCCGCAATAATTCCTCGGACTGCTCCGGAAATTGTGCCAGCTCATTGAGATGTTCTTTGGCAAGCGCCGGAGTGTTATGCCGAGCAAGAAAACGTCGTAGCTGGTGGGTGGTCAATTCAATGCGTCGACACGCGTCGGCAAAGATGGCCGCTCGGGAAGCGAACCGAGCCGAGTACGCTTCTTCAAACATTTTGTGCACGATGGCGTAGCGATGAGCTTCAGGAATCACTTCGAAATCCGCCACGATGGCTGCCTCGGGCGAGGACTCAGGCAGTGCCGCGCGCGCTTGAGGCGTCATGCTGGCAACCCGGCAAAAGGCCACGATGAGTTTACGGGCTGCGGATGCGCGGAAAACCACGGTTTCATTTCGGCCGTCGGGCCCTGGTGCAGAGTCCACAATACCCGCGGCTTCGAGCGCATCTTCATCCATCGACCGCAGCGCAGTGAGGGAGCTCACTACCACCGACCCCGCTGATGCACCTCGCTGGTCCCTCAGTGCGCGAGCTGCGTCATCGAGGCCGAGGCGCCGCAGCACCGTTGGTAAGCCCAGACCAGCGTAGGGATCTCGGCTGGCGTAAAAAGTCGACGCACGGGACAGCGAGGCTCCAAGCACCTCCGTGGCCTTGCCCAAGTCTTTGAAAGGGTTCAGGAAGCGCCTCCGCTGCACGATGAGGTCCTTCATGGCCCCAGCCACTCGCACGTGCCCCCGAAACTTGCGCTGCACTCGCATCGCCGCCACCATTTGCTCGCGGAGCACGAGGCGCACTCGATGGAGAGCACACTGCACTATGAAGCGCCTACCCAAGGCTTGAATCAGCTGAGCGGCCGAGTTCTGCACGCGGCGTCTCCGCGCTTGCTCCCGCAGGATGCCTTCTTTTTGCAATTTCTCTACGAAGAGCGCGGACACGGTGCGCTGCACGTGCCTCAGCACCATGAGGGCGCGCCGCCGCCCAAACATGCCTCTCGCGACGCGCTGCACCCGCAGAGCTGCGGTGAGCCGCCGCACCTGAAGCCGGACCCAAATCCCATGGAACAAAGCCTGAATCAAGGCAGCTGCCTCGTGGCGTGCGCGGCGGCCTGCCACCAACTCGAGCTCTTCCACCTTGGCGAGGGTCGAGCGCAAGTGCGCGAGGAACCGGCCCGGCACTGCTTTTCGGTACCATAAAGTGATCTTGCGAGCTGCGCGGTTGCGCCGCCTTCCACACCCCTTCGCCCAATGCAGCAACTTCCGACCTGCCCACCGCTCGCGCCGCATGCGGCCTACTTTCACGAAATTCGCGTACATGCGCCACGCACACTGAATCTTCAGCGCGGAACGAAGCCTCTGCCATCGCCGGTGCTGCCGCCACAGCGCCTGCACTAACTTCGCGTTGTAGCGCCGGTAGAGGCGGTTGACCATTTTCTTGACATTCCGCTCGCGCTGGTCTGATTCTCTTAAGACGCCAAGCAGCACAAAGGTGGAAAAGTTGCCTTGCCGCTTGTACCAGCTGTACTGGATGCGGAGCGCGGCCAAGAACTCAACCTTGCCACGCTGCCTCAAAGCTCGCACGCACTGCTTGGCAAGGAAGGCCCGCCAGAGGCACTGAATCATCAAAGGCTCCGCAAGGCCGTGCTTCGCCCCACGAGCTTTAACTAAAGCACGGCGATAGACGATGAGGCGAGCAGCGTGGCCCCGAATGACCCGCTGGAGGGTGCGCACTCGGTGCCCGTACTTGAGGTAAGGCCAGCGAGCGAGCGCCATGCGAACGATGGCCTCTATCACCACGCTCGCGCGCTTGAGCTTCCGAAAGAGCTTGCGGATCGGCACGGCGCGAATGAGGGCTTGCAAGATGCTGATGGTGGCGGTGAGCTCGTGCCACCACCGCACCAGCACTACTCGACGCCATGCCGTTTGCACCCGGATGCTGGCCCGCCAAAACTTGCGCTTGTCTTCGCGCACCCGCGGCGCCACCTGCTTGGTCAAGAAGCGGCACTCGTCCATGTCCATGTCAGCCAATAAGCCGCCGAAGGGTATCGAGTCGTGCATCCACAAGAACCGCTCCAAGCCTTTCACTCGCCGAAGCATCCGCTGCACGATGAGGGCGGAAGCGTTCCGGTGCTCAAAGATGCACCACGACACTTTGTGGGCAAACTTGCGGAGCACACGGGCTTTCAAAGCCAGCTGCATCTTGTGCATGATCGCTGTTAATTTGGAGGAGCCGGCACCCTTGTGGTACACCTCAGTCGCCTCCTTGAACTTGAAGCGATCTACTGCGATGCGCCACAGCGCGAGCGCGACCACACACTGGTTCTTCTCGAACTCAGCCACCCAGTAGCTCAGAGCGCGCCGCAGCCGGACCCGGCAATAAGTAGGGCCTCCTGGCACCGTAAAGAGGAACCTCAGAGGCAGGGCTTGGTGCTGTAATTCAATGGAGCTCAGCATCTCTTGCTGGATGCTTTGCTTGTGGGCCAGCACCGTCTTGAGCTCGGCTTCGAAGCCCGCCATGTAAGTGCGGTGCTCTCGAGCCCCGCTTACTTTCAACTGCTGGCTCGATAAGTCGGGCGCATGCACCACCGCCTGCAGCCGCCTTGCCCGATTGGCAGCCTTCGCTTCTAACAAAGTTTCTGCCACCGCTTTCGCTGCTGCTTTCGTGGTCGCCTCAGCATCGGCTAGCGCTCTCAAGTCTTCCTTCCGCACCACCGACCCGACTGGCGGCGGCGGCAGCGCCTCGTCATCCACTGACTCTGCTTCACGCACCTTGCGTTGGCGCACCCGCGGCTTGGGCTGAGCGCTGGTGCTATTCGCAGCCATGGCATCTTCGGCCCAAGCTTGCCGTCGCGCCGACGAGGAGCCGACGGAGCGTTGGTAGGCGTAGCCGGCTAAAGGTGCAGCAGTGGTGGCAGTGCGAGCCTTGGCCCCGGCAGGTCTTGGCCGCTTCACCGCCGGTGACGCCGCAGAAGTGGCCTTGCCTTCATAGCCAGGTGCCACGCCCGGTCCTGGTGCCCAGTGCTGCCAATAGTCTACTGTGGTCTCCTCGTGGCTATTTGATCGCCGGCGCGGGCTGAGGCTGCGGCTGCGGCTTTGGTCGCTGTGAGGTTGAGTGTTCGAGCCTGCTGCTAAAGCAAGCCCATCATACAGAGGGTGGTTGGGGTCTTGGCGGCTGACTTCCAGGTACTTGCCGTGGGCCTCAAACCGGAAGTACTCGTCTTTGACCACTTCGGACGACAAAGGCCGCTGCGCGCGCGCCAGAGCAGAAGGGCGGCTCGCGGGAGCATCGAGCTGGGCTGCTGCGGACCTCGGCCTTGCGTGTGGAAACCAGACTTTCGGAATGCTGTAGCCGAGCCGGCGGTCGACATCAGCTAGATCTGTGACTCGGCCCAACGGCACCTTGGCGTCCACGGGCAGAGCATCGCCAAAGAGGACGCTCGGGCGAAGGGGCGGGCCGCGGCCTTGTCGCCGCGCAAACTGAACGCGGTACTCGCCCCGAGTGCTCATGGAGAAGCCCATGGCCGCTCCACCGTTGCTCGCAGTGCGTGGAATAGGGTCGTCATTGCGCTGGGGCAATGAAGATGGCGCCAAATGGTACAGTTTCTTGGGTGAGGCTAGGGCCGTGGCAGAAAGCTTTGCGCGCCGTGGCGATGTGTCGCTGCCCGCCTCGGTTTCAGCAAGCAGGCCAAGCTCACTAGACGTCGGTATGTTGCCACTATCTACCTCGACCTCCGTGAGTACATCACTAGAGTCATTTCGCCCCTCTTGTGATACTTGGCGCCGCTTATTGTGCTCGCGTTGTCGGGTTCGAGCGCGCTTCCTTGCTTTCTTTGGTACTAACAGAACAGAGAGAGAGAAAGTACCGTGTGTCAGCACTACCTCATGTGTATGCATTGTTAACATATTAATTGGCAGCAAGCTAGCAAATACTTGACTTACGCTGTGGAGGTTCATAAGGAGCAGGAACTGCATCCATGGGGAGTATTGTCTGGTTGCTGCCCCCGTCGTCGTCCTTGGGTGGATCCTCACCCGCTACGTATCCCATGATGACAGATAACAGCGTACAACAGTTAGACCTTATTCGAAAAATGACGTCGCTATGAATACCCAAGACTTCTGGTTCTGACTCCTTTGATATTCCAACCATGTCTACGAGAGAATCTAGAACGGCAAGGTTTTGGAGGGTGCTCGGCGCGTCTTGCCGGTTCCTTAGGCTAGCGCCTAGAGCGGCCACCGCGAGACCTCTGCTGAACAAAGAGCCCACAGGGGACACGATGGAAGCGACCATAGAGTCAATTTCGGCATCGCTTACGCCATTAGCTGAGAATTCACCGGTAGACAAGCTCGCTAGGCGTTCAGCTGATAGTTCCATGTTTCTTATTGCTTGCTAACAGAGCAGTTATAGACGTCAAACATCCAGCGCTTATCTTTACGGATGGCTATCCGAGGAGCATTCGATAATGCCGGCTTTTGACGGATGGGAGGCAGAAGATAACTCAAGGAGGTGTCATGATGCGAAGCTAGTTCTATCAGCTGTCATCTGGCACTGGTGGAAGCCCGCGCGCAAGCTACTTCAGCTAGCGTAGCCCGCTTCATTGAGCAGCGTCGTTGTTTGTTGGCAGCGAAAAAAGCGTTCAAAAGAAGTCTTTGTCGTAATTTTACGAATTCATGTTACGTATACAGTCCACCATTTGCTATCTTTCCCATTATAGGATTAGCCCTCACTTGGCAGTCAAGCAGGGTGCGAAGGCACGTCCCGTCTCTTCGCCCCATGGCGGCGTGCAATGATTACCAAATAAACATGAGTGCGGCAGCATTTGGTGAATGCAAGTGCGGATTTCCCAAGGCTGCGCATTCGATGAATCATGGGCCTAGAAAGAAGAGTGGGAGCGGCGGACCCAGCGCAGCCGAGGCGCCTCCAGAGTGAGTACTAGTTCATTGAAACGTCGATACAACTACACAAATGCTCTGCTCACTCTAAGTTTATACACGTAGCCAAGCCTATACCTTTCTGAGAACTTCTGTACACAACGTGTTCGATGGTTCCGTGCTCTAATTGCCTGTCGGAGAATTGTTTGCTTTCGGTGCATGAAGCCGAAGCTTGAGAACGTGAACTCATCTTCGATGGCTGCGTGCTTGCACCAAAACAGGCCCTCACCTGGCGATAAAGCGATGCAAAACATGGAAAAGCCATTTATGGTGGATCTTGACCGGGCTGGAGCTGAGTCTGCCCTCCAGGGGCTTGGGACTGGTGCTTTCTTGCTGCGACCGAAAGACTCCAGCGCCCTAGTAGTGTCAGTGCGCCTAGCGACTCCTGGAAGCATTGAACACGCCTTGGTGAGAAGCGTCATATACACAGACACTTTTAAAAGGCAGTGTAGAATGTGCACGAAGTGAAAGCCCTTGAGAATTTAGGAGGGCACTAAGTGGATCAACCCTAATAGTACAGATAGATTGCGAAGACACCTCGACGAAAGCTTGAACCTTACGCACTCCGCACAACTTCAATATGCCCTTTGCTTCATTCGTTTTCTCACACGTTCTGTCTCTCGCCATGCCTAGGTGCATCGTATGCTCGGAGCGTATCAAAGCGACAGCGTTGATAATGGAGCCTCTTTCAAGGCCCTTCACGACTTCCTGGATGCACTGCGACGAGTGAGGCAACTGCCTCCTCTCACATTTTACGAGCTAGCTGCCTCGTCAGTACCACCCGAGCCGCCTGCTGCACCGCCAGCGCCACCACCTTTACCAGCGCCGCCCGCGCTGCCCCCAGTACCTGCCACTGTATTGCCTCCGGTGCCTGAAGCCCCTGCTTCAGTCGCTCCTGTGGCCGCAACTGAGCCTCCGCCGGTGCCACAGCCCCCACAATCACCTGCTTCTACGCCGGCCGTTCCTGAGCCAGCTCCTGCGCAGACGGATGCGAACAGCAGTGGTCGTGAGGCCAGCAATACACTAGACGAGCTCGACGACTTAGACTCGTTCTTAAAGAACAGCGAAGGGCCGGACGCTGAACTCGACGACGACGCGTCAACGGCTGAGGAAGGAACAACCTGGCGACGCAACAGCGCAGTAGGGTCCAGCTCGGGGCAAATGTTTGGCAGTGCCAACGGCGACGGCGACGATGCCCAACTGAGCGCTGTGCAGAGCGACAACAGGCGCCTAAAGCAGCGCGTGACCGATCTGGCAGCTCGTCTCTTGAAGCGGGATCAAGAACTGGCTGTGGCCAACCACAAAGTCACCAAACTCCTCGCGCTCTTACCTGAAGGCACCGAAGTTGGGACCGATGACTTGACATTTCCACCGCCAGGAAGCAGTGCAGGAGCCACGGCGAACAAAGCACCTGCGGCGCCTGAAAGCGCGAAAGACTTGCTCCTCTCGAAGCTGGGCGAGTTCGGCTTTGAGACCTTCAACGTGGAGCACGTGCTCACCGACATCGAGGGCAGCAACGGCCGAGATCATGAAACGACGGTCAACGAAGTCCTGGATCGCTTGCTCACGGGCGGCGACTTGCCGAGTAACGGCAGCAATGGCGACGCTGGCGCAGCTCCTGCAGGAGGCGCGCAAGGATTGGAACCACTGGGGCTAGGTGGAGGGCTGGAGCACCAGTCGAGCTTCCTCGGGCGACAAACGTCCTTGACCCGGCGCGGCGGAAGCGCGCTGTCGTCAGCGGCGTCCTTTGGGCTGTTTGGCGACGACGACGACGCAAACGACGAGAAAAATGGTGCGGGTCGATCAGGAGATGCTCCAGGAGGGCAAGCCGAGCTTTTCGGGAAGGTGGCGGCGGTGTCAGCAGAGCCGCGATCAGTTGGGGCTGACAAGAGCGCATTGGAGGGCGCTGCAGTGACCTACAACGACTTTTTGGCGAGGCTGATGCGGCCCGAGTCCAACGACTTGGTGCACCACATGAAGCTTTACATCGGCAGCATTCTCGGCCCGAACGGCGACGGCACTGCGCCGTCGAAACAGCAGGTATCCACTTTGCCGTACCGCTTCTACGGCACCCACATGCTGCAGCGCCGGTGCATCGACTTTTTCGAGGCGATGGAGCGCGCCATGGCCAAGCACGCCGCCTGGAAGGAGCTCGGAGACGCGGGCCTGGCCGCGGTGCGCAACCACACCGAAAAGTACGTGATGGGGAAGATCGCGGACCTGGCGATATTGGGGGAGCGGGACGAGGCGCAGGACGCGACCTTGTCCCGGCGGATGGCGGTGCTCTCGTTCTTGAAGCCCGAGGCCCTAGAAGTGAACCCAAACTTGCGCGACAACGAAGTGGTGTGGACGATTGCTCAGGACGAGTTGCGCAAGATGGCGCAGTTCAAAGCGCCCGGCGACAAAATCGCTTGTGTCGTCAAGTGCTGCCAAGTCATCTTTTCCGTGCTGAACTTGAAGCGCGGCTCGGATGACACCTCGCGGCCTGGCGCGGACGACTTTTTACCCATTTTTATTTACGTCGTGCTGAAATCGCAAGTGCCCAACCTCTACACCAATTGCGAGTACATTCAGAACTACCACAACCCTGCGGCTCTCATGTCCAAGGCGGGGTACTGCTTCGTGAATTTGCGGTCCGCAGTGGAGTTTATCCTCACCCTGGACGCGTCCGTCCTCAGCATGGACCCTGATGATTTCAACTCGCAGTTAGCCGCCGCTGAAGCGCGCTATGAGGCAGAACACCCGAAGTAGGCACCTCAAAAGCACAGCGCCTACTCACCAAGTGGCTTTCTTGTACTGGCTGCTAAGATACATTTGGCCTCTCGGGCGTTCGCGTTTTCTTTAGTTTGGAAATGGGCGCTGAGAGTTCTAAGTGAATTGAGCAGATTTCCCTATCTCCCTTTCCCTAGATCATAACTGGTAGCTGGTAACTGGTTCTGGTTCAGGTTCAGATTCAGAAAACAAATGTGGATGCTATCGGATGCTGATTAGGTCTCTTGGCCTTTTTTGTATAAAATATAAAACATGAGTCGGAGCAGAAAGATGTCAAGTAGAAAGGCAGATTTCGAATTTCGACTTCCAATTTCGGATTGGGCAGTTCGAAGTGTTTTCAGTTAGATACTATTTATCAGCAATCAACAACCAATATGAATATGAATATATGGCAATTGGTTTTCATTTCGGCTTCTCACTACTCACTATATGAACTACATCGATAGAGGGTTTTTGCGATGGTTCCCTAACAACGCCCAAAGAAACAGGTAATTCCAGTCATGGCACTTCCGAAGTAGCACAAACCGCTGCAAAGGCAAACAAATTCCTGTATTCTATCGTTTCGTCATTTGCCACAGCATTCTAGAAGGCCACATCTGAAGTTTTTCGTCATTCTTAATCACTCCTAGTGGACGACTGGCACTTTCTTGCACCGGAATAGGTTGAAACTTGCCTTCCAGTACAATGCAAGCTTTCTGCCACCGCAAGTTGGCATTGGCGAAGCACGAACTGGAAGACACAAGGTCGAAATAAAGCCGAAATGAGGCTGAGGTTATAGAGAACGAAACGACAACAAAGCATCATAACAAATGAGATACTCAGAAACCACACAGCTTGAAAAGCTATGAGTATAGCTCACCTTTTTACTGGACTGCTCGAGTGGAAGTGTCCTTGATGATGAAGGTGTAGCGCTTGTTTTTCACGCGGATGTGCTTGGAGTCTTGCGCTGCGAGTTCCTTCTTGCGCGCCTCGAACTCCTCTTCCCACTGCTTCACGTGCGCGTCCACATCGGGCGTCTCGGGCATTTCTTCGTCTTCCCGCAAGGTGCGGAACTTCCCGAGAGGCCCTTTCTTGGTGACTTTGGTGGAGTCAATGTCAGTGGTGGCGTCAAGGAGGCGGACCCCTTCCTGGCCCTCGAGCTTGCGCACCGACCGAATGTGAGCCTGATGCACCGCTTCCTCCAGCGCGTCGTCCTCCGCAGTGACTAGCCCTACCGCCCGGTCCCTTTTCTCCCACTCTTTCAGCAGTAAAATGGCCTGGACGCGGGGCTGGCTCACGCCGTAGGTGCTCGAGAGCCTGGCCACGGTCCACGTTTCTGGGTCCTCGGAGTACTGGGTGTACATTTTCATTTTGGTGCTGTCTGGCATTCTGTTCATGCCCTTCATTAAGTCAAATCGAGTAAACGATTCCTCGGTGTTACTAATACGGCTGTAGTCTTCTGGATCCTCAGGGTGCTGCCAGTTGCTGTGGTGGGGTTGAACAGAAACATCACGCGGTTAGGCGAGGGGTAGAGGAGAAGCCAGTCAAAAGAGTACGTCACCTGATCAAAGTGCTGTCGCGGTCGATGGTCTTCCACGTTGAGCACGATAAATCCCATGCCGCGCACGGTGGCGGTGTGTGCACACAGTAACCATCCGGAGCTTTCACTAAAGGCCACCTATTGTCCACTTCATCTGCTTTGGTGGCGGCAGCGTCTGCATCATCGGCTGCAGAGTCCATGTCATCCGAAAAACTGCGCCGCAATGGCGTTGGTAATGTCTGCACAGAACGCGGCGCTTTCGCTGAAACCAGGCTCGGCCTTTTCAGTAGGCATGAACCTACGTGTCTGAGCGCCATTGTTGTGGCCAGAAGAATGGAATGGCACAATGAACTTCGCCACCCCTCGAGGGAGTAAAAATAGTGAAGGTTGCGTTTGGTAGAGTTTATGTAGTTTTTGATAGACTATCCCTGTACTAACATTCAACCGTGTGCACGAAAACCACGTCATACCGATGAGCCGATGAGGAAGGAGTGAAAGTCGAATCAGCTGAACGCGAACGCAGCTAAAGAATATGAGGGGCTTCCTTGTCTTCTTCAGCATCAGTGGGTGCACAGGGCTGATACAAACCCGAAGCGCTATTTTGGGCATCCCAAGGTGACTCTAGGGAAAGTTTTCTGAGCTTGGCTATTTTTGAAGAAGGATATAAGTAGTAATAGAGCCAGTTACTTGAGATGAGAATATCATTTGCTAAAATAAGATTAAGAAGTCCTGATAAAAGTGCTCTAGATACTTTGAGTGGCATTTTAAGAAGTATCACGTGAACTCATTATTTTTGCTTTTGTGAATCTACTCCTAGAGCATCGGGGCGAGGCTTGCTCAAATTAGCCGCGTCCTCTGATGACGACGATAGGCGCCGTCTAGAAGAGATGCTGGACGGCGGTAGAAGTAGTAGTGAGGATGACCCGAGCACTGGAATGAACGACCTCGAGAGCTTTTTAACCGATAGTAGCGGCCCAAAATTATCAAGGCCGCCACGAGAAACGTCTCGGCCGAAGCAACCCCAGAGCAAAGTGGCGCTGCTAGACGACCAAACACCCGTATCTCAGCAGCCTGCGCAGGAGTTTGAAGACTTGAAAGCAGCGCCTATGTACAGCTGGGGACAACTTGAGGACAGTGCATTTGCCAAACGCCTCGCTGTATTATATGGCACTGTATTTTTAGTGGTGTCGCTGCCGATTGCTCTGACCACGTACCAGTTTCCTGCCGAAGTACTTCCGGCGCTCTTATCAGCTAACATCGGCACGCTTGCCCTAATAGCGGTACTGATGGTGCGGCTCGCAGTTGGTTGGTCCTACATTGGTGATCGACTGACCAAAGACGTGGGTTACTACGAGGACAGCGGATGGTACGATGGTTATATGTCCGTGAAACCGCCTGAAATCAGCAACCGTGATAGGCTCCTCTTTGACCTCGAGGTTCAGCCAGCCGTAGAGCGCGTCAAGAAGTTTACGGGCGGGGCTGGCACGGCGTTAGTTGCATCAATGCTGCTTCTTGGGAGTGTAACGGGCGGTGTTGATCCTTATTCTCAGGTACTCATTGCGTATTCCCCATAGTCCTCATTGCGCCTTTGTCTTTCAAAGCGATAGTCATCTTTGATTTTGTACTGCCTTGGCTGATCCTATTCGGTCCATGTGGCTTTTTATTTTTGAATCATTGACATCTCTTTGCTAGTTTGGCGACGAGTACCTCTCAGCTCTTCGGTACGACGACGAAGTCGCTGCAAAGGAGCAAGAGCGTGCGACCAAGGCGGGCCAAAATAAGCCCACTTACTGCTACGACCGCTACTACCGCGCGGTTGCTGGGCAAGGCGGCTGCTAATCATCGAAGTAGCAAAATTACTTTATTTTTATTTGCGCGAGTTGAGGTACATAAAACCGGTGCCAACACTCATAAGCCACAGAGCCCACGAGATTTTCGTCTCTCATTTCCATATCGGGTAGAGCAGGCGACTAACCGCTAACCGGCAGCTAAAACTAAAAGAGTAAAAGGCGGTTACTTCTCGCAAAAGCGGAAATTTTGAGCACACATAGATTTCGATGAACATTGGCGATATGACACATGAAACCCATTCCACGACTCCCCTCAGTGCCAGGCGCGTTGGGGTCCCATGCCATAAACCCGCGGAATTTTTGTTTTTTGGATCGAAATTTTCGATTTGGCGCTCCTTACGCCTTTCGCCTTTCGCGAACGAAATAAAGCACGGCTGCACGGCTGCAATGAAAAAATTAAGCTATTTGGGCCAATTTTAGACCCAAAATTCAATAGACCTAATGGGTCTTGGCATCGGGATTGCCCCTCGGTGTGGTCGATATCCCGGGCCGAAGTGGCAAGGCCATTTGAGCAGGGCAATCGGTAAATCCCGATTCGATTTGCAAGTTAGCCAGCCTATTGATACAAATTTCCTTAATACCCGAGGAAAAAGATATAGAGGGATTATAGGAATAAATAGTACAATTCGGAGTGAATAACTGGCGCGGTCCGAATTGCAAGATCACCCGAAATCTCCGTGCCTTCCGTAATTACGGCCCGAAAACTTGGGTGCGGTCCGAAAAATACAGTTCAGACCTTCACTTCTCCAAAAAGTATTTCGTTAGGTAATACTATTGGATCTCCAATCAGGCAGATCCTGAATACAACCAACTCTACGTTCGATCTCGCTAAGTGCAGCTTCTGGGGCGGAGAAGCAATTTATGGTGTTCGTATGCCTGTGAACATCCGTGTTTGCACAGCTTACATCATCGCAGCTACGTGACCCATATTTGAGACAGGCCCCGAGGCCAGATAATATTTCGTTAGCTGGAAAGAGGGCAGGCGTTGCTGAAATAGGCGATAGATTTACGAACGATGGGGACTGGCCTGGTACAGGACCGCGCTGGTTGGGTGGAGCTCATCTCGAAAGTGCTTTTCTGCATTTGGAAACCGCAGCTGCAGCCACCTCGGTGCAACTCCAGAGCTTAACCAGAGGAGAAGTGGAGTTTTTTTGCCCAAGAGACTGAGCGATGGCGTGCTCTCTTTAATGCAGAAACAGCCGCAGAAACAGCCGCAGAGTGTCGTTTGGGTTTGTGTTAGTTTGAGTTCGAGTTCGCTAAGTACAGTAGCATGCTGGCCGACTGTGCTAGTGCGCTGCGTAGTAATCACTATTTTACCGACGCCATCACATAAAGGTCATCAAATGTACGACAATGTGCGGTACTTGCCATGTTGCCATGCGTATATACTAGTGGGAAAGTGGAAGTGTGCCTAATTTACTGCCCTGTAGTTTTGGCGAAGGATCCCCGCCATGGCCCTCCAACCGGAGGGTCATAGTGACTCGCAGGGTGGCCTTCCTGATGAACGGAGCATGTAATATCATCATATTTATGTACCAAATGGCCTACGGCTACCATTTTTCGCACTCTAATGCCCACGTTACCGCCATATCTTCGTTTATCCCTTCTTCAACAGCATGCCCGGTCGGGGTTCAGTTTCTACCGTGGAAGAGAGGAGGCAGTGCATTACGAACGTCTACGACGACTCATTGTGAAATGCTCTTGTGGTCGAGAGAGCATCGGGGCAGTATGGCCATGTACATATCATCCATCGATCGGCGCCTGAGAAAAACATTGAGACGATGCCTTGCTGGGGCAAAAAAAAGTCTTGGTTCTCGTGCTCAGTCCCGATTGGCCGTGGAGAAAAAAGAATGTCAGGTTCAACGGACAACAACGCACGTAAGTAAGTACAGCGCGACGAACGCACGAAGAGGAGATGAATATAGGGATAACTTCAGGACCGTCCCTATTTTTCAATTTCTCATCGAAAAATCATAACGGTCGTCAGAATTTCAAAATAATCAAGATGGTCGTTTTGATGTACGAAATAATCAAGACGGTCGTTTTGCTTCTCTTTTCATCAAGACGGTCGTTTCAATTTTACTAATTATCAAGACGGTCGTTCGAACAAATTCATTTAATCAAAACGGTCGTCAACGATTCGAAATAATTAAGACGGTCGTTTTGCAGACTTATTCGGAGGAAAGGCGCCAGTTGGAGCCTTCATTGGCCTTCTAGAGCGAATTTGCTGGCGCATTTGCAGCTCAAGTGCATTCTGTGTGTGCCTCTGTGACTGCTCTGTACTTGTCTTTCTTTGTTTTTGGGAGAGTATTAACTAGACTAGACTAGTTTTGCAGTACTAAAAAACCAAGGCGGTCGTTTTATTCCAGTACTAAATAATCAGCCGGGTAGTGCAAACCGCGCACTATAATCGCTGTTCTATTCCAGTCTAGTCTAGTCTAGTTAATACTCTCCCAAAAACAAGGAAAGGCGAGTACAAAGCAGTCACAGAGGCACATAAAGAATGCACTTGAGCTGCACATGCGCTAGCAAACTCGCTCCAGAAGTTCCAGCTCTCCGAGTAGGAGCTCGAATTGATGTCGCTCATGTCGCAAGTGATCGCAACGGTGTGCTAGTTCTGGTCGAGAAGTTCTCCAAGAAGTTCCGCGGTCCTCGTCGGCATCTCGCTCTTCAAGCCGGTGAGCTGCTGCATGGAGTTCACGTGAAAGGCCTTTTTGTACCACTGAGCCCCTTCTTCACCGCCCACTGCTGCGCTTTAAGATCTATATTGCCTCTTATCTACCATTGAGACTAAGTTCATGCGATTTCGTTCTTTGCCTGGTAGCTTTTCGGGGGGGGGGGGGATTAGCGCATTAGAGCTCAAAGCTGGCATAAGACGTAAAAATATATATGGAGATGAATTGGCCGCCTTGATGTCTTGATATAATAAATCGACTGTCTTGATTTTTGACACAGGCTCCGAAGGGCCGGAATTAGAATGCTAGCACAAAGGAATTCAACAAGTATGTGCCTTAAGCACCTTTAAGGAGAAAACTCCTACAGCGGCCTTGAGAGCCGCGAAGAGGGGGCGTAAAACAATTGCCAATAGACCCTTCGAACCGCAATTCACCGGGATTAAAGCCCGGGGGAAAAGGAATTAGGAACCCCCAATCCAAATCCCGACTTCTGTTGCTGAGTGCGCCAAAGTGTACTATGCCAGCAAGCAGCAAGGTGCGGAACGACAACCTTGGCCGCACAGCTGGAGTAGCGGCGTGGGCCGCGTAAGACAGCTGAGCAAGTGATGCGCCGGAAACCGCAGTTAGGCGCAGAGCCAAGACGAGAAGAGAAGACGAAGACGAGAAACGAGAAG
>Ga0307930_1001374_pt1 | contig 19235 bp, 16 predicted proteins | sample OrgLakmetageno46_FD_203161 | JGI IMG/M metagenome (GOLD analysis project Ga0307930, IMG submission 203161) | Saline water microbial communities from Organic Lake, Antarctica - #46 | ecosystem: Environmental > Aquatic > Non-marine Saline and Alkaline > Saline | place: Antarctica: Organic Lake...
TTGAGTTCAACGCACGAACCAATGCACCCGCCATTTAAACGAGCTGTGCACTCTTGCGTGTATTGTGGCCCAGCAGGTTTCCGTGGCTGGCCGCGATTCGCGTGTGCGCCGTGTCGTTGATGCTGAATATGTTGTTGGACTTGAGGGTGTAAATCACCAGCACTTTGAACGCGTCTTCGGCCAGCCACATGACGAAGCAGTAGATCCACACGTAGAGCGGCATGATCCGTGGTTTTTCCCGGGCGAGGCCAATGGTGGCAATGCCGTCGGGATGGCCGTCGGGCCACACGGACGCCAGCAGGGTGGACACGCAAGTGGCAAACATGCCGGCCACCAACAGGATCCGGGACGGCGCCACGGAATAGAACGGCCCATCGGGGGTGCGCGCGGAAAACAGGGTCAAGAAGTCGCTCACGGACACCTTGAAGTACATCATGGTGGTGACTTGGCCGTAAGTCAACCCGTCCAAGCCCAGGGACGCAAAGGTGCTGTCGGGGTTCCACGAGTCCAAGGCAAAGTGCAGGAGCAGCAGGGACGAAATGCACGCGATGAACGCCTGCGAGGCCGCGATGGTGTACAGCGCGGGCAAGTTCCAAGACATGGGCAGCGGCGAGACCGCCACGTTGTCGTAGCCAATGGAAATCAAAGTGCCGTCGCTGGGAGGGCGAAAAGGGAAGGAGTCGGAAAGAGGTGGATGGGCGGGCACATGAGACACGAAGAAAAAAATGCGAAGATGGGTCAAGGAATAGTAGCATAAAAGGTGGAAAGAGAGGGCACAGAAAAGCATATGAGGCACAACCTCGTGTCTCTCTTCCCACCCGAGTAAGGCAGCAATACACATACACACACAAATAAGAGCGCTTCACTTACTTAAGGAGGGTGATGAGCATGAGCATGAGCACTGGCATCTTGAAGAAATCAGGGTAGTCGGCCTTGATGTCCTCTGGCGCGTCATCGGGCAAGTACGACTTGGGGTGCATGGTGATCACAGCCGTAAAGAAAAAGCACACCAGCTGCAGGGTCGCCGCAATCCGGTACGCCAAGAAGTTCTTGATGCGGCTGAACACTTTCCGGCTGATCATGGTCGCGTCGACGATAGTGGAGAGGCCCGGGCGGGTGAGGACGATGTCGGCAGCGGCACGGGCCGCATCGGTTGCACCGTGCACGGCGACGCCCACATCGGCCCTGGATGGATTTACAACGATGTTTCAGGCAGAGGAATGTTGGTACATGAGAGAAGAGAGGAAGAAAAAAGGCCTACCGGAAGACACATTGCTTGATTCTAGTCAGAAAAATATCGTTGTGCGTGGCCTCTCTTAAACTCTCGCATGTTCTCACCGCTTGAGCGCTGGCGCGTCGTTCACGCCGTCGCCGGTCATGCCGGTCTTGTGGCCCAGGCGCCGCAAGCACTCTACAATCAGATACTTGTGCTCGGGGAACACCTGAGCAAAGCCGTCGGCCGGCAAGATCAGGTCCGACGACTCCATGAGGTGTGGGGGTGCTTTCCCGTCGGGCCCCAGCATCGGCAAGTTTTCCGCAGTGTGAATCAGCGTGCCCATGCCCAGCTGCCGCGCCGTTTCCATCGCAATCATCAAGTGGTCGCCGGTGATCATTTTCACCCCGACGCCATACGCAATCGCCTTGTGGATCGTGGCCTTGGTGTCGGGCCGTGGGGGGTCCAAGAAAGTCAACAAGCCCAAAAACTTCCAGTCGCCCGCCGCATCGGTCTTGGCCACCGCCATGGCACGAATCCCGCGCGACCCCAGCCGCTCCACGTCGGCTTCGGCCTGGTGCTCAATGGCTTTAAACGCGGCCGCGTTCGACGCCGCGCACAGCTTCATGATCACGTGAGGTGCCCCTTTCGTGGTCTTGAACAACGGACCACCGCTTTCCGAAATGGTGCCTTCGGTGCGCTTGACCACCGGGTCAAAGGGCATGTAGTCGTCTTGGCGGCACACGTCCATGGACGGCATGTCCACGCTGCCCATCACCAGGGTGTCCAAAGCATCGCGTGGGGGGTCCTTCCATTTGGCGGCCATGGCGGCGTAACGCAGCAGGGAGTACTGGGTTTCGTTGCCTTCGTAAATGGGGGTTTCGTCTTGGATCATCATTTTGTTGAGGGTCAAGGTGCCCGTCTTGTCCGAGCACAGAATCGTCATGCCCGCCATGTCTTCAATCGCGGCCAGCCGAGACACAATGGCGCCCTCGTTCGAGAGCTCGCGGGAGCCAAGCGCCAATGTCGTGGTGCACACGATTTCAATGGCCACAGGGATCGAGGCCACGAGGAGCACCACCGAAAACGACAGCGCATCCTGGAAGCCTTCGCCTTTGGAAAGCAAGTACCCCAGCACAATGGCGCAGAGCGTGATGGAAATCACCACCAGCACAATCATGATGCGAATCAGAAGTTTCTGCAAGTTCGACACTTCTTGCGGGCCCTGAAGCATCGCAGCCGTCTTGCCCAAGAACGTATCCTTGCCCGTGTACATCACGGTGGCCTCAACCTCGCCGCGCACCACGGTGCTGCCCATCTTGGGCTCGTCACCCTCGTGCATGGTGACCGGCAAACTTTCACCGGTGAGCGCCGCTTGGTCCACGTCAATTTGCGACTCGTTCACGGCGCAGTCCGCAGGCACCGCACCGCCGGAAGCCAAGAGCACGCAGTCGCCGGGCACCAGCAGCGCCGCGTCCATCACTTTGACCCGGCCGTCGCGCTTCACATGCGCCAACGGCTTCAGGGCGGCTTTCAGGGCGGCCACTGCGTCGTTGGCCTTGGTGGTTTCGTAGTACGACAAGCTCGCGTTCAAAAACTGGATGCAAATGAGCACTCCCATGTCTTCGTAATTGGCGATGGATGCCTCGACGGCAGCCGCCAACCAAAGCATGCATGGCTGAGAGGGAGGCACGCGAGAAGTAAACACACAAAACGAAAGAGATTAGAGGAGCGCCAACGAGAAAAGGTTCTTGTATAGTGGTTCGCTTGTTCGTGGGGTACATAGGTTCGAGTGATGTCGCACAAATGAATAAAGAAGGAGCGTTATGAGGCATGGAACGTGGAAGCTAAGTCCGAATGCCAGCTCCATGAAAATTAAAAGAAGCTCAATTCAACTTCAAGCAATGAGCAAAAGTGCACACCATCGGTTCGTAAAGCTGCGACACGAAAATCAGCCATTTAGGCGTCTTCTTCTCTTCGAGTTCGTTGCGGCCGTACCGCCGCAACAATTCATCGGCTTCCACAGTGGTCAAACCGTGTGATTTGATGAAGGGTTTCTTTGGGCCGCCGCCGTGCTCTTGCTCTTCGTGGTCATTGACGTCGCCGCCGCCGCCGGCAAGCAGCGGCTGCTCCGTGTCTGAGCCACTCATCTGTGGATCATACATCGGCATGGGGATATTTTGTATGAGACGAGTGGAGACCTCATACAGTACATGTTGCCACACGTAGTATGAAATCCAAAAACAAAAAATATCGCGCGTGGTTTGATAATGATGCGGCGCACGCACTGGAAGTTTGCGCACGCGAAGCAGCTCCTACTATGAATCGGACCGGCGAAACGAAATGTTTTGCGGAGCGGAGTTGTTGCGTAGCGAGGGGTGCACAAACCAATGTGATGACAGGTCACGGCTTGTTGGTCTTGGTTGTCTTGGTGCAATTTTGCACCAATCAAATCGCGCTTTAAATTCTACCCTGTGGGGGTGGGTGAGAGAAAAGCTTCGATTCGATCGACGTTTCCACCTTCGACTTCGATGACGTTCGACGACGACACGACGACGGAAGGCAAAAACAGGTCGGTCAACTAAACTGGTCAACCTAACCATGCCCCCCTTCACGTTGGGCATGAAGAAGGTCATTCTTATCAGCAGGCGCATCGCGCCATATTCTTGAATCAATTTCGCACAAAAATCCTCACCCTCTGGATAGTTCGTGTCTTTTCTCTTGTATTTTATAGAGTAGACTGTGAAGTTGGAGGTACTATGCCCTACAGTATGTCATTCTCTCTAATTCGAGTCGGCGTTTATTTCGTTACCTGCAGGACATTAGCTTAAACACAACTTGACCTGACTTGAGATGGCGGATAGCGTGCCGATTCGACACCGGCACGGTTTGCGTCCTGCTGAAGACGAGATGGCAAAAAAGCATGTTGGCTCAGATGACGACGACAATAAAGGTGACGCACCAAAACGCAATCAAGTGACCTCCCTCTTTGGTTCTCATGGTGGTGGGAACAGTAGTAGTAAAATTAACCACAGTAGCGCTGGCAGTATTAGCATCAGCAATAGCAGCAGCAATATCAATGGTAGCGCTACTAGTAGTAAAAGTAGCAATAGCAGCAGCGCAAAAGACAGCCAAGGCAAGCACAGGCGTTCACCACTGACCATCATTTGGGCCTCGCCTGCGCTGGTCTTCGTATTCCTGGCTGTAATATTGATGAATGCAGGCCTAGCAGTCACAGTACCTTCGTTGGCCTTGCAGCTTGACAGCATGGCAGCTTCTCCTGAGCTGCTAGGCTACATTGCTGCCGCTGCACCTCTGGTGTCTGTCTTTTCGCCCACTATTACGGGTTTAGCGGCCGACAAATTTGGCGGAGAATCCTCGTACACTTGTGCTTTTGCCGTGACTCTTACGGCGTTTGCGCTTGGCAATTTGGCGCAGGCTTTTGCCAGAGGCCCATTAACGCTCTGTCTAGCCCGTGTGCTCGTGGGTTGTTCCACGGGGGCCACCACCATTGCCATCAGCCACATCATCCGAGAGCTGCAAGACAAAGACGAGCGCGTTCGCGTGGTGGCCGTCTTTAGCGGGTCTGAAATGCTAGGCTACATTGCAGGCACTGCTATCGGCGGCATGCTGTCCACCGTCCGAGGGAAGCTCCTTGGAATTAGAGTCAACGGCTACAACGCACCCACCTTAGTGTCTGCTGCCGCCGCGTTGTTGCTCCTGTTGCTGGGTTTGCCAGGCTTCAGACGCCGTGAAGCGCAAATTCACCAAGACCGCCAAAGCAACCGACAACAAAGTCGGGACGAAATTGATGTTGCGAGCAGAAATGATGGCGATGCAGAGAGTGGCGGCAGTGGAGCAGTAGCTAGTCATTCAGCAGCAGGTGTTGGCAATGCAGTAAGGAGAGGATCTCAGAGCAGTACGAGCGGTGGAGGCAGCAGAGGTGGCAACTCTTCGAACGAATCCTCAGACCATCAGAATAGTGGCGGTGGTGGCGAGGATAGTAGCGTAGTTCCTAGTAGCATAGAAACGCCCCGGCGCGCGTCTCGAGCGCTCTTTACGATGGGCTTATTAGTCGCGCTGTACTGCATGGTGGCCGCTATGTACAACGCGCTTGAAACGGTGGCGACGCCGCTAACGCTGAGCCATTTCGGGTGGGGAGTGCGCGAAAACGCGCTCATGTGGACGTTGAGCGGCGTGGTCGGCACCGTTGCATCCTTAGGCGTGGGGCATTTACCGCCCGGCCTGGCAGCGCCCAGTGACTTGCTGGCTGTGAGCTTAGCCGCAGCCGCGGTGGGGCCTTGGTTGATGCGTGCGGGGTTAAAGCAGGCCGCCGCAGCCGGCCAAGCCAGTGGGATTGCCAGTGCGCAGGCCTTGTCGGCTGCGGCGACGGCAGCGCACGCAGCTGCGTTCAGCGGGGCAACGACGCACCACAGTGGCCGCCACCGCGGCGCTGCGGCCGCCGCTGCGCACGCGGGCTTCTTGGGTGGGGGGTCCCTGCAGCACCCGTTGTTCTGGGTTGGGTTCTTGCTCTTCGACATGGGCTATGTGGTGTCTGAGTCCATGATCACCGTGCTGTACGCGAGTGCAGTCGAAGTCGCACACGGCGGCGGCGGTGGCGGTGAGGATGGGAACAGCGTTGAAATCGACGAAAACGAGGGCGAAGGCGCCTTCGCGTTTGGCATTTTCAACAGCGTCGGCTGGTTTCTGGGCTGTGCATTAGGCGCAGTGGCCGGCAACGAGCTTTACTTGAAGTCAGCGAGCCACATGCTGATTGGCTGCAGTTGCACCGCCCTGGCTGTGGGCGCTAGCTTAACAGCTTGCCGAAGGGCAGTCTTTTCGCCGTCAGAAGCAGGCTGGCTGCTTCGCCGAATCGAGCCCAGCAAATGGGTCACTTCTTTGGACGCATCATCCCATGTCCGAACAAGTAGCAGCAGCGGCCATAAGGACTTAGGGATAAGCTCAGCGGGAGATGAAGCAGTCGCTACGCACAAGAGCAAAAAGTCGGGGACGAACCAATCGCCAGCTACCTTTCAAAGGCGTGGCAACACAGGCCGAGGAGATGATCCTTCTGCATTAGACATATAGCTCTCAGCCTTCGATATGAATTACACGGCAGGAAGCTAGAAGTGCGAGGGGCGCTCTTTTAGCTCCCATCCGACATCTAATACAGATTTTTGATTGGTTTTGGTTTTGATACTTATGAAGCTCGTTTACTCGTCTAGCTCCCTTTGTACTTTGCACTCTGTAATTTTCACGGAACATCACGTTCGACCCCCGTGTATCACCGTGTATTGAATTATGCCGCATCTATCCCATAGCTAGCCCAACAGCCAACAGTTTCGCTGAATATCGAACAACGCGCGTGCATAAGACGATTTAATGGTCAATGGAAACGGAAATTTGTGTTATCCAAGGCAGTGACTAGCCTACTCCTACTCCTATTTCGCATTTCCCTTTTTCGTGCGATTGCAACCATTTACGTGACACCCACGAAGCCAGATCCAAACACAGCCACATGAGGTGCGGACACATTTTCCACGACACCAGACAGACACAAAACACGCAAGGGCAAAATTACAGGGAACCTCAATCTGGCCCTATATCTAGAAACCCACTGCACATAAAAATCACATGCAGCTGCTAAGTCAGGCTGTGGAAAAGCACAACAATTTTGGTAATTAGTGGCTGATTTGCCAAGTATTGCGCACAACTGCTTCAAAGAGCCGATCTCCTTCTACCACCGCAGAAACGTCCCAGTGGTACTGCAAAAAGGTGTCAAAATTGACCATCATCTCACGACCACCTCCTCCGCCTTGGCTATTTTCGCTGTAATTCACATCTTCGCGTAAAGCTACCGTGGACTCCAAGTAATTGGCCATCGCAGCGATCACAATCCCCGGGTCCGCGCATTGGCTAGCGGGGGCGTTGCCTTGCCGCCACGCGTGCACTGACGGGTACCACTCGCAGTTGAAGCAATGGCAAAGCTCGTCAAGGGGCATCGTTTCTTTCAAGCTTGGGTCCTCGTGGTGACTGTTGCTGCGGTGGTCACTACTGCGGTCGTAAGCTGATCCTCCTTCTCCTCCAAAGCGACGACCGTGATGTCCGCCGCTGTGACCCCCGCCACCGTTGACTAGCACCCGCCAAGCTTCTTCTACGAGTTCGCGCCGAGCAGGTGGCAGTGGGCCTCGAATGCCCGCCATAAACTCGTCATAGGAGACCCCACCGCTTCGGTCCCGGTCAAATTCATAGAAGATTTCTTCGACTTCGCGGTTGTTCAAATACAAGCCAAGCCTTGACAGGCCGGTTTTGAGCTCGCCAGGGTCTAAGGTGGCGCTCCCGTCGGTGTCCATCAGAGACAGTTGCCGTTGCAGCTCGCCTAGCCCAAACACGCCGCACACGTCAATCAGCATGCGCCGCACCCGAACCAGCACTGTAGCTGCTTTGGTGTCGCTCCCGCTTCGGTTGCTGCCCCGTGGTCCATCCCCCGCGCACTGCCTATTGCTGCCACCACTGCTGTTGCCGCCGCTGCTAGTGTTGTTGTTGCTAGGCGCCCCAAACATCTCTACGAGGCGCTCGTGCAGCCATTTCATTGGAATTGCGGTGCCTCGCGCAAGGCATAGCTTCCGGGGCGGTACTGGCGGCGGCGGTGCAGCCGAGTAACGGCGAGCGCCTCCTGGCGGTGGCGGCAGTGCGCGCGCACGGGCATGAGCAGCTTCTGCTGCTTCGTCTTCCGCTCGAGCTTCCCGCACGATGGCAGCGGCGATGGCTTGACCGCTGCGCTGGGTCCACGGGGATGCCCTTCCTCCGGCGCTATTGGTGTTTTGATTGGCAGCAGCGCGGCCTGCTTCATAGATCCGTTGCGAAAGCGCGGCCTCGGTGAGGGGTGGATCTTCGCCAACCACCGAACCGCCGAGCAAGCGCACAAACGCGTTCAGTGGCAGCGGAGGCTTGAAAAAGAGCCGCCGCAGTTGCGCCCAGTGGTCGCGAGGAGGCCAATGCTTGACGGAGAGGCCTTCGTCATGATGAGGGTGGTCGTCTTCTTCGACGCCTCGCAGCGGATTCCTACTGCTGGTGTGGATGTTACTACGGCTTTGGTTGCTGCTGCTACTGTTGCGACGGTGGTCTTGTTGGTGATGACTCAAAGGGTTGGACTTCGAGGATGAAGAAGATGTCGGGCCGTCCAAGAGAAGGGACAAGTCACCAAACACGTTGGGCGGCAAATTGTCAGCGACAAGCACAATCCCTTCCGGAGCGTTGTACACACGCTTGGAAAATTCCGCCGCCGCGGCCGAAGTGCCCGCCCGTGGCAAAGGAGGCGGACGGTTGGCCCCGAGGGACGTGCGCATGTCGTCGTGGGTCCAAGCTTCGGTGCAGTCCCAGGGCACTGGCTCCCGCTTCCGCGCTCCCGTCTTGCCGGTACGGAATCCACCCCCACCGCCCAGCGCTGCGTCCTTGTCGCTCATTTCCGATTGTTGCGACGCCGCTGACCCTGGGCGCTGCATGAAATCCTCGTCGTCATTCCCTCGGCCTAGCTGCCTGCCACCGGTGCTGCTGCCACCATTGCTACTACCCCTGCTGCTGCCTCTATTGTTGGTGGAGGTGGTGTTCCTGCCTTCCCCTTTACCTTTTGCGAATGCTGCAGCCTGGCCCCAGCCGGTGCGCGCGAGCTGAGTGAAGTCCTCCATCAGCGGCTCGAAGCCTTTCATGTCCCTGACAACATCGAGAGGCAACAGAATATCATGAAATCGATCAACTCTACATGGTGGGGTAAGAGTTCAGAACAAACCTGATAACACACAGTATGCGAGTTGTGCAGGCTGAAATTTACCAGAAGTTCCACGTCGAGCGAACCATGAAAGTGAAGTAATCGTCGCCGGCGTCTGAATTTTCATAGGCACCATTCATGTCCTGGTAAAAGTCAATCATTTTGGCGCGGCCAATGAAGCCATTCGGCGGGCTCACTAAGTACCCGTCAAGCTGCGAGAAAAACAGAGTGCGCTCGTCTTCTGCGCGGCGTTTGTTGCTTTTCACGTCGGGGAAATGGTCACAGCTGAACTCTTCCACGAGGAACTTAAGAGCAACGCCATCGTCCTCTTGGAGTTCTGAAGTGGAAGCACTTTTCTTTTTCCCGGGCAATGCATTGTGGTTGATGTTGCTGTTGTTGTTACTGCCACGAACGCCTAGGCCGCCTCGCTTTTGGGCGTTTCTGTGCTCGAAGCGCTTCACCAAGTGGTCATGCAAGCGGTTGATGAGCCTTAGCCGGTGGGCGCTCATTTGCCCGCGCAAGCCTTGGTACAGCTCGCCCGTGCTCAGCATGCCCGACCCGTCCATGTCGAGGACCACGAACAGCGCCTCGATTTGGGGCCCCTCGAGGCTGATGCCTAAGCCTTCAAAACCCAGCGTGATTTCGCGCCGGTTCATTTGCCCGTCCCCATTGTCGTCCATGAGCGTCAAGAGCTGCCGCGTGTTGCGCACCGCGTACATGCCGTGCCGCGCAAAGAGCCGCTTGCGAAGCTCAAGGATGGAGGCAGACTGTGAAGGCGTCAGAGCAAAAGTAAGAGGAGGAAGAGAAATGATCGAGCAGCTGAGTTTGAATTTTGTTGGGAAGACATAGCGATTTGATTTTCGATTCATACCTGTGACGCCTTCACCACCAGCTGTGCGGCATCTTGAAACCTCTGCGCTCCCGTGGCTTTCCCAGCTGTTCGCAGAGCTCCTCCGCCACTTTTGCTGCGGCCACCTCCTCCGAGCTCAGCGGCAGCGCCAAGGACCAGGTTGCGGCGCCGCTCGGTGCTTGCTTTGGCGTCCCGGCTGCTCATCAAATTAGAGAGGTTCACCGGAGGGCGTTTGTTGTGCTGTGCGTGGTGGCTGGACTCGAGGAAGGCCTTGCTGTACCGAAACCCAATGACACGGCGGCCGTCGGAAGTGGGCGAAAACACGAAGTCGCCCATGTTGCTCAACTACAGCATGTATGGAGTCAAGAGGTAGATTTTACGACGTGAGTGGTTCGTTAGTTTAAAAATTGATAGAGAATTAATGATGCTGGCAAATGAAGAGCTGAGAATGCGAAAGAGAAAAGGACAGAGAGAAGGTACGAAGAGAGAAACAGAGACATTGCGATTGAAGTCATGTGTATACAAGCACTTATCAAATAACTGCACGTGTTCTAATAGCTAAGTACGTTACTTGAAGAGCGTAAGACTTGATGCCGTGGTCGATAGCCCACCGCGCTGCCTCTGCCATCACTTCCACAACCTTTTCGACGTCATCACGAGTGCACTTGTAGTTGCGTAAGTTTTGAATCACAGAAGTATACTGAACGCCGTGGTTCAAAGTGGTACCCTTGATAGGCCTCTTTGGTGACGAAATTTTGTAAACTCGCATGAAAACCGGGTCTGGGTAAAAACAGGGCACTTTCTTGACATCGAGCGAGAAAGTGCCGATACCTTCTACCCGCGTCCCGCGGCCGCGGAGAAGCTGCTCTTGGATCGTAGAGCAGAGTTGACGCCAAATGGCAATCAATTTGACTAAAGGCAGGAGGGTTGCTGGCTTGACGCCCGCGCGCGTCTCGTTTTCTACGTAAATCGCGTGGGCCTCTCGGTAAAAGAGCATCGATGGCCATTCTACGTAGTCTGGGCCTAGCATACCTTCCTGAAACATGTCACGGCGCATAGCCATGGTGAAGGTGGTGGTACTAAGCCTCTTGAGCCGTCGTAGCCTAAACCTTACTATTAACTCTAATTGTAACTGCCGAGATGAGCTCATTTCTGTTTCTCATCATTCCAACCACAGCCTCCAGCCTCTCCTGCCTCCTCAGGAGTGTACGTACTGTTCAGACATCTCGCCGCTGATTGGTTCGTGGAACCTGGTTATGACGACGACTATCGCTAAATTCTTTAACATCTTCTTGATAGAGAGCAACTATTCCCAGAAGTACGTGGAGCGATAGAGCTTGAATAGTCCAAGACGTAGGAGCAGGTTGAACACATGGAAGGCAACCCTCACCAGGCACCGACAACTGGTGGATTGCCCATTACAGCCCCGAGTGTTATAGAGGCTCCACCCGCTCAGCCATCTTTGGATGTCAATCCTACGGCTGTCGAAGAAGCATCGCTTGCACCAACACCATTAGAAGTTGGCCATATTGCTGCTGCTCCAACACCTAGCACTCCTTCGAACGCATTACAATGCACAACAGAAAACGGGGCAGGGGCTGTGGCGGCAACTACGATGGCAGTAGCGCCACCCCCAGAAGTTGTGGATCTAACAGCTACCCCGAATGAGGTCGTCTCTGCAATGGGGCCAGAATCAGCTGCGCCACCACCTGAAATTGCATATACAAATACAGGCCATTCAATGGAGGCACCGCAACCACTGGTATCGGCAGGGGGGCCATCAGCCCATCAAATAGTCCCAGGAGTGCACCCTAACCCCGCAGCATTCGCTGCGAGTACTCATCCAGCTCAAACTCCAGTAGTAGCTGCGGGAGGTGCACCTGCGCCAGAGCCACCACCACCGTTGCCAGAGTCGCCCGCTGCTGAAATTTCACGAGCTTTCACGCTGCACATCCATGGTGGGACCTTTGAAGTGCCTTTGTCAGTGCCTGAGCCGCGAGCGTCGGTCGCGTGGCTCAAACAGGCGTTTCAGGCCGAGGCGCAACTGCGCGGCAAGAGTGTGAGCGTGCAAGAACTCTCGTTCAACGGCTTCTTGGTAGACGACTTAGACCGAATTTGCGACGTGGTTTCAGACCACGCTAGGCTATGCGCTGAAGGCCCCGGGATAGAGCACCCACCGCCGCCTCACCATGGTGACGAGTCGAGATCGAAACGGAAATACACTCGCGGCGGGCATAAAAAGCTCAAGGTACTAATCAAATACAGTAGGCCTGTTCCCTCGCTTCAGGAAGCTTTTACAACTTTGCTTAGTTTAAGTCTTTTCTCTCTTGCTCTTCCTCAATGCCATTTGTTTCTCTTGAACTTTCGTGTTCTTTGTAGGTGGTCGCTTACGTTCTCGAGTCCTACTTGCCAGAAATGATGCAAACCGCTGAAAAAGAGCGCCAAAAATTTTATGCAAAGGTGAGTGGAGAACTGTCAGTTACCCTTCAATGCATGTGTTGCGTGGTATCGTTGCAATCGTCTTCTCACACCGCATATCTTTTATTCAGATGGTCGCGCTGCCACAAATGGTCGCCGCTGACGTGAATCGCGACGAAATCGTGAGCTGGTACAAGCGCGCTCGGAAGAAAACGCGGCTGGGCGACGAAGGGTTTGAAAACAGCTGCGGGGAAAACGACGGCGACGGCGACAACGAAAGCAGTCGAAACGGCTTCGATCACAACGGCCAAAACAATGGAGGCAACAACAACACCAATGGCCGTCAACACGGCCAGTCGTTCGGGTCGTCAGTTGGCTACGACGACACCGACAAGTACTTGGCGACCGACTCAGACTTGTATGGTTCCTACGGAGCTTTAGCACCGGGCTTGAGCGTAGCGGTCGACGCACAGCCACCCGAGGGAGGAGGAGGGCTTGTAGGGGACGGTGTTAGCGTCGTCGACAGCGGAGTAGCCGTGAGCCACGGGTCCGACTTGTACGTGCCCCCAGCGCCCGCGCGAGCGTACGTGCCTCCTCCTGCAGCTTACTATGCGGCACCGCCGCCTGCTGCGTCTTACGCGCCTCCGTCTGCCCCACCACCACCGCCGCCGCCGCCGGCTGAGTTGCCTCCGTCGTCGCAGTTCTTTGTGCCTCCTTCGCGCACGGAAACGCCCCCCATGGTGCTTGAGACGCGCGCGCCGGTAGACCACGTTGCCGCTGTGCAATCGGAACCACAGGAAGGAGATTCTGTTGTCGGAGGAGGTCCTGTAGGTAGTGCTCCACCGCCAAACCCAGCAGGTTTCACTTCCATAGCTGCACCATTGCAGGAAGGCGCCTCTATGACCATTGTTGGTGAGGGAGGTACTGCTGTTGGTGCTCCACCGCCTAACGCTGCAGTATTTACTTCCATAGCTACGCCGTCAGAGGTTGGTGTCTCAATGGCACCTGTGCCCTCTTCGTTGCCACCGCCGCCGGCTACGGCACCTCAGCCGCCATCTACTGAGACACCGCCGCTTCCATATACTAGTACTAGTACTGAGGCGGCACCGCCAGTGCCACCCTCTGAGATAAATCCAACGCCTGCTGTGGCGCCTGCTGTGGCTGCCCCTGCTGCGGCGCCTGCTGTGGCACCTGCTGCGGCGCCTGCTGTGGCACCTGCTGCGGCGCCTGCTGTGGCACCTGCAGTGATGCCTGCTGTGACGCCTGCTGCGGCGCCTGCAGTGGCACCTGCTGTGGCGCCTGCTGTGGCACCTGCTGTGGCGCCTGCTGTGGCGCCTGCTGCGGCGCCTGCTGTAGCGCCTGCTGTGGCGCCTGCTGTGGCTGCCCCTGCTGCGGCGCCTGCTGTGGCACCTGCAGTGATGCCTGCTGTGACGCCTGCTGCGGCGCCTGCAGTGGCGCCTGCTGTGGCGCCTGCTGTGGCGCCTGCTGTGGCGCCTGCTGTGGCGCCTGCTGTGGCGCCTGCTGTGGCGCCTGCTGCGGCGCCTGCTGTAGCGCCTGCTGTGGCGCCTGCTGTGGCGCCGCTGCTGCCACCACCCGCTGAAGCAAATCCAAATCCTGCCGAGACGCCACCGCTGCCACCCACAATTCCAGCGCCTACTGAGGCGCCACCCTTGCCACCTGCTGAAGCATTGCTGCCGCCTGAGAGCTATCATTCTGCAGCTGCTGTATCAACTGTTGCAAGTGCTGCAGTGCTCGCTGCTGACGCTGCGAATGCTCCTGCTCCAGAGGCTGTCTCAAGCTCAGCAGCAGTTCAAGCGCCAAGTGAGCAAGCAGTCAATGAAAGCGCACCTCCTGCCGAAGCAACAGCACCGGTTGTCGCCGAAGCAACAGCACCTGTTGTCGCCTCCGAGCCAGCTGCAGCTGCTGCTGGAGATGGGTTAAGTTGAAACGAGTTGCCCTCGTGGAGATCTATATCATTTTATTTGTATTGCCTTTTTAGACTTTAGATTAAAGACACCAAAGTCCCAGCCATAACGATAGTTTCCTGTTTCCTTGTTGTCTTCCTACTACAAAACACTAACCCCCTTTCTCTTTCCAAATTAAATGCTGCGAAAACCATTTAGATTACTAGCATAGCTCTTATCCATATCCATAGAAATAGCGATTAGTGCAATTACATGGCAATCATATAATTTCTCCATAGCACTAAGATGTGGTATGGTATATGATCGACATCGGCATGGGGATAGGTAATTAACCAACTCGCTTGTCTTAGATCTATTATATCTCATATAAATTATCTTCAGGAATAAGACCTTACTAATTACTAAATATTATATTATGAACTTGTAATTATAATGATACGCATCAGCACTGGCACCAGCCGTAATCGTCTCGCCTGGTTGCAAACGCAGCGCTAGCTTGAAACTTTTAGGGCTCGAGAAACGAGACACCCGTCGGCAAGTGATGTACCAGAGGGAAGTTTCTGCTGGTGCTTAACGTCTTCCTTGTCAGACTAGCGATCCATTACCGATCTACTGATCAGGCGCGACTGAGGTTGTGGTATATTCATAGTTGGCTCCACAGCGGGAATGGCGCTATCGTTCAACACTTTTAGATTCCACGAGCATATATGGCCGCGCAATCAACGGGTGGCTTGTCCCAGCTTGGTCATGGACGCTGCTGTCGAACCTGTCACATTGTGGTCTAGCTGGCGCGGTTTTGTTATGTTCACGGGGTTGTCCATCAGTCTGTTTTGAGTGGCGCACCTCCAGTAAAATTGTTGCCGTTCGCGTAGTCGCACGGCGCGTCTCGCATTTCTAGGTGCAGCCCAGTGCCAGTGTAGGGATGCGCGCGAGCCAGCTCCTCGTCTACTTCGACCCCTAGGCCAGGCGTGTCGGGGGGAACGATAAAGCCATTCTCAACCCGAAGCGCGTGCTTGATCAAGGCACTGTGGAAGTCCGTCTCGATGGTTTCGCACATCAGTAGGTTAGGGATGGAGGCTGCAAGATGGATGTTTGCAGCCCATTCTACTGGGCCGGCATAGAGATGTGGTGCCATCTGTGCGTTGTAAACCTCGGCGATTGCCGCCACTTTCTTCGTCTCCCAAATGCCGCCTGCAAAATCGCTGCTGCACCGTGCTGCAACACGGGAGCAAACTCAACCTTGGTACACAACCGCTCGCCCGAGGCTACGGGGATCGAAGTGGCTTGCGCCACCCGCGCCATTGCACTTGCGTTGTCCGGTGGGATGGGCTCTTCAAACCACAGTGGAGAATAGGGCTCAATTGCCTTGGCCAGGCGGATAGCACCAGCAGTGGTGAACTGCCCGTGCGTGCCAAAAAGCAGATCGGCTCGGTCGCCAACAGCTTCGCGGATTGCCTTGCAAAAGGCTACCGACAGCGAAATATCAGACATGGCAGGCATGTGTCCACCGCGCATGGTGTAAGGCCCAGCAGGGTCGAACTTGATCGCAGTATAGCCGCGTTCCACAGCATCAAGCGCCGACTCCGCCGCCATCTCAGGCGAGGTCCAAAATGTCTTCAAATCATGATGAGGCAACGGGTACAGGTAGGTGTAGGCACGAAGGCGCTCGTTGATCTTGCCGCCGAGATGTGCCCAAACGGGTCTTCCGCGCGCCTTACCAACGATGTCCCAGCACGCAATTTCTAGTCCCGAAAAAGCGCCAATGACAGTTAAGTCGGGCCGCTGGGTAAAGCCTGACGAATAGACGCGGCGATACATTTTCTCGATGTCCTCAGGATTTTCGCCTGCCATGTGCCGGGTAAAAACATCCATGATGACGGCGCGCATCGCCTCTGGTCCAACAGAGGCGGCATAGCATTCGCCCCAGCCAATGATCCCTTCATCAGTGGTGAGTTTTACGAGGATCCAATATTGCCCGCCCCAACCCGGAGCGGGGGGCGAGGTGATGAGGATATCGAGATTGTTGAGTTTCATGGTCTGCTGGGTGGGCTACCTAAGCACGGCAGTGCACTTCGATTGTATGGAAAACTACTGCTCTAGTCTTTTGAAGTTATAGTAATCGATAAGAGATGCCGCTTGCTAAGGCTTATATCAAGGGTATCCCTTGCCTCTAAGCTGGTTGCTTAGTTTAAAGTGGAAGTTTTACGAGCTGTTAGCTTGGAGCTTGATAGCATGATAGGTTGATTGTCCGCAGCAGTGCTTTTTTTTTTTTTTTGATGCCTTGATGCTTGATGCCTTGATGCCATTATGCTATGCTTGAAGTTTAGTTGCAGAGCAGAAGTCGCGCTCGCGACTCGCGACCACGTAGTGTACTGTACTGTAGTAGTACTTACTGTATACCGGTACAGACGCTAGCGAACTAGCTAGCTACTTAAAGAGCGAAGAAGAAGCTACAGATAGTAGACAACATGAGTTGCTACTAGCAAAGCAAATCTGCGATCAAACACCAGACTAGTAGGGGGTAGCTGTGGGTATACTACTGGCCAAATTTACTGCATGCATGCGAAGACTTGCCGGAATGTCCGTATTGGCTACCGCGGTGCGCCCATGTCTAGGACTCGTCAAACTGGGGATACGCCCTTCATTGATCTTTCCGCGGCGCGTAATGAGCTCAAGGTGCTCAGTTCCAGCCTCAGCCGTTGAAACCTACGCCTTGCCCAAGGAGCAGTTCCGAAACACCTTACAGCTAGTAGCAATCAAGGTACCCGCGGCGAGCACCCACGTTGCCGTCACGGCTTTGAAGGCAGATGTTCTTGATCGTCAACGAACCCGGCGCGTGATCAAGGATCCAGCTGATGCAGCCTCCCGATTGGTCCTCCTCAGTGAACATGTTCGATGGATCCCTGAAATGGACGCCAACGATACTCCGTACGACAGCAAAACGCCGCAAATCCAAGGCTTGGCTGCAGAATCGGCCCACGCGCTTGATGAGTACCGTGATGTTTGGTCACTGCAGCGCTATCCGTTAGAGCTTGGGTGGAAAGACTGTTCGGTCTCCGATGTATTGCGCGAGCTCTTACCTGAAGGTGTCTTGGTGCCTGTTGGTTTTGAAGTGGCTGGCCACGTAGCTCATTTGAATTTGCGTGAAAAGCAGCTACCACACAAGCATTTGATTGGCGCAGTTGTGCTCGACAAAAACTACCCACGTGTGCGCTCTGTTGTGAACAAGGTACCTCTACTAACTTGATAGTATGTCAAAATCGAGTTCAAGAAGTATTGGTTTCCTAACAGTATGCATGCGTTTGTTCATAATCCGTGTCGCAGGTTGGCAGTATCGTGTCGAAATTTCGAACTTTTGACCTCGAAGTGCTTGCTGGAGATTCAAACCTCGACGTGGAACTCATTGAATCAGGTATTACCTTCAAGTTCACGTACGGGGCTGTGTACTGGAACTCGAAGTTGCAGCACGAGCATGCCCGCGTGTTAGAACTACTGCAACCGGGCGACTTCGTGGTCGACTTGTTTGCTGGCGTTGGGCCCTTCGCCGTGCCTGCTGCGAAGCACCGGGGCTGCACGGTGGTAGCCAATGACTTGAACCCACGGAGCGCCGAGGCCCTGGAAGCTGCTGCGTGGGGCTGTGACCTGCCAGTGGCCAAGCTTACAGAGACTCGTATTGAATCTTCCGCACCACCGTCGTCGCCGATGAGAAAGAAATTACGCAGAAGGAGGAGTGGGGAGAAAAGTAGAAAAGGTAGGCTTGAAGGCGCAGTCGACCCCAGTAGTAGCCGTAGCACTCGCCCTAAATTGCAGGAAGTTAGCGAAAGTTGCGCCAAGCTTGCTCCTTTTTTGCCTACAACTTCTTCTGTAACTGTGGGGAATTTGGATGCAGCTGCGTGTGTAGCCGCTTGCGCAGCTCTTGCCTTTGACGGTGACAGTGCGAGTGGACGGAGTGGGCCCCGGGCGCCAGACCACGTTCTCATGAACTTACCAGCCATGGCCGTGTCATTTTTACATGCACTCGCGCCTTGGCGGCCGCTCATCTCAAGTCCTGAAGCATCCGAAACTCGAGAAGGAACATCAAGCTCAGGAGTCCGCCAGGTTGCTGCCACGCATTCAACGCGAGTGCATTGCTACACGTTTTCCACTGCGGAGGACCCGGGACCAGACGCAGTGGCACAAGTTGAGCGTGGGCTTGGCGATATCATGCCTGGCGAGCTCGATGCCATTGGGTGCTTGGCGTATGTGCACCTGGTTCGGAGCACAGCACCGGGCAAGACCATGGTCTGCGTTGGGTTCGACCTACCGCCAATCAAACCCAAGAATTGATTTTTAATTGGATTTCAGATGTACGTTCTGACCGAGGGAAGGATAGACTTAGATTGGAACTTTTCGGATGTAGTGTCGTTTAGTGGGAATGTGGCTATGCTACGTGACTAAACTTGCTTTTACAAGCGAAAAACTCGCATACTGATAAGCAAAGGCGATTTAAGCGATACAAACCGACTAGCGACTAGGGAGCAATCTTTTCTTGGCAACTGCCAGTCGGCCAGTTAGGCAATAAAAATTAGGAATACGGAATTAAATAAGGATAATTAGGCGGCTTCGCTTTACGCTTAAAGTACATGGGCGATAGAGTACATGCGGACTGGGACTGGGCTGAGATGCTGAGATGTGGAGGTAGCTACTATGACTATGAACTTTAAGGGACTATAGAACTACGAAAGGGCGGAATATTCTTCTTTATGGATTTAAAATTTTCACGCGAAAAGCATAATGCGGACGCAAGTGCAAGTGGAAGACGGAGCGTGGAATCAAGTGAACAGATAATAAGAATTGTGATCTCAGAGTTAAGCATTAAGCGCCCTAAGGAAGTGTCATACCATGGGTTGCCAAGGGCATTTGCACCCTTGCCAAAAGATGAAATGACGTCTACTGCGATACGGAAGTTCTATCTTCACGCTGTGCGCAGTCAGAAAACGCTCAGCCCCAGTGAAACTGCAAAAGCTTTCACAATTGTCGCCGTCCATTCCGACGATAACTATAGTTATCGTCGGAATGGAC
>Ga0307930_1001375_pt1 | contig 19227 bp, 13 predicted proteins | sample OrgLakmetageno46_FD_203161 | JGI IMG/M metagenome (GOLD analysis project Ga0307930, IMG submission 203161) | Saline water microbial communities from Organic Lake, Antarctica - #46 | ecosystem: Environmental > Aquatic > Non-marine Saline and Alkaline > Saline | place: Antarctica: Organic Lake...
ATTATTTTTATTAATATGATCCATATATATGTGATAGAATATTTACATCATTGATTGATATAAATATTTACGTTGATCTACGTTAAATCGATTGTGATGATTACAGAGAAAGATTACGGCAAAGTCGCTGGGATTATTTTAGTTATGGCGGTTATGACTATTCCGTTTCAATTTTCGTTCTTGTTATGAATATATGAGAGCAGATATGCTGACGATTTGGAGGTGCGTGTCGCCGTCCATACCGGACCATAACTATAGTTATGGTCCGGTATGGACGGCGACAGCGCTCGAATTTAGAAACTCGAGCTCCGCTGCATTGATGCTAGGTTAGCGAAGTACTGGTGCTGTAGCATCAATTTTGCATAGCCTCAGCATGATTATAAATAGCTATCAGATGTACTCGATTTGGCTATAAAGGTGTAGAATCAGCGATCCAGGATCCCTGGCAGAGTTAAAGTGCCACGAAATGTACTCGCAGTCCATTCTCTCTTTTACGCCATAATGCGAGGGATTTGTCATCATTGGGCTTGAAAGAGCACAATATACTTCAGCCGCAGTTGATCCAAGTGATATTGATAAATCTAATGCTACAAGTGCAAGAGCAAAACCAGCCAGTAAGCTATTGAGACTCCTTGGCGAAAGATGGCGCCCAAGTGTTTAGTAGTACTCGAGGTCTAAGTACCCATGATACTTGCATGCTACCTGCTCTTCGACCGAGGGCATGCGGATGAACCCTGGTTACAGAAGAAGTATGTTTTCTAAAGCAAATTTTAGACTAATTTGTGGCGTTGGTTGATCTATTAGCCTCTGCTTCTGCTGTTGGCGTGAAAGTTGACGCGACAGCTAAAGCAAAACAAAGAAGCAATTGCGGCACTGCGGCTACCATGTGCTGAACCCAGTGCGCTTTTCGGCGACAGCTATTGGCCTTTGCACTAACTGATGAATCTCATTCATTCTTTCTGCTTGAATCATGTCGTCTGCGTTGTTTCAGGCTGCTTTGAGTTGCTTCTGAAAGCCTTTCTGATCATGGTGTTCTCAAATCTGCAGCTCATGAAAGCTAGTTGGCCGCTAACGTGGGTACGAGTACCGAATGTGAAAAGTAACAAGATACTCGAATCATCGAGCCGCTGACAGGTGAGTTTGTAGCATCTCTGCGCGGCAATGAGGCTACCACGAAGGACCCAAGGCGGAGCTAACGCGCAGCTTTCAGAGCTTTTCTGCTTTTCACCACCTCTTAACACAAGAATATCTTTTATAAAAGAGTTATAAAAGAGTTATAAAAGACTCCACCAGCACAAACTGGGTGCCAATTTTCTTTCTGTACGTAAAAGGCACGACCAACGGAATAGGTGGAAATCAAAGAATGCATGTCCTTTTTTCACTTACTCCTAGAATGCATGTCTCTCTGTTTGGACTTCGCTTTCGCGCCATTTAGTATACGGAATAGGCCATATTTATCTTAAATCCCTTTTTACCGAACTTTTTCCACTTTACTGATGCGGGTGTGGAGCGGAGTGCGTACGTACCGTACGTATGCGATCCCAAGCGCAGCGCCCGAGCGTGCGTACGAGCGTACGTACACGTTCCCAGGCTCCCAGGCCCAGGCCAGAACACGCAATTCCCCCCACAACCACACAATCTGAATAACCCGAGCGCGCAACCGTGCTGCCTTGTTGACTGGTTGACTGCCCTGTGCGTGCCCTGTGTTTAGATTTAGGCAAACTTCTCAGCGTTAAATCAGCTCTCGCTCTAGTTTTACCCAAAAAGATACTTTGATACTACACATACTACTTACAGATAGTAGAGGTTACATACTACTACCACCACAGAGTCGACGGTGCGCACTACTGGTACCTGTGTTGCGAAATAACCCGAAACACACTAGTCCTAGTGAAGCCGAATTCCCTACTAACCCCAATATCTCTCTAGTGCTCGATAGGGATATTCCGCAACAATCTGAAGACCTGAAGCACGAACAGTAAGTTTGAACAACAGTGCAAATAATTATACGTTACTAATAAGCAGTATTATAAGTCTTAACCAAAGTTGATTGAACGTGCAATCGCATCTGCTTTGAAACAAGGAACATCTTGTTCGACTCTCATGGTTACACCGTCTCCGACACCGCCCTCATACTGCGATGACGATTTAACCCCATGGCTATGGGCTATTTGTTCGTGCGTGTTTATTCTATTGATGGTCCGGAGTATGCACATTTTTATCACAAGAAATTCCATGAAGCGTTCCATGTACCAGTCGCAACGACAGTGCACTGCAAGTTATATCCTGAACGCACTAAGCATCTCTACTGGGTTCGTTTCATTAGCATCAGTCGTTCTGGAAATTCGTTATATAAATGTCGGGCTTTGCGATTCTGGAGATCAAAGCCCCAATGACGCTTTAGGAGTGCTCGCCATCTTCTGCTTCTCGTTTCAAAGTCTCTGTGTACGTCTTATTCGCACCAATTTCTGTGCATAGTGCCTTCTATCTGCTTCTGAATATTATTCTGACTTACTATACATCAAACAACCATAAGCGTTTCAATAATTGCACTGACGTACTGAACTCTCAATCCATGTGTTATCCTACGGGCTCTCTCTAACATTTTCTCTGTTGCTATATAACAAAAACATGGCAGTATAATTTATGGCTCGTCGCACGGGATCGAGGTCTCCAATCGCCTTTTTTTCGAACCAATGTGTACATGATATATGCTGTCGTGATTCTTTCATTGGTGTCCGCTTTCTTCAACTTCACTGTGCTGGTTTCCATTACGGGCATTCCTGGGACTTACGGCAAAGACATGGAAGTTGGCCAAAGTCTTCAACTATTGATAGTAATTATCATGACAGGACTTTTTGCTGGACCACTACTGAATTATGTGTCTGGCTCCGATGCCAAGATGAGCGAAAACATTAGAGCGGTAGTGGCACGGACTGCTGTTGGAGCTGTGATTCATATTGTGGCTATACTGGCCTTTGTTACATTATCATTTACCAGAACTACAATCATCGCAAGTATTGGATATGTGGCCTGGCACATTCTCGTAAGAGTAGGCGTATATATCCCTCCTATGCTGCACGTTTCAATCAGCCATCGTGACGACAAGCCCGTACTCTTTGCGCTGGAAGTCGTACTCAACTTGAATGTGAATGCCTTTGAATATCGGTCTATCTGGCATGCCTACAGGTCCAAAACAATTGATACTTTTGAGGCTGAGCGTACACAGATTCAGAGCTCTTCCGAAGGTACAATGCATGATTCGAACACGAGACCATCTTGCATGAATTCACCACAACGTGAGTTTGTAAAGAGCGAGATAGAGACAGAATTGAATAACTTTTGACACAATCCAAGAAAGGTGCAGAGGCTTGCTTAGCAGAAGCAACGGAGAAAAGGGAATTAAGATCACATTAAAAGCATCCATTTGTAAGTTCAAGGAGCAGAAAGAATGGTATTCTTCAAAGTGCTTCATTTTTATGCAGAGTGCAGAGATTTTGAAGCTGAACGCCAAAGATATGGACAGAACGACGAGCTGCCCTTTCTCGTGTAACTCAACAAGAAAAAGCTGACTCCTTAGAGAAAGCATTGGCATCATGTGCTACAAATATAAAAGTGTACAAATTAGACTTCGGTGGTAGCTACAAAGATTTCAGAAACAGCTTCAATTAATTCATGAGTTGGCCACGTCGGCTGCAGGCTACAGGACGCCCGATTGCGCTCACTTCTCACGTATCTTACGCCTGCGGTAATATGTAAAATTTTTTTTTGTAATTTACAATGGCCTCTATGTTTTAGCCCTCCAATTATACAATTAAAGAAATTAAAATTGTATATTCCGGAATTGTGACCTATGGCCCTGCTTTAATTGTAGCAACTCGCAAATCAAAAATGATTTAGAAATAAATAAAAGTTTGAGTTCGTTTTCTTCTGCTCGTACACGTCGTTGTAGTATTCCTGGTACAAGCCTTGAGTGACCTATATAATAGGGCTGGAAAGCAATGAAAGGGCCAAGTCAAGCACAAAAAAACTACCCCGCCGTATCTTTGTAATGCTGCTGTATTGTTGCGAGTTGTGTTGCCTCGCGGCTGCGTCCATCTCTCGCCTGCGCAACTGGCATAACAAGCGCATATGCGAGATGTTCAAGGTGACGATGTGTCAGTTCTTTGTCCACAAAATATCCTCAGCCAGCTTACAGAAGCGCACGGGTGTCTTCTCGGCTGGGTACTAGTACCTTACAAGCCGCACTCTATTGTGGGCTGGCCACGTCACACGCAGAACTAGGAGTCGGCTACCCAAAAGTCTCATACTTTCGTGGGTAAACGAGTCGAGGACGGCCAAGAGATGACTTATGTCAGATCTCTAGAACGGCATTTGAAGTACTTCGGCCTCGCGGACGACGGTGGAAAAGCGATCGCCTTTTCGGAATGGGCAACTTGAGCTGAGCTCGCCACGAGAGCGCCTTTCGACATTAGGAAATCGCAGCTGCGGCCAACTTACTTGGTGCGACACCAGAGTTATACTAGAGGAGAAGCGAAGGCTACTGGAGCGGCGTGCCCAGGGCACTGGACAACGGCGTGCTCTCTTCGATGCAAAAACAGACGCAGAAGCGACTTAAGTCTGGTTTGCTGGTTTCAAAATTATTTCATGGACAGTTTCCACATTTGAGGGTTAAACTTCTGCCTGACGCATTGGCTTCTGTGTCATTTGAGTTTTCATTAGTTCGAGTTCGAGTTCAAAATGGAAAAATAGTCACAGTGGCAAACAAAATAACTCCTTAAATACTGCATATACAAATACACAATTCAGAAAAATTCGCCCTAGAAGGCCATTCAAGGCTCGAGCTGGCACCTTTCCTCCGAACATATCGACAGGCTTCGCAAGTTGCTCGTTGTCTGCCAAGTCCAAAGTCCATGCGGCATCGCCTGCCCTCTTTCTTGCTAACAAAGATCTATATCACGAAGCTGCAATAGCGCATGCTGTTCACACGCAAACGTTCACAGTCCGGATAACGAAAAGCAGGAATTGCTATTCGCTCCAGTAGCTATACTTGACGAGGTCGAGCAAAGAATTGATTGTGCTCAGACTCAGATTCACCTTTTATCCGAGTTGGTGGGAAGTTCTCACCGCTCGTCCTGAACCGATTTCCTTTCAGCAACCACGAAGTCCCAGAAGTGATCAAGAAGGAGGTTCGCGCAACCCCGAGCGTTCAATGAATCTTTTAGTTGCCTTTATGCTTCTGCCTGAACAGAGTAATGGCTTCGGAAAAGCCAATGTTGTCGACTACTTACTCAGCAGAATTCACATTAAAGCGACTATGCAATGGGCGCCTTTTGGTAGTGCACCAGCCAAGTATATGTCTTCTGGGTAGTCACCTAGTTCGACTCCGCTTCATATCATCGAGTTCGTCGGCACCAACGCAGCAATGCTACGGTGGCGACGGTAACGAAGGCCAGGACTGCCGCCAACAAAGCTAATGTCTCTTTACGCTCGATCTCGCCAACTTCCTTGTGAAGCTTCTTTTCTGCGTGCCTTCGCTTGGTAGCCTCCTTTTCGAGACCGGGTTCGTGTAGTACAGACGCATTAAGCTCGGTCACCACCCCAGAAATTGACTCGTCTGGTGCCTTGTTCCTGTCTGAATCGTCTTCAGCTAATAACTCTTTGATACTTGATGAATCTATATCAGATTCAGCGCGCATTCTCTCTTGTTTCATTTTGTATTTGCTGATAGATTCCTCCTGCTTCTGTTTTGTAGTCTTTTGATGGTAACGTCTCTTTGCCATCCTTTCGTGGGGCGTCATGAATCGCTTTTGACTACGTTGGCTGCGCTCTTCATAGGCTAATGCGCAGGTATCGATGTATAAAAGGAAAGCCACGAAAAAGGACAACATAGCACGAAGCCAACTCATTGCCATAAAAGATTCTAACTGGCGAAGAATGGGTGCTTTTGCAGCTTTTGGAAATATGACGAAGTCGCGGCTCGATTTCCTTTAGAGTTAGACGAAGTTGGCAAATGATGACAACCAGTATTAAAATGCGAAGTAGATCACACGCATTATGCCAAAGACATGCACTCAATATGCTTCACTAGCGGTGTATGCGACGGTGCTGGGCTCGCATATGTAGTAGTAGTCTAATGTCTAATGTACTACTTTTTTTTTCTGCAGGGACTGATGACTGCACGAAGACGAAGATCCACTCATGAATCTCTCCCTGTAACAACAGTCGTCTGTTCAGCCATTGGTTCAGCAGTTCAGCCAGCCACTTGGTCATCGTCACTTGTCAACATCACGGCGACATGACAACAGTACTTAGGGTAGACAGTAGCAATAGCACAGAGCACACTGCATAGCAACGAAGTAGCATGAACTTGCAGCTTGCAACCTCATACCATTGTTGAGGAGGGCTGTGGTGTGGCTAGACTAGGCTAGCCCGCTGATCTTGAGCAGTGTATTGAGCGTGTAATCATGGAGTTAAGCTCATTCCCCCCAATTTCGGAGTTCGATGGCGCCGCATTTTTGCGTGAATTTCAAGTAACAAATTATTGAGTATAGGAATCTCCATGATACCTGTATTCCCGATTTTTTTATTTCAATTACATGCGTGCATGCTGCACTTTAGGTTGAGGCTCGGAAGTCGGCAGCTTGCAGTGCAAAGGGACAGCCAGTAGACTTCTTCCCCGAGGACGCTGCATGCTCTGTTTGCGCTGCGTACTCCGAGCCAAGCTCGAGTCCGTTGTACTCCCACTCAGCATGGGTTCAGCTGTGCTGTGGGCAGGCTGTGTGCCGAAAGTGCATGACGAAAGGGAGAGCGAAGCCAAGCTGCCCGTTTTGTAGCGTAGCCTTTCCGAGATCTTTCGAGGAAGCACAACGACTTCTCCACAGCCAGGTGTGGTATTTCGCACAGGCGCAGCTACCTTAGCTAGCTAAGCTAGCGTGATCTATAAAGAGAGAACTTCGACGCTGCTTGCATCATCCATTACTTTTCATGATGATATTCTGTTGGATGTGCCCTGTTGTTCCTGGAACCAGGCAGCGCAACCAACGGGTGGAGCGTGGGCCAAATACGAGCTTGCTACAGGCAGTTGGCCCGGAGCAGCTGGAGGCAGCGCGCAGCCTTTTTCCGAAGGAGCTACCCGGCGCAAGTTCCTGAAAGAAGCAGCACGAGACGGGCTGGCGTCGGCGCAAGTGACTTTAGCCTTAGAAGAGCACTTGACGGGCCCTTGCCGCACCGCGCCATCGCCGAAAGACATGAAGGGTGCGTGGGTTACCGTTAGTGGTTGTTGATTTCCTCCTCCATTTTGTTTGAGTGTTAGCGGTGAAGGCTCAGGTGTGATGTGAGACCAAATTAAAATCTACTCACTCTTCATGTTACGCTTCCGCATGCATATTTCTTAATTTTCGCTTCCTATTGCCATCCAACCACTTTGACTTCACTTCATTTTGTTCAACTTTTCATAACAGCGGCGCAAAGTTTGTTGGTGTCCGCAGCCGCCAAAGGTCATCCCATGGGCCTGTTTTATGTTGCTGTTTTTGTAGTCATGCACGCTCAGCCGTTGCCTGACGATCCCGTCTCCGACGAAAAGGTGGCCCTTCATTATGTAGTGTGGTTGTCTTTGAATGGAAGAGTGTGTGTGTGTGGCCTCAATGGGAGTAAGACACAGTCACGATTTGATAAGTGTACCGCTTATTCTCTCTTCAAACAAATCAAGCATTTTTTCTCGAACTATCTCTCTCTTTCTCTAGTGCTGCTGCTTGTCTGTCTTTGCATTATTTTTTTCCTTTTTTTATTCACTTTCACTTCTCACATTTGTATCACCAATCCTTCATTTGGGGGGGCAGAAGGACGGTGCTAGCGCCATCGCAGGCATCGCTTCAACTTCAACGAAGCATCCTCCTTCTCCTCCTAACAACGGCTGGTTTACTGCTCTGCTGTGCAATCGTTTGCGCACGTTAGCTTCCTTTGGGCCGAGCCTGGACCTCGGCGTAGCTGCACCTTTGCAGGTTTGACGTGGTTAAGTGTGTGCCATAGCGGTGGTAGTGGTGGTAGTTTTCAGAGTAAAAGAGATGAAATGAGCAGTATTCAAGCCCAGTTGTCGAGTGTCATCTTGATCGAGTAGTCGAAAGCGTGCTTTCTCTGTTTTATCATGATTCATTTCTTCAGTTTTCTATTTCTAGGACCGAGTGTTTGAGCTTCTTCGAGTGAGCGCTGCTCGGCTCGCGCCTCCTGCTCTCGCCCTTCTCCTCGCCCTTTCGGCAGACCACGCGGCCTACGAGAATTCTCGGCGTCAGCCAGTTGATGACGAAGCACTCGCAGCAGCCGCGGGTAAGAAATTATCCGTTGAAGATGATACGCCACCACCTGCTGGTTCCGAAAATGGAGCTAAGGAGGTAACAACAGCAGCAGCAGCGACCACAGAAGAAGAAGAAGAAGAAAACGAAGCAGCAACCCTCCGTGAGATGTTGGCTGCTATGCCACCCGAAGCGCGCGCTGCTTTGACCGAGCGGCGTTTTAAGCCCACAGGCGCCCAGGAGGCGCCCGCCGCGCTCGCCGCTGCTTTGCGGAATGCCCACGCGCTCGCGAACCCGGTGTCGAAGACCCACAAAGGAGGTAGTGCAGCAGCGATGGCTGCAGGGGGAGCAGGAGATGGCGGAAGAGCGAGCAAGGCAGCATCAACGACGACAGGAGCTTGTGCAGCTTGTGGTACGAGTGGCGCCAGCCTGTACTGCAGCCAGTGCCGCACCACAGCGTATTGCTGCAAAGGCTGCCAAAAGGTAAGTCTTAACATCGCGTTGTTTTGACGGTTGATTGGATTTCTGCAATTATTTCTTTCGCGCGCACCGGGTCTAGTGTCAAAATCAAAAAGAAGAAAAACCAATGACGGAGTGTGAGTGTAGATTGCGAGAGAATTTTTGACGAACTTGTATGGTGTTCAGCACCTATGAGCTACCGCATATCACACCAAGTATATCAAAACTTCCCTGGATAACCTGTGTCACCTGCGTGTTATTTGCTGCGTGATCCCTTTTCCTGCGTACTCCTGCTTAGGCTCATTGGAAAGCAGGGCACAAGGCGGCTTGCGCAGTCGCAGGAGCAGTGAAAGACGCAACGGTTGTGGCACCCAAAGCGAATCCGACATTCTAAGCGCAAATCGATGAGCTGGCACTTGTTTTTAACAAAGGTTCGCGCGAATATTGGATTCATTTATTTCGCCGCTTGGCGTCTCTTTGAAATACGCACCTCTTCCCGTAGAAAGTTCCGACGTTCTCGGTGGCGTTTTTGTTCTAGCTATGGAAGTCTAGTCTAGTCTAGCTAATACTCCCCAAGTACAAAGAAACAACACTTCGGCATATGACAACAGAAAAATTAACCTTCAGGACAAGTCTGACTGGGCTGAGTGTCCTTTAGCGCAATGGAAGCGCGATTCGGATTACTACGAATACCATCTCGATTTGCGCGATTTCGATGGGGAATTGCCAATGGAACGGGATTCGAAATAGAAATAGAGAATGAATAAGCCCGACACTTTGCCTATCGCTATCGCTTATCGCCCTTCTTTCATGAACAAAACAGGTGCATTCAGGAAAATTGTCATTTACTTTCGAAAGACACCCCAACTCGACTCGAACTCTGGCCTATGCAAACACAACCGACACAGAGATGCCAGTGCCACGGACAGAAGTATAAGCGCGTGCGTTGCACGCAAGTAAAAATCGTGAATTGTAAATCGTATAAAATCTTTAAGATACACAAAGTGTCTGGGATTTTTTTAATGCGAATTAATCGTATTGAACACGAAAGCCGAAAACGCGAAAGCCACGAGCCGAGAGCCGGGTCTCTAGGACCCTAGTTGGCCTCTAGTTTACCTCTAGTACGTAGCTAGAGAGCTACAGTTAATTAAGTCCCCTCCTCTGCGGGCGGAAACTCTTCTTTTGAGCTGCACTCTCAAAGCATGGAGGAGCGTGCCTCTTTGGACCGCCACACCGCTACCAGTAACCAAGAAAACCCACGAGGCTGCTGGGTTTTCCTTAGATTTCCTTCAGCGTTATTGGCAATCACCGGATCTTTTGCTGAGCCGAAATGGGTATAAAAGTGGCATGTGCGCCTGACTAGCTCTTAGGTTTAGTGTAAGCAGCTTTGCCTTTCCTCTCTACCCGTTAGCCTTCTAATTCCGGCCCTTCGGGGCCTGTCTCAAGAACTACTGTACAGTAGCTGTAGAAGGCCGACTACAGTACTTACTACCTGCAGTTCGTAACGTGCCACAGTACAGTACTTGTCGATTTCACTCCAGGATTCGGGCTGCTTCCTCCCCTGTTGGGGTAATCGTGAAATGAAAGATTAAAGCATGAAAATGGAAGCGCTCTCTTCCGTATCTAATGTTCTGAATACTGGCACCGTTCGACAATTCTTCTTGGTGGCAATTCAAAAAGTACGATGAATAAAGGGCCTAACCGCAAGTGGGTAGGGCAGCAAACGAGCATTAGCCAAGAGATCAAGCGCAATCTCCGGAACTACACTGACGCTCAAGTCCTAGCTGAGGTAAGAGATGAATAAATAAGATTCAAATCACATGCATGGCCGAACGCTGTTCTAATTGTATTTCACGGAGACTACTTTTCATCATTTTTGTGGTTCGGTGGCAGCTCCTCCAAAATGCCGACGACGCAGGCGCTACTCGGGTGGCTTTTATGCTTGACGAGCGCCACCATGGCACCGAACGGCTTGGAGATCTCGGCCCAGAAGTAGCTTCACTGCAAGGTCCAGCGCTGCTGTGCTACGACGATGCCGTCTTCAAAGAAGAGAACTTCGAGGGCTTGTTTCACTTTGGCGTTGGGAGCAAGAAGGGAGACCCTACGCAGACGGGGCGTTTCGGCCTCGGCTTCAATGCGGTGCGGTCCTACTGAAGTAGTAGGAGCTACAGATCTGCAGTTGCGTTTGTGCAGTAGTCGAGTAGCTTTGTGAACCAGCCACTGATCTTTTCTTGTTGTCTTGAAAGTCTAATTGAATGTGCAAACTATTGTTACCGCATTTTGCAGGTGTACCATCTCACTGACGCGCCGATACTCGTTAGTGGTGCTACTTTCCTTGTTCTCGACCCTCAACGACAGTACCTCGCTGGCCTTAAGGTTCGTTCGCAGTATGGGCCTAAAGATCAATCCATAGCCCTATTTTCTTCTTAAATCCTTTGATTGCAAGCATTTTTGCTTTCTGGTTTTCCTCATCTTGCACAGGACGCTCCGGCAGCAGCCCCTGGAGTTGCCATCACCTGGGCAAACGACCCAGCTGGATCAATGGATGACCTCTTCGCAGCTTTTCACTCGGGCCCAGAGTTTGCCAATTGCAATCTCGCACATTCTGACCATGGAGACGCCGCTGTTGGTGGTTCCGCTGAAGTTCCTGGTACCAGCACTAGCACTACCCAGGCAGTAGCCGAAGCCCTCACATGCCCAGCGTGCACGTTTACAAATGCACCTCGTTCTACCAAGTGTGCAGTCTGTGAGACAGTGCTGCCTGCACCAAAGCACTCAGCAAATGCCGAAAACTTTTCCACGTCCACAACAGCCACAGCCTCAGAAAGAACTTCTGCAGGCATTTACCCGGGTACCCTGTTTCGATTTCCGTTGCGCACTGCCGCCCAGGCCGCCACCTCAAGCTTGCGGCGGGAAGCGTCCACTCCTGCGCAAGTGGCTGCGATGCTCGAAGCTTTTGCTGCTGATGTGCGTGACCTAAGGGATGAGAGAGGAGGATTGTAGTATGAGGGCGCTCTTGTATAATGGATGGGGGCTGAAAATTAGAGTCTGAATGTGCTTTTAGTTCACGTATTGTAGCTCGTTAAATTGCTTCTTGTTTCCTTCGCAGAGTTGCATTCTATCATTTTGTTTTTTTTCTGACGCATTCTTCATAATTTTAATCTGACACGCAAATTTGATGATAATTTCCAGGGTGCTGAGACAGCCCTCTTTCTTCAGCACGTGTGCCAGCTTGAAATTTGGCGCTGGTCAGAGACGGCATCCTCACCACAACTGCTCTGGCGCCTTGTAGTGACGCCATCATTGAATGTGCAGGCAGGAAGAGGTGTACTGACAGCGGCGCAGGCCAGGGCAAATATGCAGCTAGAACGCGCAGCTTTGCATGGCTGGGCAAGGGATGAACTCGAGGCTTGGGATCAACAGGAAAGGGCAATACAAATGCAGCGAGAACAACAAGATCGTAAGAGCGGGAAAGGTGGTTGTGGCGAAGACGATGAGTTGGAAGGAGGTTGGCGTATACAGGGGGCGAGTTTAGCGCTGGCGCAGCGACTGCGTTTGAAAGGGCCTAAGGCGCCACCTCGCTTCACGCTGCGCCTTCGAGTCAAGATCGAGCGATGGAGTAACAACAATGCCTCAGCTGAGGGCGCATCTGAAATTGTAGCAGGAGTATTGATCTCAGAGAAATCAGCAGCAGGATCAAGAGCATCAGTTGTAGTGACTGAGGCAGCAGAGGCAACACTACCAGCAGCGGTGGTAGAAGATGAAGAATGGTGGTTGCGCAGTGGCGTGGGTCAGGGAACGAGTTGGGCGCTGGCGTCAAGTGTTGAAGCAGAACGCGCAGACCATGCGCTATGGCCTGCCGTTACAGTCGCTGCTCGCGTTTCACGCTTCGTTATAGACGGCAGTAGCAACAGTGGCAGCAGCTGCAGTGATAGTAGCAACACAGCAAGCAGCGCAACTTCTAGTAGCGCCTTGAATACTAGCAGCAACAGTAGCAGCAGGAGAGAGGGCTACTTTGATTCACATGTAGCAGTGGCAGGGCACGCTTTTGCTGCTTTAAAGCTGGCCTCTATACCTACTGGATGGCCAGTACACGTCTCTGCGAGATGGGCGCTCTCTGACAATCGCCGAGATCTTGTACGTTTCTATTATTTTGCACACAGCCATAATCTCTCAAAGAATGAAAGCTAACCTTTTTTAAATTTTGATCTTCAGAATGTTTCCTTTATAATCAAAACGATAGTGTCGAATCGATTCCTTCAGCGTTCTCTTTTCTTATGGCAACTGATTATTGATAGCTTAGTGGTTTTAGGAGAACGATTGCACGCTGAAATGTGTGTATCTCTACTTGTGGCATGTCTACTGTGGTTTACTCTTAGGTGCGTGGTGCAGCTTCTTCTGAGCGTTTGGATGCTGCTTGGAATTACGCGCTTCTCACGGACGCTATTCCCCAATTGTGGTCTGAACTACTGCTCGATCTTCGAGCGGCGCCTTGCTTGAGCTTAAGCACGTACTACCACTTATGGCCTCGTTTTCAAAACCCAGGGGAAAGCCCAGGCAACAAACACCAGAGCGGCAGCAACAGCGCCCATTCAACTGCCATGGCTGGTCTACCTATTACTTGCTTATTTGACGCTGCAGTGGCACCCACGCTCGCTGCCCTGGCTTCATTGCCTGTGCTCCGCGTTATAAGACCTATTAGCGACGAGCCTCCTGCACTAGATAAATCCTCAAAGTTGTCTAGCAGCAGCCGCAGCTTCGTGCAGATATACGCTCACGGATTTGATCCCACCACCAGCAGTAATACCAGCAGTAGAGACAGTGCTTTGAGGGAGCACCAACTTATGACGCAGCGCGACCTTTTAGAGGTGAAGGAAACTGAGTGGCAGCCTCTCGCCAAAGCAAGTTTTGCCCTGGGTTTAAGCTGCCCTGACCTCCCGCCGCTTGGTCTTGACGTAAATACAAGTTCCGGCAGCCTTGGAGAGTACAGCAACAGCAGCAGTGTTGGTGGCAACGTTCCTATTGTTGGACCTGCTGATGCCGTGCTGGGCGTCAGTGATGGAGTGGGGCCACCACCTTTAGTTGTAGCAGCTGGTGCAGCCGCTTCCGAGGCACGGCGACATTGGTTCGCCCTCGTGTTTGCTTATGAAGCTGTGCCGTGGGCTTTGGCTCAGAGAAAGCACCGCCAACGCCTCGACTCCTTGAGAAGAGGCAGTGCAGATAGCAGCACCACCGACAGCGGCAATCTCGGCAGTGTCGACGATGGCAGTGTAAGCAGCAACAATGGCAATTTTACACCTATCGCGGTGTTTCGGCGGGCTGGATGGCGGCTTGTGCGGTGGTGCCGCCACCGCGGGGCTCGATTGACTTCAGCACTCGCACTGAGCGGCCTGGAAAACTTGTCGGTTGCTCCTTCACATGTCCTGGAATCACTGCGCTCGGCAGCACGAAGGCTGGATCATCCACACGACTCTCATGCGGCAGCGACAACAATCGCAGGCGGTGTATCGCCACCCCTCAGTTCTGAAGAGCAGGAGCAACAGCAAGCATTGAGGCAGGTGATGCACCACGCTGGTCGTTTTTCCTCACAGGCCGCTGAATCATGGATTGCGCAACAGGGTAGCGGTGGGCTTGACAGGAATGATATGAATGACTTAAGCTTGAAGTTACCTTGGCCTAATTCTACGCGTGAAGCATTGATCGAACTCATACTTCGAGACGAAAGCGGCCGTAGTGCGGGCAATGGTAGCAGCAGAGGGGATCAGCATCACCGTGAAGGTGCTGTTGAAGTGAATCCGCCCGAAGAAGCCAGGCGTTACTCGTTCGTATGGAACGACGACACGCCTGGCACAGGCCACGGGCGAAGCTGCTTGGGGTCCCCACAGGCCTGGAGCACGCGCTGCAACAAAGAACAGTGGTGCGTGCTGGACTTGTGCAGTGGCCTTCCACCAAGCGTTGTGCCATCTCTGTTGTTTCCCAGCACAAGCAATGTTAGCACCGCTAGCAACGAAAGCACTACTAGCAACGGCAATAGCTTCAACGACAGCTACAACAACGGTGAAGGTATACCTCAAGTCGTAGTGCACGGTGTTGTGCTTCAGCGGCGCGGTGACAAAAAACACAACAATCAGCGTGTCACCAAGCTTCGAGCTGCTGTATCTGACGACGGTGAGGTCTGGACCCCTGTGACTGCCACCAGCACTCGTGTAAACGATTGTGTCAATGGCAGCACTGGCAGCGGTGGAGCCTATGCTCCTTGTGGGGGCGATGAATTTTTGGTGCCTCCCGAGCACCGTGGCCGATCCTGTATTTGGTTTCTGCGCCCTATTCTGGGGCGTTGCTTGCGTTTGGAGCCTATTGCGTGGCAGGGCCATAGCAGCATGCGCTGTGGTGCGCTGGTGTCCTCGCTTGTACCTCCACCGACTTGTCTCATCCCACGTGAGAACGATAGTATTCCATTCACTCTTTCTTCCACAACGGCTACCTCCGTAGGAAGTCTGCCTCCTTCTGGGAACAATGACAACCATTCCCATGCAGTGAACCGTCAGTCTTTTCCAATATCTGGACCCTTGCTGGTGGCTTCATCACCAGGTCAAGCAAAAGCCCTCTTGCCGCTGTCCTTGCACGCAAACTTTGTGGCACCAAGCTTAGCACAACGGCTATTAAGGTTGAAGCGAGAGGGCTCTTTGCACGCGCACTGGTTTGAAACTCGTGCGATAACACGTCACAAGAGCAGTGTTAATCATGGACAAACGGGTGCAAACGATATAAGTGCAGATGAAAGAGCAGCAGCAGCACTGGAAGAATTCGGAGTGACATCACTCGCACTTCGTCTCAAAGCAGTGCTACCTTTTGAGTGGGAAGGGGCGACGTGCGTACCCTGGACTCCACCACCACTGCCACGGCTGCAAAAGAATTGTGAGGAACGAGGCAACAGCCAAGGTGGTGACCAAAGTCGAGAGGCAGGAGTTGAAAGTGAAGTTAGAGAACGAGGAGAGAATGCTGGCGCTGCCCTAGACGACAACGATACTCGCTTGACTTTGGGTGCTCATAAATTAGGCCAAAAAGCAGCATTACCATCAGCGAGTGAAATATTTGAGTGCTGCGACGGATACAATACTGGTAGTAGCAGTAGTGATGTGCTGAGTAATTTTGGCCCGGACACTTTATGGCTTCGGCGCTTTTGGCGTTTTGCGGAAGACGAAGAGCGCAAGTGGGCAGGAATAAGAGGAAGACGAGGAGCAGATGGCAGCACTTCCATGAATTGTAGCCAAAGTCCATGCCAAGCGGCAGCAGTCCATTTAGCGCCATGGCCGTTGGTGCCTGTGCTTATCAATACTGCTACTGAAGAAGGCTATGCGGCAACGGATGACGTCGGCGAATGTAGTATCAGTGGCCGTGATGGATTTTGTAATGAAAGTAGCAGTACAATCTATGTTACGGGAGGAGCTGAGCTGCGGTTGGTGCGATTGGACTTGGCAAAGTGTGTGTTGCGCATACCACGAACCGATAATAATGCAGCACCTCTTGACTACCTGCGAGACGCAAGTCATAGTGCAGCTACTGCTCCTCCTGTTGCTGCTGCTCCTGCTCCTCATGATTCGGGCAATGTTGAAAGTCTTAACCCAGGGAGCAGCGTCAGCGGCAGTAAGAGCTCGGGAGGAATGCTCGGCCGCATGGCAGCAAATGCACGCTCAGTTCTGAAAGGAGTTCCGTCATCATCATCACCAACCACATTGATGACAAGTGCATCTTCTTCGTCTTCTACTACTCCTGGACAGAGTAGTGCTAACCCTTCTTTTGATGCAGATATGGAGGCTGCTATCGCTGCATCTTTAGCTGAGAGCATTCGACTCGACGAAGCTGAAGCTGCGTTACCTCCGCCACCGTCGTATGAAAGCTTAGAGCAAGACATGAGCAGTAGGAGCGCGTACGACATCCAGAGCACGGAGAATTCCAATCCTAACCGTCAAAATGACAATGTTGAGCCATTTTCGGGCCCTAACTCAGGAGTAGAAGCAGCTCTATTCGGGGCTCCTCCTGCTTGCACGCATGCTCGATGGTCGCGCGAGCTCACGCTTCCAGCAGCTCCCGTTTTGAGTCCTTCAGATCGCCACGCACTTCGGTTGCTGTGCGCCGCAGGTCTGCCTATCCTCGCCGAAGCCGATCCAAATTCCGGCCTGTCATTTGGACTGCCGCCGCCCACTCCTACTGCTGCAGCATCATCAGCAGCAACCGAAGCGAAAGTGGTAGCAGAACCACATGTCAACGGCATTTCGGGCCTAAATGGCGCTGCAGGTCTATTGCCTTGTCCACTCTTTTCGCCTCGTGGCGTTCTTCGGGCATTGGCTGCACTTGAGGCTGCAGGATTGTGGGTAGACAATAATGAGCCACATGAGCGACTTTGTGAAGCATCACCAGAGGCATCATCAACAGCAAAATCAATAGTCTCTTCTTCTGCTTCTCCGTCCACAAGGGCGACTGCAGCGAAGGCTACGTCAATAGCGTCGTCGCCTCTTCTTCAGTTTGATGCATCGGCGTGGACCAGCGCGGACCGAAATGCATTGCTGGCTTGGTTCAGCGCCGCTGCTCTAACTGCCTTACAACCCGAGGAGCTTGAGACTCTACAAGCTTTGCCCTTGTTTGAGCGCGCATCCGACGGAAAATTCGTGGCTATACGAGGGTTGTCCCATGCGCGTACCGTGCCGTCAGATTTGCCTGGCCTAGACCTCCTTCAGAAGCCATCTTTTCGTCAAGATGGTGATGATCAACCGTTTGGACAGACGGAGCAGGCTGGCTCTGGCCCGAGTGGAGAAACTAATGACAAAGAAGATTTGGTCTTGTTTCGTCGCAAACCGTCTTTGGAGGCCGTCTATGAAATGCTGGGTTTAGCTTCTTTGACCGAAGAAGAGCTTTACACTCGCCACGTTTTCCCTTGTTTCCCCACCTTCACGGAGGCAGCGCGACTCCTGCATTTGCAGCGCGCTCTTAAAGTGGCCGACGCACTGCCTGACCTTGAGCGGCGACTCAAGTTCCGAGAATTAGCCGCAAGTGTGCCTTGTGTGAGCATGGTTGTCGTTGACGGCAGCAACGATGACATTGGTTCAAGAAGCCAGAGCAGCAGCAGCAGCAACAGTGGCCGTGGCAATGGTAGAAACGTACGGCTTGTCGCAGCGCAAGATTTGTTTGACCCAGATCCACGGCTGCCTTTTCTAGAGCTCTTGCCACACAAGTGTGTCCCTGCTCGCTACTGCTACCCCCAACCAGCCCAGTCTAGTGTTTCTTCCTCTTCCTCTTCGTCTTCACAGCCTCGGTTTGAGTCGTGGTTGCCAACGCTTCGTAAGTTGGGAATAGCGACGCGTGTCAACCGTGCCACTTTCATGAGCCTCGCACTGGAAGTCGCGGCTGCAAGTGACGCTGTGCGTGCCAGAGCACTCTTAAAACTTCTTGCTAAAAGCTATCGTAACCTCGCGACTGAGCATCAAGTTCAAGAAGGGGCAGGTTTTGAACAAGAGGAAGCTTATGTTGGGCGTGCAACTGATTACGATAACGGTTTCGACCATAAAGATGGAGATCATTTGAAAGAGTCAACGAGTCTAGGAGAAGACGGAGAGAGAATCAGTACCGCAACTTCTAACTTTTCTAGAAGCCATGAAGAGTGGCCTCCTTCTGATCTGACTTCTGCATCTTCATCGTTGTCGTACTCAACCGATCCTGAGACTACGTCCTTCTTCGCTACGATAGCTGACCTACCCCTGGTGCGGCCGCGCAAGCTCCCTGATATCGAGAGCGCCTTGGGAGAATACAAATTTGGCGACAATAAACACGAAATGCCGCGTTGCCCTGTTGTGGAGTTTATGCAAAGGTTTACTGAAATGCCAAGAAATGCCATCAGCGACAGCAGGAGTAGCACGACATTGATCTTAGTGCCCCTATCTGCGTGTGCTGATTACGCAGACTTCGACTTGTGTTGGTCGCAGCGGCCCGTATTAGGTGATTCCTCGCTGTACCTTCCAAACGCCTTAAAACAGCTCCTTGGGCTTTCGCCTGCCGGCCCACCTTTGCACGAGTGTGCTTTGCATTTGGTGTACTTAGCCACTGTACCTCCTACACATCTCCTAGCTTTAGATCGAATCCGCCCATTGGACCGAGCCATCGACCAAGTCTATGAATATCTCGCGCGTGCAATCACCTTCGGCGTGCCTTACGAGCAACTCGACGCTGGTGGTGCTCGCACCAAAATCACTGAAATACTTGGTGAGACGAAGCTCGTGTTCCGCCGCACGCATACTACCCCATCTACAGGTGAAGGCTCTGGTGCTCAAGCTGGTTCAACGACAACAACAATGTCAAGCTTTAATAATCTGCGTGGAGGAGAAACAAGACCCGCATTTGTGGCTGGTTCGAATGTCTTCGCGTTTTTGCCGCACCCCATGGCGCCGCTGGCTTGGCACACCCGCGAATGCCACCGTTTCTT
>Ga0307930_1001385_pt1 | contig 19167 bp, 20 predicted proteins | sample OrgLakmetageno46_FD_203161 | JGI IMG/M metagenome (GOLD analysis project Ga0307930, IMG submission 203161) | Saline water microbial communities from Organic Lake, Antarctica - #46 | ecosystem: Environmental > Aquatic > Non-marine Saline and Alkaline > Saline | place: Antarctica: Organic Lake...
TGTATGCATCAACGCACAGACCGCGTAATTGCCGCGCGGGTCAATCGACAGGGGGGTCACGGGCTCTGGTTCTGGTTTGGCGGCTTCTCGGGACAACAGTGCGTCGGCATCGAAGTCGCCCCTTTGCTCCGCTTCCGAGTGCCCGCAACCAGGACCATGCACGTGCCCTCCTCCTTCAGCGTCGCTGCCCCCCTGAGGAGGAGGGGGGTTGGTGGTTAGGCTACCGTTGTGGGGGTCGCTGTTCCGCAAAACACTGGGCGGCAAGCGGACTTCTTGCATCGCGTCGTCGTTTTCCAACCACCGCACAACGACTTGTTGCTTCTTGGCGTCCCAGGACACCTGTGATTAGTAAACACAAGAGACACGAGACGAGTGATCCATTGCAAAAAGGAACCAATGAACGAGGGCATCCCTGAAGGAGACAAGAGAACTTTAAAGACGATGAAGGATACATATGACATGTGTTAAAATGCAGTAATATTGTGAAGCATGAACTCACCGTGGGCGCAGTAGTAGCAGCAAATTGATCTTCGTAGCAGCGCCGTACGACATACTCCGCCAAGTGTTCAAATGGAGTGGCCGCTGCCTTGAATTCTGCTTCCTCAGCTTCTGACAACGATGAAGTGGTTGTTGACGCCTCTTTCTGACGGTCAAGGTAGTCTAGCATAAGTGGTTTCCCGTGCGCGTTGGTAGTTGACAAGATCGTAGAAATAGGCAGCTGCAGTCCCAGCTCTCGCCTAGCGCAGCCATTATCAGCGTCAAAGGGTACTCCGAGCGCTTTACACAAACTTGGCAAGTGCCCTCCTGGTAGGCCAAAAGGGTGCATCCTTGGTCCACCGCCAGGCGGTTCCAAAAAAGCCATGTTTTCGACCACCGCCAAGGTGGGCACCTGAGATATAGGTTTGCAAACGCACACGAATGTATACAGAATTCCGTGGAAGACAGGAACAGCCCTCATGAATGAAGAGAATGAAAATTTTCGTATGCACATGAGAACCATTGGCAGGCCAGCATACGAAGAACAATGCAACAACTTTGCACGTAAGTACCTTCAAGGTCTCGTACATGGCCACCCCTTTCAGCACGTCCGCGTGACTCAGTGGGTGAGGCGTGGTGACCACAACAGCCCCGCTCAAGCTGCAGAGCTGGCTCACTGTTAGGTGCACGTCGCCTGTAGAATCGAGAAAGTGAGAGCAAAAAATCAAAGAATGGAAAGCGAAGTACGATGTAAAGAGGCATAAGAACATGGCTAAATAGGTTTGAATTCAAGGCATCTGCAGTACTAGATACTTTCTTTCTTGTTGGTGTTGCTATTATTATAAAACAAGTCCCATGCGCAAATTACCAGTGCCCGGCGGCATGTCGACCACCAAATAGTCCAAAGTGCCCCAATCGGTGCCCAGCAACAGCTGAGTGGCCACCTTGGACGCCACCGGCCCGCGCACCACCGCTGCTTCGGCCCCACCAGCCCCGGGGACTCCCGATTTGCGGCTCACCCACCTAGTTAATGACGTGCCGGGAGTTGAAATGACTTCAATGGCGTGTATGGTCATTTGAGGGACGGAAACAAAGATGGAAAGAGACTGCTTCAACAAAATAGATTATTCGCACAAAAAAAACAATTGAATTGAACGAGCATAGAAAAAGTTGCTCACCCAAAGCTGAGGGCTCGCACGCCTTCGCAGTCTACCGGCAGCACCATGTGGTCGTGCTCTCTCGATCGCCGCACCGTAGGGTGGCTCACCGCGCTAACATCGCCGCTGCCGCTGCTGCTGCTGCTGTCGTTCTCGCTGCTACCCTCGTCACTACTGCCATCAACGTGTGCCCGGGAGAGTAGTGTAGGCAGAGACGGGCCGTAAACGTCCATGTCTAGTAAGCCCACTCGGCCGCCCCTCCCCGCGAGCGCATACGCTAGGTTGGCTGATACCGTCGATTTCCCAACGCCACCTTTGCACGACGCCACAGCAACGATGTGCTGCACGCGACTCAAACTAGGTGGTATCGCGCTGCTATTCGAGGAAGAGGCAGTGCTCCCAGGTCCGCTTCCACTGCCGCCGCTTTTGTTGGCTGCAGCTTCAGCAGAAGGCAAGCTCTGCAATGCGCTCACCCCACCGCCCGCGAGCCGTGATTGGTGGGCGAAACCGTGGGTACGGTGCGGCGTCGCAATGGCAGTGCGCAACACCACTGCCCAAGGATTGGCGCTAATGCTTTCACTGCTTTCACTGCCGCTGCTAGAGCCGGGCAATGCATGCTGTGGGTCTGATACCGCAGCATTGGTACAGGCTTCAGCGCAGGCTTTTTGTAAGGCTGTAAGCGCACCAGCGCCGTAGGCTGCGGTAGGCAGCAGCACGTCAAGGGTAGCTGTCTTTCTGGCTTCATCTACTTCCACGCCACGCACTAACCTAGATCGGTTTGGCTGATTAAATGTATATACCCTTGTCTTGCCAATATAATCAAGATCGTAGCTAGGCTACTTCAGCACAGGTTAGGTTGTGGAATTTTTAATAAGCTAGACTAGAACTCACCCCTGGGACACCACGTCAGGAGCACGCGTCAATTCACTCAGCATTGGATCTCGCACGTTTCGGAGCGCCAAGAGAAAACGCTCTTCGATTGCCGCGCGCCGGCGCATGGGGGAAAGGCCGCTGCTACTCCTACTACCACCGAGGCCAAATGAAGAGCTGGGAAGGCGGCAGCTACGGTGTAGAGTCGAAGATAGAGTTGGAACTAGGCGAAACATCCTAAGCGACGATTTCATCCACGACGAGAACCACGGGCCACGGCAACAAGCTTCTCCTTAAGAGCTAGCTTATTCGTTTGCTTTTGTTCCTTTGCTCCTTGTTGTCTTGCTATGCTATCTTCCTTGCTGTACACTCCGTGTTTCTGGTGGTGTTGATGACGAGACGAGGACAACACGAAACATGAACCACCGAGAAAGCCAATCAGGGCTTCCTTGTCAACGAATCGTCGTCATCATCCTTGTTGCAGTATCCTATCCAGGACATTACAAACAGTTGAGTGCTCCATACAGCGCCCCTACTCGCATCGTAGAATGGCGCTAGGAATAGCCTCCGCATTGATTTTAATGGCCACGCCGGCTCTAAGCTGGGTGCCCTCACCCGTAGCTAGCCTTCGCCGGGTGTCGCCTATCAACGTTGTGCCTGGCGGCGAGGGACGCGCTCTGATAGTGGTGAGTCCCTGATAAGCTCCCACTTTCTAGGATATCTATCAAAAGTAGAACTTCCACGGCATATGGACAATGTGTCGGAGTTTGTATCATCATAGGATGATACCTTGATGCCTATGGTGCACTAACACTCTTTCACGCCGTGTATCTTTCGTGGACGGCGGTTATGTTCGTGTCAGCAAAACAAGGGTGGCGGGCACGGTGAAATTGGCTACCATTTGGCTCTGGAGCTCGTGAAAAGCAAAGGTTTGCAAGTTACAGTGCTCCACGAAGGTGGGCCCACGGCCAAAACAGGCAAACAGCCGTGGGATTCCTACGGTGACCTAACCGCTGAAGGGGTGGCGTTACAGTGGGCGGATTTGAGCTCCCCGGAAGCGGCGAGTGCAGCCATCACAAGCCTAGGTGGCGCGTATGAGTACGTGTTTGACAATTGGTCGAAATCGGTCGAGTCCGTGCAGCCCTACGTGGACGCCGCCCTGGCGTGGGAAGTGTCGAACTACGTGTTCGTGTCGTCGGGCGGCATGTACAAGGGCGCCGAGCAACCGATGCGCGAAGGCGACGAGGTGCGAACGCAAGAAATGAGAGCGTGCCAGTGATGCTAGCTTGACCGTGGTTAAGGTGTGAGCACCAGTTTACATGTATCGTATCCATAATATATAAATATTTTTCATTGAATGCCAGTAACATTCGAGATTTTTCTGTTATTTTTTTTGTGTTCTTTTCCGTTTTTTTCCTGGATGCTTTCAGGTGAAGGAGACAGGCCAACGCGCAGTGGAAGAACTTCTCGCCGCGAAAGGCCTTCCCTGGACTTCTTTCCGCCCCCAGTACATTTACGGCCCCAAGACCAACAAACGCGATTACGTTGACTGGTATGAAACTTTCAAGTTTATGTTTTGAATTTTGAAGAGGTCAATAAGCACTTTTCTTTTAGTGTACTCGGCTAGAAGTTTTCTTTTCCTAACTAGAAAGTAACCAACAAATATTTTAGCATTTTAATCTCACTTTTCGCCACTACATTCTTTGCTTTCGTTGTCAAAGGTTTTTCGATCGCATTGTGCGCGACCTGCCAGTACCGTTGCCCGGCGACGGGAACCAAATCGTGAGCCTCACCCACGCCGCAGACGTGGCAAGCATGGTGGCTGCCGCGCTGGACACGGCTGCTGCCAAAGAGCAAGTGTACAATTGTGGCACCGATGTAGAAGTGACGTATTCTGAGGTGGTGGCGATGGTGGCGGCCTTGTGTGGCAAAGAGGTATTCTTTTGCTTCAGATAGATAGAAAAGAAGAGAATGAGGATGGAAACAGTTTCAGGGAAGTGGAATTTTGGAAGTAGACAATACTCCATCCTTTCCCAATTTAGTCGAAATCGCGTGGATATTTTTTTTGAATTGTGTGCAATTTCTACCATACCACCAAACAACGATTACACACCTCACACTGTCACATGTCATCCTTAGGCGCCAAACGTAGTCTTCTACGACCCCAAAGCGGTGGGTGATCTGCCCAAAGGAGCCTTTCCGTTCCGCCCCAAGACCTTCTGCGTGAGCGTGGACAAAGCCAAGGCTGACCTGAAGTTTGCGCCCAAATTCAACCTCAAGGAAGATTTATCCTGGTAAGTTGTAATTGAAGTACACCTGCCGATGCCATATTTCCTGTTTTCCCTTTCCCCCTACCTTTGCTTCTCAACTTGCGGTATTGTAACCTGCATCCTTTGTAACACTGCTGCTTCTAAAGGTACTACTCGGACTATTTGGCGCTTGGCAACGACAAGAAGGCCCTCGACCTCAGTGCAAGTGATGAAGTGATCTTGAAGGCAATCTAAAGCCAACACAAATTGCTACCACTTCGGTCCTTTCGCTGGAATCGGCGTGCCCTTTTACAGCGCAAACAATTGCTGAACTCTCTTAGGCTTTTGCCTCATGGTGCTGCGCACATCCTTTCAACCGTTATGCCCCGATTGCAGTGCGAGAGTGGCACTGCAGCGCAATGCGCATCACAGAAATCTGCGCTTCATTCGAGAATAGCTTGTATGTGACGTGGAGGGATTTAATTGCAGTAGAGAGCACGGACAAACGTAAGCGAAAACCGACTGTTAATTAATATTTATAAGCATTTAAGAAGTTAAGGAAATGCCGTAAAGAAATCGTCAATACAGCCCCTCACGGATTTCGGTTCTCCTTAGGAAAATGCCTTGGTTCTTGGGTTCTCGGGCTCAAGGAAAATTTGAAACGAGTTCAAGAACCTAAGATTAGATTATACTCCCCCAGTTCAAAGAAAGACAAGGGAGGAAATAACACGCTCTCAGGGATTATCTGTATTTGCACTTGTGGCATGTATCTGCGCGGTTCAGGAGGCTCTATCTGGCATCTTCCCTCCGATCAAGCCGGCGGGGTCTGAGTGCCCTATGTGTTTCAAGAATTCCAAGAACCAAGAAATTTTCCTAAGGATATGATTTCCCTCAGGTAAACTGAAATCCGTGAAGGGCTCTAATCACCAAATCACCAGCCATGAAACCAAACTAGCTAGCTAGCTAAGTAGGCCCCTACGGGGCGTCGATTTCCTGTCCAACAGCACAACAGTATCTGATCTGTACTGTAGTCTACTGACGTACTGACTGTACATCACACATCACACATCACGATCCACGATATCACGATGGGCATTGCGCGTTATTGCGGTTTTGTTGTCAAGCTTCGCGTGAAATGGCCTATTAGCAACGCCACGTAGCCTGAGCATACTACTTATTTCTTGTCGGATATCGAAGCATAAGATAGCTCTTATAAGCAGCACAGTCGTATAATGGAGGCTACGACCAGTGTACATGGTGAAGACCTCGCGTTAGCTCTCGATGCAGCCGACTGGCACTTGCAGGAAGCAAAACGGCTTCTGGGGGAAGCAGCTCATCGATCGCGTGCCCCAACAGCTTTTTCCGAGAGTGCTGCTGCCTCTAGAGTGGCTGACGCTGGCGCAGGCACGGTCGCATTCCAACAGGACGCACCGGATCGTGAAACGGAGCTGCTTGAGGAGGCCATTGCTCACTTGCGGCGCGGGATTACTTTACGCCCGCGTGGTGCAGAACTTTTTGTAGTAGCAGCGGAAGCCTATGGTGCGCTCCTCGATTCGGCTTCCGCAGTTGCGCACTTGCGGTACGCGGTCAACGTGTTAGGCACCGACGACCGCAACGCAAAAAAAGCGCTGGCACAACGACTCTACGACCGCGGCCGCGTGTGGCTTGAGGCTGGAGATGCAGCGTCCGCCATCGAGGACCTCAACGAAGCCTCGCAACTGTACCCGAGCGACCCCAAGGCGTTTTTTCTGCTCGCGTGTGCCCACACGCTTTCTGCTAGCGGTGAACCTTACGAGGAGCACGCTCACAACGCTACCACCAGCAGCAGTAGCAGCGGTGGTACCAGTAACAACAAAAACGACAAGTCGAGCGGAGCGGCCAGCAGCTGGGCAGCAGCTTTTGCGGCGGCTGACACAGCAGCAAACCTCGTGCTCGCGTGGACGGCGCGGTCGCGCGACGACTGGTACGTACGGAACCATGAAAACCTGTCCAACTTTGCGGGGGCGCCCATTCTCGTGCTCCGCGGGAAACTGAACTGGCAGCGAGGGCAGGTTGACGCAGGCAACCGCGACTTCCGAGCAGCTCAGCGCGCAGACCCGCAGCACCCTGAAGTGCTGGCGTTTCAGCGAACCATGGCCGCGAAAGCGTCGGCATTTTACGCGTCGGCCAAAGCGGCGATGGCGCCCAGCCACCACGGAGAAGGCAAGCAGGGAGGTGTCTTTTTGAACAGCACGTCGCCAGCTGCAGTAACATCAACGGAACCTGGAGCAGCAGCGGGCAAGACGAGTGGGCAAGCCGCCCACGTGGCTCACGAGAGCGACAACGCCGGTAGCAGTAGTAATGGCCGCGACTTGCCGGCGGCGGTGCGCTATTTGACTGCAGCCTTGCGCATGACCCCCGAGGACGTGAAGTTGTACGTGCTCCGCGCGAGTGCGCTGAGGCAGAGCGGGTTCTTTGAGGACGCGCTTCGAGATCTGGACACGTGCGCAGAGCGGTGCTTTGCGGCTCACTTCAACTTGCGATTACCCGAGGATGATACCGGCGATGACGGCAATGATGGCGGTAATGGTAGTGGTGGTGGCGGCAGCGGCGGCGGCAGTCGTGGCGGAAGTCGTGGTGGCAGTCGTGGTGGCAGTCGTGGCTCCAGAGAAAGAGATGTGGTGCTTGCATCTTCTTCAGGCCCTTCTTCAGTGGCCGATCGACGGTTGGCCTTGCGGCGCGCGTTAGCCGAGGCTACAAAAGCCTACGAGGAGCTTAGCTCAGGCATCCATACAAACAAAAACGCTGTCGCCACAACGGTAGTCCCAGATGTAGCCTCAGCTGCAGCCCCAGCTACGGTAGCCACCATCTCAACCGGCCCTTGGGCTGAGCCTTGGGAAGTGGCGCGGCAGCGGCATCTGTGCTGGAACGACGCAGCGCTCTTGCTCATGCTTCGGGGTGACCATGCCGCTGCGCTGCCACATTTGAACCGTGCTATTGACGCTGAAGCGCGCATGCACCGCTCTTCCTCTGCTACTTACTCTTTCTCGTTGTCGTCCTCGTCTTCTTCTTCCAAAGATATGGCAAACCTTTTCTCGGCTTCTTCGACGCAGGGCTTATCCCCGTGGCACGAAAATACACCAAACAAGGGGGCATCAACAGCGACAACAGCTGCAGCTGTGGGGGGTGGAGATGCATCAGCAGCCATGTCAATCGATTCGCGCGGCATCGACGTGCGCTTCCTCATGAACCGAGGGGAGTGCTTGCGTTGCTTGGGTGATCTCATGGGCGCCCGAGATGACTTTACGGCAGCTTTGGAGGCAGACCCAAGTCATTGGGACACGCGCACGCGGCTCTCGGTGGTTCGGTACGAGGGGCTTGCTGCTCTCTTGAGGACAAGCTCATGTGTACAAGCAACGTCTTGTGTTTTCCTACGTGTTTTCCTTTTTTTTTAATGCGCTTACTGATTGAATCATGCTCTCAGTATTTCTTCTCCTTCCTCAATCGAACACGTCTTTTACCTATGGCTGTTGCTCGTATCGAACCATCAGGTACACCCTAGGTGTGGAGGCCTTCAATGCGTCCAACAGCGTAAGGCCAAAAGACGCACCAGCTCTGCTTGAAAGCGCAGAAGAGGAGCTCTCGGCTGCAGCTGAACTCAATCCAAAAGTAGCGTCCTATTATGCTGCGCGCGGGCATCTGAGGTAAACTCACGTCACCTGCGCTGTTCACCACGAGAGCAAATTCATGTTCAAAGCCATTCCTCTTGCTTGCGATGTACCTCACAATCTTCTTGGATTTCCTTTTTTGGCCATACAACCTAACGCCGTTTCTGCTTTCACCCTTTTCTCAATTTTAATATTCACCATCATCAATATTTCCTGACCCCGCTCTGTTCTTCTATTACCCAATGCCTTATTCTGATGCGTGCAGGTACACCGTACACAACTTTAGCGGCGCCCATTCAGATTTCAAAGCAGCGCTCGAGTTAGATCCGTCCCTCGTGGAGCTGGCCAGCCGCCTCAGCCAGTTTGAGCCGACCCACGCCACTACGAGGGCTACGCACCCCATGGCGATGTCCTGGGAAGCTTCTCAACGCCAACAAGAACATCATCAACAGCCGCAGCTGCTTGTATCAGTGCCTCAGCGGTCACAACAACAACAGCGAGGGCCGCAAAGCCAGCAGAAACATGATTTGGGCCAACAGAAGCGAAGCAATAGAAACGGTAGCAAAAGTGCCGCACACGCGCCGCCAGCCCTTTTGGGTTATGACCCTAGCCAAGGCCCTGCGCCACGTGGCCTCTTGTCTTCGCGCAACGTAGCTGCGCTCCAAGAACAAAAGCAACAGCGGTACAGGGACCAACCACCACAGCCCAAGACGTTCACGCAGGCTCACCGCCTCAAGTCAAGCACTGACGATGCACCATTCTCACCTAAGGGCAGCGCAGCAGCATTCAGACCTACCATCATGCTGCCCGCCATCCAGGGGGCAGAACAGACCAGTGCGCAGTTGCGTGGCATTCGGCGCGAGCCTACGCCCACGGCACAGGACACCAAGCTTTGGAAGCACCTAAAGAGTGGGGCCCAGGGCAATGTCAGCTCTTCAGATGGCCGCGCGAGCCGAGCACGCATGTCGAACGACGACGGGAAAGCCAAGTTTCTGTGGGGCTCTACGGCGCGCATTCAAAAGCTCGAAGACCAGAAGCGCGCAGAAGCTGCCGAAATACAGAGGCGCATCGCCAGTAGCAGATAGCAGATAGGTTTATGCGGCAACAAGCCGAGAGGTGTACAATTTGAGTTTCGTTAGTTCCACGAGGCGGCTAGCCACGTGATTTGGAGCTGAATTTTGACTCTTATACATCACGAACCGCAAACGAAGCCCCCGGTGGTCTCCTTATCCTATTTCCTTATTTTGGCGCTAAGAATTCACTGATTGCTGATTGCTAACCAATTCGCAGAGATATGCGCAAAGATACAAGGCACTAGATGGAAACCAGGAACCTTAATCCATACTGCATACTATCGACTATTCCATCTCCTTTCTATGCGTCTATACTTCCAAACGTACACGGCTATAGCTATATTGATAGTGATAGCCATAGGCCATAGGGGCCATAGACGCACCATCCCGGCATAGGCGCCTCGATTTAGAATTTCACATCCACAATCCACAAACACAAATTTTATACGGCACAAAGGTGCCAAAATCAAGCAAAAATATTCACTTAATTGCGACACTCAAGGCAAAAGCTGAATGCTAGGGCCATTCGGGTCGTTGCTGTCCGCTACACGCTCCACAACTCGGCCAATCACGCAAGAATCCGCGTAACCTGCGCCCTTCAACGCTTGCACCAGGTCCGACGCGCGGTCCATCGGCACCGACGTCAGGAGCCCTCCCGAAGTTTGCGGGTCAAAAAGCAAAGCAAACGAAGGGTCGTGGGCAATGGCGCTGTTTTCGTCAACGTTCACCGCCCGGCGCAACCGCAAGTTTGCCGGCTGCAGGGAAGAAAAGATCCCTTTGGCCACGCATTCTTTGGCACCCTCCAGCAGAGGCACCGTGCTCAACCACAGCTCTGCGCCTACTTCTGGCCCACTCGCTTTGCACATTTCCGCCAAGTGCCCCGCCAGCCCAAAGCCCGTGACGTCAGTGCACGCTGAAGCACCATGCTCGGTCGCCAAGCCTGCCGCTACCCGCGAGGACTGGCACATGCGCTGGAGGGCGGCAGTCACCCAAGGCCCCTTGGTTTGGTTCCGCATTCGAGCGGCAAAGAGCACGCCAGTCCCCAGCCCTTGGGTGAGCACGATAGCTTGCCCGGGCACCATGCCGCCTTTGGCGAGCACTCCTGCATTGTTGCTGTCCTTCGAGTCAGAACTTCCTCCTGCGGTGCCGGCATGGTGCTCAGCCGTGGAAGCACCGTTGATGGCAAAACCCAGCGCCATTTCAGTCCCCTCGCACGTGTGCCCACCCACCAGGGCACAGTTGGACTCGCTCAGAGCGGCACACGCACCCGCCATCATTTGCATCAAGGAGTCGCCCACCTACCGAGGTTAATTGTGGTAGGTAGTGGTGCAGTGGCCAAAAATGAAGACCAGAAGGTAGAACGATTGAGAACAAAGTATGCGTTCTTTCCCATGCACGGTACAGGAAGAGGGGTGGAAATAGAGCGTAAAGAAGGAAGTTGAATTCAGTCACGTGACCATCTTCCTATCGCATCAAAGATGTATATTCACGCAGCTACCATTCACCATACAGGGTAGTAACAAAGATGTGCACGCATTGCGTACCTTGTCTTCCAGGCCAAAGGGCAAGACGGCGATGGCGAGGGCGCTCACCGCAGGCACACCCATGGCATGGCAATCGCTCAAAGCGTGGGTGGCCGCAATCTGAAAGTTTGGGGGCAAAGAACACAGCACAGACACGTGAGACGCATGATGAGCAAATGAAACTTGATGGCAAATACGTGTGGCTCACGCTGGCAGCTGGCGATAGGGACCGAGTCGTACATTATTTTGATACGAGGAACAAGGAAATGGCATGGATGCAGAAACTGAACACGTGCTCCTTTTTGCACCATACCTGGCCAAAAATGTAAGGGTCCTCGTAGAAAGAGCGGAAAAAGTCCACTGAAAAGACGCCCAAGAGGTTGGAGTTCGGAGCCGCGCGTACCACTGCACAATCATCCGGGCTGTCAACCCCAACCAGCACTTCGGGCCGTCGCACCACTAAGGGAGACACCTGTGCAGATATCACGTCAAAACCAGACGAGCTCATGAGGATTATGAGGGAAAGGTATTTGCGTATACACCACATATGGTTGCCGAAATACGATGCGAAAGAAAAAGGAATACTTCCGGTGGTACGCTCAGAAAAACGCACGTCATGCTCACCTTCTTCATGACCCTTGACAGCGTCGTGGCTCCCACTTTGGCGCCGCAGCCGCCGCATCGCATGGGCTGTGCTGCCAGGGCGGCTAGGGCTTCGGGCCCCGCAGACGCTGCCACCAAGTTTTTGTTGGCGGCCTTGGCACCAGCAGCACTACCGCCACCTTCTTTGCCACTGCCACCGTGCATTGCAGACATGTCCGGCAGACCGTCCTTGTACACGTGCAGCCACTTGCGGTCGATCCAGTCTTTCAGCGCCCAGAGCTCTTTGCCTTCCAGCGCCATCCGGCCTCGGCTCGCCACGCAACCACCGTCTCCTAAGCCCAACAGGCCCAGGAAAGCGGTCTGAGGCTTGTAATGCTCCAAGTGCTGGTCGCCTTCGAGTTTTTTCCTTAGGTTTACGGCCAGCGGCATTCCCGCCATCACCGCAAATACCCCCGCTTTTGGGCGAGGGTAGCCCACGATGCTCGCGATGTCGCCCGCGCCGAACACACCGGGGGTGTTGGTGGACTGCAGTTGGGTGTTCACCTGCAAGAAACCCCGGTCGTCCACGTCGAAGCCCGAGGCCTTAACCCATCCTTGCGCGCTGCCTTGCGTGCACCACACGCACTCGTCGAAAGGCAGGGTGTGACCATTGCTGAGTTTGAGGGCGTTAGGCAGCGCTTCCTGGACTTCGCAGCCTGCCACCAGGTTGATGCCTCGCTCCTTGAGGGTCCGCGTAAAAATGGCCTGAACGCGTGCGCTGTGCGTGGGGAGCACGGTTGGCGCCCTCGACACCAGGCTTACATGGAGGATTTGGTCCGGGGGCAGACCCCGCGACTGGAGGAGGCCTCGGAGGCGGTGCTGCATGGCGAGGGCAAGCTCTACCCCCCCTGCGCCCCCACCCACCACGCACAAGCGCAGCGGCGTGTATGACGACGACGAAGACGAGCTGTTGTTCTGGGATGCATCTTGCACGAAGTCGGTTGCTTCCACCCGAGCCAAAAGAGCATCCCAACGCTTGCCAAACCCGTCAATGGGTTTTACGGGAATAGCGCAGGGCTGGGCTGCTCCTCCTGGCGATGACGACGATGATGGTGACGACAACGATGACGATGAAGAGGTGTCCGTAACCTGAGGCGCCGAACCAATGTTGATGGAGAGCACGTCATAGGGGATGGGCGGGCGACCACCTCGGAGCAGCACTTGCTTGTTGGTGCGGTCGACGCCAACGCACTCAGCGTGCACTAGCCGCACTCCAGCAAACACCTTTGAAATAGTAAATGCATCAGAGTTTTCATAAGATATGCACCCTGAGGGCAAGAGCCATCGTGCTATGCAGTGGGGCTCACGAAAAACATTCAAGCAAGAAATTTCGAAAAGAAAGTAATAAGAAGGCTGCAACTTCTTGCTTTTATGATTTAATCGACACCCTCGTTCATAATATTCAGATGCACTTACCGCGAGGCGGTCGAGGTCCAGGTGACACTCTTCGCGGGAGTAGAAACCCGCCACATGGCCAGGGAGCATGCCGGAATACGGGGTTTCAACGTCGCGGGTCACGAGAGTCACTTGCACGCCCGGAATCCGCGCCATGCCCAGCATCCACAACACGTGCACGTGGCTGTGCCCACCGCCAATCAGCACACTGCAGGGAGGGTGAAGGGAAAAGTTGATAAAAATTGTTAGTCAACCAGGGTGGAGTTAGTAAGGGAGGGGCAAAATTATGCCAAGAAAGTAGTAAGGCAATGTTCGAGGAAATATTGGAACTTTCCCTTGCGGGTTGGAGTACGCGGAAGCACGCACAAAGAATGCACAAAGTAGCTTAAATGCATTGACGTTGACAGCATTCTGATTAACATAGAGAGTGAGGCAAACTCACAGGTCTTTGATCACCATGCCTGGTCCATCCATAGACATGCTGTTGCCGTCTCCTTCTTTAGCTGCTTTCCGTGCCATTACATCCTTCATGTGCTAACAAGCGATAGAGAGAGAGAAGGGGCTAATTTTAAAACAGCTACCCTAGAAGCTACTATCACACCTTAAATAAGTTACTAAAGCTAGCGTACGAGTCAGTCCACGAGAAACAATTGATAATTGAGCAATCAAGCTATGGTTGCGTCGTGCGAATGACGCGAGAAGAATTCACCTGGAGGTGAGGGGGAGCAGTCTGCAAATAGTCCCCACGAGTGTCCAACAAATCGCATTTGTAAGCGTACATCACTTTCGAAAGAAAGCGAAACACATCGAGGTTAGCATCTAAGTAGTCGCCGAAAGAATTGTCTGCTTCGTTGCGGCCAGCGAGCAGAGACTGCAATTGCATTTGGGCAAGTTCGAAGATGATCTTGGTGCGCCCGATAGCTTTGCGCTTAGCTTCGCTAGGCACTAGCAAGGCCACGGCCAAGAGTGCTGCAGTGCTGCCCGCAACGAGTTGCTTCTGCTCTGCTGTAGGCATGGTGGTCTGTGAATGCTCAAAGTTCAAAGAGCTACTTACACGAGCTGCAGACGATGATAGGAAAGTGAAGAAGTCGTGTCGTCGAGTCAGAAAATCAAGCTGCAGACGATTCGACGCACACACGGGGATTGAACGGAGAGTTGTTCATTTCTTTTATCTACTGTAGTTCCCGTTCCCGCGTGTTGGGTCTGGCTTGTGGTTTCTTGCTGCTTGCTGGTTGCTTGTTGCGTGGTTGCGTGGTTGCGTGTTTCTGTCCATGAGTGCTTAGCCGCTTTGCTAGAACTCCACTAATCCTAAGATTCCCTCGGTGCATGTTCATTGTATAAACTGATCTCCCCTGTAAGGGGAAGTTACAGAGGTTGAAGTCACAACTGCTGTGCACTTCCCTTTCCTTTCATAACCTTTAATCTTCAACCTCTGTAACTGCTCCTTACAGGGGAGATCAGTTTCTACATTCATCATAAATCAATTAAGAACTACAAATCCATCGTCGATGTAAAATACTCTGGAATTCCTTTGATTTCGAAATTCAATCATGACGCCGGGCCTTGGGCCTGGCCTTCACAATTTCCCGAGCCTCCATGGCTTTGATTGAGCTCTGATGACTCAAAGAAGGTGCCGCGTAACGAAAGAACTCTCCTTTCTCTATTAGCAACTAGCGCGAATTGCCACCTGGCATCTAGGACCATAAGCATGTTGCGTGTTGCGTTACTGCTATCTGTTATCACCTAGAAACTCAAGGTTTTTGATTTACCAATCATTTACACAAGTGAATCGGACTTCAGTGAAAAAGCGCCCGTCGTAAAGGCCAAAATCACCAGCCGGCAGCGCAAGTCAAAAATCGGTACAAGTAATCATGGACGCCAATTTGGGCCCCGGTTATAATAATTTGAAACATGTGAACTTTGGCCAATGGGGCTGCGTGACTGCATGGAGCCTCTACCATTGCCGTTGCTGAAACCTCTGCCACGACGAACAGTGCCATCGCTGCTAACGCCACCATTACTACAATAAGCACTGCCAACGCCGCCACCGCTGCCAGTGCCACCACTGGCGAGAAAGACAGTGCGAACGCTGCTACTGCCGCCATAAGCACTGCCGCCGTTTTCTGAACGGCCGTTGCCCAGACTGCTGGGACGGCTGCTTCCTTCGCTGCTCTCATTGCTCCTGTCTTTGCTCGCGTCGCTCTTGCGGTCACTTTTGTGTTTCTTTTTCCTCTTCTTTTTGTGCTTCTTCTTGTCCTGTGAAAAGTTTTTTTTCGTTGGCAGAAAGCAGGGAAAAGTTCAGGTGAGGTGAAGTAAGGCGAAGTAAGAAGTAAGACACATACACTCACACATCTATTAGAGAAAGATGCAAGCATACGAAAGAAACCACCGTACCTTTTTCGAGCGCTTTCGTTCGTTCTCTCCCTTGAGTTCGTTTTCGCTGTCTTCATGGCCATTATAATCATCGTCATGGTCGTCGTCGTCATTTTCTTCGCCTTGGCCTTCCTCAGCATGACGAACACTAACTATACTTCCCGCTTGAGAATCTGGCACTCTTGCCTCGGGAGCCTCATGAGAAGTTTGATTCACAACCTCATCTCGAGGTTCCGGAAACGCACCAGCGTCAATCCGAAACATCACCTCGGCATCGGATGGGTCTTCTAACAGGAAGCACCCGCCCACGGGTATCTGTCGCGCTTTGCCTGCGGGCACTTGAATCGGCGGTGCGCCATCAGACTTGCCGTCAGACTTGCCGTCGGACTTACGACGAGGCAGGATGTAAGTGCCCCTGGTGCTGTGAAGGTCCACGAGCCAGAAGCAGCCCTTCGCATCCACACAAAGCGCGGCGTGCTGGTCGAAGATAAAGATACATGGATCCCCCGGGCCCCCGAGCACATGCATAGGAACAGAGATGAAAGGCACGCGTGTGAACTAGGTGAACACGGACAAGGAAGGCATTCAACAATAAGGTCACACAATTATAAGAACCGTAATCCCTACATAATGAATTCAGGTCTCATATTGTTCTTTACTGTCTCTCCATAGCTCACCATTTCCGATAAGCGTTTCAACATTTGCACGTAGGTGTGTTTATTTGCTTCTACTCGCTCTTCCCAGAGTCCCTCAACATGCTGGTGCATCTCAAATGGAGCCATGAGCTGACCGAACAAGTGTTCTCGGCCCAGGAGCGTCGTGCACTGCTTCAGGGGCACAACAGCGAGCAGGTTACCCGGTTCTGCCCGGTCCAGCACCGCCACTCTGACCTGGCCCGGGTTCAGCAGCTCCCCCGACCCCGGTCCCGGCGGCTGCTTCGGGCCCGGCGGCAAAGAACCCGAATCGTTGCTGAAACAAGCAGCCAGTGGCAGGGTGGTTACCAGCAATTTCTCCACGATATTCTCGTTCTCGGAGGGTGGGTCAAAGGTGCCGGGCGGCAACGACACGCGAAGCGCGGAAGCGTAAAGGGGGGTTTGAACCATCACGGAAGCGCGGTTGCTCGCAGGGTTTGGGGCCCTGGCTGCACAGCAAGGCATCGCAGCAGCAGCAGCAGCAGCAGCAGAAGGTCTTTCGGTTGAAGCAAAGGAATTATACTCAGGAACTGGAGCCACAACTTCAGAGGTGGGCACAGTGGTGACGTGAGTGTCTTCTGACGGTGACGCAGGTGCAGCAATTTCAGCGTATAGTCTTGTGGCTGAAGATTTCACAACTGAAGCCTCTGGCACTGGCCTATCATCCATTGCTGCAATCTCATTTGCGACCGTGCGTGTACCATTTGCATCCTGATTTTGTAGATTACTCTCGGAAGGAGCAGCAGTAGTTGCAACTGCAGGTGCAGCTGCAGGAATAGAAACAGAGGCAGCGGCTGCAGCAGAACCATTTGAACTGCTGTTTGTTGCGAGCGAAGCTGCGGCCTCAATTGACTTTGTGGGCTCGGCAAATTCCTCACGGGGCAGCGTAGATTCTCGAGGCGATGAAAGTTTCGGCGGGACCTCTTCTTCCAACCCAGAGGACGGCTCCACAGTGGTCGACTTCTGCGCCTCCTCCTCTTTCTTCTCCTGTGGCAAAAGAAGCGGGTCGTCACGCAACGGCGCCTCGTCCAGCGGCGGCGTCGTCGGAGGTGTAGTGGTGTCCGCAAATGACTGCTCTTTTGGCATGCCAGACGGCTTACTAAATGCAGTATCAGCTCTATTAGCTGCCGTTGCTAGCGTCGGAGCGATTGCTGATTCCGCGGCTGGCGACGCTGACGTCATGAAAGGCAAATCGGGCTCTGCTTCTGGCGGAGGAGTGGACTCAGGAGTGCCTGGTGGTGGCACAAATGCTGCTGATGCCGTCGTGACAGATGACAGAGGTTTTGCGACTACTGCCGGAGGCAGTGCTGTATCTTCTAGGGTTGAAGTCGGAATTGCATAGCTCTTTTTGTCTGGTGGCGGCAGAATGGGCAAACAGTTTGAATTTGATGCCACTGCTGCTGCTGCTTCTGCAGACCCTGCTGTCCAGGCCACTGGAATATTGCTACTGCTACTGCCGCTACTGCTGCTGCTGCTACTACTGCTACTGCTACTGCCAGCTATGCCTGGTGCTGATGCTGCTTCAGCACGCTCCTTTGCGTCATACATGATGCCACAGAGTTCGACGTACTGCACGCGGAAAGCAAGCGTTTAACCGCGAGATGAATGCAAGGAAAGATACATGAGAATTCAAATAATGCTACGGGTTGGATTAATTTAGAAAAAAAAAGAAAAAAAGGCATCATTGTGGACAGCATCATACATGTACAATGGCTCATAAGCACGATTACCCTGGCGACGATTTTTCGAGCCATCAAATCAGCAACTTTCTTCCGAACCATCCGGTCAAGAATGACTTGCGTAGAGTCGTAAGGACCGTACGGCGGAGGGCCATCCGTTCGAAAGCTAGGCTGCGGGGCAGGTTGCGGAGCAGCTTCTGCACTGGATGAAGATGATGGAGTCGGGGGCAAGGACGATGTCGAAGACTCTGTATTCGCGGTACTGCTGCTTTCGTTACTCGGTAGCGGCAGAGGCTGCAGGAGGGCTGAGTCTGCACTAACACTGTGAGGGGGCTTGGCTACAAGTTTGGGCCCAAGACTTTTGCCCCATCCTGAAGGCAGCGCAACTGGCTCCTTTTGAACTTTAGGTGCTTTCACTTTCTTTTTCGGCTTAAGGTCCGCTGAGGGGACAGCTGCAGCTGCAGCTGCTACCGTAGTAGAAGCAGTTGGTAATGCTTCGGCAGGTACAGAGGCCGCAGTAGGACTTGAAGATGTTGGTCGAGTTGAAGGAGCGCGGCGAGACTTATCTCTCGAATTGGATCGAGAATGGGAGCGAGCGCGGCCGCGTGAATGAGAACGTGAACGGCCGCGCGAGTGCGAATGCGAGCGGTAGCCTCCTTGCGAGGCCTGACTGCGGCCTAAATACCGACTTGATGAGCTCTGAATGCGGCTACTTGAAGATACCTCCCGGCTATGGTCGTTTCGGCGATCATCGAGGCGACGGTCGTCACGACGGCTATCACGACGCCTATCGTCACCGCGGCGGTCTCTACTGTCCCTATCTCTGTCCCTATCCTGAGATCCCCATCTCCGCTTCCCGCTACTCATTTCGGCTTGAATGTGGAATCTTACAGACTATCTCATGGCCGTAACAGCAGGTGCTAGGCTCTGGAGTGCAATTGTAGCATGCAGCTACCTCGCTTAGTATGACAAATTCAAGCAGGAGCTAATGATGAGCTGATGAGTTGTGGTGGTTCAGAAAAGCAGCAGCACATGAGATGAGGAGATGAGGAGATGAGGAGGAGACGAACGCACGAAACATACATCGAACTCCGCGCAGAAGAAAAAAACACCTCTCCGAGATCTCAGAAAAGTCGAAAAGTCAGTGCTGTTCACTTGTCACTTGTTGCCCGTTAGTCGTCTGCCTGTTCTAATTTTACTAGAGCTAGTGTCCGCCCTTCAATCCTGGGAGCGAGGAGCAAGCAAAGCGGTTAATGGTAATTACGTAAAGAACAAGGCCTGTGAATTATTCTAAATATTCCAAGCAAATCGCCCATTGATCTTTAGTAAGGCTTCGACGGCACTGCAATACAGTCGTAGTATAAACCCGATAGTGTACAAATTATGGCGG
>Ga0307930_1001387_pt1 | contig 19148 bp, 15 predicted proteins | sample OrgLakmetageno46_FD_203161 | JGI IMG/M metagenome (GOLD analysis project Ga0307930, IMG submission 203161) | Saline water microbial communities from Organic Lake, Antarctica - #46 | ecosystem: Environmental > Aquatic > Non-marine Saline and Alkaline > Saline | place: Antarctica: Organic Lake...
ACAAGAGAGCGGACTTTCAATGCTGGTTATGGTTGGTTATGGATAGTTATGCTAGATCATTGAGACTTTGTGAATGTACTCTGTAGTTTCCTTACCATTTATGCTCTGCTCTGCTCTAATGTGGTAATGTGGTAGTCCACCTGAGCGAAGTCGGACCCACGCCGGGACTTAACTTGTGATGTCTTTCAATAGCCCAGCCCTCTTAGCAGCTATCCGCCTTTGCTGGATTCAAAGGGCTGGCTTGGATTGAGAGTTCTTATCACATATAACTTGGACTGCAGAGGAGAGCAGGCAGAAACATCGTTAAGGTGTGAATTCTTCCGTCACGGTGAGTCACACTTTTGCCTATACCTACAGGCCTCTAGGAGGTGGCCGAAACTTAGGAAGTTAATAAATAATTCAAACACGATGCACGATTTCCAAAATAATCGTTGGTAATCTACTCTTCATTTCATTTGATGACGACGACTGGAAATAATTTTGTTGGAAGGTAGGAAGAAGATGCCGTATGCCGTGCCATGCCGTACCATCATCATGCTATCATTGACGTCTAGCTAGCGCTAGCTAGCTGGCTAGCAGGATACTTGTATTTCATGGTTACTTGGGCTCATATTTGAAGTAATAATTTAACGATTGATCGTGAAGGCCAGGTACACTTTATTATGTTATTATGGCATTTAGATAGCAACCGCGTAGCAATGCTAGCTAGCTCGCAGTCAAAATCGAATCATCTACCAATTCGTAGCTCATCTCGGGGGCGTATTCCGCGCTTCTGGGCTCTTCAGTCAACATTAAATAGCGTTAAATCGGCGTCCACTAGAGCAAAAAAAATCGCTCTGTCCAAAAGGAACGCGTGCCTGGTCGCACCGAGTGTCCTCTCAGAGGCAGTAGCAACTGCCGCGAGGCGTTACTACGATAGCCGTTTCGCAGACGGTCGAAACACTGAGGAGCGCCACTTTGGTTTTGATTTGTGGCACATCGAAGGGTCTTTCACCGCTTTTCGAACTCCAGCTGCGCCGGTAAAATGATACCCTGCGTTGTTACTTCACAAATTTCTCTCCCCCTTTGAATTTGAAACTTCGAGTTGAGAGGCCAAGGGCCAAGCGAGTTATAAAATATATACGTATTCCCTATTTGCAAAGGAATATCAATAGATAGCACGAGCCTTCGAATTGACGAAGCCTCTAGAAGAATTCTGATTGGCTGAATAAGCTGAGTGTCCTTTGACTTCCCTCTATCACAACCGCTCTATGGACTATGGACTATGGACGTTTAACCTTTTTGAGGTACTTCACTTGATTTTTATGGGCCTTATATCAAAAGTATGCGGCCTTATTGCAGCACCTCTTAGATTGCTTGCCTTTTCGCGAATATCTCAATTGCTATATAAGCTGATTAAAGAGCAAAGCCAATTTTGAATAATTCTTGTGCTTAGTACCGGGCCCGTTTCGTCCACGGCCGAATTTCTATAAAATTTCTTCCATCGCGGGCAGCCTTGGTAGGAGTGCGGTTAGTGTGGTCGCAAAAGGAAAACGGGCGCTTTCGAAGATGCGTCACTTGCCGCACACTGTTGCTCCGCGGCGTGGGTGTAGCGTTGAGACGAAAGTGTGGCATGCCAGCATCGCGTTGCATCCACGAGAAATTATATTCCCCAGCATTACTCCTCGAAGATGAATGAGAAGCGAAAGTTTTGGCCCTGTCCACTTGATGTTCAGGTGCGGTTGCTGTTGCTGCTTTCACAGGCGTCGTGAGAGCAAGCGTGGGAGCCAGTGTGGTTGCAGCTTTTGAAGAAGTTACCTTGCTCTGCTGAGAAAGCACCGACGAATCGTTGGGTTTCACGAAAGTTGCTTCCAAAAACGCGCTTGATGGAGAGGTCAATTGCATGTTGTCGAGCAGTCGAATGCGAGCTGCGCGGCGGTTCTGTATCGAGCGAGCAACTTGCTCCGAGGATAACGGAAGAAGAGCATGTGAACCGGCCGCTGAGTCAGTAACGTGAGCTGCATTTTCCTTTTCTTCTTTTTCCTCGTTTTCCTCTGCTAGAAAAGGCGCTGCCACTTGCTTGACTAATGCCTTTTTCTTCGTGGCCAAGGCATCAGCGGCTGCTTCAGCAATGGCACGTACTTTTGGCCACGGCATACATTCGTCTGCAGTCATTGTCGTAGACGAGAAGGCATCAACAGGATTCCACTTCAATTTCTTTGAGTTCACATTGTGCTGGCGGCGACGGCGGTTGAGAAGGTCTAGATTATTGGGCGTCAGAGGCATAAAGTGGCCACTCGGCGCGTTGCAATTCGCCGCCAATGCTGCGCCTACTTCACTTTTGTCTCTTACATCTCGATCAGAACGCGCATTGTCGACGCCTTCATCTTGTTCATCCGTGAAGCACGAATCGTTGTCAGTGGACTCATTGTCTTCGCCGTTCTCCAAATCCAATAAAAGGCTCGACACCTCCGAGGACACACTGCCACTTCCCCATGAAGAATTTTTCAAGACTTGAATTGCCAGCGGCTGCTGCTCTTTGTCATCCAAATCAGCTACCAAAGAAGGCGGAGCGCGCGGCGGTGGTCGCACAGCAGGCGTCACCAAGCCAGCTTCCTGCAACCCTTTTGATGGCTTAGCCACAGGAGATTGAACGAGCCCAGGTGCCTCAGTCTTCTGCTTTGCCGCTGCCGAGGTGCGCTTCGAAGTGAAAGTGAGAGCATTTGATGCCGAGAGGGCTGAAGAGTTGTTGGAGGAATTGTGGTCGTTCACTGGACGATTCGCTTCTTCACTGATGTGGGTCCCATCGACCGCTGGTCCTTCATCCGTTGACGGTTTCAGGGCGTGTTCTTGGACAGCAAATAGGGTGTTGAAAGCGACCTTCACCACCACTGCATTGCGCGCAAAATCCCAGAGAAAGTCATTGCGTGCTGTCGCAGCACCCTTGAAAGGCTCTGTGTATTTAAGGGTGGCGTAAAGTTGCCGCATATCTGATGGCGAGGTGCATTTCGTGTACCTGAAGTGAGGGTAAACAGAATTTTGAAAAGACAAAAAAGAAGAGGCCGCCAAAAAGTATAAGGGCAGAGCAGAAACCGACAATTCATCTATCGATAGCAGGAAGAGGTATAAGTTTTGTGCTGTGAATTCAATTATTCGAATCATTCATAGAATAGAATGCCCAGCAGCCTCACGGGATCGCATGAAATGAGAAGCGAGGAGCACTCACTCTTTTTGGCGCAGTCCGCTTTTCCCCTTCTTGACGTGATCCTGAACCCAGATGAGCTGAGTTAGAGGGTGGTGCCACGCCCGGTTCACAACCTGCAGGGGCGCTGAGGAGCTTAGGTACACATGTTGAGTTCGCGTTGATGTCATCGAGGTTGACATTGTCTCGGTGAGGTTGAGGAGTTGCCTAAAAGAGGTAGCGGTCACTGATGGCTCACGAAAAAATCACAGGGAAGCAAGCACGTCGAAGTGATTTTTGTAGAGGAGACGCCCTTCTTGCTCACGCCGAAACTTCTTTGCGGTCACGACGGGAAGTAAATATTCTGATGGGAAGCTTTTTAGGTTGGTGAGTGATGCAAGCTGATAAGCTGATGCTCATGATCAGCTGAGATGATGAGTGTTTCCGGTGAGCTCAAAGAAACTTCTTTGTGATGGAAGCCGTATATTTACGTTTTTATCGGTCCGGGAGGGTCAGGGATGCTCCAAAAGGTCGGTTTCTGGTTTCTGGACCTTTTACCTCTTAAAAGTGCCGTCGGACCTTTTAAAAACCCAAGAGGTTGCTCTAATTTGGAACTCAAAAATATGTAAACCTTAGCACGAACAGCGAGACAGCGTGCGCAGCGCGTGTGCAAAGAACTACAGTGCTGTGTATGATTTTGGAGCTACGATGTTGACGTACACTACGCGCGCAGAAGCGCGCTAGAGAGATCAAGCCTCCGTCTTGCTTCTTGATTACGTCACATTTTTTATTCATCGTTGGAGAGGCGCTTACGTATTAATCGCGACGCTAGCGCGATGGACACACGTTGGAGCATCAAGGTCCGACACGCTGATCATGAGACTTCGCAGTCATCTTTGTCACCTTCCATCGCCCTATCGAACAAAGACGATGCTGGGAGATGGACATGTCAATCAATTTCTTTTCACGAGAGGATGTTACGATGCTGTGCTTTCCGTTGTAAGTGTAGACCGAGAGGGCTTATTACAAGTATGAACAACGATGCTGTTGGACTACTCGACACTCCAAAATTTGACACCTTTTACAGGGTGTTCAAAAAAGCTTTTGTAAATAAAAGGTCGAGCAAACCTTTTGGCCTTTTACCTTTTGGAGCATCCCTGGGGAGGGTTGTTTTGGGGTTCTGGCACGGGACACAGGCCTGAGGGGCTGAGAGTAAGTGGGCGTAGGCACCCCAGCAGGAGCCGGAATTGAAGGCAAACAGGCAGGAGAAGGATACAGCGCAAGTTACAGTCGGAGGGGACCTAACTGGGCGCACATGCCCTTCTGGCTGTGATTAGATTAGACATGGGCAGAAATAGCACACTTCAGAGGTGATCTGTATTTGAACATTTAAAATGCGTCTGCTCGTTCCAGAAGGCTCTATCTGGCGTCTTCCTTCTGATCAAGTCGGCGGGATCTGAGTGCCCATTGTGTTTCATGTCCCAGGTACACGATGCATTTCTCCGGGCTACTTTTTGCCCCAGTGGGGCACCGGCTCAATGATCTTGTCAGGCGGCGGGCGCCAGTAGTGATAACAGTTCAAAATGGCTCGTATTTGCGCTATGAGAGTTGCTCTCAAGAGAAGGATTCCCAACCGCAGAAGGGGGTGTCATCACGCCGCTGAACTCGAACTCGAACTAATACAAACCCAAATGACACAGAAGCAGCACGCGCGTACACTTCTGCCCGCAGCATTGGCTTCTGTGTCATTTGGGTTTGTATTAGTTCGAGTTCGAGTTCGAAGCCAATGCTGCGGGCAGAAGTGTACGCGCGTGCGTTGCGCGCAAGTCAAAATCGTAAAGAGGATAGTGTGTAGAGGCGTGGAAGCATAATACTTCCACCCCCTTCTAAAGTGGAAACTGTTCATGAAATAATTTTGAAACCGGACTTAAGGGAGTTTTTCCGAAGTAATCTTGGTACGTAGGTTTACGAATGATGAGGAGTGGGAACGTGGGAACTGCACTAACGAAAGACCGGCACTGGTTTTGATCGTTGGAAAACTTTTACACTTTTCGTGATCATTCGAGATAAGTGCAGCTCCGCTGTGTCGTTAAGTCGTTTAGTGAAACGCGATCTTCAACTCGGGGGCCCTGAGGAAGCGCCCAATAACTCTGCACGTGCCCTTCACGTCTCCGAGGTTTTAATTCATCATTGCTTGAACTACAAATTTACACACATCAATAGCATTCTCCATGCCTTCTTCCTAGATTTACCTGCTCACCTTTCACTCGTGTACATCTGTTCATCTGTTGACACAGACACAAAACCATCATGTCTCTTTCCACGATTCAAATTCCCTACTCGACGTACGCAGACGAGTACTTCGGGAAGGTAAGAAGAAGCATATGAAGCTTCTGCGCACACAGGTTCGACCACTAATGCCTCCCTACACATGTCATCACGCAGGACCCGGGCGTCCTTGTGGCCTTGCCTTACCGGGGTTGGGCACCTTATCTGATTGTGCCGGAGGGCTACTATGCGCTCGTTACTAGCAGCGGTGCTGAAATTCAGGCACCCTCGGGGAGCCCGGTGTGGCCTCCTGGTTTCATCTCTGCAGGGTTAGCTTTTCCCTCATCCCTCCTCTCTGTGTCGAATACAGCGATATGTGTAGAGTTAGGAAACTCTGACAGTGACTATGAAAAAAATCGCAGAAACTGAACCAAAACCTCTCTTTAAGCGACACCAGAATATGCGACTAAATTATGTCTGTGTATAGCTTTGGCTGCATCTCTCATCCTTCCTTCTTTATTCGTGCTTTCAAAATCACGAACAGACCATTTACGCGAATCAGCCACCTGGTGTCCAAGAGCTACTGCGTGTTTGACATTCCCGTGAAAGGGTGCAAGACGTCGGACAACGTCACCGTGACCATTGACTGCAGCGTGGTGTTTCGCATCATGGGCGACGAAAAGAAGGGCGAAAACCCCGAGCTCGTGCGCACGTTCGTGCACCAGGTCACTCCCAATGGCCTCGAAGACCAGCTCAAGGACGCCATGGCGGAAGAAATCCGCACGTTGGCCCGCAGCTTGAAGCACACCTGGGTGTTCACTTGCCGCCGCGGGGCGCCGCCCGTGAAGGCCGAGCCTGCCGGTAGTGGAGGCGGTGGCGGCGGAGGTGCGGCAGCAGCCGAAGCGAAAGTGGTCAACGAAAAAGGTGGCAAGGGCGACGGCGGCGCTGAGACGGGCGATGGCGTTGAAATGGTGGGGGCGGCGCGCGAATTGTACGACGATGAGCTCGAAGATTACTTGGGCGAAGACGTGACGCGCAACATGGAAGCGCGGCTCAACGCCCAGTTCGAGCCTCAGGGCGTGCAGATTCACGACATCATGATTCAGAACATCAAGCTGCCCGAGGACATTATGGAGCAAATGTCGAGCAAAACCATGGTTAGGTCCAAGCAAGACTACGAAGTGATGGAGCAAACCTTTGAAATGCAGTCGATTCGGCTCAAGAACGAGAAAGCCAAATTGATGTTGGACCACAAAGAAGCCCAGGACCTGGCAAAAGTGGAAGGCGGGCGCAACATCCAGGCGGCGCGGGACCAGCTCCAGGAGCGCAAGACCGAGCGGAACAAGTACTTGGAAGACTTCAAGGAGCACACCGACGTGGAGGTGTCCAAGGTCCGCGCGGGCATGGTGGAAGAAACCACCCGCCTCGAGTTCGAGTACCTGCAAGTGAAGCAAACCCTCAAGCTGCAGTCCGAAGAAGAGGCGGCGCGGGTGGTCGCCGAAACCGAAGCCCAAATCGCCGAGCTGGAAGCCGAGTCCAAGCTGAAAATCGCCGCCCTACAGGGTGAAGCTAAAACCACTCTGGCCGCAGCCGAGCTGGCCGCGAACCAGTACTTGGCCAAGAGCCGCGAGTTTGAGCTTCGGGAAAAGCAGCTGAGCGTGTACCAGGCGCTGGCGTCGAACAAGGACGTGGTGCTGAGCCACACCGACACCCCGGACTTCAACATGCTCCTCCTGGGTGAGTGTTGGACTGGAATAGAAAAAATGGGGGGGGAGAGAGAGAGATTCAAGTGGAATGCGGTTTGGAAGATAAATTTGATTGTTTGTTTGTAGCTGCGACCATAAATTGCGCATTTTCTGGAACTGTAGCTCTACAACTGCTCCATGCATCCTTCGTATATGCCTGTATTCAGGCGCCTCTGCCTCTATCCCTCTATCTAATAGTCATTCATGTTTTTTGTGTCGTTTAATTATCAGCGGATAATGTGCTTGCGGCCAACGGCGGCGGCGGCCGGGGCAGCGGCGGCCACAACAAGCTCGTTGCGGAGCTCAACATGCTTCGGCTGGCGTCGAACGCGTACGGCTTGCAGACGCAGAGCACCTACATCCCCGAAGGATCTGATTACCGGGAAGGCGCAGGCGGCAGGACGGGCGCGTTTTAATTGCGTGGTTTAGGAAATGCGACAATTGCAGAAGGCTTCCACGAACACCTCATGGATATTATCACCACATGTCGAAGAAAAAAGGCCCTGCCATGAGGGTGCCTCTTTTCTGGCGGACTTCATGATTCGGGTAATGAGGATGTCGCTTTGGAAATAGAAAATTTTAAGAGGCAGGCCCATCTGCTTAATGACTGCGTATCACTCTCACTGCCTTTGAATAACTAGCATTCGAATAAGATCGCGACTTCAAACTTCAAAATTAATTTTAAACCCCGTATTTGTATTTCGTGTTTAAGTAGTTCCCTGGTTCCCTGCTGGTCCCCCCGTTTGAGTACTTATAATTCTTGATTTAACGGAGTTCACAAACACAAGCCGGATACTGGGTGCGAGTATCCTCCTTTTGCTATTTGAATGAACCGCATTTGTGCGGGTATCCTCCTTTTGCTGTATAGATCTCTGTTGTTCATGAATTATGATTGATAAACAAAGATAAACAAAGGGCCCCTCGCTTTTTAAGCAAGGTTGCGATTCGCGTACCCGCGGGAATCACGCCCGAGGTCTTAAAAATTCACTTCACGCGGTATTTGCGCGGTATTTACGTGGGAATCACGTGCCGTATATATACGGCATCGTCCTCAAATATACGGTAAATACGGGGGAATCGGTGTTCTTTTTGGTGGTGGGGGGTCGTCGTGTCTTCAAGTTTCGTGTGTGGTGCGCTTGCCTTCCTCTTTATTCTCCCTTTCTCTCTTCGCGCCCTTTCCTCCCGCCTTGTGCGTGCGCCTTCAGCTGCAGTGTTCATCGCCATGGACCATGGTTGTGCGCATACAGACAAGTGCGAAATGTTACTGAAAATTTCGAGTAGATACCATGATGACGTCACTCTATTCTGAGCCGATTCCCGTGACGGAAATCACGTCTGATTGGCGAAAATTTCACTTTCCGCGTGATTCCCGCGTGATTACGTGCGTGAATCTTAACCTAGTTTTTAAGTGAGGAAGTGATTCAGTGATGAATATCAATGTCTCTGCCCTCTCGCGCCGGCGGTCACTTCAGTTCGGCATTCGCCCCCTTGGCCTCAGTGCTTGGCCTTGCCCGACAGAAACCCCGACATGCCCGTGGCTCTTGCCATGGTTTTGCGCGCCGATCGCACCGCTGAGCGACGCGGCTTCAACGATGGTGTGCTGGGTTCCCCTGCAGCAGCACCTCCACCATCACCATTATGAGGCAACGGTTGCGACGCTGACCGTGGCTGAGGCGGACTCCTCGGAGCAGGCGCATTGCGAAAGTCTTGGTCAAAGAGTGGCAGCGACCCGCCACGAGCGCCGGGGGGGCTCCGAGACGCTGGGTCTCCTGTAGTAGTGGTGGTGCGGTTCGCGATGATGGTTACGTCATCGCCACCAACCCCTCCTGAAGCACCATCCTTCTGCGGTGTGGCTGGAAGATTGCGACTACTGGAAGAAGTGCTAGTGCCATTCCCACTACTGCTGCTCATGTGGCTACTCGCTCTTGCTTGCTCAGATGCCGTCGCACGAGGCATTGACGTCTTTTCTTCTTCGGCGCCGGCCGCTATTGCTGTCCCACTCCCGTTCTCAGGCAATGGCCCCGGACCGAATACCTTGCGAAACCTGGCTACTTTTTTAGCCTTGCATTTAATTTGTATGGAAGGTGCCAAAGAGAGTATTGAATAGACACGACATCACACAAGAACCAGTACGGAATTGTATAGTCAGAAGATGAGAGAAGAAAGAAAACAGAAATTATTGCTAAGGCAGGGAGCTGAAAGAATAGTAGTTCACAAGCGCGTAAACGAAGCAAGTGGGTAACGTACTGGCATGCCAACCGCAGAGCCCATGAGCACAGCGTCCGAGAGGCCAGCCGCAGCTGCGAGCGCGACAGTTGGAGGCACCGCCATGCCAGGGGGTAAATCGTTGAATTTCGCTGCAGCCAATTCAACGGCCACTGCGTACTTGCCTGAATTAATTGACAGAGAATCAAATTAAAACCTCCTAATGCCAACCTTCAAGCAATATCATGTTCAATAAGTCTCTTCATGGAACTATAATGAGTGTAAGTGTATCAAAGGTGATGGCACAGAGCAAATGAGCTTACCTAGTCCATTGAACCACAATACAGTGGAAAGGGTGGCTTCCGATGGTCGCCGCTCCGCTCCGCTGCCAGCCGCGACTGGGCCCGGGACTGCAGCTGCCGCTGCGTGCAAGGTGGAAATAGTTTAGGCTATTTCTGCACGCTGCTCTGCCTTGTTGACTCTAGTTGCGCGTGCAGGGTTTGAGCTGTTGTCAGGATCAGCCTTACGAGGGCGCCGCTTCCCAAACCCAAAGAGTCGAGACAAACTCGGCATGCAGCCTTTTGGCGCTGGAGATTTCGGTGTTTCCATTTTCAAAGTGCTCCCCAAGAGCAATGCGAGCACTGTAGGTTAAAAAGAGTAACCCCTAGGAAATAAGACGGATGTAGTGGTTGCAATTGATAAGCGTTTCGGACGATGCACTAATGCTCGGCTGATTGAATAAATAAATGATGAATAGCTCGCACAAGGGCACCGTGAATTCGAGGGAGAAGTCTTGATTTCCTTTTTAGAATTAATCTCAACGCGTTAGGGCTGAAGGTCTATCGCAGTTTGTGGAGTGTATCTATCATGCTCAAACGGTGTGCATTTGATACTAATCAGTGCCTGGGCTGAGCGGCTTTCGAATGAGTCGCTGCGTCCTAGCCAGGTGAAATGAAGCCTGGCGCGAAGGTAGAGGTCAAAAGGCTAGACGTGAGTGTTGCCCGGACGCGAGACGCAAGGTGCCGGGTACCAAGTGCCCAATGCCGGAGAGCCGGATCGCAAATGATTCAATACTCTGTACTACTGTACATATACTCTGTACTGTACACACCACTGTACATCACTACAGTAAACAGCACGTTCAGTCGAGTAGCGGAGTAGCGTAGCGGAGTAGCGTAGCGTAGCGGAGTAGCGGAGTCGAGTAGCGGAGTCGAGTAGCCTACGAGAAACGAGAGCTCTTAGGCTCTAGGCGTCCGTGCCACCGTGCAGTACTATTTTTATATCGCCTCTAGCTAGCAGTGAATGCATAAGTTTGTTTAGGGCTCAACGGTGCATCAATACGAAGCTTGTGTGGTAGCCCGCCATTCAAAATTGACTCCTCATTGTTCTCGCATATCGAGTCATAGCTTTATCAGAAACAAATGCCTACGCTAAGTTCGCCTGCATTCGCACTCCTGCAAGGATGGAAACTTGATAAGGATAAAAGCGACGTATTGCTGTCAAAAGATATTACACCAGTGCAGGGCGCAGTCTTGGAGCCTAGCGTGACAATTGGCCGGCTAGGCGAAGGCGCCACTGCCAGCGACGCCTTCATTCACATCAGCGACAGCAAAGCTATCAGCCGGCAGCATGTCAGTGTCGTTTAAAGCGCACGACATTCTACCCTTAATCCTGAATCGTAATGAATCCCCTATCTAACCTATTTGTAGAGCGAAATGTCCCTTTACTTTCTTGCAGTGAACTATTTCTTTTTTTAAATCTTAAACTAGGCGTCGTTAGCTTGGGATACTGCGTCAAGCCACTGGACCGTCGCTTGCCTCTCCAAGAACGGGCTATCCTTAAACGCGAAGCCTCTTAAACCTGAGAGCGGCTCGGCGCCGCTGCAAAATGGTACACGATGGCATCAGAACATGCTACTTCGTCCTAAATCAACGAAATCTACTACTAGTACTAGTAGTTCTCTTGAGAGAGTGTGTGTGTGGTTTCGTGGTCTATCTTAGTCTTTCCCTCATCACACAGTGTGCCCTATTATGCTCCCGCATGCATGCCTGAAATGCTGCCCCTCTTCCTCCCAAAACAGGTGACAAGCTTCGTATCGGCCCTGTCTACCTTGTCTTCACGCTGCCGATCTCTGACAAGGCAGGAGCTGGTCCTGACAAGGCATTAGCTTCCAAAGGTGCATCCAAACCTACGCCGCCGCCCAAAGTCAACGACAAAGGAACACCGAGCACCTCGGCTAGTGCCTCCGCTGCCGCCGCCTCAGCCAGCAGCACTGGTTGCAGCAGCGGCAGCGCCAGTGGTAGTGGCAGCAGTGGCAGCAGTGGCAATAGCGGGCGGCCAGCAGGAGGAGGAAGTGGAGGAGGTTTAGGCAAGTATGCGCTCATGATTCACGCCGCGTTTACAGCAGCACGGCAAGACAGCGCATGTGCTAGTGACGGAAGCCTTTCCAAGCAAGAAATCGTTGACCGGTACTGCATTTACGCGCAACTTGCCAGAGAAAGAGAGAGTAGAGTAGAAGTTTTTCTTTTAGTTCGCATCGAGTATTCCGACGAATCCTTCATAAAAGAGTGCCTTCTGCATTTTTCTGCTGCTATTATTGTAATGTCAGATGCTTAGTAGCCCAGCCTGATTTGGCTGAAGCGTCGAAGAGAAAGCTCTTGTTGAAACAACTCGGTGAACAGCTGCAGAAGCGAGCGACGCCTGTAGTTAGTAGCGACACCACGGACTCAGCTGCGGGCTCTGCAGGAGGAAGTGGAGTCACTTCGCTAAGCAAGCGCTGGTGTTTACCCGATGATTTCTTGACGGCAACGAAGCCTACAGCCACAGCAGCTACAACATCATCAACACCAGGGACCACGGCTTCATCGTCTGCGCCAGGCAGCAACAAGCGGAAAGCGCCAGACGGTGACGACGAGCAAGGAAGCCGCGAGACCGGTCAGCGCAGTGGTGAAGACTTGGACATTACCATTGATTTGAGTGGCTGAGTAAGACCAGTGCCATCTGAGCCGATATTAAGACAGTTGAATGCCACGGAGCCTTAAAGATTTTATGCGTCCAATTTTTTTCTGTATTGCAATTCCTTTGTATTTCTGGTTTAGCCAACTCGCTTACAGCGAAGTGTTTCATTTGGTTTGCTGCCTCCCGGCCAGTTAGAACTAGGACTTCCCGGTGCTCGGTGTGGATTTGAATGCCCAGTCCCAATCTAGCTAGTCCAGATCAAGATTAAACTCCCCAAATACGAAGAAACAGAAACACCTCGCCGCGATATATATATAGCAACAGAGCAATAGAAGCGAGTATCACCTTCAGGACTTCAGTCATCTCATCGGTCTACGTATAACGTATAACAATTTCCATGGCGTAAAAAATTTATTGTTGATTGCAGAGATATGTATGGAATTCTGCGTTCTACGAGTTCTTTGTTTCCACTTCGAAAGAAATAAATTGCGTAGGTCGCGCGTCGCGCGTGGCACTGGCACTGATTAAACAAATAAGAATTAACTCCTCTCGGCTCTCGAGGTCCCTCCTCCTACAAACTATCGTCCAGCGAGTCGTCGACTGGCTCTTCAGGGCCCTGAGGTAATGCCTGGGGGTCTAATGGCGCTGCCCCAAGTGCACTTCCTGCTGACGCAGCATCTGAGCCCCCCGCTTCGCCACTTCCACTGCCGAACGCAAAGTCACCTCCCGAGAGACTGGCAGCGGAAGTTGAGGACTGAGCCTCTGACCCCAGGACCGGCGGCATGGTGGCAGGAAAAGATGGTGGAGCAGTGAAAGGGTGTGCAGCCGCGAAGGCGCCCGCAGGCGCTGGATGCGGAGGCTGCTCCAAAGAAGAAGCAGCAGCCAGCGAGGATTGAGCAGCTGCTGCTGCACCAGCACCGAAACCAAGGGCAGTGCGCGGAGTAAAGTCGAAGCTAGCTCCTTCGGAGAGGGGGCGGTCGTTGGCCGAGTGGAAAGGGCTACCTGCATTCGACCATGGCGCCACCAAAGCAGGCAGGTCTGCGTCGTCAGCTTCATCATTCCCACCCATGTCGCTGTTGTCTTCGTGGGTTGAACTGCCGTCGGCGCCAGTCTCCGAAGCCAGCAAGTCCGCGAAACCCGGCGGCACTTGCGCCTGCGTTTCGCCCGTGTAGCAGTTTGTGAACTCTAGGCGGCCGCTGAACTCGTTTACAAACGCTGTCCACCCCGCGGTGAGGCCCGCTATGACTACTTCTCGCCGCAAGAAGCGAGCAGCTTGAGGCGATCTATTCATGCCAAAGCCACCACTGCTGCCGCCGCTGCCACTTCCGAAAGCAGCGCTAGACTCACTAAAAGTAACGCCACCGATAGCTTTCGCACGCTTCGCATTTCCAGCAAGTTCGAAGTGAAGGTCTACGGCTACTGCCACATCGTTTGCAGCGCTAGGATAAAGGGTGAGGATGAGAAATGGAGAGAGAAAAGAGGGTGTGAGAAAAAAAGTAGAGGTAGTGGATGAGACAAGGATACAGCTGAGTTACACAGCGGTGACAATTTCATAGACAACACAATAAGTCAAACATGCTCTTGTAAATTTAAGTTATATTTCATCCGCATTAGAGCTTTCGTTTCATTCTCCTCAAATGTGTCATCAGAATCGGGCTTAGCAGCAAGCATTGTTTACCTCTCGAGAAAGAATTTGGCCTGCCCGAAATCGATTTGCAGGACTTCCATCATGACATGAACTGCTGCATCGATGGCAGCACCCATAACCACCGTAGACCCTTGCGTGGCGCCGCCGTTGCCGAGCCCCAGCTTCGTCATAATTGAGCTCAAAGGATCCTCATCGTCAGCTTCCTGCTCGTCGCGCTGCCTCCGACCACTGCTACTGCTGCCTTCCACAGCGCTATCCATGAGTTCTCTCCTTCCTCTTTTCAACCAAAGTAACACAATAAGCCAGAAATCAGCTGGTGCTTACACTAGGAACACTCCACAGAGGTGACAAGGCGAGGCTCTGTTTTGTTGTTTGATGTTTGATCAAACGACTTTCTTCTTGAACGAACGAAGAAAGTGAACAACGAGGTTCATTCTCACTCGGAAGAACTTCGATGGAATTCTTGGAATTCTTGAATGCTTGAAACAGAAATTGTGGGCTACCTCATTAGGAACCCGAATCTAGATGAGGTTTGTCATTTCGCTCTAGCTTGCATATGTTGTAGCCCACGCCGAGGCGCTTCGATAGAGCCCTTGATCGCTAGAATCCATTGAAGTGATGATGAATAACATACAGTCGCGGCTTCGTAGCGCCGCCTAGTCCAACTCGTTGTTGTCGGACTTCGAGACCGTGCCGCAGACCGCGACGACACTGTCGTCAAGCAGGGCTTCGTCTTACGCGACATTTGGGGCCTCCCACGGGCGCTAGCTGCCGGGCGGGCTCAGAAACATAGTTCTAATGCCATTTAGATAAGGTTTGCCGAGGCACCCGAGCTCGCTAGCGTCTTATCTTACCTCATTGGACTTTAAATGCGTTTTTCTCGAAAACAACAAAGAACAAAGCCCCCAAAATCCAAAATGCCACATTCCTTATGAGGTAGCCCACAAATAGTTTCCAGTTTTGGCACCGTGCGCTCCCGCGCTCCTCCTTATTGTGCCAAATGGTTAGTAGTGCTTTGCGCTGGTTCTAAAGACCTTAAAAAGTTTAATTCTTGAGCTATTGTTTTTGTAAGGCCACCATAATCCATAATCTGGACGGGCAACGGGTCACAACTTAGATTACTATGCAGCAAAGAAAGTACCGTTTCACTAGAGGGACAAGCCCCCTTGGCTGTGTCCTTCCCCGCCCTCACTCTCACGATCCAGCTCCACTTGAGCTGCCGTCTTGCTATTCTCGTTGCGGCTGGCTGCTCCACTCTGCGATGCTTCTTTTGTACGCGCTGCCATGTCTTCCATAAAACTCATCGATGTGCGCCGGCCTTGCCCACTGCCTGCCTTACCTGTTGCACCGCCATTGCTGCCCAACACTGCTTTCGCTTTCGCGATGAGCGGAGCACAAGTACCGTTGAAGCCGACTTCGCGGCTGGTCCACTTGCCAATGTCTTCTTGCTTCTTGGCCTCGTCCAGGTCCGACCGCGCCTCTAAGTCCTTGACTACAATCGCGGTCCAGGCCGCTCGGTTGTCCTGCATGAGGGCGCAGCACTCGTGCATGCGCGGCAACAGCTCCGTCAGCGCCATGAAGAAAGGCCCCACAATGAAGTCCACGAAGTTCACGCTGAGCTCGGCTTGCTTGGTGGTGTCCCGGTCCATGTTTGGGGTGCGAGGCAAGTCCATGGCCTTTTCCGCGTCCCCCTGTGCGAAAAACTCGTCCAACACCCGGTCGGACCACAACTTCCCCACTTCCCATCGCTTGCAAGGGTTGCTGATGTCGGCCACGTGCAAGACCACTTTCAGAAGCACTAAACGGTCCAAGTCCGATTCCAATGCTTTCACTTCGGCTACTGCTCCACTGCTGCTGCTGCTGCCACTGCTGCTGCTCCCACTGCTGCTGCCAGAGCCATCGCTGGCATTCGCAGGGTGGTTTCGCAACAAAACGCCGTCAAGCTCGGACTTGAGCGAAAAGTGGAAGGTCATGTCGGTCGCCAAAATGGTGGCAATGGTGAGCTTTCTCGCAGTGCGCAGGTGGTCGTTCGCGAGGGGCTCGAACAGCTCGCAGCCTGAGGACCTCAAAATCGACCACAGCACCGCCAAGTGATGGTTTTCCAGGGGCGACTGGTCGCTGTAAGTCAGCGCTAACGGCGTCAAGGCATTGACACAGAAAGCATTGTTGTAGCCGGGATGCTCTAAGTCGTGCCCGAGGGCTGCTATCATAAGCGACAAAAGCTCAAGGTGCCCTAGCAAGTCGGAGGCCTCAAACCGCATCGACATGACGAAGCACGCGTGCGCCACGTCAAACGAGTGGAAGCGGTTGTGGTAGCGTTGCCCGTGCAAGGTCATGCCCACGTCAATCCTATGCAGGAACCGTTTCAACACCAGCGGGTCGAGCCCGAACGCCTCCACGCACCCCAGCTCCTGGAGCATTTCCAGCACCAGCCGGTCGAGGTACCGCGTGGGGACCGCCCACAAGTTGAAGTCCCAGAGCCGGAAGTCCGCCGCGGGCCCATCGATCGGCAGAGGCTGGTCGGCCCACAGGAGCCCGGCCTCGTCGCCGGCTGCGTTCACTGCGTACTGCACTACGGAGAGGACGTCTTTGGCAGCTTTCCAGAGCTGAGGCTTTTCGGATGATGACGGAGGCGGCGGCGGTAAAGGTGATGCTGAAGGCGCCGCGGCGGCTCCTGCGGCCTCAGCGGAGGCTTGATGCACCACACAATTTGGACCTTTCAAGTAGCCTGCCCTGTAAGCTGCCAGCATTTGGTGCGCGTTGAAAGGGCCCAGAATCAGGGGGCCACTGGCGCTCGAGCTACCACCACCCCCACTGCTGTTGCGAGCGACCGCAGCCGTCGTCGTCGAGCTCACAACTTCATCGTCTTCTGAACTACCACGCTCGAACCAAAACACGGCGGCGTCCGCTGAGAGCGCAGCGCTATTGCCGCTGCCATTGCCGTTTTTGGTGAGGCTGCTGCCGCTGCTGCCCCGAATCAAACGCCCGAGTGGGGCACTCAGAGAGGCGACACGGCTCATCCGGCCAGCAGCGGTAGAGCTCTTAGCACCAGCGCTGCCGGCTCCGCCAGCCGTTGATGACGACGTGGAGGCTGTCGACGAATCAGCGTCGTTGCGCGAATACTGCGACGAGAGCCACTGCTGCTGTTCCAGGTCCAGTGCCGAGCCTTTTGCAATGTCGGCCACGGTGGCCTGGCCCAAGATGCGCTTCTCCATTTTGTTGCTTCCTGTGGCGGACCCTCCTCCAACTCCCAGGGGACTCCCAAGCACGCCGTTGCCGTTGCCACCTCGGCCGCTGTCGCTGCCGTCCATGCTGCTGCGCCGCCGGTCTTCGCTGCTGGAGCCGGCACTGCGGTCGCTGCCCCGGCGCCCCGGTGCCACCACCGCGCCTGCCCGATTACCCGTGCCCTGCTGCACAATCGAACTGAGCGCGTCGCGGACGTCACTCAACTCGCCATGCACCTGCATATTCGCAATGCAAGAACAAAGAACAAGAATCAAGAACGAGGCCCACGAATCGCCTTAGAAGCAGCAACACATCCTGCCAACAACCAAACCACCCACATGTATACTATGACTGTAGTCCTCCTACTCCAGGGTAAACCGTTCACATTTACTCACCCATGCGCGATCTACGCCCTTGGTGCCAGGGGCCGGCAAAGTCGGCAACGCCTGGCATTCCACCGCGTGCAAAGTTTGCTTCAGGCGCCTGGCTGCCGACTCCACAGACCCAAGAGCAGTGCCACTCAGCGCCGCCATGTCTGTGCCAACCCCCGAAGCACCACCACCGCTGCCGTGGTTGCCGTATTCCGACGCTCGGGCGGCGTCGGCCGCTTGCGCCGCCGCGGCTTGGGCTTCGGCGGCAGCGGCGGCTTCCGCGCGGGCTTTGGCCTTGCGCTGGGCTTCGCGCTTGCCCTTCATGGCGGCTTGCCGCGCGGCCGCTTTTTTCGCCAGTTCTGCGTCCGCTTCGGTCTGCAACGACGCCACCCCCCCTGCCCGCGCGCTCCGCTCCGTGGTGCGAGGAGACATGATGAGGGTCGCTCCAAAAACGAGGCTCCCGCACACACGCTCGCCCGGGTACCGAGGCTCCAAGGCAACTTCCTTCAGTTGGTCGTCGCGAACGATGGCGTTTTCATCCCAGGCCTAGATGCATGTATGCACACACGCGCACAAATACAAACCGTACGCTTGAAATGAAATCATGTTCTGCGATGACGAATTCATGGCAAGAGTAGATATATAATACCGCGATCTTTCTCTTCGTGTCTCCTCCCGACATGAACCTTTCAATGAGATCTCCGTCGAAACGTGCAACGACAACTACAAGCAGATAGCAACGAATAGAAAGATGAGGCACGCATACCTCTGGCAACATGTCTTTGAGTGGCAGCACGACATGTCCCAAAAAGTCGTCCGTCAGAAACGCTTCCCGGTTCCAAACTTCAAGTTTCAAGTGCGACCGGCTCCACTGCGCAACGGCGACAGGCACGTGAAAGGTTTTGCGCCACTCGGGGGAAGCGGTAGTGTCCCCACAGCAGCGCGATTCCACCACCTTAAGGGGAGTGAAAAATGGGTTAAAAAGAGTCAGATAAAAATCGCGAGGGCTTCGTAGGGCAAGCGAGGCTGGATGGGTATATTGTCAAACAGCATGAATGAGAAGAGGCAACGCATCGGAAAAAAAAGACAAAGAAAAAAAGATTATATAGGAGGTAGCACATAAATTTCTCTCTGTGACACCCTCATGCTATTTCCCTCTTCTTTTAGCACTTCATTGGGGTCTGCTCCGCTCACCTTGGCGTCAAGCACCACGCGGCAGAAAGGGTTGCAATAGCCGTGCACGTTCGGGTTGGTCAAGCCCTGGCACCCTTGTACGCGCAAGAGGAGGCGGCTGTCGACGGCGTCGTCGTCTTCTTCGGTCGCCAATTCCGTGTCTTCGGCGGTGGCTTCCGCGCTCAACCCGCTGCTGCTCTTGCTGCTTCTACCGTTGCTGCCATTACTGCCGTCGCCTTTCTCACTCAGGCTGCTGTGGTGGTGGTTGTCCATGTTCTCCGCAATCATCGCCGCGAGTTCAGCAGCGGCGTCAGGGCCATCGAGCAAGCCCCGCCCTTTCACTGCGAGAATCCCGCCGTTCACCCCACCCCCCTCTGTAGTGGTCGCCACGGGTT
>Ga0307930_1001392_pt1 | contig 19128 bp, 26 predicted proteins | sample OrgLakmetageno46_FD_203161 | JGI IMG/M metagenome (GOLD analysis project Ga0307930, IMG submission 203161) | Saline water microbial communities from Organic Lake, Antarctica - #46 | ecosystem: Environmental > Aquatic > Non-marine Saline and Alkaline > Saline | place: Antarctica: Organic Lake...
TTGCATTTAATATAAAGGATATGGCAAAATGGTTGAGTCTTGAGCTCTTGAGCTTCTCTCTTCTCGCTTCTCGTTCTCGCGCTGCATGAACCCTCCACGCTCCACGCTCCACGCTCCACGGCTTCTAGACTAGCTTCTGTAGCTTCTAGCTTCTCCAGAAGTTGCTTAGCTTTTTTTAAAGGTATAACCTATACCTGATAGAAGTAGGGCGATCGCAGCTTGACACCATAGGTTTTAGATCTCAACAAGTTCTCTGTTTCCCTTTTCTCTTGCGAAACAGGGGCATCTATAGAAAACCCTTATCCTTTTAGAGCAGATAGATAAAGTGACAAGTAACAAGTCCGTTCGCAGAAGCTAAAGTTTGTTTGTCGCCGTGGTAGAAACTGCAGTACTCCTTGCTGGTAGCACGGCTAAGTTGTTCGTACGAACTCCGAAAGTGAAATACAATATATTCGCACTCACACAAGCATTTCTGGCAGTATACAGAGTTCAGATACTACGAAGTAGTTTCATCTAGCTTTGGTTCTGCACTGCATGTACTCTGGTAACATGCACACAGTGATGATAGGGAGTAGTGTGGTGGCTCTCGGATTGCTGCGTCGGAGGCTTACCGCAACATCCTCATGCGAATCAGAGGCAAAGGATCCAAAGAACTCGACCCGATTGATCACCGTTCGCGGCACAGCGCATGAACGAGGAGTTCAGCTTCACGCCTTGATGGGCCACAATGCCGCTGAGTTAGCGGCTAGTCGCCGGGCCTTGTATAGCGCTGAAGGTTTAGCGATGTGGGATGCTCTAGCAACGAACTCTGCAGCCGCATGGAGAAAGCATGCGCCGGTGGCTTGGGCAGAGCTCGAGGGTAGGGTTGCGGCTGGGGCCAACTTAAGAGACTTGTTGATGCTTGGAACTGACTTTGAAATTCAGATGGCCGCTTGGCGCGACCCAAACCGTCTCTTTGCTGATGACAGTGCTAAGAATAACACCTCTGCCAATTGCGAAGCTGGATACAAGGAAGGTACTGTTAGCAACGACACTGTCTCCAATTCTTCACGCGATCCGATCTCCGGCGACAAGTTGGCTTGGGGTCGGTGCACTGCTTTTGCCGTCACTGGGCGACGCGGGCAGGCCGGTCTTTGCGGCCAAAACGTGGACGAAGACGCCAGCGGCTGGCGTGATGGCAGGTGCGATGCCGTGGTGCGACTTGTCAACAGTGGCCAAGATGAAGACCTTGACGATGGCACCAAGAACCAGGCACGCTTAGCCAATGCGCCTACATGTGCCGTCTACACGCACCCAGGTGTGCCTGGTTACTGCGGCATGAACAGTGCAGGCCTTTGTGTGCTCGACCTATACATCGACGAAGATCAGCTCGAAGGCGCGGACGACGACGACGACGACGACGGTGAAGGAAGTGGCAGCGATGAGAAAGACGCGGGCATTCAAGTTTACAAAGTCCAGCATGACCCCCGGCGAGGTGAATCGCCTCACGCCGTTCCACTCCCGCAAGCTTCGCACGGTCTCCCCATTGACGTCACGATTCGCGAACTGCTCGCACATCGAGACTTGAAAGAAGCCGTTGCATGGCTCGAAGCTTTGCCTCGCGCCGCGCCCTCAACCTACCTCTTTCTTCAGGTGAGCTCACAACTCACTCAAATCTTGTTAGATTATTATGAAAATTGATGCCTTCAAGTTGTGTTATATACGTACCAAATTTTGAAGCCAAAAATGGTCTATACTCTTGCATCCCGTCCTCTACATTTGTTCTCCTGATTTGTGGCTTTACTTTGCCCTCCGCATGCCATTAGGGCGACGTGGTGTGCTGCGTGGAAGCCTCCGCTCGTCGAGGCGTGAGCAGCGTGACCACTCTGCGAGGGCCAGGTGCCACTCTCACGCACAGCAACCACGCACTGTATGACGACCGCCTTGCAGCCAAACCTGTAGATGAAGCAGCTGCACTGCCTTCAATTTCTGGTTCGAGCGGTGAAGGTTCTGTAGCCACGACTCCGCATGCCCCCACTGCTGATGCAGCAAGCGACAACACTGACAATGCCAATTCTGCCAGCGGCGATATCGGCTTACAGGGAAGTGATGACGACAACGACAACTCCTGCTCCGGTGAGGGTGGATGCAGCTCAGAAGCGCGGCTTCAGACGATACGAAAGTCTATCCAGCAAGCCGAATCGCCACCAGTTCGTTCAGCGAGCACTCCATGCATTGCTTTAAAAGCGAAGTCAGCCACCTCCACAAAGAAGCCAACGTTCAGCGTGAGAGCTGCTCAGGACATTTTGGAAGCTTGCCCAGCAGCACACGCTGAGTATGCGCCGACCATTGCGAGAGTCGTGTTGGAACCCGAACGAGGCCTCATCCACGTGAACTTCATTCAAGAAAAAGGTTGGCACAGTTTTCCGGTTGCAGACCGCGCTTCTCGTAGCAAATAAAACTAGGGAACTGCATGGAACATTTACTGCTCGTGAAGTACTTAGAGTTGGCCATGGCCAAAGCACATAGCACTCATTGAATTTACCCATTTCACCTGCTTTATAGTGTATCGTACAGCTGCTAAAACCCTTATTATTATCATTATTACTAGAAACGACTACTTCCTACTTCCTTTCGTCTATCACTTACCACACATCAACGCCACGGTAGTGGATAGTGCTCTCTTTTGTTGCGCGGTGAATTTTATATAATAAATAGGCAGCTCCCATTACTGTTGTTCTTGTAATAAGTAAACTATACTATCTAATCTAAGTGGCGTCTTTGAATGTGCATATGGCATATCGAGGTAAATCTTATACTGAATCCGCGTAACGAATTATAATTACGAAGTCTCAGACAAAATAAGCACAAAAGAGCCCAATATCCAACACGGCAACTCGCTTCAAACGCGGGCCTTCGCCCTAGTTCTTATAGCGGTAGAACGCGAGGTAAGCCATGTCGCTGTCGCCGCCGCCCTTGAGCTGGAGGATGGTCTCGGTCTTGCAGGGGCTCACTTCGTCGTCGTTGAAGACCAGCCAGTCGTCGCCGTCTTGCCGCACCCAGCCCATGTAGTGGCCCCCGTCCGCCAGCCGCCCCTTGTGGGTCACCAGCGCAAACACTTCGTAGTTGCCCATGAAGTCCGCGGGCAGCCCGGGCCCAATGGCTCCGGCTGCAGCACCGCCACCGCCGCCTGCTCCTTCGCCACTGCCCATCGAAAGCTTGAGCGCTTCTTGCAGCGCTGACTCGTCCTAATGCAATGGCAGAGACACACAAGAGAAAAAAAAGGCACGTAACGACAGATTATTGTGTGAAGTTGTCAAGTATTGGAGCCAAGTGCTAGCAGCAATAATAGAATCGCCCAATTTCTTATTTCTAAAACAAAGGCGCATCCATATTTACTATAATTGATGTTGCTTCTCGTGCACTACCTCATCCATCGCTTCCGCAGCAGCTGCAGGAGCATCGTTCTCCACGGTCGCGTCCGTCTTCTTCAGGTCTCCCAAGATTTCGTCGCCGTGCCGGTCGCGGTTGGCTTTCAGGGCTTCTTGCAGCTTGGGGGTGCAGAAGTCGTACACGTCCATCACTTCGGGAAACGACACCGGCCGCATGATCTTGCACTTGACGGTCTTGGTCACTTCGCGCCCCTCTTCGAGCACCGCAGCAGTCTTGGCGTAGAAACGCATGAACTGAAGAAAGAACAAGGTAAGAAAAATAACTCATTAAACCAGAAAGATTTTTGGCAAGTAAAAGGCGCGTCTTTTCTCGGCCTCCTCCTCTTGTAATCTTGCCGAGAGCACGACATGAGTGCAGGCAGACAACAGGACAAAGGAATATAGGATGTACTATCAGCCAATAACTAGGATACATAGCGAGCACAAGGATAGCAGCAGCGGCGATAGAATACACTGCTCTTCATGTCTGGCAAAAGGCAGCCACCTACCTGGACGCAAATGTAGCGCGGCAGGCGGTTGATGCGCGTGGAGCGAGTCCAAAGTGCGTTACGGTCGAGCGTCGAAGCCGTCATCTCAATCGAGTTTGTGAGCCCAATCTTGACGCCTGGTCGTGGGGGTAATCGCAGCAAAGCGACATATGCAAACGAGATGAACACCAAAAAAAGATAATTCATTAAGCATAGCATGACGTTGCATAGCAACAGCATGCGTGAAACGCGAGTCCATGAACAAAAAGCATCATAAAACGATTCAACACAACAACAGCAATGACTTCCACCTTCGTGAAGGTGGTCGACGTTGCCCGTCACGGTGGCGCCCGCTGCGTTCCCACCGGTGATGTTCACCACCAGCTTCCGCGCGCACTCCTTGCTGGTCTTGGGCGGCTCGTCGGGGCTCTCGGTGCAGGTGTCGGTGGTGAGCATTTCCATCCCAAAGAGCGCATCCACCAAGTTGCCAGCTCCGCCCAAGTCCGAGATGCCCGTCGGTTGTAGCAGCACCTAAAAGGAAGAAAGGTATTAGCAGATCAGAAGCAAGTTAGGTATGCCCAACTATTTTCTTCTTGAGGAATCGTGCCCAAAAGCTGGATTAAGATAATTCTGCAGTATATTTAGTATGAAAATGGTCCGTGATGTGACACGCACTCTCGCACTCGCACCACAAAGAAAGATAACCAGAAAAGCCATTCGTGTTTTACCGACGCTAAGCTGGCAGTCGTCTGGGAATAGAGCTCTTCGGCGTCTTGCTGCATGGGGTGTCCCTGGGGGGTTGTGGCGGCAAAGGTAGGGTAGCGCTGCTTGAGAGCCTGCCAGAACCCGTAGGGGGCAAAAGCCGTTGTTTGGCGATCAATGCCTTCCAGGCAGCCCTTGAGCGCTGACGCGAAGGCCAGGTCGCCGCCACCGCTGTTGGCGCTAGCTGCAGACAAGCCTTCCCGCAGTTCAGGTACCACGCGCAGCGCCTAGGCCCGATAGGTAGGTGGGGGTTAGTGGTCGAGGATGGCATAGTCGTGCAACATTAGGGTTTGAATGTTCGTTCCACCGCAGGGTACATTGGAATAGGTAGGGGCGAAAAAGGAAGCAAGGGTTGAAATATAAAATCGAAGTTGATATCTTGAATGCTTTGTGCGCTGCGCCTATGAAGCGGCAGCACTAGAGCTCAAGGTGGCTGAAATGCTGATCAGTCCTGATAGAGCTTTAGTATGGGCTAGAGCTCTGAGCATTAAGGCCTACCTGCAGTGTCGAGTTCATGTAGCAGGTATTGCCGAGGTTTTGAAAGCCAGCCGGCAGCGACACTGCTGTCACTTCTTCGGCTTTCATGTCTTCCAAAAAGACCACTTCCTGGGCCTGTGCGGCCATAACGTCGGCCGTGCCCATCAGGAGCATCGAGGCTCCGTTGGTTAGCTTCGAGAGGTCGCCGTCAGGAGCCAGGTTTCCTTTCCAAGCTTTCGGGCACGACAACTTTTGTCGTTCCACTGGCACGCCTGTGAGGGCTTGCAGCTGCAATTTGAGCGCTGCTACGCCCGCCGCTGGGTCCACCGACACCTCGTACGCTTGCTTGCCCCATTTGAGCTTGGCCGAAACCATAGCCGCCATAGTTGTACCCTAGACCAGATTAGCACCGTGAGCGAGTTCAAATTAGATTGGTGCAAGATTTTTGAAAGATGTAGGACAGCGGCAACGGCGAAGGCTTCTTACTTTATTGCCTTCCTTGAGAGTCTCCTGAACTCGTTCAAATTCTACGCCAACAACAAAACGAACAAGAAGCGCAGCACAAAACTCGAACTGAAACAGCTACTGCTCTAAGGTAGTATGATTCGAAAATATGATCGAAAATGTTCAAACATTTCATGATTTCATGGCATGAGCAAGAAGAAGCTCAATTCTTACAACTCGAAGCTCGAAGTACAACTTATAGGAACGCTCGCAGTCAGCCAAATCCCTGCATTACTTGCTCCGCACACCAGGTTGCAGCATGGAATCGGTGCAGCACCTACCACTCCATGTCAATCCCAGTAGTTCGCTAGTTCCTGCGTCGTCGGAGATCCATCTTCCTCAACCGTCGCCGCACAACCCTTACGGTCAGTCATTGCCATTGAGAAAATGTTTTTGTTTCCACAAACTTCTCAATTTTCCTTTCATTGCCAACTCTATTTCAAATTTTAGGCTACAGTAGTATGGAGGGGAACGGGCGCACTATGCACCCCGAAAGAAACTATTCATCAGACGTCGATGAGATGCGTGGTGGTCACAGCTCCTCCTACGATGACTATGACTCAGAAGATCTAGACCAAAGCCGGCGGCGAAATCCGGCGTGGATTCAGCGGCTTAAAGCGCTCGCTGTGGTAAGTCCGGACCACATGGAAGCTTCTGTCGCCTGTACAGTTACTAATGCCTTCTTCGTTAATTCGTCTCCGGTGTTTTTGGCCTTCTTGATGGTCTTTTTTTGTCTTCAATCCCTTAGGTAGCATGTATGGTAGGAGCAGTTTGGCTCATCACGCTAGCAGTAGCCGACGACTGGCTCGATAGCTTTGCGGCATGGGCTAAGTTGCATGAGACTCTAGCCGCTGGCTGTCTCGTGGTACTCTTCATCCCCGCGGCCCTTCTCTTTGCACCGTTAGACGTGCCTCTGTACCTCATCGCGGGGTAATGCAAATGACCCTGAAGAACACTTTAAATTTATCTTAGAAAACTGAATACCCTTCTTTCTGCTGCCTGAAGCCATTGTTACATGTGTTTGTCCGATTGATGCGCTCATGTTCTCATCTTAAAATGCCTTCGCATCACGTCAATAAACACACTTTGTATTCAAAGGTTCATGTACGGCGTCGCGATGGGGTCATTCATCTGCTGGGTGGGGTACTTGGTTGGTGCTTCCGTAGGGTTTGCTGCGGCGAGATATGCCTTCAAAGACTGGTTCTACCGCCGCACTCGCAACAGCGTGTTTCTTAGCGCTGTTCAATTAGCCGTTCACAGCCACGCTTTCGCCCTCGTGCTCCTCCTTCAGGTTAGCAACACAAAATAAGAACCGACACAAAATATTGTTGAAGTGGTGACAGTTTTTGATGTTACCAGCGCCGTGCTCTTGATATTGGCTCCCAAGTTTTTTCTTCGAATGTTTCAAGACGCGAAAATTTAATGTCTCTTGTGGCAATGAAAACTGGTTGCTCAATAAAAATGCCCACCAGGTGGCGCCTCTGATGCCTTACAGCATGGTGTGCTTCTTTTTCGGCACTTCGGACTGCGACTTCGGGCTCTATGTGGCTGGCACCGCCATTGGCGTGACTCCTAATGTAGTGTTCTTTTGCTTTGTGGGAGCCTCGATGAAAACCATGGCGGAAGCGGCGTCGGGAGCGGACGCCACTGGAGGAGGCACGGCTGCTTACCAGCAAAACAGCGCCTACTGGTACTACTTTTGGGGCTCTGGTTTTGCGGCTGTGGTTGCAGTCACCCTGCTGACGGTCGCGGCGAAACAGCACTTGGACGAACTTCTCGCGACGGCCTTAGCCGCGCAACAGCAGCGCGCGAACCGACGACGTCCCAGTGCTGCGCTGGCCTCCTCGGCTGGAGATGACGAGGGCGAGAGCGCTGCCGTAGTAGCGCCAGCTGTCTCTGTTGATGGGCACACAACAACCGCTGACCCCTTGACCAACCACGGAAGCGGACCTTTTCCCTCAACCGGACGCGCCACAGCGCCGCTTTCGGAAAGCTCCCATCTCGAACTGAACAGAAGACCATAGGGACAGGGACCCTGAGAGCAGAGCGCACTACATTGGAGACTTCTAATAAGCCCCGATGGCATTTACGGATTTCATTTTTGGTCTTCTATGAATTTAATGGGAGTACCGTACTGTATTCGTGATGTGCCATGTGCAGCGATTCGGCGGATTTTAGATGGACTTTTGAGTTTCAAGGCTAAAAAATGCTTAAACATAAACTTAGAACTTAGAACTTAAAAAATATTATGAGGATATTCCCGAATTCCCATTCCCAAATTCCGTGGGTGATTTCCATTAAAAATTCCAGTACTTGATAACGATATTCAAGTCCTCATTTCACGTAGTAGGCCCTAAGAAAAGCTAAAGCACGAGGCAGGAGGGGGCAATGCAAATGCACATATTTGCGCCTTCGGAATCAAAAAGAAAAAGACGACGGTGCAGCCGTGAGGGACTTCGCGTACGGGCGCTTAGAGACTTGAGGTGGGGGAGAAGAAAACTCAAACGGTGTGCGGCGGATTGACGCTGGTTCCCTGGCACCCACGCGAGTCACGGTTTGAAACTCGCCTCCCAAGTCGCGCTCCCGGTGGTCCCGCGCGCGCAACTGCAACGCTTTCTCCAGCACCGTGTGCACCGAGTCTGGCGCAACCACGGCTGGCTCCGCAGCGCACACCGAGGCCGGCCATTTCTTCCGGTCCAAACTCTGAAACGCGCCCGTGGCGGGCACGGTGTTGGCCCGGAAGTCGCGCCCACGCCATTTCTCAGGCGTGGCGCTGCGCCAGGAGGTCTGAGACGGCTCCGTCCAAGCGCCACCGTCGTTGATCGTGTGCGCGTCTTGGTGGTCCGCCACGCGCGCGAGGTCGTTTTTGGCTCGAAACGACATGGGCGGCTGCAGTTCCCTGGCCTTGTCCCGAGCTCGGAAGACAAAACGATCCCGTTCGTCGAAGGGAGGCTGCGCAACGCGGCCACGTATCGAGCCGGCGTCAGCGAGCGATGCCGTCGCTACACGAGGCTCTAGGCTCGACACTTGCCGCCGCTGGTCGCCAGGCGACAACGAGAGGAAAGCTCGTGTCTTGGGGCGATTCAACATCCCGCCGCCAACGTAAAAAGCGCGAGGCACGTATTTGCGACTTGAAAAGTTGCCGTCTGGGCCAATTTCTAGGTCACGTGTCCGGTCCCGAAAAGTGTGCTCGGTCACGGACATTTCGGGTGCACCGTTAAGGTCAAGCGACTCGTCATGCAGAGCTTCGAACATCCAATCCGCACGGCGTGATTCGGCCGCGCTTGCCATCTCCTCCTTCGTTGCGCCATATGTCGGCACTAAAAGCCGATTCTGAAGAGTGAGTAGACAGACACAAAAGCACAACGTGAGGAAATGTTGACACAGACCGCGGCCAAGAAAACTCAGCTTTAAGATATCGATCCTGCACTGTTTTCACTATTACCTGTTGTTTTAGAGACGGTCGCTTCCTTGTGTGATGTCGCCTTTCCCACGCAGCATTGTCTTGCGCTTCTTTCTCCTTTTTCTGTTGAGCGCTAAGCCAATTCATGGTGTTCACGTCACCTCATCTACTCTGAGCTCAATAGATTTCTAACAATGATATCCTAATTATCTCGAACGAGTTCACCTCTGCAAACACTGCTACGCAAATTCGCGATAGCCTCCCGCGTAGCGCATAGCGCTCATCTCAAAAATCATCGTGGATACCTCACGTTCACTGGAGGATGCACAGGGGGAGGGGGTGAAGATATGTGGTTCAGATCTCCCAAACACTGACAATGTGACACTTTTCCTTCTTTCTCGATGACAATGACAATGCTTTTGACTTTCGACAATGACAATGCAATAACAATCTAACAATGCCTCGCTATGCGTTGATACTTGACAAGCTCTTTGACTAGTTGATTGTTTCCGAATATCGCAACAACAGCATTCTCGTTCGCTTCCTAGGGCTAGCGCTATAGATCATCATATGTGCAGTCGGAGCTTTATGGCTACAGGAATGATTATTTTAAGATTCAACGCGGTAGCTCTACTTTTGTAGTAATAATATATCGTCAAGTTTGGATAGCTCCGAGATTTGAATCAATGCCCGAGCTCTGTACCAGCTAATGCTGCTGCCTTACTAAGAGGCTTTCCCAGGACTGGGCATAGCATTTTCCAAAGTTCCACATTGTATGCGTCAATTATTATTTTCGCTAGTCTTGACAGGACGTCTTGCGCTGAAAGCCGCGGGCGTTGAGTTGCACCTGAGCAGTTCAACAGGTGTTTTTGACTACCCTAATGAGTCGTTGGAGGCATGGTCTGAGCTATGGTGGCAACACAAGCTAGCGATGCCGCCCTCAGAAGGTTTACCCGCGCCGCCCGACCCTGATACTGGAGTCGCTTTAGCGATTGAGTATCCCGTTGAGGGCAGTGTCACTCGCAATGATCCCAATTTAGGTGATGTGGTACCGCAATTGAGGCTTGAATTTGGAGATGGGTGGCTAGCGGATCTTGTTCGTTCCAACGTATCGGCATGGGGGATTTGCTTAAGTTTGGACGCTGTCGAGGCGAGCTGCACTCCAATCGTGGGTGACCCAGGTCTGTCGAACGGCTTACCAAAACTGCAGCCCGATACTCGGCGCGGTTCACACGTGCTTCGAGCATGGTTGGGAAGCACGCGCCGCGGCCGGGGTCCGCACGACGCCCCACCGCACCCGTCGGCGCACGCAGCAGTTCGTTTCTCGACCCAAGAAAGTATGCTCGGCACCGGCTGCCGTTGTGTGGCCAATTGGTTTTTGGCAGCGTCTGCACCCAGTGTGGAGTCGGCAGCCTCCAGAGAACCGGGTCATGGTGACAGCGACTCTTCCATAGCTGGGCGTGGGCTCATGGCCAAATGGTGGCGCGGAATGGCTCATCGTTGGCAAGAACTCGCTGCGCTCAGATACGACCTCAATAATCTCGAGCAAAAACAACAACAAGCTCGTAAGAGTAGCAGTGACATTCATTCACCACCTTCGCTGCTACCACCACGGCACCTGTGGACGCCAATGTGGCGCTACTTTGAAATGGACTGCGTACTGTCGAGCTTGAGGCATGATGACGTGCTCGCAGACAATGCTGTGATGGAGCTTGCCGGCTTTCCAGCAGGCAAGCTCGGTGAGAAGCGCACGCCGCACGAATACCTAGGCAAGCCTGTTAACTTCACTGCCATAAGCCGCCATCCACCGTGGATGCTCAAGCTGAAGGCACCAAATAGCGTGAACCCTGAGGCTTATCGAGAGCATGTGGCAGCAGCACTCGCGAAAAAGCGCGTGGTTGAGTTGCCTGGGTCGTCTGCTGAGAGCAACGTTGAGAAGGTCACAGGCAAACCTGCGCTCGATGCAGAGGCAATAGCCGCAGATTCAAAATCAAATGGTGGAGTTCCAAAAGTGGTCTGGATGTACTGGGAGCAGGGCGAGCGCGATGCGTCGCTGGATGCCCAGGCACGACTTTGCATCGAAGGTTGGCGGGCGCTGAACCCAACCTGGGAAGTGCGATTGCTCGATTTTGCAAGTGCCCGCCCATGGGCATCACCTGTGTTCGACCTCATCGAAAGCTGCTCTGCTAGAAGCAATGCAAACGGGATAGATAGCAAGGTTGGTATGGATGCTAGCGATATTGACGGCCGCACAAGCCGACGATGCTTGCCTGAGGGAGGGCGGATCCAGCACACGGCTGACCTCCTGCGTGCTTACCTACTAGCACGCTACGGCGGTGTTTGGGCTGATGTGAGTGTGCTGCCACTGGTGCCGCTCGATGATTGGCTTGTCTCCGAAGGTCTGGGGCACAACAGAAGGGTCTCAACCAGCAGCAACCATCTCCCGCGGGAGTTTTTTGCCTACACTTTTCCTGACCCATCGCTCAGCTGGGAAGTCTCGGTCATACCGACGATTTATGATGAGTGGGACGAGCCTGAGACATGAACACCAAATTTTATCTCTTGCAAATAGGTCAGAATTCGACTAAGGTCCTTGCAGTTTCGTTGCAGTTTCGGACTCCCTCTTGGGCTTGTTATGATGCAAAAGGTCACTCAGCCCTCAGCCCAGTCAGACTCGTTCTGGAGGATTCATCAAAACACAGCTTAATGCTATTTCTTGTTGTCGTTTCTTTGCAATTGGGGAGTGTGATTTAATCTACTCTAATGATGCATGAGGACCCGTGATTCGGTTTCCACCGTGTCTATAATCAAAGAATTGGTTTGAATGGGCATATTGGATATAGAGCGGTCCTCCTCGTTCCTGAGTTTGATATAGGGGCTTAGTCGCATTATAAGTACGCGAGTGCTGGCGCCTTATCTGCTTTATCTGCCATGGCACATGAAGGGCCATTTATTAGACTGGGCTCGAGTGCAGTATGCAGTAACGTGGCTTGTGGCTCGGGTAATCAGTAAATTTAGGGTTCATTATTCATTAGGGTCCCAAGGTCCAGACTCCAATGAAATGCGAGATCGCGCGACATCCCGGGCTTTTAGGCCCAAGAAATTTCAACACGGGCTCCGAGGAGCCAGAACCATATGCCACTCATACAGGCGGGTTATGGAGTTATAGATGCAGGGAAACCAATGAAACACACATGCCCGAGCGGCCTTGAAAGTGAACTGAAGACACTTGCTCATATTTTAGTTACGGGCGTTGTCAAACATCAGCGAGCGGGGCAAGAATCAGCTGCAGTGGATCCCAAATTTCACGTGCCTCTTCGAAAATGTCAACACTATCGAGCACTTTATGATTGAGAGAGAGCCCAGGGCTGAGAAGGAGGCGGAGTGGTTCTCGGCATCGGCACCAAGGTTGGTACGTGAAAGGAACTAGTTTGAGCTCGGCCAAAACCGGTGAACGTATTGTTGGAATGATTCACATGCAATAAGGAGGATCCTGAATCTCTCGACAATGTAGCACTATTGTCGCACCGAGGAGGCAAGGGTACGACAAGGCGACCAGATGAGCTTTGAGGACGGTTTGCCAACGCTAGTGGCTCGGGCGACGGGAGGTCCAGAGGTTCAGGAAACGAGAAAGGGCGCGCGGACTGCTGCGCATGAGACGGATTGGAATGACTGAGCGAATTACCAATATTTTCAATACTAAAAGATGAATAATCGTGTTGCTGAACAGAGTCAATCGATTCAATTTGTTGCTCAAACGGTGAAAGCGGTAATGGTAAGGTATTGAAATCGTCAGTTGAAGCAAATGGAATCTCCCAGGAATGTCCGCGTGCCGTTACTCTTGAATGAGATAAACTAGGAGGAGCAGGTGGCAGCAAACAATTGTTATCTTCGGCTATTCTACTGTTTGATGGCGGTTGCACAGGCTGCCGCAGTGTTGGAACGACAAGATGGCCACGGCACAGCATTGATTCCTTGCTACGCCGTTCAGCATCCTCCGCAGCCTTCACTTCTTCTTGTTTGATCTTTTTCCGAGCACGTTTGAACCAGGACACTAATTCCAGTCGACCAACTCCTGCTGCTTGAATGCCCTCGAGGTTTGCAAGACGCTTATAGAAGGCTTCTCTGTCTCTCTCTTCGGTTTGAAGCATTTCATCCATGAAAGACATGAGAAGGTCGTTGACCCGCGCCATTCTTTGATGGCCTCCTTTCAAATAGGGCCGTTTCGGCCGCGTATCATATGCGGCATGTTCGTGCTTTGAGGTGTTCTCACTAGTTGAGGACAGCCCGTCTTCGTTAGCTTCGCAGCTCGATGGCCTCTTTCTTTTCAGCCGAAGCAAAGCGGCAGCCGCGCTGTTGTGACCATGATCCTCGCACAATATACTCCTATCCTCCACAACTTGATCTTGTTTGTCTACCACTTCTGCTGGTGTTTGCATCTTAGTCTTCGCAGTCTAACCATCTACCGGTAGTAGCCGCCATAGCGCCATTGTAAAGCAGGTTAGACACAACGTCAAAATCAGAATAGTTTTCAATTCAGTATCCTCGAAGCTGGATGAAGATGATCAAGAAGAAAATTCTTGACCGGTATCGATTATCAGGATCTGGATCGATCTGGATCCTGGATACAGAGGGTGACAGTGTGAATACAGATTCAGATACAGTACGTAAAAGTACATCAATTATCGTACGTACATCCGGACATCCATATCCGACATTCGGACCTGGCGAGTGGCGAGGTCAGGTCCACGAGGCAATTCTCTGGGCTATTTTTTGCACGTGACACACGAACGAGCACTCAGTCCCGCCGAGTTGTTCGGAGGAAAGGCGCCAGTTGGAGCCTTAATTGGCCTTCTGGAGCGAATTTGCTAGCGCAAGTGCAGCTCAAGTGCATTCTTTATGTGCCTCTGTGACTGCTGTGTACTTGACTTTCCTTGTTTTTGGGAGAGTATTAACTAGACTAGACTAGAGTGGCGAGGTCCAACAGTTATACAGCAGTGCAATACGAGGGAACTCAGACAATAGTCATCAGACGTAGGCAAAAAAAACCTTCGTTCGGCATAACTCTTCTTTAAAGAGCCTCTGGAATGCTTGATTTGCATATAAGATATAAGATAGAAGCATACTAAGGATTATAGTGTAGAACGTAAAAGGAATTTAGAGTCAGAACTATACGTGTAACAGGCAAAAGAAAAAAAGAAGTCCATCACAACACCACCGCCCTGCTATGTAGCGCGGGGTGCTTCTTTGTACCGGATTGAACCCAGAAAACAATTACGTACATCCATTCTGCTTAAGGGGTCTACGCAGTTGGCACTTCCCATGATAATTCGTTCGTTTCCGAATTGAAGTAATACTGTTCTCCGGTTGTCGCGTCCAAGAGGCCTTCCCAGTTTTCAGGGAGTTCCGTGAAATCGTCCCCTCTGCCTCCTTCGTAGCTGCCGTCCCATTCGCCATCTTCGTCGCCCCACTCACCGCCTTCGCCATTCTCCCACTCTTCATTGCCCCATCCATTTCGCGCAGCTTCTGCTTCTGCGCCAAGAGCTCGATTCTCGAGCTGGGCTTGCATCGCAAACGCGCGCGGTGTTTTGATGACCTCATTCGCCGCGGCCTTGGTCATGAATGCTGGTTGCTTCCACGACACTGCGCCAGTCTGCATTAAGGAAGTGTGAGAGAGAGAGAGAGAGAGCAGAAGATGCAGCAGCACAGGGGACATAGGAAGCGAGCCAAATCGCAATACACAAGTACGGACCAGGCACGATTTTTGTCTTTTTCAAATGAACTCTTATGAACAAATGCACTGTGCATCATTGTTTCGTTTAGGCACAGCCTCTACATTGCCAGCAGCGCTTTCGCTCACCTTGACGTTGTAGAAGTAATGCTTGCCGCTGTTGGGATCGAGCACACGCTGCAGTTGCTGGGCGCATACACGAATCGCCTTCTGCTTGCCTAGCCACCGCCGCCAGCACCCTTGCACCAGAGTAGCGGCACGCTCAGGCGTCATGGGGCCTTTTGATGCTTGCTTTTCCGCGCGCTGGTAAAGATACGACAACTCCATTTCTCCGTGCGCCTTAAACAAGAGGATAGCGACAAATAGGAAAAGGTATACATTAAAGGAGCGCGCACAAAAGACACGCCTTTATCATCATCTAAATCATTTCGGTAATGGAAATCAAGGCGAAATAGCTACGAGTATGGCTGAACAGCTCGTCTATTAAGGTACGACGAATGGCATACAAATGCCACTCTAGGCTCAAAACAACAGCTATGTCACTGAACAGTAGAGAATCGATCTCGCACGTTCAGACCCGATGACACAAACAAAAACACGTCATATTGCAGTAGTAGCACCTTCCTGCGCGCAAACGAACGCGGCGTGCAGAGGTCCATGCCGTTGCCTCGCAGCACTTTCGGAGGCAGCCACGAGGTCCTTGCCGGCGCGTCGTCGTCGCCGTCGCGCACGAAGTACCAGGCCTCCTTATCGTCGGACCACACGCGCTTCCAGACCTGACGTTGCGGAGCCGCATATTTCAGTCACAACGCATTCAAATGTCACCACCACTAGACAAAGAAAAGGTAGACCCTACCACTATCACCGTCCTGGTTACAAAGTATGCGAGTGCTTTTCAAGTTCGTTGTGACATAAGATACACACACAGGCTATTTCGTAAGCGCAGCAACGCCATCATATAAAAATTACTTCCCTCAATTATCTTTGCCTTTCGCTCTCCCAGATACACGAGAGAAGGCAGAGAAGACAATCGTTGACCGCTTCCCACCTGGCGGCAACGCATTTTCGCCATTTTTTGCCCCATGTAACGGCGAAACGCTTTCTCAACAATCATAGCGGCTCGCAACTGATCAATGTTCACGTGCCGCATTTGAAACTCGTTCTTCTTTGAGGAAGAGGATTCCGCCGAACGGCTCCCTCGTCTACTGTTCGGGCTCCTGCTACGACTATTTCGCCTAGACTTCTTCGAACCTTCCAGCGGCATGTAGGTTTTCTTGGGTTTGGGAGCAAGCACGTGAGGCGTTAAAGGGCCCGCTCCAGAAGGCAAGGGTTCCGCCCACCTGGCATATAAAAGCATCCACAACAATGAAATCAGCAACGGCAGTGTTGTCAGTAAATTGGGCTAAGAACTGCCATGGTAATCAATAAACTTTCTGGGAGCTGACATCCTTCAGATGTACTCCAATACACATTTAGACCACTCGAATTTGTTTAACCCATAAATGACAAAAGCCATTGGTGTGTCGTATTATATAGATTTGCGAATCTTACTGTTTTAACCCATTTGAACAACAACGTACTCCATTGCGCGATAGCAGACTCTCCTGCACACTCTTCTCTCCCACAAAAAAAACTCTTGCTTCTACAATACCTGAGTCTATTCTAAATGCACGTACCCGCGGGACGAGTCCTGCAGTTCCGCTGCGGGCAAGGCCCCACTGGCCACGGCTGCTCTCAAATTCACGTCGTCTTGGAGCTTGCGCCGCACTCGGCTCACTTCGGACTCCGCGTGGGCTACCAGATCGCGGGCATCGCTTAACAGCTCCTTTGGAAGCTCGTCGGCCTTTTATTTTCGAGGATTTAAATGCACAAAAGAACAATCGGTGTTTCATAGTTACTGAATAGATATTCATGAATACATTCACAGGCGAGGCAACAGCTAGATCGGCGGCAAAGAAGTTGAAGGCTGAGAAGAATTTTACCTGCTGTGCTACGAGAAGCCGCTGGCTGGCTTGTATGCTGTGGAGCAGCTCCTTGGACGCGGCGATCCTATGGTCAAACTCGGCTCGGACTCGCTGGCCTTTCGAGGCCTCGTCGAGGTTTTCGGCTTCGCTCAGAGGCAGCCACGTGTGCGGCTGGCGGTGGTGGGGGTGCCTGTGGTTTGGTCGTCCGTTGTTATGGATTCATTGGTTGGAAGGCATAAGAACAAGAATACTACTCAGTATAGTTCCATGAGTGCAACATGATGCATCCAATTGTAGGCGACGAAATAAAACCCAGCAAAGTGTTCGCCTAGAATCACATGGAAAGTAGAGTCTTGTTACCTCGCCGGAAAGCAGGCCGCGCAATACAGGCCAACGCGCCGGGCGTCGAATTTGGCGCAACTGTAGCATTTGATGGTGGCGAGAGCCGGAGCTGCTTCGGCACAATTCACGCATGCCGTGCAACGAAGGTCCGCGGGCTCTTGTGGGGGCGCGTAGAAATAGCGTGCTTCCTAGAAATTGGATAGAACGAAGAAAAGAAGAAGGAAGTCAGCAAAGAAGGGTACGAGTTGTAGTGGTGATGGCAACAAGAGCATCTGCCCTCTCCTCTTTGCACTCAACCTCTTACACCCTTCGAAATTATCTACAGCACCATAAAAATCATTTCCGAAGACCAATCAAAAAATTTTTAAAGTTTTCAACCGTTGTGTAAGGGTGCAAACCTGATAGAATTCGTTTTTGACGGGGCGTGGAAGTTCGCCTTCCTTCAGGACCACCGGCCGACTTTGACGCGACGCAGCTAGCCGAGTCGGCGACACAGGCGGCCCCAAGAACGCCTCTGCCATGGCTGTGTACATTTGCTGCTGCAACGGCACTAAGCCTGGAGTGCGCTTGGCAGCTGCGTGCCCATGCCCGTCTCCACGGGCTCGAGAGTTGACCGCTGCTGCTGCGTGCGGCGCGTGAGCGTTCTTCATAGTGTTTAGGCAAAAGCTGCGAAAATTCTTCGTTCCTTTTGAGTTGGCAGAATAGCCAAGATCACTCACTTGCCATTTCAAGGAGCGAAATATCTTATAGAGAACGCCATATCCAAACCGTCGACCTTATCGGAGCGTTAAATAAACTTGAGCAGCTGGTTCATTTTGCTAACCTCAAAGGTTTGTTTACATACAACAGGCTTTACAATATCTGGCTGAATCTGTACTAGTAAAACTGCAGCGGCGCGGGGGCGCCGCGCCACGATCAACGAAGGGTTTTTTTATGTCGATACCGTTCGCGATTGTCGATACCTTGAAATGGATGTCGTGAGGGAGCGTGAAGGAAGTTTGAATGGAAGTGAAGTAGAAGGTGGTGCGAAGAAGGTTGAAATGCGCAATGGCATGTCGCGCAGGAACCTTCGAAGTGGGGCTGCATTGGAGGCGATCATTAAAAGGGGAAGTGCAAGAAGCAAGAAGTGTGAGAAGGTTTACAGTTTGACAATTTGAGATGGTGTCGAAGTGTAGACACTTTGTTTCACTCGTCAGTACTTTTCGACTGTCGTCACCAATGTTGCTCTGTATGTCTTTCTTCCCGATGATTTTTCCTTGTTCAATCTCTTTGGTAGTCGTCCGCGTTGAAATATCTTTGTTAGTCGTCCGCGTTGTTAGTTGATGAATGAGAGAGAAGTAAACGTCATCGTGTTACACTCGTTATGCTCTACCTTGCCGACCTTTCAAGCAACTGACTCGCACGCCTCGCGGTATCCTCGTAGTCGCTCAACCTTCAAACCATCAAGCTCTCCACAGCGCACATCATGGTTGATCTCACCTACTGCTGCACAGAGCTACAGAACTATCTATAGGAGTACGTACAAACGCTATCGTCATGTCATAAGTCACACATAAGTCACACATGTGAGGCCATAGTGTAAGCATGCGAACTTATGTTAAGCACGTGCTAGCATATGACAACGTGTCAGAACAAGCACGCAAAGATTTCTGTGCCTGTGATGTAACAGAGTGACTGACTGACGGACACACAGCACTTTTGGGATGCCGGTAGAAAACATGAACTATGTATGTTGCCACACTGCTTGCGCGCGACCTTCTCGATCCCTTCTACGAACGCTGTCGTGATATCACACTTGTGAGACGTTAGTGTAAGCACGCAGCCTACCATGGAGATGTTATTCTAAAGCTGACAGGAGTTGACCCGTGGAAACAACAGAACATGAATGTACGTGAGTATGTGTAACGTTATGTATGTCAGTGACAACGTGTCAGAACATATGTACCCAGATAAGAATGTGATGTGACAGACAGACAGACAGACACACAGACATTTTCCTTTGGTAGGCACTTTCTGGTCGTGGTCGCATAAAACATCAACTCTTCGT
>Ga0307930_1001393_pt1 | contig 19123 bp, 17 predicted proteins | sample OrgLakmetageno46_FD_203161 | JGI IMG/M metagenome (GOLD analysis project Ga0307930, IMG submission 203161) | Saline water microbial communities from Organic Lake, Antarctica - #46 | ecosystem: Environmental > Aquatic > Non-marine Saline and Alkaline > Saline | place: Antarctica: Organic Lake...
AGACGGTGGAATTTGAGAGCCCAAATGCGGAAGAAGGCCGACGAACTGGTCTTCACCCATGATCCTTGGACAAGAGACGCCTCAGGAATACACGATTCGCTGAAGAGCTATCACCACGCAAGAAAAAAAAAGCTGCACCTCCCACGAAATGAAAAGATACAATCGTGGTGTGAGTCCACAGGGAAATGGGAACTGCGAAGCAGGAAGCAAAGCAGGAATGAGTTACGAGAGGGGGTTGGCCCGTCGACTGTGCATCTTGCTTGTATGCACTGATCCCTTATCCGCGTTAGCACCGAAACTTCAAGAACAGTAGACAGTACTGTAGCTTAGAGCTGAAGCGAGCTAAACTGTAGCAGCGCACCACGCCGCGCCACGATCAACGAAAGTGTTGATGTTTTAGGTTTTTGAAGTTTAGGTGTAGCTTTTTGAAGGTTAGTTTTTTTGTGTCTGTGATGTGACGGACAAAATCCTTGGTAGGCACTTTTTGGTCGTGGTCGCATAAAACATCAACTCTTTCGTTGATCTACTTTGATATATCTCTAATTTTATTACATTAGGGCGCCACAGATCTTTCCTGGGATGTCTGCCGTCTCATCCAACAAAATGGCGGATAACACTACGTTCGCTCCTACTATCAACCCTGTGCCTTCTTTGGCACCTTCTTTCTCGTGGGCACCGACGTCGCTTCCGAGTTCGAATGTACGAATAATACTTGTAGATCACAGTATGCGAAAACGATTGTGCTCTATAATAATGGGCGAGGATCTTCTTCGTTGTTGTTAATTAGCTTTAGAACAGTCATGACTTCGGCTGAATTTATTCATACGTCGTCAACACCGCCCTCATCCCTCCCTGCTAGCTTTCATCATTTGATTGACACATTTCTTTACTGTCACTAGGGGTTCCAATGCTCTTCGAAGCTTACTCTGAACGACGACTCGCAAGACGACGCAGGATCACAGAATGATGACGGCATTGTTGATCGTGGGGAATGGCCTGCAATTGGCCAAACAGTAGTGCTTTATGTGGTTATCGGCTCCATTCTGCTCGCCATTTTCGAAGCCTGCCGCAGCAAGCGCTCCGTTTACTTTCCGCGCACCGGCCGCTTACGGCACCGAGCTCCAGCTCCGCCGGGCCGATGGCCACTTGCGTGGCTGCGTCCCGTGTTGCTCATCGAGGACGAGGAGGTACCATAATCTTTGCGCTTTATTGTAGCTCGAGTAAACTTCCTATTCTCGTCTAGGCGGATATTTCAGAACGATTGGATGCTTCATACACTTCGTGAAACTCTCGTGCTCACTCTGGGCTGCATTCTTAGGTTCTGCGCATGGTTGGGCTCGACGGTTGGATCTGCATCGCATATCTCCGGTGGTGCGCCAAGGCCTGCCTCTTTTGCTCGTTTTGGAGCTGTACTGTACTCATGCCGTTCTACACCACGGGTGTGCGCCAGCTCGAGGACTCGTTTCGACACATCACCATGGACAACCTCCAGGCTGGCTCCTGGCGTCTCTGGTAGGCTTGCCCTTGCTCTGCGTTGCCTCAATAATGTTGCTTTACCTCCTTGTTTTCGCACGTCGTTATTCTGAGAGATAGCGCAAAACACTGAGCACAAAATTTGGGCTATGTGGCACAATAGCCTTATAGTCGACAGACTCACAATTCCATTTCTGCCTCTTGTGTTTGTCGACAGGTCCTCATGCATTTTTTCGTGCATTTACACCTTGTACGCTCTCTACACCTTGGACAAAGAATGGCGCACCTTCGTAGGCCACCGCAACGCTTTTCTTGATGCAAGCGACCCTGATGCAAGAGGCGGCAACCAATTGGCTTATTCGGTTCGCCTAGAGGTCAGATTCTGGTCGCTGATGATTCAATTGCATACCATGTTACTGTTTGTGTACATCTATCATAAATTCGGCTGCTACGTCACTCACTCAATTTTGCCGGCTTCTTCCTCTTTCTTCTCGTCTGATATATCTTACGATGCAACTGTACAGTCGTTACCTGCCGACCTTCGAAGCGACCTCGCGTTGCGCGCCTACATGGAGCGCCTCTTCCCGGGCAAGATTCACTCCGTCGTGGTCAACGTCAATCTCGGCGCGCTCCAAACGCTCATCGACCGCCGCCAGGTTGGCATAGCTTGCAGAATTTCCGCCTCTTCGATCTTGTTTTCATATTTACCCTCGCATTTGTTGGTTTGCATCCTTTTCACCTTTTCTGAATCATTTTTGCTTCACAGAGGGCGTGCGAGGACCTCGAGGCTGCCATTGCGCATCGTTCCTACAACCACCGACGTCGTCTTGGGGTTGGTGCGACAGTGAATGCACACAACTATGGCAACGTCAATGGTGGCAGGGATTTTGCGAACGGTATTTCCACCTCTGACGGGAGCGGTGGTAAGAGTTTGACAAAAGGAAGCCCTTTTGATTCCCAAGTAGACGAACTCCACAGTCCATTGATTGATGGGAATGTGAACGGTGCTGATCGGCGTGATAACTTCGTTCGCGACGATAAAGACCCAGAAAATAACCGATGGCGAGACACTGACCAGGGTTATCTGCCCGAAGACGAGCCACGGGAGTGGCTGTTTTGCACCCGCGTACCTGGATGTGACGGCGGCAGCAACGGGACAGGTTTTGATTTTGATGCGGAGAGTGCGGACACCATGGTGAGAAATCTTGAGAGCCAGTGATATATTTTGATGTGTGAATGTAATTATCCAGATTCTGTGTTCTCAATATCAAATAATACTTTCGGGTCAATTGCACTTCACGTTTAGTACTGACGCTAAATTATCTTGTCGTTTTACAGATGGATGGAAACCGTGGCGTCATCGATGATGACGACGGGATTGCATCGAACAACGAGCGCTGCCACGGCGTTATGCACTCAGTTCTTGCTGTGCGGTATCACCGGCGTCGCCTCCATGCTCTTAATCAAGAAGTCGCCGAACTGCAAAACTCGGTGACGACTCGGAGCAGCGCAATAGAAAGTTCGCTGGAAGCCAGCATGCGGAAGCAGTTCAAGTCCGTTCTTGAATTTCAGTCTCAGGTTTCTTCTGCGATTGGAGCTCGTGTGGGAACGGGTCTAAGTGCACCAAATTATGGAAAGTCCTCTGATAATGGAAATAAAGCAGCCGCTGATGTGACTGCTGGGGAAGCGTCAAAAACAGGGCTTCCCATGGAAACGAACGACTCAGCTCAAAAGAAGCCCCAGGACAGCAATACTGCTCCGCAACCGAACTCCGAGAAAAATGTTCGTACCACGGGCAGTGAAGCCGCAGCACTGGCCCGTGAAACGCTGTCTTCGGCCACTACAACTGTTGCTGATAGTGCAAGTGGGCTTGTGAGTCTCGGGGCCCAAGAGTTGGCGTCAAATTTTGGCCTGATGGCGGACGGTGCGCGGCTCGGGCTGACTGGGGTTGCACAAGGGTTAAAAATTTTGACTTTGGGCGAAGGCAAATCGTCTTCGGCGTACGTCACTTTCAAAAGCAAGGTTGCTGTCACGGACTGTCGGCAGGTGCTTCTTGGAAAAGAAGCCTTCGAAATCACTGTGCATACTGCTCCTGATCCGCGCGACCTGATCTGGGAGAATGCATCAGTGACTGAAACGGAAGGAAATATCCGCAACTTTGTCGTCAGCATTGTCCTAGGAGTATTCGGCCCATTACTTTTTATTGCAGCGCTCACTTTTCTGGCAGGCCTCAAAAATTTGTCTAGCATCGACCAGCTTGACGGGCTCCAGTGGCTGCAGCGGTATACTTCAACAGACGACGACAAATATAGCGAAACGTCCATCGAGTATGTTTTCATCACTGAACAGCTTCCAGTGCTTCTTCAGGTTGGGCTCGTTGCCCTTTTGCCTGTCATTTTTACAGCGATTACGCTTCTCTACGAGCGTGCAAAATCGCAGTCTGAGGTGCAGCGCCGCGTGCTCAGTCGCTATTTCGGGTTTCAACTGGTCCAGATCTACGCCACGCTCGTAAGCGGTTCTTTGACGTCTACTCTGAACGCAGTCTTGAAGGAGCCTACTTGCATTTTTTTCTTCCTTGGCTCAGCTATTCCTGGCGTTGCAGTCTACTTTTCTCAGCTCATTATCATCAAGACTCTGCTTGGTTTACCGCTTGAGCTCAGCCGTGTTTGGCCTTTGTTTCGCCTCACGTGGTTTCAATATTTCCAGCTTGATAAAGCCAGCAGTCGAATTGCGCGACAAGTAAAGGATGACGCTGCAACTTTCGACGAAGGCAGCATCTACCCAAATTTTCTACTTGTAATTACTGTGTGCTTTGCTTATGCAACCATCGTGCCTTTCATCTGCGTCATTGGCTTTGGTTACTTTGTGATGGCTTACTGCGTCTACAAGCACCAGCTGCTCTTCGTGTTCATTCCAAAATTTGAAACGGGAGGCACTTTCTTTACAACGCTTATGGGCTACACTCTAACGGGCATCAATTTTGCAAACATTACGTTTGTCGGTTACTTGGGTATCAAAAATGGCTGGAGCCAGGCGGCGATTGTGTTTTGCCTATTGCCCTTGGTGGAAGGTTACCGCTACTATGCCGGCAAGGCCTATGGCGCACGTGTTGCGGTGCTTAGCCGCGAAGCTGCCGTTGAAATCGATCAACGATACGTCTCACCGTCAGTGTCGCTGGAAGCTGGAAGTGGGGGCGGTGGCGCCCCTGGCGGCGAAGACTGCACCCCTCCGTGGACAGCCTTTGACGAGAAGCTATATCGCCAACCGGCACTCGATACAGAGCCCCTGAAACCAATGCGCCCAGCTCGCGAGCACCAGTGGAATCGCCGTCCGGAGACGTCACAACGGCAAGAACCTGCTTCGGAGAACGGTGGTGCAAATAGCGAAAGAAGCACTGAACCAGTGGCAAACCCTGAAGATTGACTAGGAGACAGCAGAACCAATTTTCAATTGGGCTAGTCAAAATTATTTCAAGGCCGTATTGAAGATTTGGACATACGTCCGAGTGTCTTGAAGCGAAGCAACGGGACATGGACATGCGCGATTTCAATACAGGCCTCTGATTTGCAGTCCGGGAATATGGACACTCGGAACTCGATTATATCCAAAAATATGTATATCTATATGAATGATGGGTAATGGGAATTGAGATGGAAGAAGATATGCCTGGGGCGCGTATTAATGTGCTAAGTCCCTAAGTCCAGTCGCCTCGTCTGTTCTAGTCCAAATAGCACTCCAAAAATACAAAGAAAATCCCTGTATAATATAGCGACAGGAAATATGGCCTTCAGCGCAATTTTGACTGGGCTGAGTGATGAGATTAGATTGGATTGGATTATACTTCCCAATTGCAAAGAAATATCAACGAATTGTATAGAGAAATTGTACATTCTAGCCATTTACTCTCGAGGTGTACTTGAATGATTTGAGTTCCGATATTCATAAAGCGGGAAGACCTTTGCGGTAAATTAAATGTTGTGCTGTATTTATAAAGCCAGGGCGCAACCATGGCCACAACTGATAATTGGTACTCTCAGAAACAGAAAGAAGTAACAAGAATCAAGAAACACGAGGTCAAGGGCTGGCTGCTGACGACAACTAACCCTGTAATGACTCACGGTTTTGACCATCTGTGTCGTGTCGTGTGGTCGTGTGGTGGGTGATGCACAGGTTCGCACACGTGCCGTGTGCTATGCTGTGGCGTGCAGCTATAGAAGCTTGTATCGTGCTCCTAACCAAGCTATCAAACATAAACCGCTAGACAGGTATCAGCATCGGTGTTACCATCATCGTAGAAGCAGCATAGCAACACTAAACATATACAGCTCTTGGAGCTTGGTGTTGCAACTTCGCGTATTTCTATCAAACGTAGTTGTTGTAATCATACATCAAGAGGGAGTACTACCTGTAAGTACTTCTGTGGTAGCGACTAGTAGTTAGCACGCACACGCTTAGCACATAGATATGGCGGCCATAGTCGCGATCCTATTTTTCTCGAGTTGTTTCATGACAGCACAGGCGTCCTTGATGAAATGGAATGAAAGCTACACTACATTATGGAAGGTGCGCTATATCAACTCCTACAAGTCAATTCAAACTAAACTTTACAGTTTCATCAGCATTTAGGCACTTTCGAGGTATTCTATCGCTCACGTCTCCGCCATTTTGTGCCATAATCTCTTGATGCGATAAGGATTGCCGCAAGCCAGGCTACACGAAATCGATGGTTGTGCACTACAAACTCAAAATGATTTGGTGCCCGAATGCTAAGGTTGGTATTGGGTATATTCGCATTTTCCTGGCACCACTTGAAATGCTATGTTGTCAAGATATAAAGACCAAAAATAACGCTCTGAGGCCTGGCAATGTAAATGATACACTTAGGTGGGAACCACCTCGATGTACGACTTATTTCGCAGTGTTCTTGGCACGGGAGAGCACCTACGCTGCATTAAGGAGGTGATTGTCAGCGTTATTTTATTTCTTTTGCAAGATCTTAGGCTAGCCCTTCATGAAGAGTCAATGTAACCGGAAGTGAGCGATGCACATGGCTGAGTTCTTTACGTTTATTACTGATTTTCAAGCCTACTTCCTTTTGTACTGCACTTATGCCAAATATTTTTGCTGTGATAACCGTATCCTCTTGTTCCACTTAATGCGCGGTCTCCTACGACCTTGCCCGCGGACTACTAAACCACATGTCTTCAGTTTCCGAACAAGTGTGCGCCTTTCGTGTCAATGTCAACGATTCCAGAGCGCGAACGCATCAAGCTCTGCGAGCGAGGGTTTCTCACTTTTACTTTTGTCCGCAATCCTTACGAGCGAGTTCTATCCGGTAAACATTCTGATTTGCGACGTGTGATCTTTATCGATTTTTCGGCCGCACTCTTGTCGCCCTACTTATGTTCTGAGCACAAATTGTATTCGATACAAGTCAAACAGAATCAAATTCTGACTAGGCAATTTTATAACCAAACTGAGTCATTTCTTGTGCAGCTTATCTGGACAAGCTTGGGCGATGCCGCGTGGATAAAGAGGGTAAAACATACAGCGAAGCTCCGGGTTACGAGCACTACTGCATCTCCATCCGTAAACGTTTCAAGCTCTCCAACAAAGAGCCGGTTCGTGGACACTGATAAATCTCTTCAATGAGGAAGCCGGCTTATCAAGCATTGTTGATAGATAGCCTGAATTCAAATCGACCTCTTTGAAAATTCTTGTGTTTCACATCGGCTCACAAAGTATGCTTTTCCACTTCAGGTAAAGTTTGAGCATTTTGTGAAGTGGCTGAGCACTCGGAGAAAAGACGAATTCAATCAGCACTGGGAAACATACCGCTCACGGTAGTATTATTGGAAATTGCATTACACGATTTGACGACGTGATAAGTGTTTTGGGCTATTATATATTCATCTTGTACTCTGCGCCAGTCACCATCAAAACGTGTTTACGGAATGTTTTGCCAGGTGTGCCACTGGCAATCACATGTCTGCAGTGCACTATGACATTGTTGGAAAGCTCGAAAGCGGCATGAACACGACCTTGAAGATACTTTTCGACAAGCTCGGGATTGACTCAAGCCACTACCGGCACAGTGGTCGGAACAGCAACGACGCGCATGCGAAACTGAAAATGCACTATCAGGTATAGTGCCTAGGTAGATTATTCATTTGCCTGTCGTATTTATGAAAAAAAAATGGCGGCTTTTTTTTTATACCTTTACTCGAATCAATCTTTATGATTTGATTTTGATTCAGGATGGAAAGCAACGTGGAAAGGAAATTGCCCGTCTCGTACACGATATTTACAAGTCAGACATTTACGATTTCGGATACACTTTGGGGTTCTAAGGGTTCTGAATCATGTCAAATTGTGAAATGAAGTCTCTATGAAGGTTTCCGTCTTTCAGTGATCTCAAGATTTGAGCGGATCGTGCATGACCTGCCAGGTTATTGTTATCGGTCTCAGCAAGCAAAAGATGCACGCAAGATGTTTCGCTCGATTCTAGATCTTCGTACGGAATCCTCTGATTTTTACCCTTCTTTTCGTTCGGAGACTACTATCTGAGTGTACAGTAGCTACTCCTCGGTTCAGAAAAAGCCGCGGCACCGTTTCTGTTAGAGTTGCTCTCATTGTTTCTCGGCAATTCACATGACAGTTCACGGCAGTTGACGAGCAGATTATTTGGTATGGTGTCGCGTGGACGGCGACAGGTGCAGGCGAGGGCCTCAGATTCGCCATGGGAATCGCATTGGTAAAGTTGTGAGGAGCGCAATCGAACCTCGATGCATGGAAGGGCAAGCTCATCCTAGTCTCGACAGCTCACCGTGCTGGGCGTTAGTTGCCAATCCTGCTCCAACAGCAGATGATTGCGATGCTTGATTTACAGGCAGATTTGACCTTTCCGGTGTTTATCAATCTCCCCCCTGCTTCGCATATAAAAATGAATCTTGATCAAGGCTTCGAGCTTTCTGCCTGGGGGAATGTATTACTCTTTTTGGCGCCATTGGAACCAAAATAAAAGCACGACCCCCCTCCTCATAACTCATAAGCAGTAGGCAGTAGGCAAAAGAACGATGAAGAACGAAGGCGCGTTTCCGTTTCCGGGAAATTTGTTATTCATAAAAACTCGCCGAAGATCCCCCCTACCCCCTACCTCTTCCCAATGGCCACTAGAAGAATTAGACATAGGCATTTACTTTGAGTTTGTGTACTGCGCATTGCTTACTATAGCTCATTACATCAAGATTACTTATGTGCGTTACTCAGCAGTCGAAAGGCGAAAGACGGCGATGAAGAAGTTTGTAAGTTGATGCATAGTTGATGTATATGAGCAGCGAATGAGTTTAAATGAGCACCGGAGGAGAAGTGAAGGCGAGGAGTAAGGATTGGGGAGTGCCGTTATCGTGTATCGAGTACTCTATGGTGGATCGTGCACGTGCATCATCGCGCATTCCGGCCTTGGACGGAAGTACCGTATACGCTCTCGAGTCCTCTTGGTGGTCTTGGTTTCTTCCAGTCGTTCTCGTTTCTTGACTTCTTAACTAGGCCTCCGGGAAAAAAGCTGAGCTTTCTTTTGAAGAATCTTGAGAAAAAAAAGCTCAAAAGAAGCTTCTCAACGGACAAATTTCGACCCAACGGATAAATATTCTCAATAGGGATATCGCCAATTCCCCCCTTGGTGGTGAAAATACGGCCAGAATACGGTAAAAATACGGCAAATACGTCCACAGATCCGTAGGAGCTTTTTTTTGGAGCTTTTTTTTGGATTTTACGAGCTTTTTTCCCGGAGACCTATTCTTGACAACAGTGAATGCTGGGCAATGGGGCCAACCATAGATATAGAGGCTCTTCTGGCGCAGGAGAGTGACGACGACGATCTTGACTTGGATGCGGTCGATCTTGAGGCGCTTTTGCGCAATGATTCCGATGGGGATGACGACGAGGACTTGGCCGCCCTTGTGCCTTCGCTTATCTTGGGGTCATTCGATCCAGGATCGCCTGGTGCGCCCGAGTACAATCTTGAAGATGCATACGAAGAAGACGGCAACGAGGCCTTGCAAGAATTGCTTCGCGAGGCCATTGATGAAGGAGACAATGGCCTTGACTATGAGGCTAGTGCTTTCGCCATTGATGATATAATAGCTGAAGCTGAACTTGACGACGAGGAAAGCAGCGAGGAACATGTGGCAAGCAAGCTAGCTTCGCATGCTGATGAACCTAGCAGGATTCAACCGCCACCGACCGCAACAGAGACTTGTACTGTGAATCCACTTCCAGCCAAATCCATAAGCAGGCCATCATTAGGGCTTTCGCCTCCAGCTACATCTGCTCCTCGACAGAGCGCCAAGAGCCGACTCGAAATGGCTGAAAACCGCGAGCAGCGGCTGTTAAAACTGGGAGTTTCGGAGACGCTTACGCCTCTGCAAGGGAAACGACGAGGGACTGCTAAAGTTGCTTCTGCTGTCGCTGACACAGCTTCAGGTGAGCGTCAAACCGATGGCCATTCGAGCGGAGTGGTCCTTAGCAACATGCAGGCCATCAGCCGGCAACTCGAAAAGAACTCAACGGTGCAATACCAGCTCAGCCCAGGGTTGCCCACTGCTGTGGCTACGCACTCCAAGTTTTTGGCCGTGGGCACAGACCGCTGCCTCGTGCTCCTCTTCGACCATTTCCAAGAAGTGCGCCAAATCCTCGGCAACACGAGCGACGCTGAGACCGACGGCGCGGTGACTTCGGTAGACATTTCGCCCAATGGCGAATGCCTTGTGAGCGGGTTGGCGAGTGGGAAGATTGTGCTGTGGGACCTCATAAAGGGTGCTGTCCTCAAAGCGCTGCCTGAAGCGCACGCGTCGCCAATTATGGCGGTGCGCTTTTACCATGAAAAGGACTCTTCCATTGTGTCTGTGGATACTCGTGGCTGCGTGAATAAGGTACTTTTTCAGAAGACGATGTGGTCTCAAACCTACAGCGTTCAGACGGAATGCTTGCTCGACGGTGCTGCAGGTCAGGTGCCGTGTATCTGTACCATGCCTTCGAGAGCACAATCTAGCGCGGACGAGACTGCGAGGCACTTTCAAGGCCAAAACGACCGCACCAGCGCTTCTGCTGGCACTGCGGCGGTTGCCAACGGAGAAAGTTTGCCGCAAGGGTTGATTTTAGTGGCGCTCAGCTCGGAGCGCAGTTCTTTTGTGGTGGCGGTGGAGCCCACGGTGGAAGTGGTGTTCAAGTGGGCGCGGCCGTCCGAAGTGCACGGCGAAGCATCCGCCTCGTGTTTGCCATGCCTCGCATGGGGATGGACGCTGGTCAAGGGCGGCGGTCCTAAAGTGCTCCCAGTGCTAGCGCGCGGATGGGGCCAGTCGATTGACCTGTTACAAGTAGTACCTGCGCATGGTGGCATGCTCGACCACGACAGCCCTGCTCCTAGTGGCGCCACTGCACCTCCGCCGTCCGGGCCTACGGGAGTGACATACGAGCCATTGACTAGCATCGAGACGTCGTGCACTGTTGTGGCGGTTGAATGGTTAGGGCCTCAGGTGATTGGGTACCTGTCGACTTCGCGCGAACTTCACATCATTGACACCTTATCCATGCAAGAGATGGAAGTCTGTGACGTTTCGTCCGTCAACCTTGTGTCGGCCACGTTTCTCCGAAACAACACTCTGCTGCCGCGAGATGGTGCATCGACTGAGCTCGAGCGAGGTACTGCCGAGTCGTTTTTGAACAGTTTCCGCGCGAGTGAAGGGAAAGTGTACATGCTTGGTAGGACAAGCCTCGGAACAGCACGGGTGCAGTCGTGGAGCCAAAGGATCGAAGCGCTCGTTGAGGTTTGATAAGTTGCTTGTGTTCGAACAAATTAACATTTTTGTTCCTTTCCTCTCGCTTCCCTGCCGGTACTATCAAATGCTTATATCATCAATATCCCACCCTTCTTACTCTAAGCATCCAATTTATGCCAATGCTATAGGACGGTGAGTGGCTTGAAGCGCTCGCCTTGTCGCTTGACCATTATGAAACGAGCGTGAAACCATTTGCCGAGTCATTGTCGCCTATCACGTCGTCATCGCAGCAGCGGGTAGTAACGGTGTCACCAGCCGCTGCCCAAATCGCGGAGCTACTGATGCGGTACCTTAAGCTTGCTGTAGAGAACGCCCCTTCGCCAAAAGCAAGCACAGCCGTGGAGCAGCGGCTGTCGCGCAGTCCCGCTACTGGTCGCCCAGGCCGCATTGATCTCGTCGCGTCGCACTTTCAAATGATCGCCGGGGTTTGCATTGAATTTTGCGTCTGCATTGAGCGGCTGGACCTTCTCTTTGGGGCCATTTTTGCGAAGTTCGTGAGCATCAATCAGGCTCGAGTTCTTCTTGACTTGCTTGAGCCGTATGTCTTGCAAGAAAAAATTACGTACTTGGCTCCCGAAGTCATGGCGGCGTTTGTCGACCACTTTCAGCACAAGCAAGACTTGTCCGCGGTGGAGCGTTGCCTCCTGCACATGGACGTCACGTTGCTCGACTTCAACAGCATTGTGACGTTGCTCCGAAAGCACAAACTGTACTCCGCCCTGATTTACGTGTACACGTCGGGGTTAGACGAGTACACGCCGCCGCTTGAACTCATGCTCGAGGGCGCAATGGAGTTGGCCAATCAAACGCAGGCACAGGTTGCACAGGGGACGGATGTTGCTGGCGATGCAAAGAACTCCAGCAAAAGCTTGAACCAGGCTGCGTTAGAAACCGTGAGCTACAAAGCGCTGCTGTTCTTGCATTACTGCTTGCAGGGCAAAGGCTTCCCTGCCAAAGTGCCCATTTGCCCAACGCGCGCCGCCGCCCTTCAGAAAGAATTGATGGAGTTCGTCCTCTTGCCCACACTTTCTGCGGGCACCCGCCGCCGCTTGCGCATTTCAGACGACGACGATGCGCCTCCAGCAACAACAGGTGCAGCAGCGACTGCAGACACTGCCAAAAGTACTGAATCTCAGCCCATCACCCGGCGTCCGTACCCTTATTTGCGTGCGCTCCTGGTGGTTGACGTGGCGTGTTGCCTGCAGGCGTTCGAGCTCGTCTTCGATTCTTTAGGCAGTGGCCCTATTGTCGATCCACTCAACTTCGTGAATGTGCTTGCCACCATCCTGGTGCCTGAGCTCGCCGCAGCTAGCGCTAGTGGCAACGACAGTGGTTTCAGTGATGATGGGTACAACAGGAACAGCGTCGCTGAAGCGCCTCCTGCAATTTACGCTGCGACGTCGTCTGTCTCCGAAGTGCCGAAGACCGTTGGCGCCGCTGATTTCTTGGAGTTCGTAGCCAAGTACATGGGGCGCGGGTTAGTGCGGCCACCGCCTTCCCTAGCCAACGCGTGCATTCAGCATTTGGCGTCGAACGAGACCACTTTGCCCTCCGCCGACGCCCACGAGCTCTTGGTTGCGGCGCTGCAAGGCCTCGGGGGCGCTCTCTCGCACAGCGTAAACGTCAAGGAGTTGCTCCCGCTGGTGACTGAAGCTGGGTTCAGCCGGGCTGCCGTGCTGCTGCACGTGGCTGCGTTGCACACGGGAACAACCAGTGCCGCAGAGCACTTCGGTGCTGCAGTGGCCGGTTATTTGGCCGACCCGGACGAGGTTTACAGGAAGCAAGTGTTTGGGTTCATTGGGCGCGAAGTGGAGCAGCAAGCGTTGCGCGTGTCGCATGCCCTCAGCCATGCCTCGTCAGCATCGCTCAACGGTGGGCCGGAAGACGCCACCGTCACCCGCGCCAAGGGCTTCCTTTCCGCCATGAAGTCCGCGACCATGGTGGAGTTGGCCGCCCTTGTCGATTTGGATTGCGCGTTGAGCGTGCGCCTCGCCCAGCAGCTCTTTGCCAACGACCACAAGCGGGTGCTGAAGGCCCTCTCGGTGGCGCCCCGGCAGCAGTACACGCTGCTCGGTGCCATGGTGCAAGTGAGTGGGCCGTCGAATTCCAACGGACACAATGGTGGAGAGGGCCTAGCAGGCAGGGACATGGGGATGGGAGGCGGGGGTGTCACCAGTAGCGGCAACAGTTCCAACAGCGGTGAACTCGACGAGTTGGCTGTGCCGTTGGATTTGAGCGACCTGAAGCTTTACGTGCAATTGATGGCCAAGTTTGAGCCTCAAGCCGTTTACTCGTACCTTTCCACGCACAACGACTACCCTTTTGATGAATGCATCCAGGTAGAACGCCTTTTGAATACAATCAATGGACTCTTACTCCTGGCTTTACACGTATTTAGCAAAAACTACTCAGTGCACAGTTCTTGAATTCATTATTGTGGCTTCGACCTTTCGTCTGATATACTGTGTACTGTGATTCGATGTCTTACCTCTCATATTACGTGTTCACGGTAGGTGTGCCGTGAGCATGCCATCACCGACGCCGAAGCTTATTTGCTAGAGCTCACAGGCGACATTTCGGGGGCGCTGGACTTGATTTTAAGGTCCATTGAAAAGGCACTGGGGCAGCTCAAAATGAAGTTGCGAACCATGTCCACTGCAGCGCTCGTTCAGAAGGGGATCGCAACTTTCCTTGCAGGCAGCAACAGCGACGTGATGAACACTGACCACGGCGAAGGGCAAGGCGGCAGTGCAGTGACTGCGAATGCGCGCGCAGTCTTCAGCGAATTGTCGGAAGGCGAAGGCGTCGAGCGCAACTTGCGCGTGGCGATTGAGGTGTGCGAACGAGCCACGGCGCGCGCGGCTGCGGACGCGGACTCGGACCCAGCTGTGGCGCACAACAGCTTGCATACCAGTGGCAGCGGTGGCAGCAGCAGTGGTCGCGGTGCAGGGCAAGGAGAGAGCGCGTCAGCCGACGAGCAGCGGCTGTGGAATTACTTGCTCGACCGGCTGTTGATGGCCAAGGCCACTCTGAAGCTCGGCGGCGAAGCATCCCACCACAAAGTTGTGCTCGAAAGCGTGCTGACGGAGGTGAGCGATTTCATGTATGAGCTCGGTTTCTTTTCGACTGATTTTTCATTTTTTTATGTCTCACAAATTATGTCATAACTTTCTACATAATTTAATTTTGGTGTATGTATATGTTTTCTTAGAATTATCGAGTCTACTCTATTCACCCTTCAAAAACAAATACTGCATAAATATTTTAACCAGGTTATGCAGCGCGCGTGGCACTCCATGTCCAAGTATGTACCTCTCGCCAAAATCGTGCGCAAAATCACCGACGACCACTCGGACACTCCTCTTGGGGACATGCGGGCCATCATCCTGTCGGTGCTCCGCACGTCGGCGTTCGAATCCACTCTGTATCAGTCGTCGGTGCAGGTGGTGGCTTCCGACATGCAAGGCCTCGCAGCCCGCCGGCGGGCGTTACTGGGCACGGGCCACGCAGTGAGGTGCGTGTGGGACCAGCGAGGGCATGGGGTCAGCCTCGCGGACGACCCTGCTGGGTGCGAAAGTCTCCTGGCGGGGGGTAATTCTAGTGGTACCAGCGGCGGCGGGGACCGCTCTCAAACGCCACAAAACGCACTGCTGACCATCGAGCGGGGTGGCATCGTTGCCAACGCTGTTCTTGGGAACGAAGAAAACCACGCGCCGAACTCAGCGCATACATCCGACGGAGGTGACGTGGAAGCTGACGCTGCAGCAGAAAAGGCCGCTGCTGCTCAAGCTGCCATGTTAAGAGCTGCTCGGTTAGAGCGGGCCGCGAAGCGCTTGAAGCCTAGCGTGTCGCTGCAGGATTCGGCGCTTGTCGGGAGCCCACCCACGCTGCTGAACGTGACTCCTTGCTTTGCCACGGCGCTCAACCAAAGTGCCAAGATTGACCGCTTACGGCCGGGCTCTTTACCAAAAGAAGCAATGCACCTCTCAGAATTTTGAATTGCGCTTGTGCATTCGTGAAGGAAGCTAAGCGAGAGTAGATAGCGTCCGTGTGGAGTGCGAAACAAACGAAGCAAGCAGACATGTATCATGTGGCTGCATGTACATAATGTTTAATTCCACTCGATATGAAGGATTCGTGAATTGGTAGCCCATGCCCATGGATAATTGGTAGTTGGAGTTAGCAGTTCTCGAAAGGGCCATTAATATTGAAATCATTAATTGCTACTTCACTTTACACACGCAAACAACACATACATGGGGAATGGGCATAAAGGCGGTATAGGTATCGGTATTCGGAAGTGACTAATTGGATTTGGATTGAGGTTTTACGGCGCTGAGCTGGTGCACGTGATCAGATTTGACGGAAATAAATAACCGCACAAGTGAATGCTACTTCAAATTGAAAGCCCGAAACAAAAGAAATGCACATCAAGTATGGCTTTGTGTCATTTGGGTTGTTACAGTTTGAGCCTCTGGCGTCTATCTTTACCTTCTTTGCATCTCTGAACTAATTTATTTGCATCTGGCCGTGTTTTTGCAATGGCCCGGTGATTTTTGTCTCTCTGGGGGCAAATTTGATCCTGTGGGCTATCATGAGTCCACGGCCTTGGCGCTTGGAGCTGATGGAACAAGGCGATCTCCACCGAAAGTACAGCGCAGTGTTCTTGTTTTTATGTACATTAATTCTCGTGATACGTCGGACTTGTCCTTTTGCTGTTTCTTTGAGGTCAGCCCACGTGCCTGCTCGTTGAGCGCATTCAGCAGGTGTCTCAAACCTCCATGTCAAATGGTTCGTCATCGCGGTCAGCTGCCGATTCGCGTTCCACCCGGCGCAGCTCGTCCCATTCACTGCTGCTCGACACGCCTACACTCCCTTTGCCTGCCCGCAATGCTCGAGCTGGATCCAACAGGCGCAGCTCATCTGGCTCTTGAAGGTTGTCGATGGCAGATCGCACTCCTCCTACTACGCTAGGCCGAGACTCCAGCGGCGAATTGCGGCTCGAAACACCAGCATTTGCCGTCTGCTGGTCTTCGCTGCTTCTCCTGGAGAGCTGGCTCGTCTGTTGCTGGGCGGCCAGGCTTAAGCTCGCCAAGCGTCCCTGAAGCTCAGCGCCGCCGAGCCCACTGCGCAGCGACGAAGAGTGCACCACCGCCGGCTCCAGCGCCGACGCGTTGTCTTCGACCGACCCCACCGAATGCGGTGACGCGTCACCGAGGTGCGAGCCACCCGGGCTGCCGCTCCAGAAAAGCCCGTTGCCGACGCCAGCAGCGAGCGACGCTGCGCGCGGACGGCGGCCACTCGCAGCAGCAGCAGCTGCCTGCGAAGAAGAGAGAGAAGACGAGTTGTGCGAGGACGCCAAAATCGCGAGGCCAGTGAGGGAGCTGCCGGACCCGTCTTCCGAAGGGCCGCTGCTGGCGCGACGGAGGCGCTGTTGGCTGCCATGGCCACCGCTGCCAGTGCTTGAGAGAGAGCCAAAGACTGTGCCCCGAAGCAGCGGCGGCGACGGAGAAGGCGACGACGACGAGGCACGTAAACGGTGAGACCCAAAGCCAGGGCCGCGCCCTGCATCGAGGGAAACCGCCACTTCGCTAGGTTTTGGAAAGGCCAGCGAATGGGTTGGCATTTGGACTGTGCGCGGACCTTGCGGCGTGGGCACAGCGGCCGCCTCGGTGGTCCCAGGTCCCGCGTCCACCGCTGCAGCGCTTGCTTCTAATCTTCTTGTGGCCGAAAGGGCCGGCGCAGTGTTTTCAGGTTCTACCTCATCGCCGAAGAAAAAGTCGCTGTTGACCACGTCTTCTACAACAACAGCAGCAGTTCCAGACGCTGCTTGAATGTTGGCGAACTCAACCCCAAGGGCAGTCGCTGCAGCCGGTGGCAGTTGCGGTTGCTGGTTCAAATCGCTTGTGCCGCCGCTGTGAGTGGGCGAGGAGCCATGAAGTGGGGAGTTGGAGTGGGTGGAATTGCGCGGCGACGAATTGGCGGACGTGTCGCTGTGGTGGTCGGGGTCCTCGAGGTGCGTGTTGAGCAAGAGGTCACCGAGCATCGAAGGCGCGTCACCGCCGCCACCCCCTGCATCACTTACAACTTCTGCACTGTCACCACCGCCACCAGCTGCTTCTGCACCAGCCAAATAGCTGGCCTCAAGCTTGGCTGCCTCGTCAGCACTGAACGCGCATTCCGCCTGCCGAGTCGAAGGAAAAAAGGACGAAGAGTGCGCGGTGGGTTGAACAACAGATGAGTGAAAACAGTGTCAAGCGGCACTCAATGCAAACAAGATGTACAACGAAAGGAAATAGACACATATAAAGGCGCAACTCAAAAGCTTAGAATTTACCGCTGCCGCGGCCTGTTGTTCAGCCGAGAGCGAGTCAGGAGAAAGGGGCGCTTCCTCACTGTAACCCAGCAGAGACGACGAGGGCACTCTCTCTAGGCTTGACACGCGGCCCCGCGTGCGCGCAGCTGGCTTGTAATGCGCGGGCGTAGGTATCCCTAGCCCTATAGGCCGTAAGGCCTCAAATGCAGCAGCCGTGTTGGCGGCGGTTGGAAACTCGACGAGGCTGCTGTTCGGCTGCTCCAGGGGACAGTCAGCCGAGGAGCCCAGAGCATTCGGTGTCTTTTCGGCTGGGCGCGGTGAGTGTAGTGGCGGTCCGGGAGGTTGCGGTGATGGAGGATGAATTACGAGAGGTGCTCTAGGCCTACCCGCCTCCAACGCTCCTAACACGCCACCCGTCGGGAGAGAGCTTGAGATGTTGCCCATAGTTGTCACATTCAGCGGTTCTTCACCAATGGCTAACCCATGGGGTAGGAGGACTGAAGGTTCCCTCTCCGGCAGGGAGGCGTTGGCGGAGGCGTTGTGTCGTTGCGAAGAGTCATTTGTTGTGCCGAAGGTTAAGCCGTTTTCCATGCTCTGGACGAGAAATCATTAAAAAAACAAGTGAATAACCACGACTACGACGCGTGCTCGGTTGATAGAAGCAAACAAAGTCTAAGTGGCATAGTTCATTGATATGAGCATGAAGGGTGGGTTTTGTATGCCATAAGAAGACTGGCGATGGTACCTTGTCCCAGGATGAAGGCCCAAGCGACAGCGCCGGCATTTCCGAAAAAACGAATGTAGGAGCTGGCATGGAGCCAAAAATCTAGAGGGGAATGTGCACATCAAAAATATTAAGTAAATGCGGGTAAAGGAAAGCAAAGGGTGCCCACATCACAGCCCTAAATCCTAACTGACTAGAACCCACCGGCTTGGCCGGCGGAGCAAAATCATCCTCAAATGCAGCCAGGTTTTCAGCTGCGCGGATCCGAGGATTCGAGCTCCGAGCTGACGGCCCGCCTACCATAGGATTCATTAGGAGGAAGACAGAATGTAAAGAAATGAAAAGTAGTGTAGAGTTCCCTCAATACCCCTTTGAACACTAAAGGAAGGATCCTCGACGTTCAAAAATCCTTTCATGTTGAATGGTTCTCCCCCAGTTTCTCTGCCCCCCCTGCACCCAATGACGTCAAATGTACGTGCGATTAGTATACTAACTGCCGTGAATTGAGATGGGGTTAGACGCCATTACTGCCGTTTCCATGCAATCGCGGAGTTTCTGCGACCCGCGTCGTGGATGTAACAGCAGCCCCAATCTCGAAGCTAATCAAATTTTTGCAGCTGGTCAATCAACTCCTCGAATAATGTATTAGGGAAATCGTAGATTTTTCTCGGTGTCGCCGTGAAAATAAGCAGAGCTTAAAGTTTTTTTGCGTTCAGCTTACGTATTTCAAAGGAGGCACTGAGAAGGAATTGGTTTTAGCCTTATCGGCTA
>Ga0307930_1001394_pt1 | contig 19111 bp, 20 predicted proteins | sample OrgLakmetageno46_FD_203161 | JGI IMG/M metagenome (GOLD analysis project Ga0307930, IMG submission 203161) | Saline water microbial communities from Organic Lake, Antarctica - #46 | ecosystem: Environmental > Aquatic > Non-marine Saline and Alkaline > Saline | place: Antarctica: Organic Lake...
GTTATGGCCCGCCAGCTGCTACTTACTTACGGCGGCGAACCGGAGTTTCAGGAAATTCTGCGGCAGCATGGCGATTCGGTATTGCCACCCATTCATTATTTTGTATCCAACCCTGTTGGATCCATCGAATGGATGAACCGTGCTGGCAAGCAATATCAGCTGTTCAAGAAATGGTTTTACGATAACGAAAGCAGCTCGGCAGTCGTTGATTCTACACAGCCACTGACACCCACCGAGCGCGGCTGGTACGCGGTTCAGTATATTCATACCGAAGGGCATGATTTTCTGGGCCAGTTTCTGGTCAACCCTGAGGGCGAGGTTGAGTGGCTTGCCAGCGAGCGTGTTCTGGAAGGCCTGAACCAGTTTTTTGCCGGTGGCCTGCGCCAACTGGAAAAACGCCACCGTATGGACGAACCCATTAGCGCCGCTGATATTGGCTGGGCGGCGCTGGATGTGGTGGTGTTCGCGAGCGCGGTAAAAGTCCTGCGTATTGGCCGATTCGCTGCTGCAACCACCCAGAATGCCAGCCGCGGCACGCGTTCTGCGGCTCTGGCAGTCCGCTTCAGTCGCGGTGGCCGCTTGGCGCTCAACAGTGCCCGCTATGCCAAATGGCCGCTGATTGTGGGCGCCGGCTATTTGGTTATCGCCCACCCCAGCCTGATTAACGACTTCCTGGTTGAACTGGCTGACGTGATTGGCGCACCCGCCTTGCTGATTCAATTTGTTGGTTGGTTATTGCTACTAATGCCGGCTCTTTACCTTTTACGCGGTCTGCTTTGGCTGATAACGCCTCTGTTGCAAGCCGTGCTTTGGAGCATAGGGCGCCTGCTAGCACAGCTTAGCGGTCGCAGCGCGGCATAAAGAATTCATTCAATCCTGGAGTGCGTGACATTGTCACTGAACCTTCTGCCCCGGTGCACTATGGTGGATTCATATCGAATCCATCCAATCACTCAGGAGTTTCAAACCATGATGAAATCACTCAAAGCACTGGCGGTTGCAGCTGTCGTGTCTGTTGTATCTGTAGCACCAATGGCTGCAAAAGCGGGAGATCAGCAAATGATTGACGAAGTACTGGTAATTCTGTCCAGCGAATCCCTGCAAACCCAGGGCATGGCCATGGTGCTGTCTAACACCATGGCTCAGAAGGGCGCCAAGGTGAATGTATTGCTGTGTGACAAAGCTGGCGACCTGGCCTTGAAAGCTTACGACGCACCGGCTCTGAAGCCGAAAGACGTGACTCCGGGCCAGATGCTTCGTGGCCTGTTGAAGCAAGGCGGCACTGCCAACGTATGCGCGCTTTACCTGCCAAACAGCGATTACAGCAAAGAAGACCTGCTGGACGGCGTGGGTGTAGCTACGCCACCGGAAATGGCAGAACAGATGTTGAATTCGGAAATGCGCACCTTTACTTTCTAAGTCCAAAACCAAGCATCGGGCTGGCCGCAACAACCCCCAAAGCCTATCATAGCGTCCTTTCTTTTTTCCGGATGTTCTTATGCTCAGGGGCGTATTGCTTATCGCATTTGCGGCCGTGCTCTGGTCTACCACCAGCATCGTCGCTAAATTTCTGTTTGCCAGTTCTGACCTTGGTGGTCTTACCCTGGGCTTACTCAGATTAATGGTGGCCTTGCCGTTTTTCTGGCTATTGATGCGCCGCGAGCAGCACCGGCTGGCCCGTCAGCAACGGCTAAACCCGGCAGACGGCCCTGTACCGCTCACCCGCCTGCGCCAGATTCCTTTAAAAGCCCTGATACCACTGGCCGGGCTGGGCATTTTTCAGGCTGTGTATCAGGGCAGCTATCTGATAGCGGTGGATTTGACCGGTGCCGGCATCGCCACCTTGATTTCACTGTGCTTGCCACCGGTGTTTGTAGCCCTACTGGCAGCGCCCATACTGGGTGAAAAGCCGGGTGCCATTACCCTGGCGGCGCTGTTCGTGGCCATAGCCGGCACCGTTATGCTGGTGTTAAGCGATATGGAAACGGCGGGCACGTTACGCCTGGCCGGTATTTTAATGTCGCTGCTGGCCGCGGCAGTGTACACCGGGTTCAACCTGACCAGCCGTTACAACTCTGCGCGAACGCCGGTGTTTACCACTGCTTTTCTGTGTTTTTTTACCGCCGCGCTGGTGCTGCTGCCCACGGTTTATTTCAGCGGTGGCTTTGCCGATGTGCAAAACCTGCAATGGCAGCACTGGATGATGGTTATTTACATCGGGATAGTGCCAACCTGTATCGGCTATCTGTGTTTTTTTGCAGGCATGCAAACAACCCCGGCCACCCTGGCCAGCATCATCGTTATTCTGGAACCTTTATTTGTAGCATTGTTGGCGTGGCTGATTCTGGGCGAGGAATTGGGCAAAATCGGACTTGCGGGCGCTTTTATACTGACCTTAGCAGTAGTGGTAGCGTCACGCTACGGCAACCAGCCACGGCCGACCCGTTAACACCGACCGAGCTGTTACACCGTTTGTCATTGAAGCCTGGCGCCGAGCGACAGCGGGTGGCGCCAGCCAACCATTACTCTACTGCTCCATCATATTGGGCTGCAGAATTTCGATCCAATAACCGTCAGGGTCTTTAATAAACGCCAGTCCCTTCATTTTGCCGTCATCCGGCTTTTTCACAAAATCGACGTGCAACGCCTCGAAGCGTTCACAGGCTGAGTACACATCCGGCACCGCAATACCAATATGGCCAAAGCCTTGGGGCTGGTCGTTGCCGTTGTGGTAGGCAAAATCGTCGTCGTTCTCGGTGCCCCAGTTGTGGGTCAGCTCCAACATGGCTTCGCGGCCAAAGGTGAAAGTGGTGCGGTGGGCATCATCGGTCGGCACCATGCTGGCCTGGCGGTCGTCCAGATACGCCAGAAAGTACAGAGTGAACTTCATTTCCGGGAAGTCCAGCTTGCGGATCAAACGCATACCCAGAACCCGACTGTAAAAATCCAGGGATTTTTGCGGATCTTTTACTCGCAGCATAGTCTGATTAAATACAAAGCCTTCCGTCTCTGGCACTGGCTCGTGATGAAGTCCGGGCGCCTGTTCAAAGTGTTTTGGCATAATAAAAACCTGTTGGTAAACCGCGCAACGCCTGTAAGCGCGCAGTCAATGAATGGCAGGTGTCCAAGGTTTAATTGTGATCTACCGAGGGCTTTTCAAGGTTATGCTAGGCTACACACTTTCAAAACGCCATGTTGCTCCTATACGTCTGACTTGAGTACCTTTGCTGTGAACCAGCCCACTGAAAAACATCTGACCCGCCAGCAAGTGTCCGAACCAACACCAAAAGCGCAGGCAGACAGCGCCGCCAGACGTGCTGTCAATTCAAATCAACAGAACACCTCTGGAAGACGTCTGGCGCTGTTCAGCTTTTTGTTCCTCGCGCTTACAGGCGTTGGCCTATACACCGTTTATACCCATTTTGCAGACAAAAACCTGAGCTTTGACAACCGTTTGCTGGAGCCGGCTACGCTGCTGGCGCTCGCTGCCCTGCTTTTTGTTTACTTCAGTGCTGACGCTTTACGCCTTCATTTTACTCTGCGCGCGCTGGGACACCGGCTGAACGCCAGGGTTATCGCCCGGCTGGTGTTTATCAATATGTTTTTCTCAAACGTCACGCCTATGGCTACCGGCGGTGGTTTTGCGCAAATCTGGTATCTGCACAAGCACGGTGTGCCCATTGGTACCGCAACTGCAGCCACCACCATCCGGACTCTGTTGGCCGTTATCTTCATTTTTTCGCTGACACCGGTGTTTCTGCTGTCATTAGGGGCATTGGAGGGACGTGCAATCAGCGGCAATGTGGGTATCGCACTGACGTTCTTTATTTTGCTGTATCTGGGTTTTTTCGCGGTATTGATATTGCGCACACGCTGGCTGATGGCGCCTTCGGCAAAACTGCTGACGGTTTTGTGGCGCCTGAAGCTGATCAGCGCCGAACACCATCGGCGCTGGCAGTTCAAGGCCAAGCGAGAGATGCTGCGGTTTTCCGCCAGTTTTGGCGATTATCTGCGCGGCCAGCCAATGTATATTGCGCTGTCGGTATTATTCACCGCCGTGTTTCTGCTCAGCCTGTTCAGCTTTCCGGCCCTGTTGCTCAACAGCCTGGATTACACCGTTGACTATATAACAACGCTTGGCTTGCTGGTGGTCACAACCTTCATCATGTATTTCTCGCCTACCCCGGGCGCGTCGGGCATTTCGGAAGGCGTGTTTGGCAGTTTTTTCAGCGAAATCCTGGCACCCTCACATCTTCTGCTGGTGATTGTGGCCTGGCGTTTTCTGACAATTTATATTGGTATGCTGATTGGCCTGGTGATCATGCAACGGGAATTAATGCGGCAACGGAGAGCCAAACCATGAATCGTCCGGGGCTACTGAAATGGCTGTTTTACCTCTGCCTGACCGTTGTAGTTTTGCTGGTAGGCTACAAGGTGTACCTCAACCTGTTTATGCAGGACTTCAATGCGCTGCACACCGAACAGGCAGAGCGCATTAGCGATGCCCTGGCAAACGACCAACCACTGCGCTTCGCGGTGGTTGGCAACATCAATAACTCCATTGGTATTTTTGAGGAACGTATAGTGCCGGCGCTAAACGCGGCCGAATACGATTTTATGGTGTCCGCCGGTAATGCGGTCAGCGGCGGTGGCGAAGACAAATACCGGGCGTTATTTGGCTCGCTAGGGCACCTGAACATTCCCTGGTTGATGACCTTTGGCGACAACGAATACAACAATTTTGGCAGCTTTCGCTTCTACGATCATTTCGGCCCGCATTTTTACAGCGTGCGCGCCGGTGTCGGCCGGTTAATTTTCCTCGACAGCACCGGCAAAACCGCCTGGCAATGGCAGCTGCGCTGGCTGGATGAACTGCTGGCCGAAGACACCTCCAAAGCCCGCATTATCTTTATGGGTGATCCACTGTTACACCCATCCCAAAGTGCGCCTTTCGACCAAAGCGACGACTACCTGCAGCCACCGGAATTCCGCCAGGCGCTGCTGGCCATGGTCAAGAAGTACGATGTAAACGCGGTCATCTCTGCCAATTTGTCGCTTTACGATGAACAAATAATCGACGACACCCTGTTTATAACCACCGGCGGTGCGGGCGGCCTGGTAATGAATGACGAGATCAGTTTCTACCACTATCTAACGCTGCAAATTGATACTGACGGCAACGTCAGCCACACACTGCAAAGGCTGGAGGTGGGCCAGCATCCACTTTTGAAAAAACTGGAAAGCCTATGGTTCTTTATCTATTCGCTGTTTTATACGGGCTACCTAAATTTCTTTTTGCTGGTAGCTGTGTTTTCCGCGGTTACTATTAAGCTCTACGGGCTTATTTTCGTTGGCAAAGACTACTACCCAGACTACGATCTTGACGCCTCGCCGTTTTTGCAAAAGCCCATACGGGTGGCCATGTTCACCAACAATTATTTGCCGTTTATTGGTGGCGTGCCTATATCCATTGCCCGTTTGCGCCGGGGGCTGGAAGCCGTGGGCGACAGCGTACTGGTGGTGGCACCGCGTTATAAGAGCCAGCCGGCAAAGGAAGAAAGCATCCTGCGGGTACCGGCGCTGCTCACCATGGGCTCCAAGCGCGAATTCCGCTTGGCCAATATATTTCTAAGCCGTATTCGCAAGCGCCTGCGGGCCTTCAAACCAGATCTTATTCACCTACACCACCCCTTCTGGCTGGGCTCGCTTGGGCTGTTTCTGGCCCGCCGGTTAAACATACCGGCGGTGTACACCTACCACACCCGGCTGGAGCATTACGCTCACTTTGTCCCCCTGCCGGGCATGCTATTTCGTAATCTGATTTCCCACGCGCTGATCAAACGCTTTGCCAACAAGTGCGACACGGTGATTGTTCCCACTTACTCGATTGAAGAATATCTGCGGATGATCGGGGTGAAAACCCCCGTTTACGTGCAGCCTACCGGCATTGAGTATGAGCGTTTCCGAGCTGTGAACCCTGCCGACGTGCAAAAATTGCGCAAACGATTGGGCCTGAAAAACGAGAAAGTGCTGGTGAGTGTGTCGCGACTGTCGAACGAGAAAAACATCGACTTTATGATCGATGGGCTTAATGAACTGCGCCGTAAAACCGCCGTTGCGTTTCACTTTGTCATGATTGGCGAAGGCCATCAGCGTGAACGCCTGCAACAAAAAATAGACGACCTGGGCTTGCAGCAGCACATCACCTTGGCCGGCAGCATTGAGCCTGCGGCTATGGCCACCTGGTATCAATTAGGCGACATCTTCGTGTTTGCGTCGAAATCAGAAACCCAGGGCATGGTGATTCTGGAGGCCATGGCGGCGGGTTTGCCGGTCGTGGCGGTGCGTTCAAGCGGAATTGATGACGTGGTGCGCCAGGGCGTCAACGGATTCAAAACACCGGATAAACAAAGCCTGTGGTGCGAGCGGGTACAACAATTACTGGAACAGGATGATCTGCGCCAACAGCTGGCGGAACAGGCCCTGGACTTCGCCAGGGACTATTCGGTAGAGCAGTTTGCCAGAGACGTGCGCAGAATTTACGGCGAAACACTGGCTATGGCTGCCAAAAAGGCGAGACCTGAAAAGCCTTAAAGCCGCAAACCGCTAACGGGTTTTTTCACCTTCCAGACTTAGTTTGGCCTGACGTGCGCGCTCGGCCTGCTTGCGTTTTTTGCGTTCAGCAACAACGCGGGCCGCATCGCCTCCTACGTGAACTTCACCACGCGCCTCGGCCAGGCGCATTTGCCGTTCGCGCTCGGCGAAGCGTGACTTTTGAGACTCGCTTGATACATCTGCGCACTGGTGACAGCTCACGCCTTTGTTATATTCCGGCCGCAGCTTGTCGTTTTCAGTGATCGGACGACGGCAGGCGTGGCACTGGTCGTAGTCACCACGCTCAAGACGATGATTGACGGTAACGCGATCGTCAAACACGAAACATTCACCTTCCCACAAGCTCTTCTCTTCCGGCATCTCTTCCAGGTATTTTAAAATGCCGCCTTTGAGGTGATACACCTCGTCAAAGCCCTGCTCTTTCATATAAGCCGTCGACTTTTCACAGCGGATACCGCCGGTGCAAAACATGGCGACCTTTTTGTGTTTGGCCGGATCCAGGTTCTGTCGTACATATTCGGGAAATTCGCGAAACGTATCCGTGGCGGGGTTGAGGGCGTTTTTGAAGGTGCCAATTTCCACTTCATACTGGTTGCGGGTATCAACCAGCACAACGTCTGGATCGGAGATCAATTCATTCCACTGCTCGGGATTCAGGTAGGTGCCCACGATGCGCTTCGGATCAATGCCCTCGACGCCCATGGTGACAATTTCTTTCTTCAGCTTGACTTTGGTGCGCTTGAACGGCTGCTCGCCGACAAACGATTCCTTATACTCAATGCCGGCGAAACGGTCATCGCTGTTAATCCAGCTCTTTATCGCATCGACGCCTTCGCGGCTGCCGGCTACGGTGCCATTAATACCCTCACTGGCCAGCAGTAATGTGCCATGCACACCTTTTTCCAACATAAGATTCAGCAGCGGCTGGCGCAGGGCCTGGTAGTCATTCAGAACCGCGAATTTATACAGCGCACACACAACAACGGAATCAGTCATAGCAATCTCCTGCGGGCCGGATCGTAAATCCGGAGCATGGTTGGGGTAGTCGAGCATTCAAAGAGGGGGTGATTTTAGCCCATTAAGGCGATGGATCAAGTCAGGGGTGGCCGCAGCAACACGCTGCGGCCGGGTATCACCTAAAAATTAGCGGCGGGCAGCCAGTTCGCGTTCCACCACCGCCGACAGCTGGCCCCAGCCCGGGCGGGTCAGGACGATGTTATCAACCATCACAGTGGGCGTGCTGACCACCCGTAACCGGGTTGCCACTTTGGCGCTTTGTTCGATGGCCTCGCGGTGCAGTTCGGTTGCCATACAGCGGCTGAATCGATTTTCACTCAGGCCAAGGTCGCCGGCATAACGGGTGAACGTTGCCTGCGGATCTGATACGTCTGACCAGCTCGACTGATTGCTGTACAGTGTTTCGTGCATGGACCAATAGGCTTTCTGGTCGCCCGCGCAGCGTGCGGCCTGGGCCGCCGGCATGGCATTGGCATGTTGTGACAGCGGCAGATCAAAATACACAAAACGCACCTTACCGCTTTCCACATACTCTTTTTTCAAGCGTTGGCTAGCGTCGGCAAAACGGGCACATGCCGGGCACTGATAATCCGCAAATTCCCGCACCACAACCGGCGCATCAGCTGCACCCACTGAAACGCCAAACTGATCCATCTCGGCTGGAAACGCCGGCGTGCCTTGCTGCGCAACTGGCAATTCGTCAGAATCTGGCGACGGGCCAGACGTTATAAAGAACAGGCCAATCAACATCACGACGACAACTATGGTCATAACACCCAAGGCCAGTGAGCGTTTGCTGGCCGGTTTACGAGGCGCCGGGGAACCGCTGTGATGGCGACGTTTTGCTTCACCCATGAAAACCAACTCCGTTGTGTGTTTGAGGCCCAGCAGTAAAGCACAATCCAGTCGTGTTGGCCTAGTCATCGGATTCGATATACTTGCCGTATACATCCAAAATATTATTGAAGGAGAGTAAATGCATGTTTGGATTATTTAAAAGCGACCCGAAGAAAAAACTGCAAAAAGCCTATGAGGCTAAACTTGAGAAAGCCCTGCACTATCAACGCAATGGGGATTTGCGCACCCACAGCACGCTGATGTTAGAGGCAGAAAAACTGTATGCGGAAATCCAGGCGCTCGAAAAAAGCGCCTGAAGACGAAACAACGGCGCCGCTATAACCAACGCCCGCCGCATACTTACGCTTAGTTTATTCGCCTGATAGCTGCCGCAGACGCTGGTTCAGGCGACTAACTTCCCGTCGCATTTGTTGAACCTCATCCAGCAAGTCGAGCGATACCGCCAAACCCGGCAAATTCAGCTTCAAGTCCTGCTGCAATCTTAGGGCCCGCTGCAGGCGTGTTAAGGCCGTGACGTCGAATTGCCAGTCCCGCGGTGGGTGGTCCTCTTCGATGGGCGACACAATGCCGAAGTTAACCAGTTTAATCACGAATTCCGCGTGGCATTCGCCACGTTCGCAGATCTCGTGCAATGTGAACACACCACCGTCGGCATCGGTAATTTCTACAGTCAAAATATGGTCTTGTCTGCTCATCCCAAACCTCCGGTTACACGTGCAGTTCGGCGCGTGGATTGAAGTCTTTTTCGGCGTCTGCCAGCTGTTGGTAAATGGCCAGCGCTTGCGCCGAGTGCTCCTCGGGTAGCGTCACCTGCAACGTCACAATCTGATCTCCCACGTGTTTGCCAGGCAAGCCTTTGCCTTTCAGACGCAGCTTGCGACCGCTGGAAGAACCTTTCGGTACCTTCACGCTCACTTTACCACCGACTACCGGCACCGTAATACTGGCGCCTAACGCGCCCTCCCACGGGCTGATAGGCACGGTAATCAGCACATCGTTACCGTCTACTGTGAACTGAGGATGGGGCGCCAGTTCCACTTCAATAAACAGGTCGCCGGCGCTGGCACCACCCACGCCGGGCGAACCCTGGCCTTTCAGACGAATGTGCTGGCCCTCGCGCATACCGGCGGGAATTTTAACCTTGAGGGTTTTCTGCCGCGCCACTACGCGGCCATGCTCGTCTGAGTCATGCACCGCGAACGACACCTGTTTATCACAACCGTTGTAAGCTTCTTCCAAAAACAGCGCCAGCCGGGCACGAATGTCCTCGCCGCGCATGCGCACATTCTGACGAAAACCGCCGCCACCGGCTTGCTGGCCACGGCCAAACATCTGTTCGAAAAAGTCACTGAACTGACTGGCATCGGCTTCGGTGTAGCCACCGCGGCCAAAACCGGATTCACTCTGCCAACCAGGAGGTGGCTGGAATGAACCGTCAGGTTGCGTGCCGTACTTGCGCAACTGGTCATATTCGGTGCGTTTTTCCGGATCTTTCAGAACTTCGTAGGCTTCGCCGACATTTTTGAACATCTCATCGGCGTTGTCTTCCTTGCTCACGTCCGGATGGTATTTCCGCGCCAGTTTGCGATAGGACTTTTTAATGTCCTCGGGAGAGGCAGACTCGCTCACACCAAGCACGGCGTAATAATCTTTAAAGTCCATGGTTCTCCTCATATCGGCGCACGGCGACTTGCAGCGGCTCAAAGATGATTATCCTACTATCTATAGTTGGCGCAAAAGGGGAATTTGCAAGTGGCTTGCCGCAGCTCACCGGTGCAGCGGTGCGTGCGTCTCATCCAGCCGCCTTTCCGGACGCGTCGCCCACCACGACTGAACTCCAGTTTAGATCACTTATTTTCTCGCAATTTAATAAAAACAGGCTAATTTAAAAAATATTGCACAAACACCTTTTTAAAAGGTGCGTTCGCTGTCGTGGAGCAACTTCGTTCTGAGGGCAGTTAGTAAGGGGTCTTATGTGGAAACCTACGCGCTAATCATCCGATCACCTGGCCAGGTCGATATGGCCGGCATAACCGTTATGGCGTCTGCTCTTGGCGTGCCAGTTCGCGCACTCTCGCAGGACATTTACCGTGCGCCCAGCATACTGGCCCGCGACATCCCTGCCGACAGCCTTCCAGAACTGCTGAGTCACTGCGTCAGCCTCGGCCTTGATGTCACAAGTGCGTCAAACGACGCCACGGTGCCCCAAACCGTAAAAACCTTTCAGCTGGCTATCCATATTGAAGACGCTGCGCGCATCCCACATGCAGTGGAGACCATTGCGCGGGTAACAGGGGTTGCTCCGGATCAGGTTTTCCGAATGCTGGCCACGCCGCCAGGGCTGGTGCTGGGCAATGTCAGCAGTGCGGCCGCAGAATCTTTGCGGGAGCGGCTCGGTAAAGGAATTGAGCTGATGACCGCCGTCGAAAACGACGGGGTTTTCGATCTTTATCTGGCACAGAGCCTGGCCTCAATGCCGGCCCTTCGTGAGCTGGTCGGCGATAAAAAAGGGCTGATTCCCTTGGGGCTGGCACCGGAGCATGCAAAAGCGCTGTATCAACGCATTCCCAAAGGCATTGCGCGCCTGCTTCCACGAGCTTTATTGCGGTTTGACGTAGTGCTGGGCTCCCAGCCCGCTATATCCCCCTTGGCCGTGCCTGTTCTGACGGAACTGTTTGGCGTAAATCCAGCGCAAGTATCCCTTTTACAAGCCCACGCTCCGTTGGCGCTTGCCGAGCGCCTGGCTTTCGATGAGGCATCTGAAGCCGTCAGCCGGGCCCTGACCGCAGGTTTGCCGGTTACCCTGGAAGCATCGGGGTTTGAGCGTTGCGACCTGGTGGTCGAATACGCCCCCGACCGCAACGCACTTGCCAAAGTGCTGACAGCCGCAGGTCGAACTCTACCGGAGCGTCTACCGGCGCGGGTTGCCACCGATTTACCAGACCTTGACGCCCGCTGGCTGGCCTACAGTATTGAAAGAACCGGCGCCCGAGTTCGCTTCCAGGAAGTCGCGCCATGATTCACTTACAGATCGCAGAAGCCGGAAAGCGATACAGCCTGAAGGGCAATCACACTGCCGCGCTGGAACGTTACCGCCACGCGCTTCACCTTGCGTTGCAGCAGCGCGCAAACCCCGTTTTTTTGTACCACTACACCGAATGCATTCTGGACGCACTGGAAGCCGCAGGCGAAGCCCCACAGGCCCTGGCGCTGACCGAACGAGCCCTGGACGAGCAACAGGGCGAAGCCGGGGAGCTGGGCCGCCGTGTGCGGGCCAGTCTGCTGCAGCGGCGCGTGATTTTGCTGTTCATTCTGGAGCGAAAACAAGAAGCCGACGCTGCGCTCGCCGAGGCGGCAGAGCTGGGCGGCCCTATCCTGAACGCACTACAGGAAGCCAGAAGGCGCCAGCTCACCATTACTCCAGGCTGGTTGTCCGCCATACGGCGACAGCATAACAAAGGCATTATAAATTCTGAGGCGCTGCGCCACGCAGATGCCACAGCCGGTGAAGTTCATTTCATGAAGGAGAACGCCTGTGCCGGATATTAAAGAGATGACCCCGGGCGAGATACTCGCCGATAGCAGCGTTGCCACGTTCATTTCAGAACTCGGAAAGGGTATTGCAGCCGCGCAGGTCGATCTGGACAACAACTCGATCCGCCAGATCGAAGCGTTTACCGCGCGACGCGACGATCTTGGTGGGCGATCGCTGCTTGACCTGGGTCTGTTACCCGCTTTTTACCATTACCAGTACGCAGACATCAGCTGTTCCATGCAGCTGCGCATGGAGGTCGGCAGCAGTGATGAATTCGGGTTTTCAGCCAAGGCGGAGTACAGCAGCGAGGACAGCGAAAGCGGAAGCGTCGATATGGAGGAAGTCATTAACGAAAGCAGCAACCGCACCGAGACCAAAAGCGCAAAAATGACGATGCGCGCCGACAGCCAGAGCGCTCTGGTTCTAAGCAACGGGCAAAGCTTTACGCCGACAGGCGACAACCCCCTCGCCAGACTCGCCGACCTGCGGCGCCTTCTGACCGCGGGCGACAGCGGTATTGACACACTGATTGAGCGTGACCCAATCGAACGTCCCGCAATGGCCCTGAATACCCCAACAGACAAAGTGCTGGTTAACTCGCCAACGATTGCTTTTTTAAGCCCGGATTTTGACAACGCCGCGTTCCGTATTCGCGAGAACCAAGACACAGATTTCGTCGTCAACAACTCTCTAACGGTGACTACTACCGCACAGGCGGACCTGCCGGCTTATGTCGCCCATTTTGTGTCTCAATTACAGGCCGCCGATTTTACCGTGGGGCGCATCAATCCGGGCCCCCGCTGCGCCGCAGGCGAAGCAAAATTCGGAATTGGCATTTCAATCCTAAGCGCAGAAGATAACTCTAAACTGGGCAAAATTGCGCAGATTTTAAAAGACACCGGGTTGCGCATTGAACTGGAGGGATACACTGACCGCCAGGGCTCGCAAACACGTAATGTAGCGCTTGGCATCGCCAGAGCTGAAAACGTGGGAAAGTTTTTAGTCAAGGAGTGCGACGTTCCCGCAGCCCAGGTTACCTATTCAAACCCGCTCAGCCGCGGCGAAGCCCAACACCGCGCAGATGATCCGACGGGGCCAGAAGATAACGAAGATTACCGAAAAACTTCCTACACGTTTCTGGACCTGGACTATTACCTTATAACGGCCGGCAACAAATCTGATTTCGTGCTGGCCGAAATCGCACCAAACAATATCGGAAACCCGACAGGGCCAGGCAATGCCTACGTGTCTCTTTATGACGTAGTGGAGTTGTCGTTGGTGTTAGCCGGCAACGGCGTGACCGTAGAAGGCACGTCATTCGGCTTCAGCGGTTCGGCAAATCAGGGCAGCCCCGGAACAGCCGTGGCCTACGCCAACAACCTGGCCCGCGACATAAACGCCGCCCCCAACCTCAGCGCCTGGGCAACCGGCAACGTGGTTCAGGTGGCGCGGGCGCAAGATGCATTTCAGGTGCAGCTGTTCACCAAAGACAACCGCGAAATCAGTATTGCCGAAAGCAGTGGTTTCACGGTCACATCACAATTCTCCCGCAGCCAACGCACGGTGAAGTCCCAAAAACAGGGTTCCAAACGGACAACGGCCGTTGGCGTGTCCATTGACGCCCGTTTTTCGCGACAGTTCAACCAGGAGGTCACCGGTAATTCATCCATCTCGGCGCGCCTGGTGTCAATTCCGGCACCGCCGGAGTTTCTGGAGCAGATCCGCGCTTATCAAAATGGGTTAGACAAATGAGCAGCGTCGTTAAAACCACAAAGGCACTGACCCAGGCGCCACTGCCCGATATCGTCGAAAAGCTGGGGCTGGCCATCGCGGGGGCGCAATATGCGCTGGATATCAACTCGGCCACTCTGGCCAAAACCATGGCTGAAACCAACGTTGAAATCGGCGGCAAACAATACAATCTGCTGTCGCTCGGTTTCACACCCACCTTTTATGCGTTCACCGAGGCCACGGTCGAGGCAAAACTGTCTTACACCATGAGCGAGGGAACCACCTTTGGCGGCAGCCTGGAAGTGACTGCTTCGGGCAGAACGCCTTTCTTTATGGCGGCAGCAACTGTGTCCGCCAGCTACGAACGCAAGTTTTCTGTCTCGGCTGAAGGCGCGTCGTCCATTGCCGCCAAATTAGTGTCGCTACCGCCACCCGAACGCTTTATGGAGGTGCTTCGCGCCGCCACCCCCGCTTTGCCTTAACCGGCAAGCCCATAACAATGCAAGAGGACTAAACACATGGCAATCGGACAGGACCTTCTGAACGTCCCCATGGGGGAGATGATCCGGGACATGGCTTTCGCAATCGCCGACAGCCAGTTCCAGCTTGATCAGTCGGGAATGCGAACCGCTGAAATGATGGGCGGCCTGCAATCGGTTTTCGACGATAAGGGAAATCAAACCTTCGACGACAGCCGTATTTTCTTCGGCTACGAATACATGAGCGTGCGCGCGGCTTTGGCCTACGCGATTTTCGACGACAGCTTAACCGGCGCACTGGACGCCGATTCCGTCAAGCTGACAGAAGTGGTACTGCAACTGGTCAACAAATTGGGTGAACTTAGCGACACGCAACAGGACGAGCTTGCCAATAACGGCGAATCTGCAATCGCCAGCGCGCAGGTTGACGGCAAGCCGCTTCTGGACGAGATCATTCGCGTGCCCACCCGCCTGTCAATGATGGAACTGGGCTTTACCCCCACGTTTTACCAGTTCATCGACACCATTATTGAAGTAAAGATTGCGATCAAGATGACCCGCACTGTTGAGTCGTCACGAACCGTCAGCGATGCGTCTCGCGACCGCAGCTCATCATCCAACCGCTCCAAGCGGGGCGGCGGAATTTTCGGTTTGTTCGGTGGTAAGCGTTCCAGCAGCTATGCGGGCAAATCGTCGGTGCAAACAACCCAAGTTGATGCCACCTACTCGTCAAAATATTCCTACTCCGCAGAAGGGGCAAGCCTGCTGCGCACCAAACTGGTGCCGGTGCCACCACCGGCGATTCTTGAAGAACGTATTCGCGGTTTTGTAGACATTGAAGAAGAAACCCGCCGCGCCCGTCTCGCGGTGATTCTGGGCACTGACGACAACACCTGATCGGAGGATCAACTGATGGCCATCGGACAGGACCTGCTAAACGTTCCCTTCCCTGCGATGATCCGGTCGATGGGGCTCGCCATTGCCGAAGCGCAGTACGAACTGGACATAGTGTCCATGAAAATTGCGCGGCTTATGGCCGGATTCAGCCCTGAAAAAGAAGACGATGAACGAGGAACCGGCTTTGATGCGGGACGCGACAATCTCGTTCAGATTGGTCCCAGCAAAGCGAATGACAGCTATTCGCTGCTGGAACTGGGTTTTACCCCGACCTTTTACCAGTTCGTCGACACGTTAATTGAGGTGAAAATCTCAATCACCATGAGCCAGGAAGACACAGAAAAGACATCTTCAACCAAAGTTGCCGCCTCTGTGTCGGGCAAAGTGGGATTCTTTTCAGCCTCGGTCAAGGCCAATGTGTCTACGGTTTCAGCCAGCTATGCCAGCAAGTACCAGTACAGCGCAGAAGGTTCGTCACTGCTCCGTACCAAACTGGTTACCGTACCGGCCCCGGCGATTCTTGAAGAGCGCCTGCGCGCTCTTTCTGCTCCGCCTATTCCGCCAGCGGTCACTTAAACCATGGCCCGTAACTCTCTCCGCAATCTGAATACGAGGAGTTCAAACGCAGGTATCGGAGCACCGGAAATGGGCGCCGATCAGCTGCCGGCGGACTTGAGAGCGCTTCTGCATCAGCGGCAGTCGCTGGAAGCGCGGATGGCGACTCTGACAGGGCGCCCGTCGGAAACTGGCGATAACCGTTTCCCTATCACGCCCCTGGCAGTGCGCCGTGCCGCCGATGACGCTTGGGCGGCAGATCGAGAACGGCTGCGCGTTCCCGGTGTGCATCAGGGCGACCTGGATGACAGTAGGGTTGCGCAAGCGCTACAAGCAGTTCAGACAAGTATCTCAGAGCCACCAGAGCGAACCGGTCAGCGGGCCATTCAAGGCCTTATGGATCGAACAGGTTTACGCAGTTTGAAGAATCCGACCGCGCTGACTGAATCAGACCCGCTGGAGCGGATGATGCGCCTGCGCGATACGCCGGCCTTGCGTGAGATGAAAACGACACTGCCCGAGCCACGACTGCCAGACCGACCCGGCGCTCTGGAACGCGCCGCTGAACGGCTGGATATTCTGCGCGGTGGTTCCGGCGATCTGGACACATTACGGGCATTGGCACTTTCGCGGCGCACGGCACGCTTTGATGAAGAACGCGGACTCGAGCGTCCTGCAAGACCCCGCGATGCGGATGCCGGCAGAGATGCCGCCCGACTAGACAGGCGCGGAACATACGGAGTGCGAAACGAAAATGTCTGACACAGCCAACATATCAGCCGACGCCATTGCGGCCCTTCTGAGCGGACTAGCCAGTGCCCTGACCGAGGCGCAGCAAACCATGGCGGAAATGCCGCCTGCGGATTCATTCGGCCGGCCCCTGCCAAGCTATCGCATTCCCGAGCTCGAATTCACCTTTGAAATAGAAACCGTCGAAGCCATCGACAGCAACAGCAGCCGTGGTAAAAGGTGGCAATTACAGCCCTCTGGCACCTCGTCATCACGAAATACCATCAGCTCAACCATCAGCGGCAAGATTGTCGCCGTGCCACCCAATGGCGGCCTGCCACAAACGCTGATCGCCGCTGTTCAGCGCGGCGATTCATTGGAAGTGCGCTTGTCTAACAACGCCGGTGAAATTCTGACCCAAACTCCCGTGGAACTGGAATTCGATGCCGAGGCCAGCAGTGCGTTACACGGAACCACGCTAACACCGGCCCGTCGCTTGTCCCTTCTTGACGCACAGCAGACCCAAACCGACCAGACCGGAACGGCCATCGTCCGCATTGGGCCCAGCGCATTGCAGACTGGCGAAAGCGCCGTTGTTCTGGTGCGCGCAGCGGGCGCTGAAACCCGCATCAGCTTAAAAAGGGAGGCATGACCTGTGATCAGAGCCATCATCGGCACAGGCATTCTTTTAGAGTCCAGCGGACAACCCGCCGCTAATCTGGTTGTGAATCTGCAACTGCGAACACTGAAAGGCAGCTGGAATGATATTGCGAAATCGCAAACGACCCAGACCGGCAGTTTCAAACTGAGCATGGACGGAAGCGAGCTCAAAGACCTGAACGTTATTCCCCATTTGCGTCTTGCCGGCGGCCGGGGCGAAGTGTTGGCTGAAAACCCGTCAATAGAAGTGGAAAGAACCGTATTAATGGTAGATTTTGGCAAGACCGTGCGCGGCAGCCAGTCCAACCCCTTCAGGGAGCGCCTGGCAAAAAGCGAGCGCGAATCACAAACTCTCAAGGCCGAAAAAGACGTTCTGATGCAGCGGTTTCTGGACACCAAACAGACCACCGTTGCTTTGGAAAAGAACCGTAATGAACTTGTAGCCCAGGTTGCGCAAAAGGACGTTCAACTGCTTGATCTAAAGGCGCAACTCGAAAACACCACGGCGCCGCAAACTGGCCCAATGAGCGATGTCGCACTTCAGGAAGTGTCCCGCCTGAAACTGCAACTGCTTGGCTCCGAAATCGCGTTGCGGGAATACACGGCGCGTGAAGACACCCTGAACACCCGCTTCGACGGGCTGACATTGGAACGCAATAATTTAAGAGTGGAACTGGACGAGTTGCGCGGCGCCGAAGCAGCCGCCCCCCAGATCGGCACTCTGGCCACCACCATCGCCAATTCTCTGCGCGGAATGGAAGCCGAGGGGATTGAACTCGCCGAAGCGCGCATTACGTTAAAGGGCTACCTGGCCGATGGCGGCAAAAGATTCAAGCCCTTCGACGCCGCCGAACTGTCCCGGGTTGACCCGAACGCAGCCAGCGAAATCAGCTTCGGCGTGCGCACTAAGCCATCCGCCTCAGAGTCTGGAGGCCAGGCCATGCCCGACGTAATCGGCCTGACGCCCGCCTCAGCCGGCCGTATTCTGCGACCCCTCGGCCGTCGCGTTGAAGTGATAGAGACGCCCGGTAAACCCGTAGGCGCAGTCATTACCCAGAACCCCGCTGCAGGCGGCAGCCTCCCCCGTGAGGCAATCATTCGCCTGATGGTCGCCACCGGACCGAAAAAGGACAGCTGACATGTCAGATTTAAGAAAACTGGCACAGGATATTGGCGCAGCCCCATTAGGCGACCTGATCGCATCGGTTGGCCGTGGTGTGGCAGAGGCGCAAGCCGCGCTGGATGCCGGCTCGCTGGAACAATGCCTGGCACTGTATGAAAACTCCGACGACCTGACCCGAATCATGCGCGAAACCGGCTATCGGCCGACGTTTTACGCGATCCCGGAAACCGAAGGCGAGTTGACGCTGTCGCTGACGATTACCGGAAACTCAGCGCCACAATCAACGCCCAACACTCCGCCCCTCACACCGCTAGGTACAAAAATGCTTAACCGGCGCGTTGCAGCCAAGCCTCGCATCTATGCAGCGCCGGTGGATGGCGGCTATCGCAACAGCTATGGGTTCACCGGCACCGTGGGGGCAAAGATCAAGTTCCGCATCGTTGCAGTTCCCGCGCCCAGCGGGGCGGAAGCCGCCCGCGTTGTACCAGACTTCAGCGGCATGACGTCCGCCCAGGCCACTGCCTTGGCAGAGAGCTTTGACTTGGTTCTTGACGGGGCGGATAGCATAGACACACAAGCAAAAATCGCCACACAAAACCCAGCACCTGGCGCGATCGTTCGCGCAGACAGTGCCATTGCGGTTGCCACCGGTTAAGCACCTTGGCCCGGTCCCAAAACGAACGGAAAATGAATCCCCCCGCCCGCTCACGTATGATGGGGTCTCGTTTATTGGCACCGCAGTTAATCTGCTCAATTATTACCTCAGGAGAATCCCATGATCTGGACTGTCTATCTTTCTGGCGAAATTCATACTGACTGGCGTGAACAAATTAAGGCGGGCGCAGAAGCCGCCGGCCTGCCGGTGGAATTCACCGCTCCGGTCACAAACCACGAAGCCAGCGATGCGGCGGG
>Ga0307930_1001395_pt1 | contig 19104 bp, 20 predicted proteins | sample OrgLakmetageno46_FD_203161 | JGI IMG/M metagenome (GOLD analysis project Ga0307930, IMG submission 203161) | Saline water microbial communities from Organic Lake, Antarctica - #46 | ecosystem: Environmental > Aquatic > Non-marine Saline and Alkaline > Saline | place: Antarctica: Organic Lake...
TTCGTTTCTCAAAACATGAAACGCCCAGGGAAATGCGCCGGTCTGTTTCGAGAAACGAAACGCCGGCGAAAATCGTGTTTCGTTTCTGTTGTTTCATTACCGACGTGTTTCAACTCTGGCCCTACTCCTCATGATGAGGAGTGAGCTACAGGAGTTCTGCAAATCAGTGAAAATCAGTGAACGTGTGCGCAGAAAAATGGCGTTGGCAGAAGGGTTGTTCACAGTGTCTGTAGCAAGACTTGCATAGTAAGTCAGCGTCAGCAAAAGCAGTCGGCCTTTTAAGCCCGCGGCTCCACTTGGTTCCATGGTCGCGGGCGTACATTCCATTCTAGCCGAATAGCTCCTTAAAATATCCTGGGTGCATCTTAGTACTGTAGTTGTAAGTTAGGCCTCCTTTTCGTAGTCCAAACAGAAACCAGCAATCATCATGTCATTGTTTGGTCCGAGTGATGGCAATCGTCCAGCATCAGCAGAAGATGACATGCTTCAAAAAGGTGATGACGGTGGACTTTTGCAAGAATTACTGCAAGACCTTTGTGTTAAGGAGCGTAGCCGAAGTTCTTCTCTAATCCTAACATCACTTTCTGTGGATTCTCACTCGGTTTCTCTACAGCTTGCGCGAATGTGCGCTACACAAAGAACGACATGGAAAAGCTCAAAAAACTTTTTGCTAAACATGATGCTGACAAGTCAGGGTCACTTGACATCGTAAGTCCATCATGAACACTCTTGTCTTGCTCTATTTCTCTTGCTACCATCTCTGCCACTGCCGCATCAATAGCTAAGCCCACCTTTGCACAAACATGCTTCATACCACGTTCGCAGGATGAATTTTACGGCCTCTTCGATGCCAAGAAAAATCCGTTTGGCGACGCACTCTTCAAGTTGGTGGAACTAGACGGCGACAATGAGTTTTTATCGTTTTCCGAATTCGTGCAAGTCGTCTCCACTTTCTGCCTCTTTGGGCCGGAAGAAGTCCTGCGCTTTGCGTTTAACGTCGTGGACGAGGACCACAGTGGGTTCGTGAGCTTGGAGGAATTAGACAACTTAGCGTCATGGCTCCACGAAGGCGGCCCTGCCAATTTGAACACGGCTATCTTGCGAATCAAAGAAAAGTACGACCAGGGCGACGGACAGTTCAGCTTTCAAACTTTCAAAACCATGCACCGAGAGTTTCCCTTCTTGTTGCACCCCGCGTTTGCGCTGCAAGAGCATATGATGGCTGTCGTGATGGGGAAGCGGTGGTGGGAGCGGAAGCAGCGCGAGCTCGGCATGATGAAGGACGGCGACGAGACAACCAAAGCAAAGGAGACACAGGGCCCGACCATGCTGCAAACGTTCTTGCCCTCAATCTTCCCTTACAAACCACCAGAAACCAAACCGGAAGGAGCAGAGGGTGGCGAGGAAGCCGAGGACATGCGAAGATCCGCGTATGGGCGCAAGGCAGCGCTGCCGCCACCGGGGCCCGAGGCCCTCGCTTATGCCGACTTTCAGGAAGAAGTCAAGCTGGTGGACGCTCATATGGAAGGCGAGCGGAAGGCACGACGGCGGAAAGCGGTTCAAGAGAAGGTGGCTGCGGCAGCAAAAGAGTTGCAGCGGAAGAAAGAGCGCACGGCGAAGCGGCGCTCGCGCATGTTAACCTCCGAGCTGATGGACCCGTTGGGAGAGCCTATGCTCCTCGTCTATCAGCCTGCCTCGGTGGTGAGAGTCTTCGGCAGCAAATAGCAATTCCAGTCCCCTTCACTTCACTTCTCTTATTTTCAAGTGAAATCTTCGAGGCTTCAACTACCATTCAAAGAAACGATATCCGTTCTTTGATTCTGCTGTAAACAAGCAAGTATTTTGGTGTCATTGGCGGTATGTAATTTAGCCAATCTAGATATAGTTTACTGTCACTATTGGACTATTGGTTACTATTGGCTACTACTATCTACTATTCAGAACTACTACCGAGGGCCTACAGCCGCCTTCTATATACGGCTAAAAGCAACTTTTTATTCCACACGGGTTAAATGGAAAAAAAAGTCTATAGAAGTGGTCTGGGTGCACCATCTTAAAATTCAAAACACGAAACTGATGTAGCTCCGACGCTATAACGTATAACGCGCACTAGCTACAGTTGACACAGCCACACATGAATTACATCAGAATCCAGACCACACGTAGCCGCCAAATGAGGCCAGTCTATTGCACTTACGGATTACAGTGGGCGTGGATGTATCCAGGGAAGCTAAGGCCGCTGCTGTGGCCGCTGGTCCCTCTGAATGAACTTCCTGCTCCTGCCGCACTCAGGCATGTCGCGATTTGTCTCACTTCTACGCCATTAGTCATCTTCGTCCTTTGATTTCATTGCAATTTGATCTGCACTAACGTGAGGCGAAGTAAGGGGCACGTAACCTTGGCTGTAGTAGCAAAAACGATCCTCCTCGTTCGAATCCGGTGGCTCCTGTTCAGTTTGCAGGAGAGTCTGCTGAAAGCCGAGCCATTCCGGTGGATCATCAGGAATGTGCACTAGCGACACGTCAAACCGCTCAATAAATTGGCGGCTCACGTCGTTGTACGTTGTGGCGGGAGCATACACGCGATATTCATTCAAAATCGAGGTGAGTGCCCAATTTTGAACGCGGCGCATACATCCAACGAGAACGGCCAATTCGATGCCGTTGGAAGTTCGGCTGCCTGTGAGCACGAGTGGCTGAAATGAAGGCTCTAGAATGAATTCAAGGGCATCCTTCACAATTTCGTCGGAGATCTGAGATCGGTAGTCTGACGAGGCAGCGGGGAGGTTCGAGGATGAGACGCACGGTTGATAAAGCCCCATTCCTGCTGCTTCTATCGCGTTGACTAGTGACCCGTGATAGCTCTGCGAAGCTAGGTTTACTACAGTGTTACAACCTCTAAGCTTTAGGAAAGAAATGTGCGCATTCGTTATTGCAGTTGCTCGGTAGATGGACGTCTCCACTACAGCCCAACCCTCTGGGGGCTGTTGCAGTGATCGGTCAACGCTTGCAGGCATGATGATTAGAGCAAAGATTGAATGTCATTGAACCCCTACAGAACAATCTAGAAGCATGACATCTTACCGCTGCTATGAATATATAATGTAGCTAAGGTGAAAAGAGCAGTGTGCTTGCCATTTATGTCAGCACATTACGCACTCTCCTAATGAACATTGTACGATTTACGATTCTGAGATACAGTACGTACAAAAATGGGACAAATTCAAGACAGTCCCTATTTTTCATCGATGAAAAATAGGGACTGTCTTGAAGTTTACCTTACAAAATTGTGATGATATGAATCGTCGTCGTCGTCGTCGTCAGTAATTCACGATGCATGAACAGTAGAAATAAATTAGTAGACGCTAAGACGCTATACGCTACCCAGAGAGCTCTGCACTCTAGCCAGCTTGTATTGGCGCCCAGTTCGCTGCAAGCTAGATATGATACTGATGCGGAGAAGCGCGTAAGTTCTTTGAAAGAATCCCTTGAAGCTTCAACACCATGAGCGTATAGCGCGAGTATTCTACAGTAGCTAGGAGGATAGCGGTTTCATGCTAACTTTTGAGCGCAAGTTTTAATTTAGCCCTTCGACAAGTTTGTTTCTGCAATATAAATTTAACAAAAAGGCCTAGTCTTTGACCTCCTCCTTCTATAGCCCGACGCTTCTACGATGAGCAGCAAAGATAAAATTGATCCTCTTGTGGGTCTCTCGGTGCGTGTCAGACCAGCACTTATTTGGAGATTAATTTTATGGGAATTATGGATGGAATGACAAGGCAGAGTACTTTAAAGCGTAAAATGGGTTATACCCTTAATTCTAGTTTGAGTTGCTTTATTCTCTAGCTTATCCTTTGCTTTCGTCGTGTGCTAGGTGCTGAAAGAGTTTTCCGACTTTGGGTATTTCACGGGCACGGTGCTCGGTGTTGATGCCAACTTGTACCGTGTCCAGTTTACTGACGGAGACGTTGAAATTCTCAAGCGATCCGCAGTGATTGACCTTTTGATGCCGGCTGCACCCTGTGTCTTCAGCTCTGTGAAGCTCTCTGGCGGCAGCAGCCGTGTAGTGCCTAAGCATTTCTTGACGCATCGCCTCGACCTTGAAGTCTGGTCGAAGGTACCTTGTTGAATGCGACTTCACAATTCATTGAAGAATGGTAGCAGTCGTTCTGTATAATGGCCACTCCCACATTGTACGTTTGCGAATATAGATGGAAGAAGCGGGATGGAGACTCGAAGCCCCGGGCCAAAAACGACCTAAGCAACAGAATTGGCTTGTTCTTGCTTCAGAACGTGCCAAGAAGCCTGAGGTTAGTCTGCCTTCCTGGGGTAATTGCTCCTTCCAAAGTCCTGCCTCTCTTATACAGAAGTTGCACCAGCATCCCACCCGATCTCAACGCGCGATTTCTCCTATTTCTGTTCCTCCGGTATTTCTTTTCCGACAACTGAAGGGGTCCTTTGAAAGTGTCGAGAAGGCCATGGAGTTCGCCCGCAGTCTCCCAGCGTGGGAAGACGCCTTCTCCAAGGTGGAGTTCTCCAATGATTCCGACCATGACGATGACGACGCCTCGTCTCAAGACCCGCAGGTCAGCCTTTCTAATTCAGTAATACCCTAAAGGCTGCTGTACCTGGAGAAAGTTTCAAGTTTTGCCTCATATGTCGCCCTTTTCGTCGCCATCGTCGTCACCACTTTTTTCCTTCTCAACCTGCCAATAATATGCAGGTTACGAAGAGGGCGCTGCGGCAGCAACGGCACAGAATTCAGCAGGCGTGTGCCCCTGCATCTTTGGTGTCACTTCCGCCGTGCGCTGCGAGACTCATCTACAGCTTTTCGACTGTTGAAGTGGGTGACGACTTGCTAACATTCCTACGCGTGCCTTCTGCGCACGCATTTCTACTATTGAATGCAGTGTGATTTTTTCTTCTTCATCCTCTCTGTGTCAAATGTTGTGGGATGATGTTTGTCGACCTCAGGCTTGGGGTGCGCTAGGCATTGTGAGCAGAGCATGGGCCCATTGGCTCAAGCGTCAGTGGCAAATGGAGCGATCCTTTCCTGTCAATGAGCCCTTGAGTGCTGCAGCGTCGCAGTCTTCACGGGGCGACCAAAAACAACTCTCTCCTGCAGCTCTTCTTGAAGTATGCTACCGTAGAAAACTTCTTCTTACCCTGGCTCTACCCGCGCTCTATGAACTTGCCTCTTTCTTAACAACTCACTTCATTCCAATAGCGCGTCTCTGTGATCAAGTTTCCTACACTTACTCTGACAAAGACCACCTGCACGTGCGCTCTCAGGCGATTCAACGCTTTCCGTCCATGCAGCGCTTCGCGGCGGCAGCTTGTGCAGATCGCTTTGGGTGGCGGCTCGTGCCTCAAAAAGCGCCTCCTCTTCTTCCTTCTGCTGCTGCTGCTGCTGCTACTTCCAGCCCCGTGAAGGCTTCATCGTTAGCACCGCGACCTCGCCCTGTGACACCTGACTTGCATGACAGCACCGAATCGGTAGCTCCTTTCGTCCAATTACGACCTTCAAGGTCGCCTCGCAATGCTTCCAACTCGCCGCCTCAAGCTGCTCCAAAGACTCCTGGTCCTTCACCTCCATTATCCCAACCCACTCGTGAACACGATTGTTGCAGGTTCCCTCCCATCTTAGCGTCAGCCTGGCCATCCTTATGTTCAGCAGACGATGGCGCACCCGCTTTCTCTTCTTCTTTTGAAACCCCCTCAGCTTTGGCTCCCCACCCCCTTTGCGCCCAGTGCCGCGAGCTGGCTCTTGAAGCGCGCTATTCGGAGCTGGTGTCTACCGAGGAGTTCATGCGTGTAGTGCGCGGTCTACAGTGGTTGCAGTGTCTCGAGTTGGACGCATCTCATCTTACCGACCATCGTGTGAGCTTCCTCGCAGCACCCAACGCGTGCCCTGCTTTACAAACCCTCAAGCTGCACAATTGCGGCCTGATCACCGACGCCGCTCCTCAGCTCCTCGCCAAGGCACCGTTTGCCACCTCTTTGTGGCATTTGACTTTGAGCGGCTGTTCTAATGAGCTAGGCTTAGGCCTCGCGGCCCTCTGCAAAGCTGCGCGCGGCCTGTCAGGGCTTGACTTAAGAGGGTGTAGTGCGCTCAGCTCAAGTGCGCTTCAAGGCGTGCGTGACCATTTGCAATGGACGCTGCGGTCTCTCTGCCTGAAAGGCTGTGAGAACCTCGACAGCCATGCCCTAGGTTTACTATTACATGGGGCAGCACCATCAGCAGTGCGCAGCACCAATTCTCTAGTGGACGAAGCTCTTCCGCTCCTGACGAAGCTTGACGTGAGCGACTGCCCAAAATTGGACTCGAAAGCCCTGATATCTGTACTAAACCGCGCCCCTTGTGCTCAAAACGCCCTTGCCACGCTCTGGTGCTGTGGCTTGACCAAGGGCGCGACTGCTACGAAGGAGGAGGAATCAGAGTGTGCATCTCTAGCAGCCCTTGGATCGACTTGCCCTTTTCTCACGAGCCTCAACCTTTCGGGCTCGGACGCTGCGACAGACGACAGTGTGGTGGCATTGCTGGCTGCGTGCCCCGTGCTGAAAGAACTCGCGCTTGATGGCTGCTGCAACCTCGAGGGTAAATTCATTGCGACATTGTACGATGCGCTGTGCGCTGAAGTCCTCAGAGGCAGTGTGCAATCGCCCAAGATGGCCCTGCCAGACTCCCTGCATGCCATCAGTGCCGTTGGTTGCCCGTCTGTGTCGAGTCAAGCGGCTGACCAACTCCGGCAGATGTGCGATACCATCGGAAGACCTTTATCCTTACGGCTTTCGTAAATCACCGGCAGGGAAGCATATTTTGCATCGCGGTGCAGCGCGGCCATTCGCTTTCTGAATCGTGTTCGACGAATACGAATACCCACTTCGGTGATATCGCTGCTATCTTTAGTTTAAATCAAATGCCATGGCCATGGTGGTGGTCATGAATAGAATAGAGGTATCACAGGGCACAATCGCGTTAGCCGTAGGCACGCTGCATTCTGAATATCACTGAACATGGAAAAAGGAGCAACGCCAGTCACCATCTCTACATTCTTCATTAATTCTTTCACATAGCACATTACAGAGCATTATCCTGAAGAATTATTCTGTAATGCACACAGCAACCAAGAAAACCGTGGGTTTTCCGGGGTTTTGCGTCTTACCCACTTCCGCCCAGCAGAAGATCCGGTGGTTACTAATTACGCTGAAGGAAAATTTGAGGAAAACCCAGTAGCCTAGTGGTTTTCTGTTTAATGAATGCACACAATACAAAGCCAATGCACATGCCGCATGCCGCATGCCGCATGCCGCATGCCACATGCCACATGCCATACGACTCATAACACATATGATATTATGCATTATGTATTATGCTTCACAACCTACAATGGCTTCCCAGCGATACCCATGATTCCAACCGACTATCGACTATGGGAGTATAAGGGACACTAAATTGACCAAGACTAAGGGAAGCCCCCCATCTCAGATAGACGCGGAAAATGTCTACTGCTAGACTGCTACTAGTTACTAGCTGGGGATCGGTGAGTTCGTGTCTTTGGGAATGCATTTCTAATCGAAGCCATATTGGCCTATACACCATCCAATTGAAAGAAGTAATTACATGAGAAAATATAATATAATGCCTAGAGCTGCTCATAAAAAGTCTTCAGCAGCTGCATCGAAGTCGGTGTGGTCAATGAGGTCCAACCCAGAAGCATCGAGCGCCATGAGGTCTTCTTCGTCTTCTCCACTCTCCCCGCCGCGCTTCGACTCGCCCAATGATCCGAGCATGTCCTAGCAAACGTACAATCATGGCATATTTATTCGATTTTAACACAACAGGCAACAAAATTAAGAAAAGGGATTCGTGCGCGGAAAAAGTTCAGAGCATGGAGTTCGTTCAGTTCGCTCACCAAGCTGGAGCAGCTGAGGCTCATTCCTCCTTGAGGTACGAAATCCACCGAGCCTGACATCATGTCACTTCCCACTCCACTGTCCGAGTCAAAGGGTGCGAAGTTCACAGCTACAGAAGGGGGAGACGATCCTTTCGTCTTGCGGCTCTTGGCTGTTCGCTCGCCTCCACCACCTCGCTTCCCTCCTCGCTGTTGCTTGGGCGGCACATTTTCCACTGGCGCCTCAGCCGCTGCCGCCAGCGTTGCTGCCTGCTCTGCAGCAGCAGCTTCTTTCGCTGCTTTGGCTGCGGTCTTGGCCTTTGTTACCTTCGGCTTCGGCACCTTGTTGTAGATGGGCAGGGCATCTCCACCGCTGTCCGCGGCCCAGTCGAGGGATTCCGACTGCACCAGAAGCGCTTTTACTCCGTCGCCATGAGCGTACCATTCGGGCACCGAGACCGCGCCGCTGTCGCCTGTGTCGGGCTCCACTGGTGTAGAAGCCGTGGCGGTCGGCTTATCCACGGCAGCCGTGGGTTTCTCTTCCAGCGCCGTCTCGGCCGCTGCAGCGGCAGCAACTGCAGCTTCGGCGGTGGCAGTAGCAGCAGCGGCGGCGCTAGCATGGGCGACGAGCTCTGACGTAAGCTCTTGTACTGGCTTGCCGTCAACCACTACCGGTGAAAGGAATTTGTACAAGCCGGCTTGAACACTGCCGACCCCAGGGAGAGTTAAGTACGGCTTGAGAGACGGCGCCACGGCCATCTTGGCCATGGAATCTCGCTTCGCGTTGTGCTTGGACTTGCGGGCGTTCCCAGTGCCTGGTTGAGACAGCGACATGGGGTCCGAGGCGCAAGCAGGCATGGCAAAATGGTGGTTCAATAGTGACATTTCACCGGGCTTGGCCTTGCTCAGCTTTTGGAAATACCTAATCCGAAAGGGCACGAGCACAGCAAGTCGATTGTCAATAAAACGACCAACTACAAAGGAAGTGCCAAAGGGGTAGACCACACTAGCTAGAGTTACTTACTTCTGAGAATGGGTGCGAATCTGCACGACAGTGCGAGTTTTTATCAAGTTTGCTATCTTCTTCCAGCCTTTGCCGTATAATTCCAGACCGCGAATGAAAAGGTCGTGCTCTTCGTTGGACCATCGGCCAGTTGCCTCGGTGCCTTGAGCGATATGAGGCACAGCATCGTCGTCATCGCTGTCGCCTGCCGTCTCATGCCTTTCAACTAGGCTCATACGACACTCTCCAACGGAATCCCGTTCAAGCAGGAGACTACTTTAGAGTGAAGGCGCGCGAAGGGATTTACGCTACGTAGCGGTCACTGGTCAAAAGGCTGCTAAGAATCTCACCGACGAATGGACTTGAAATACAAAATAAAAGACGAGTACGCGAAGCTGCTTTGGTTTATGCCGTAGCCTATTCACGGCAGCGTGTGCGATTCTGCAACAGCGCTATGGCTTTGCTTCCCAGAGGGTGTTAGGAAGGACGGCGTAGTAGTAGTAGTGAGCGCCTGTCGTCTGTCATCGACGAAGAAGTACGTACACGTGACTGACTCATCTCGTGGTTCAGAGAGTACAGGTTCAGGTGCCCGCGCGATGCGCGGCTTTGGAGCAATGTGTTTGCGGCGGAGGAGTAGATGCGTGTCCTTAGCACCTCAGTGCACGGCCTTGAGATGCCCGTGGATGAGTGCCCTCATAGTGCCCGTGGTGCGTGTCCCTTCTTGTGCCCGTGGTCCGCCTTGTGTTCTTGTTTACTACTGTACATGTACAACAGAACTGTACTGTACTGTACTGTACTGTAGGTACATAAAAAACAAGGCATGTGCGCCTGATTAGCTTCTTAGGTCTAGTTTGCGCTGCTTTGCTTTTCTTCCCTACCTGTTAGTCTTCTAATTCCGGCCCTTCGGGGCCTGTCTCAAAAAACGACGACCACCACGAACGAACCACGGAATTCCATTTAATATAAAGGATGTCGTGTGTCCACATCAGAAGCACAGGGTTGAGATGGACTTTTTGTTAGAAAAGTAACCTAACCAAAACACACGGCATTCTACAACACTGGCTTTTCGGGAGCCAAAACCTTGTTCAGACAGAGTCTTGCACGCAAATGGGTTCACACAATTGCTCGGGGATGGGCGACTCTTCTTCTGGGTCGCCTGAGGGACTTCGTTGTAGTCCCCTCCTCTGCGGGCGGAAACTCTTCTTTTGAGCTGCACTCTCAGAGCAATTAGGAGCGTGCCACTTTGGACCGCTACCATCACTTCCATGGCCACTCGGGCATGTGCGCCTGATTAGCTTCTAAGATTTAGTTTGCGCTGCTTTGCCTTTCCTCTCTACCTGTTAGCCTTCTAATTCCGGCCCTTCGGGGCCTGTCTCAAAACATCTTGTTGATTCGTCGACGCCCCAGCTCCAGCGACCACACCTCTCGTGACTCCGCATGGTATTATCGAGAAACGATATGCAACACTGAGATGTCGTTCGTATAAATATAGATTTGAAGAACCAGGGCCTTCGAACTCCAACCGAAATTTAAAAAAAAAATGAATCCAAACGAAACAAAAAAAATATCTTCACCTTTTAGCCTTCTAACTCCGGCCCCTCAGGGCCTGTGTTAAACGAAGTAAAAATCCATTATGAGATGCTGCGGCCGTGCTACATACGCGGCGCGTGCAAATGGAGTTATAGTAATTGAGCGGTTTGGGAGCTGATAGCAAAAGAGCCCTAGCCCCCACCTATATTGAAATGATTTGAGTTACGAGAGACCCTCAAGAAAGAGAGATGCGCCATATACATACTTCGATGGACATTTCCACCAATTCAGGGAGCTGGGAGCTCGGAGCTACCATCCAACAGCTAACACAACCCAAGAGGAGGACAGAAGGCACAGCGCCGGGCAGTTCGGATGCTTAATTCTTAATGTGCTTCGACGCAGTGCAGCCGAAATCCCCAAAGCGCCAACTTCCCACCTGTAACTCGTGGTATTTACCACGGGCCAATGGAATCTAATTAATAATCGAATTGAATGCCACTACCGGATTGCCATTGTCATTGGCAATTACATCAACACATTTTTGCGTTCCCGTAACCATAACAGAGTCACTTCCGTCGCTTAGGCATTATTGACATCGACAGTTACTTTCATAATCGGATTCTTCGTTGGGCTGTCCACGTCGCACGTATGCCCATGAGCCGGATGCCACGGCAGTTACTGACTAGTTGAATATTGCAATCTCGACCGACCGATTAGTTGTCCACAGATGACTTGGGGCAGGACGTTGGAGAACGCACTCAAAATTAAGGGCATTTCGAAGGAATTCGATGAGTGGATCGCCATTGCCAACAACAGGTCAGGTCGAAGTGGAGACAGCTGACTCTCGCCATTCCCAAATCTCCTGATGCCTGATGGCTGAAGGACACCTCGAGAGTAAGTAATTACAACTGCGTTACGCAAAAGGACACTCATCCCAGTCAGACTTGGGCTGCAAGTTACATTTTTCTGTTGCTACATATGCCACAGTGGTGTTTCTTTGTATTTTTGGGGAGTATTCACTAAACTAGACTAGATAAAATTTTCAGGCAGGAAATCAAATTCTAATCAGAACAAACGACTAAAGGTGCGTCTCCACGGACAGGCATAGCAGTGTATGTGCAATCATAGCTTTATGCTATTGCACGGGTGGATAGCTAGCCCGGCAGCCCCATAAGCGAAGGCGAAGGCTCATGTGTAAACAATAAGTGTTCACCCTCAGAGAATTGAAAGCAGGACAATGTGGCGTAGCTTAAGCAGCCAAACTCGAAAACATTATCCCCATTTCAGAACGCAGAACGAACGCTTATGCTTCAGGAGGCGGTGCTTTGAAGAGGCCCATGCATGTCACCCGCTCAGCGTACATGAACACCGCGTAGACCACTACGGTGCCGCCACAGAAGAAGAAGGGGGTAATTTCAAACCCAAAAAGCTGAGTCGATGCCACTGAGCTGAGCACAATCGAAGCGCCAATGGCGAAATCTTTGGTGACAGCGTCAGCGTACTTGATCACTGCGCCCACCAACAATCCTCCGCCCGCGTTCATGAAAATGCACATCCAGGTCATGGAGGTATACCTAACGAACAAGCCCATCGGTACACGCGACATGAAATTTGAATAAACGATAAGTTTTCGGCCAGAGGTTCGCGAGAGGTCAGGTGAACTAGTGATGAAGACTGACAATGAGCAGAAAGCATGCGGGGAGTCAACGCACCCGTAAAAGAAGCCTTTCGCTTGGATGATTTGCAGGTCGCTCGAGAAGAGCAATGGCACGAGCGCAGCCACGCAGGAGTAAAACGCCAACTGCAGGTTGCGCGCCCAAAGCGATATTTGCACGCCTTTGAGGATCTTCTCAAAGTAGACCCCAGCCATAGACGACAGTGCAGCCGCGAAGAGGAGGATGAGGGCGCCAATGAACCGCTGCATGATGGCGTCCTCCTCTTTGCCGTCCAACTCATCAGCTCCCTGTGACTTGCCTGCGCCCATGCCGCTGTACTGCACCAGCCCTACGCCTAGAGCAAGGAGGCAGAGCCCTGCCCACTTCTGAAGCTTCAAAGTTCGGTCGAGCAAAAAAACGCTGAAGATGCCCGACCAAATGGTCTTGGTTTGGTAAGTAATGGTGTAAGTTGCGGCGTCCAGCATACCTACCGCGATATACCTAACCAAACACCAAGGGAAGTAAAAATAAGGAAGCCACGAAAACGATAACGCCTGAGACATTACAAGTGAATCGCTAGAAGCTCCTTTTCGAAGCAGGTGTGACTTACTGCAAGTTATTCTGCCCCAGATACAAAAATGCTGGAACCGACGTCTTGAGTGCCTCCGACGGCACAGCCCACGCACTAGCCAAGGTACCTTCTGTGCTCATCAATATGGCCATGCACATTATGCCTTTCAGTGCTTCCTGCATAATCACTGCAGTTTGAGTCGAAAAGTCTGACTGCCCTGGTATCGAGCGCGTATAGCGCATCAGCAGTACTGCGCCTGCATTCTGAACTGTCAGCATCACAAGTACAACGAATTTAACAGGCACACCATAGAATACGAGGTCACTCGGCTTGGAAGCAGCGGTAGCAGCTGCCTTGGGATTAGTTGGCGCGGCCTGGTTCGATGGAGGATTTTTTGCTACTTCTCCGGGCCCCGCCAGAAGGGCTGCTAATTCGTCATCTTTGTTCGAGATTAAGGTGGCAAAGTCGTCCTTGGGCACTTCCTTCGCAGCCACAGGCTCCGCGCCGCTGATCCACGACAGCATGCCTACCTAGAAGACCTTTGGATTGATCTTATTTTGATGTTATGATTGACCTCGTGCTCTCGTTGTGGCAAACTAGTGCTCCAGACACACTACGCCAACTAAAGTAAGTAAGTTACGTAGCTTTAGGAGGGAGTTTTGGAAGTTCACCAGCACCCAGCACCCGATCAAACAGCCACCAATCAACATCCAACACCCAACACACACGACAAACGATGCACTTCCCTGTACGTAGCTAGCGAGGCTAGCGAGCAACGGGAACAGGCCCGCCATCACGCCTCGCCGCCTCACGCCTCGCGCCCGCGCCTCCTATAGTTCGCGCTCTCGCTGTCTTGGTGGTCTTTAGTTGCTAGCTAGGATTAGCATCGTGGCAGCCTAGTAACTTCATCAGTAGCGTGTGGACAGTGTGAACTCAATTAAATATTATTGATGAAACACTCAACAGCAGGCAGCTCCGCACTTCTTTCGAGCTGCAGATAGTACAGTCTATTATCTTCATAGAAAGTGCCCACACGCATCTTGAAATATCACTAAATCTCGCACTGGTCAGCTTGATCCAGCGTAAGTATTATGTCTAGTACTTCTAGTTATGCCTGGCATGTGCATGGCTATCTGTTAGTGCAACATACCTAAGAAGTTTTAGGAAGCTTCATCCAATCTGTACTACAGACACGAACCACCGCTGGCTACAGCTAGTACTCTGTCGACCACGGCTTTAGCAAAGAGTCTCATAGTTTCTTTTCTTTAGATACTTTCATGGTCTGCTGTTTTTCTTGCTAGTAAAGCTGCTCTATCAAGGAGCTCTCTGCATTTCGACGTCGCGTATCTTGGCAAAATTTCATTAATGACGTAACCCCTCGCTGTGTGTTAGGTCTCGTATCACGCGATGGCAGCACGCTCTTTTCTGGTCAATTACGACGAGCGATCTCTAGCTCTATCTATGTACTTGGAAAAGCATTCCACTTCACGTGTACCGTCTCGACCTGCACCCACGTATATGGACGGGCTGCCACGTGTGGCGTACTCCGACTCGGTAGGAAATGGCACTTCCACAGCATCAGGCGAAGCAGCTTTCATGCAAATGCTTCGAGAGCGTGGATTTGTGGTGTTGACGGGGGTAGAGGAAGGTGCGCGGCTCTATCGCGCCCTCGAGCATGAGCTCATGCAGTTCTTTCACGGTTCCTTCGGCGAATGTGGGTCCGCTGCCAAGGAGCAATGCGTCGGTGGTGTTTACTTCAACGAGCGAGAAGTGCCCATGTGGCGCTGCGGCTACGAGTACGTGGATGACCGAATTCGCGAAGCTTTTCGCGTGCACGCCCAAGCTGATCAAGACGAGCTCCAGTGGCCCTCGGCGGCAGCGAAGGTCAAATGGCTTGCGCTGGTGAAATTCTGTGAGGGCCTTGCCGACCGTGCTTTTGCTTTGACACTCGATGGCGCAACTAAAGAGGGGTCTACTAGTGGAGATGCTGCCACCAGCAAAAAGCAGTCGACGCCCACTGCGCGTGCTGCAGCCCTGGCGAACTTCGAGGCCTGCCGCAAGAGTGGCGGTGACATGAGCGTAGCATACGCCTTGCACTACCCTAACGACGAAGGCGGCGCGCCGACCTTGCCCTTGGATGTCACGGGCGGCGAAGAAAGGCTGTGCGTGAAAGCCCATGTCGACCCGTCGCTCATTGTGATCGAGCCGGTGGCCGACGTGCCTGGCCTCGAAGTCTTTGACCCGTTGACTCAAGCGTGGGTGAGCGTGGAGCGGGCATCGCAGCGGCCGGGAGAAGAATGGGTGGTATTCGGAGGGCGCTGCCTTGAAGCCGCTACAGGGGTTAAGGCCTGCTTGCATCGGGTCACTGCTTCCAATTATGGCAATGCAGGGAGTGCTGCCCGCCGCCGCTTTTGTTTCATTTACGAACAAAAACTTCTCGACTATTTCGATGGGTGCTGAGCAGGCACAGGCCGATCGTCGCGTGTGGTTTTGTGATTTACTCTGCTCAAAAAAGCGATTCGCATACTCAACACCAATCAATACCTGCGCTTTTTAGACATATAAGAAGTCCGATGCCCGATTTCCCGCGATTCTTACGATTATGATTTATCATCTGGTTGATAATGTAAATCTATAACACCTACTTGATTCCTTGTTTTTATACTCAATCAACGAACTTTCGAGTTCTGTAGCTTCCTCCTTCTTTATATCTTTATACCTACTCCCTTCTTGTTTTTATCAACTGAATCCTCGAACTTCATATATAGCTGCATGTAGGGCGATTGCTACTTCTAGTTTTTGTTCTGTCTTCTCCATGTAGCCATGTAGGAACCGAGCAATATGCAGCTGCCGTTGGTTGTTGGTGTAACATTCCAAGGAAGACACAAATCAAACATTTAAACGTTCAACCCTGGCATGGTGTGTCCCCTCCTCCGCTGTCTGGAATTTCGTGCCTGAACGAGGACCCGGATTCAAAAGAAGCTCGTTCAATTGCATGTAATTCGCCTTCTCAAGACGCATGGCGACGGTGAACCTAAAATCATCAAACCACCACCATCTTACTTCTTTTTTCCGCCCTTGCCCTTTTTGCCGCCGCCACCGCCGCCGGCACCTCCTCCACTCTTTTCCAAGTACTTGAGGAGATTTTTCATCTCGCCAGCGGCCAAATACTTTTTGATTTTGTTGTCCTTCACGGGGCAATCGTCAATCTTGAACGCTTGGAGCTTCTTGCAGCTGGCCATGGTTGCCGGCACCTCCGTGAATAAGTTGCCGTTCACCACCAGGGACTCCATTTTGTCTAAAGCACCAAGCTCTTCGGGCAAAGTTTCAATGGCATTGGCGCACGCGCTCAAGTGCAGGAGGCGCCCAAGCTTGTCGAACGGGAGCTCGGCGAGGCCTGTCAAAAGGTTGCCGTCCAGGGCCAGGGTCACGAGTTGCACGCAAGGCTGCAGAGGCTCCAGCGACGTCAATTTGTTGAAAGACACGTCCAGGTTTTCGAGGCTCTTGGGCAGCACGGCTGGCAAGCATTCGATAGCGTTGCGCGCACAATCCAAGTTCTTTAGCGGGAGGTCGCCGACGCAATCTGGTAAGCTGAAAACGAAGCAACAGAAAAGGAAAGAATGGGCAGAGATGTGAATCAATAGAAGTGGTACACAGCCAATCGACCATAATCTTACACTTCTGAATTCTACGCGACACGTGTCTCACACGAGCGAGACATTCAGATAGATCTGCCTAATCCCATTCGCTCACCTTGTAAGCCCGTTCCCGCTCACGATGAGGGTGGTCAGGAGGTTGAGCTTGGCAAGGCCGTCAGATCGCAGCGAGGTGAGCTGGGGCCCCACTCGGAGCTGCAAGCGGTTCAGCGTGTGGCAGTACCATAGCGCTGGGTCTACTGGTTCTTGGCTTGAATCGCCTGCAGATGCGGCTGGGGGCGGCGGAGCGTCAGGACTGTCTTCTGCTGCGGCTGCACCTGCTGGTGCTTGAGCTGACTCTCCTTTCTGTGACTTATCAATGTTGAGCTCGCACACAGGCCGCAGGTTCTTTACGCTCGCAGCCCACGCCACTACTTCGGCCCACACTGGCTCAGGCATCTCCGACGGCAACACGCCACGCTCGGCCTTGGCTGCACCGACCTCGCCTGCTGCAGCGCCGGCCACAATCTTCGTGCCCGTTTCCTTCTCCAACAACGCTAGCTTCTTCATCTTAGAAATCTGCGTCGAGCTGAGGGTTCCGTCTGCAGCCTGGCCTAGAGCATCGTCTTCATTTTCATCTTCGGACTCGTGCATGAAATCGTCTATCAGGGCAACCACGTCCGACTTGCCTGCCTTGACAGCGCAGTCACGAGGCGTTAATCCTGCGGAGTCCTTCCGAGCAAGCTGGGCCTTCAAAAAGGCATTGTTGGCATCAAGCGAGCTGCACGCATCCAAAAGCACTTTCACACACGCTGAACTTCCGAGCGCGCAACTGATGTGCAAGCTGCTTTGGTCCGAGTCTTCGTCGAGCTGCTCGAGGCACAAGCGAAGCTCACGGTCGCGGCGCTCGTACCACCGCACGAGTTCCGCCAATGACTTGTCGACACCCAAGCTTGCTGCAAGCAAGAATGTAGTGAGGCCATCTTCGTTCCGGCTAGCCGGCACAATGCCTGCGTTCGCTAAGCCGTACCGCAACTGCGGCAGCTGGGCGGTGCGAATACCATTCCAGAGCTGGGCTTTCTTATCGCCACCACCTTTACCACCGCCACCACTTTTCTTCGGAGGCATTTTCTGTACAAGGGGTGTGTATTAGATTGCAACAATGACTTACTTCTCTCTGGGCTAGTCGTTCTATCCTATGGAGAATGCGTCCAACACGATCATCGCTGAATCGAGCAACAGCGTCTCTCAATGACAGTAATACAAGTAAGTACACAAGGTTGCAGAAAACGAAATGCCCTATAAACTGCAACGCGACATAATAGCTCTTAACGATAAGTCACCTACCAAGGGCCCTTCGTGCAGGAAGGAGTCGAGTACTCCTAGCTAGCTCGCTAGTCGTCTTCGAGTATCATGTTTGTTGTTGAATCAGGGGACACCGTAAAACCACCCCTGGTTGAATGTCATGAAGGAAGAAGAAGGAAAGAAAGACGGCAAGACGCCACCAGCCACCAAATTTCAGCCTCGCGTAATCCCTCCTGTGAGGGTGACGAACAAGGAGAACGAAGCAGTCTTCTAGTCTTCTCATGTACGTATTGCGAGCTCGTCTTGAGAATTAGCTTCTAGCTTTCGTCAGCGGCCAAGCTAACATTGCCACCGCTCCGTGCTCGTGCGCCGAATCTAGCTTCCTGGCATAGAAATAGAATTATGGCTCGTATGTTTACCACGGGCTCATCTGTGTTCGTCAAGCGACTTCTCGCTATGCCTAAGCGTGGCTTTGCAGTTATCGACGAGGGTGCTCAGGGGCGGTGGTGGGGATCAGGGAACCTGAAGCGAGGCGGCGGGCGATTGGAAATGTTCAAGTTTAGCCTCTATTTGATGATTCCTGTCACTGGTACGTCATTGGTTGGTGTCGAGACTTCATTTTTAACCGCACAATCAACTCAGCAGTTTAGCACCTAACTCGAATCTCTCGTTGCCTTTTTACAGCCTCTTTTATTTATGGGTACCCTGAGCACATGAATGCCATCGTAGAAAAATGCCGCTATATCGTGTACCCTGCGGAGGGTCCAGTACCAATGAGCGGCGAAGAGATTATGGAAAAGATTGCTGCGGAGCGAGAGAAGCGTCAGAAAGAAGCTGAGGCCGTTGCTGCAGCTGCCCCTCGCCAAAGGACATGGCGAACTTTGTGGCTTTAGCTACATTGTACAGCGACTTAGTAGGTGATAAGTGGTCATTTCGCAGAGCATGACATACGTTATGGAATATTCGGCTGCATGCGAAGAGTAGATGCACGATTTAGCAGTTTCAGTTACCATTCGTGGTGCTTAAAAAAACAAGAACATTCTGTAAGCTACTTGCGTTTGCAACTCGACTTGCGAATTGTTTCCATGTGCGAACGCTGTTCGCTTGGACGTTTGGAACCTCATCGCCTTACGCTCAAATAATTTATTGTTCTCCATTGCACTGCCCGATTCATGTATGAAAGCCAGTGCCTTCTGCCTTCGAGGTAGTTGTGTTTCAGCTCTCAGCTTCGACAGCAAAAAAAAAAAAACTGAACCGGGTCGAAATTAATTGATGGAGATTGCGTCTATCGAGCACTATAGGACCAGGACCGAAGCTTTTGCTCGTGGTTTCATAGACGACCTAAATATTACTTCAGATATCATACTAGAGTATAGAGTATAATTGTATCGAGTAGCTGAGTAGCTAGTAGCTCCGAGAAGTAGGCAAGTCGGCAAGTCCTATATCCTGGTCCTTGGTCCCCAGTAGCACTCCTGATCCCTACATCTCCATCACACTCAAAGGAACACATG
>Ga0307930_1001396_pt1 | contig 19096 bp, 10 predicted proteins | sample OrgLakmetageno46_FD_203161 | JGI IMG/M metagenome (GOLD analysis project Ga0307930, IMG submission 203161) | Saline water microbial communities from Organic Lake, Antarctica - #46 | ecosystem: Environmental > Aquatic > Non-marine Saline and Alkaline > Saline | place: Antarctica: Organic Lake...
GAGAACCGTGGACCGCAGCAGCGACCCTTTACCAAACTTTTTCACGATCGTTCCCCTTTGTTGGATCGTTTTGCACCGGCTTTTTTGGTATGCCGGTTGCAGCACGTAAACCGCACTTGGCGCGGACTATGGCTAGATCATGACGCTCACGTAAAGGGTTTGAGGCGGCTTCATGGCGCCAGGAACCGCCATTGAAAGCGGCATGTTGCACAAATGTCTCAAAGCACTGAGCTGGAGTAACGCAGAATCTTTACGGTGCGCGAGCCGCGCCGGCGGAGCGGTTTCACAAGGCGCCGGCTTAGGAAAACCTGCGCCGCGGGAGTGCGCTTCGCACCGCCCCCGCCACAGAGCCTTCGAAGAGCGCGAGATACGCTCAATGGGGGCGGCGTAGGCGAGTCGGCGCGGGCCCGCTTGGTGTTCACCAACGCCAGCGTCAGCCACGCCTGTGCGCACTCCATCGCGCCCGGCGCAGCGCGCGCCACCGTTGGGCGCGGTGCGCCAGCTCAGAGGCGGCTGGGTGGCCGCGAACGCCCATGGCGGCGGTCATCTGGTGCTGAATGTCGGGTTCTGGACTCCGGTCGGGCGCACCATCAACCAGCGCCGGCGCCGCCCGGAGTGTCTGCCGGGCCAGGGGCCGGGCGGGCCGGGCGTTTCAGGGCGATCGCCGGTCCCGCCGACCTGCGTGACATCCCACAGCCGGACCGATTGACAGACGGCGCTCTCCCGCCCTAATACCGCGCGTCGCCGCGCATCGCCGCGGCCGCCTTCAAGATGGACCCCGGCAGGGGCGCGTAGCTCAGTTGGTTAGAGCACTACGTTGACATCGTAGGGGTCACAAGTTCGAATCTTGTCGCGCCCACCATCTCGTTGAACGACGAACCTTCCAGAAATCCAACGCAAAAGACCGCCGCGGCGCGGCGGCGGTCTTGCTGTGAGCCCGCGTCCTGGCGCGCCGATCAGTAGCGATGGCGGCGGTCACGATAGCGGCGGTCGCGAGTGTCACAGGCGCTGGTGGTGAACACGTCGCCGAGCACGCCCTCGCAGTCCTCGTCATAATGGCGGCGCGGATAGGCGGGCCGGACCCGCGGACGGGGATGGTTGTCATACCGCCCATAGCCGTCATAGCCGCCATAAGGCGAGCTGCAGCCGTCGCAGGTGCGCGTGATCTCCAGGCGGATCTCCGCAAGCCGGCCTGACAGGCTGGTGAAGTCGCGCCGCGCGTCGCGCCACTGATCGGCCGAGTTCATGCAGGCGGCCTCGGTATAGCCCTGGTTCTGCATGCACATCTGATAGGACTGGCACGACGAGGTGGCGAAGCGGTAGGCCGCATCAAGATCGCCGGCGAAGGTGTTGAGCAACTCCACCGTTTCAGTCTGCGGCCCCCAGGGACGCTCGGTGACTGTCTCGCGGCTCTGGATGCGGGTTTGCTCGCGCCCGCCATAATCGCGGCCATAGCCGTAGCCGCCCCCGGCGTTCTCCACCTCGGTGCGCATCTCGTTGCGCGCGGTGGTCAGGGAATCGATCGAGCACACCGCCTGTGCGGTTTCAGCGCCCTCCGCGGCCCGGGCCGGGGGCGGCGCGTAATAGCCCGGATCGTAATACGGGTCGTTGTGAGCGCTGTAAGGCTGCGCGCAGCCCGCCAGAACAAGGGCGGTGACGAATAAACCGGCGCGTTTCATGATTTCCTCCGCTTCAGGCGGGCCTAGTAGGATTCGCGCGGGGATCCGCGCTCGGGTTCAAGGCAGGCGAGATCGGCGGTTCCAAACCGGTCGACATCGATATCGCTGCGCCATTCGAGATAGAAATCTCCATCGCCTTCCGCTGCAGCTTCGGAGAGCCGATTGGAGATGGCGAGCCAGCGCGCCTCGGCGCTGGAGTGACGGCGAAACTCGGGATGGCGACGCCATCGCTGGGCCACCGGATGGCCCAGGGACGCAGCATCGCGCAAATAAGCGTCGGCGCGCTCGGGATTCTCCACAATGCCGCACAGGCGATAGCTGCCGAGCACCGCGCCGGTGCCGTAGACCAGGGCGAGATTGAAATAGGCGTCGGCGTCGTCGCGCCGCGCCGCGGTTTCAAACCATTCCAGCGCCAGATCGGGATTGCGCGCCACGCCCAGCCCTGTCGCATACATGATCCCCAGCGCGTTCTGCAGGTGAGGATCGCGCGCAGTTTGGGCCGCGTGGCAGATCAGAAGGGTGGTCTGGCGCGGGCTCAGCGAGCCGGTTTCGTCATAACCGAGCTCGCGCTGGAAACCGCGCGCCGCGTCGCGGGTGACCGGGCCGTAACGCCCGTCCACGTCACCGGAATAATACCCCAGCGCAGCCAGCGCGGCCTGGCGCAGCTTCAGGCTGATCACGTCGCCCACTGCGCCCGGCGCCCGGCGCGAGATGCGCTGCAGGCTTTCACCGTCCAGCGAGGATTCGCACTGCACCATATGAGCCTGCAGCCGGCGCTGGGCCATCAGCGCCGATTGCGCGCCGAAGGGCCGGCCCCAGTCGATGGAGAGATTCCAGTACTCCATGGCCCGGCGCACCGAGTTCGCCGCGTAATCAGAGTATTGCGTGCCCGAAAACCGCTCCCGGCCGCTGAACAACGGGTCGTCTGACTCGGTCCTGCGCGTATCGACCCAGTCGGTCCCGCGCTGAAGATCCACGGTGGCGAGCTCCGCGTCGCCGCGTAAAAGCCAGTAGCGCGCGCCGTCATTGTAAAGCCGGGCCGCCTGCTCGCGGGTCATGCAGCCTTCGCGCCCGGTCAGCCTGCGGATACAGACGGGAAACTCCTCGCCCTCGCGGCGGGTATAGGCCCAGGGTTCGGCGGGAAAGGCGTCGCCGCCGCGCGCACGATCGCGCCCCCAGCCGGGCTGGTCATAGCCGCGATCCCAGCCGCCGCGGTCGTAACCGGGCGCGCCATAGCCCGGCTGACCATATCCAGACGGCTCCGCGCGGCCCGTTCCGGCCGGACCGTCGCCGAACCCGCTCAGGGGCGGCGTGCCGCCAATAGTCGCGGCGGGGAACAGATCGAGGCCGCAGCGGCGCGCGGCGCGCTCGAACACGCTCGTGCGTCCATTGGGAAAGGTGGCGCGCAGCTGGTCCGCGTCGGCGTAAAGCCCGCGACCGGCCATGGTGTGGTACTGGTTCCAGTCCTCATGGGAGAGCTGCTTGTAGACCTCATCCACATAACATTCGCACGCTGGCGAGGTGTTCGAGCCCCGCACATCATTGAGGCAGGCCTCATACACGGCTTCGCCACGTGTCTGCAGCAGATCACAGCCGGCCGGCGCAATGACGAGCGTCATCACGGCCAGCCCCGCAGAGACGCGCACTGAACGCGCCCGCGCACGTCGCAGAAAAGACAAAACGGCCGAAGCCATGAGACCCCCTCATCACCGGTTGAAAAGGGTTAACGCGGCTTTACCATATTTGTTCAAAATTCAGCGGACCGAAGCCGGCCATCTTGCGGCCGCGCTGTCCTTTTTCGGACCGGCTATCGGGCGCCTGACCCCCGAAGCTCAAGGGCTTTAAGCTCAATCGTGACGCCGAAACCGGCCCGCGTGTGGATGCGCACCGGCAGGTTTCGTCCGTCCGCCAGCGGCGCCAGCCAGAAAGTCAGCGGATGGCGCAGCTCGCCCGGCTCCGGGCGCTGCTCGTCAGTATAGCCCGAGATCGGGCGATAATAGGCGTCGCAAACCAGCGCTTCGCCGCGCCAGGCGCGGGTGCGCACGGTCTCGCGGCCCCGGGCGCGCAGATCGAGATCATAGCGCAGCCGCCCGTCGAAAACCGGCAGCACCCCCGAACAGGGCGCATCCCCGGTCATCGCCTCGGCCAGCATCAGCACCGCGGTCATTGGGTCGATGGCGCCGGACCGATCGGCCTCACTGGCGGGCGGCTCGCCCCAGCTGGAGAAGTCCGGCGCGGCCACCGAGCGCGCCACCCGGCCGTCAAAGCTCATATCGATGCGGCGATGCTTGGCGCCGGTGAACTCGTCATGAGCGTAGGTCTGAGGTCTGGCGCGGCCCGCCGCGATTGCGCCTTCGACCGCGGACTCGATGCGCACATCGCTGAACAGGGCCCCCAGACCGGCCGCCTGGGACACGGCGCGCGCTGTATAGGACTCCTGTCCCAGCTCGGCGCTGAGCGCCACCCGGCCGACCGGGATCGCCCACACCGAGGCTGAATACTCCGCGTCGATCTCCAGCGGGCCTTGTGCGCGGGCGTCGCCGGCGGCGAGCGAAAGCCCCAGCAGCAGGCTCGCGGCGGGCGCAAGAAAACGGATCATCATCATGGCGCGGCTCTGAGCTCCATAGCGGTCATCCACGAGCTGCAAGTTCTGGCCACGCAAGCTGGCGATTTGATGGCGACGGTCCGCACGTCTTCATACTTCTATAAAATAGAACGTTTGATCCGATTATATGAATTTTTATAAGCATTGGGGCTGCGCTATCCCGCCGCTGGTTATCTTGTTGATTTTGGAGTTCGCCATGTCTGACATTCTGCCCCTGACCCTCTGGGCGCCCCTGGTGCTGCTGGCGGCCGCCGGGCTCGCCGCGCTGCGCCCGGGCCGGCGTCCGGCCGGGCTCGGCCCGCTTGCTGAAGGCGCGGCGCTGATCTCTGTGGCCATCGCCGCAGCGGGGCTGATCCAGCTGGTGTTCGGCGGGCCGGCCTCGACGGGAATCTTCTCCGGTCCGATCCTCCTCACCGTGCGGCTGGACGCGCTGAGCGCGACAATGACGCTGCTGGTCGCCTTCATCGGCTGGATCGTGCTGCGCTATTCACGCACCTATCTGGCCGGCGAGGCGCGCGAGGGCGCGTTCCACGCCCTGATGCTCGCAACGCTGGCGGCGGTGCTGTTCCTGGTTCAGGCGGGAAGCCTTCTGGCCATGGTGCTGGCCTTCGTGGCGGTCGGCGCGGGCCTTCGCCAGCTGCTCTTGTTCTATCCCGAGCGCGCCGAGGCGCGCCGCGCGGCCACCAAGTTCAGCCTGGTCTGGCATGGCGGGGATTTGTCGCTTCTGGCCGGCTCGGTGCTTCTCTACCTCACCTTTGGCACGGCGGATCTGGCTGCGATCACCACCGCCGCGTCCGAAGGCGCCTCCCAGGGCGCAGGCTGGCCGGTGCATCTGGCGGCGGCGCTGCTGGTGCTGGCCGCCACCATGAAGACCGCGGCCTTCCCGCTGCACGGCTGGATCACCGAGGTGATGGAAGCGCCCACGCCGGTGTCCGCGCTGCTGCATGCCGGCATCATCAACGCCGGCGGCTTCCTGATGATCCGCAGCGCCGAGATCGTCCAGTCGAGCCCCGGCGCCATGGCGGCCCTGGTGATGATCGGCGGGCTGACCGCCCTCTTCGGCGCCGTCGTCATGCTCACCCAAAGCGCGGTGAAGACCGCTCTGGCCTGGTCCACCATCGCCCAGATGGGCTTCCTGCTACTGCAATGCGGGCTTGGCCTTTGGGCGCTGGCTCTGCTGCACATCGTGGCGCACTCGCTCTACAAGGCGCACGCCTTCCTAGGCTCCGGCGGGGCGGTGCGCGCCGTGGCCGCGCTGCGCCGTCCCGGCCCGGTCGCCGCGCCGAGCCTTGGCGCGGTGCTGCGCTCCTTCGCGCTCGCCCTTGTGCTTTACGCCGGGGTGGCGAGTCTGTTCAGCTGGATCGCCGGGCCCAAGAGCGCCCAGGCGCTGGCGCTGGGCGCCATGCTGATTTTCGGGGTCGCCTATTTGATCGCCCAGGGCCTGGCCGACGCCGCGCCCAAGCCGCTTACCCGGCGCACCGCCCTCGCCTCTTTGCTCGCCGCCGCCGCTTACTTCAGCTTCCAGCTCGCCGCCGGGAAGCTCTGGGGACCCTACCTCCCGGCCACGCCGGAAGCGGGACCGCTGGAATGGGCGTTGATCGTTCTGGCGGTGATGACGTTCGGGCTGGTCGCCTTCGCCCAAGCGCTGTTCCCGCTTTGGGCTCACCATCCGTCCACGGCGGGCTTTCGCGTTCACCTGGCCAACGGCCTTTATCTCAATGCGCTTCTGGACCGCCTGATCGGCGGGTTCCGCACCGCGAAATCCCGCTAGAGCCCTGGAGATCATCATGTTCGACACCACTGCTCCGATCGCTCAAAGCCGCGTCCCGGCCCTGCTGGCCGCCGCCGAGAGCGCCGCCCGCGCCATCCCGCCCGCCTTCCCGCTGGAAGCCACGGTGGCGGTCAATCCCTTCCTGGGTCAGACCGGCGAGGACCTGGCCGCCACCGCCGCGCGGCTGTCGCGGGTCGGCGGCGTCGCCGTAACGCGGCCGCGCAAGTTCTACGCCGCACAGATCAAGGCCGGCCGGATCCTCGACGCCGATCTTCAAGGCGCGTTGGACGCCGAGGCCGACGTGCGCAAACCGCGCGATCTCGCCGCCCTGAAAGCCGCCGCGCAGGCTGAAGGCGCTTCGACGAAGGCCCTGCCCAGCGTCGCCGATCTGGCCGCCAAGACGACCGGAGTCGACTGGCCGTCCGTTTTTGAAAACACCTTCGGGCTGTGGGCGTCGGGCTATTTCGACGAGGGCCAGGCGCTGTGGACGCCGGCGCCGGGACAGTCGGCCTATGCCGCCTGGCAGGCCTGGGCCACCCATGACCTGACGCCGGAGATCGCCGGCCTTGACGGGTTTTGCGCCCATGTGGCCGCCGCGCCGGACACCGCCGCCCGCGCCATCGTGCGGGCGGTGGAGACGCTGGGCGTCACCGACGCTGCGGCGGAGACGGTCTTCCACCGCCTTCTGATGGAGGTCAGCGGCTGGGCTCAGCATGCCCGCTGGAGGCTCTGGCGCGCCGAGCTCGCCGGCGGGACCGACGAAGCCCTGGGCGGCCTTCTCGCGATCCGCCTCGTCTGGGAGGAGGCGCTGCTGGCCGCCACGCCCGCCATCGCTGACCGCTGGCGCGAGACGATCGCGGCCCATGGCGAGCCGGTGACGGCGAGCCCGGACCAGATCGCCGACGCGATCCTGCAGGACGCCGCGGAGCGCGCCCATCAGCGCACCATCTCCGACTCGCTCACCGGCGCCCCTGCAAGCAATGGCGAGGCGGCCGCGCCGCGCCCGAACCTCCAGGCGGCGTTCTGCATCGACGTGCGTTCCGAGGTCTATCGCCGCGCGCTGGAATCCCAGAGCACCGATATCGAAACGATCGGCTTCGCCGGATTTTTCGGTCTGCCCCTGGCCCACACCGCCCACGGCTCGGACGTGGTGGAGGCGCATCTGCCGGTGCTGTTGAACCCGGCCATGGAGTCCACCAGCCACACCAGCGAGGCCGATGAGCGCAAGACAAGAATCCGCGCCCGCGCCGCACGCGCCTGGGGCCGGTTCCGCCAGGCCGCCGTCTCGTCCTTCGCCTTCATCGAGGCCGCGGGTCTTCTTTATGGGGCCAAGCTCGTCACCGACGCACTTGGCCTGAAGCATGGCGCGTCGGGATCCGGCCCGGCGCCGCACGTGCTGGGCGGCCTGTCCGCCGAGGACAAGGCCGGGACCGCCGCCGCCGTGCTCAACGCCATGGGCATGACCGACGGATTCGCCCGCGTTGTGCTGCTCGTGGGCCATGGCGCGACGGTCACCAACAACCCCCATGAGAGCGCCTATCATTGCGGCGCCTGCGGCGGATACAGCGGCGAAGTCTCCGCCCGCCTTCTGGCTCAGTTGCTGAACGATCCCGAGACGCGCGCCGGCCTGCCCGCCCATGGGCTGGAGCTGCCCGCCGACACGCTGTTCGTGGCGGGTCTGCACGACACCACGCGCGACGAGGTCAAGCTCTACCAGGATGACGACGCCGCCGGTCATGGCGAGGATCTGGCGCAGGCGAAAAGCTGGCTCGCCGGCGCCGGACGTCTGGCCCGCGGCGAACGGGCGCTGCGCCTTTCCGGCGCACGCGAGGAGACCGTGGCGGCGCGGGCCTATAACTGGGCCGAGGTGCGTCCCGAATGGGGTCTGGCGGGCTGCGCCGCCTTCATCGCCGCGCCGCGCGCGGCCACGGCGGGCGCCGATCTTGGCGGGCGGGCCTTCCTGCACAGCTATGACTGGCGCGCCGACAAGAACTTCTCGACGCTGGAGCTGATCCTCACCGCGCCGGTCGTGGTCGCCAGCTGGATCAGCCTGCAATACTACGGCTCCACCGTGGCGCCGGACGTGTTCGGCGGCGGCAACAAGCTGATCCACAACGTGGTTGGCGGGATCGGTGTGGTGGAAGGTAATGGCGGGCGGCTACGTCCCGGCCTGCCCTGGCAGGCGGTCCATGACGGTGAAGCGCCCGCCCACGAGGCGCTGCGCCTGTCGGTCTATGTGGAGGCGCCACAAAGCGCCATCGCCGAGATCCTGGAGCGCCATCCGAGCGTGCGCGCCCTGTTCGACAATGGCTGGCTGCACCTGTTCACGCTGGAGCAGGGCCGGGTCGCGTCGCGCTATCGCCCGGGCCTCGCCTGGACGCAAAGCGAGACAATTTCCGACGCAGCCTGAGCGGAGCCACCCGGCAGTGCTGGCGGGGCGAAAGGCCCGCGGCTACACCGTCATGGACGTGCCGCGATAGATCCGGGCGCGATAGCGAGAATCGTCGGAATCCGGCAGTGGCGCGCCCAGCAGCAGAACCGCCGTGGTGAAGCGCCTCAGCTCCTCCTGGTGCTCGTCTTCATTGCACGGTTCTTCTGAGCGCACCCGCCGGGTCAGGTTGATCTGATTGGTGGGCACGTTGTGCACCAGGCGCTCGTTCTCCACCGCCAGCGTCGCGGTGAAGGCGTGCAACGTGGTCTTGATGAAGTTAGCAATGGCGTGCGCCGGCTTGGTGTCGCCGAGCGGCACGTCGGGAGACACCAGAATGAGCTGGCAGCTGTCATAGAGCGAGGCTTTGCGCGAGACGCGGAAATGCCGGGTGAGATTTTCGTCGATCATCTGCGCGAAGGCTTCGGGGCTGAGCGGGTTATCGTCCTCGAACAGCGTGTTGGGCAGAGCCGCGCCGGGCAGCGAGACGACAGTGGTGGGCCGGCCCCATTTAGCGAGCGCCTTGTCCATGGCGCCTTCCACATCATCGCCCGCCACCAGCACATGCACCGCCTTGGCCGCGTCGCCGGTCATCATGTCCTGGACGGCCTTGCCGCCCGCCTTGGTGCTGGCGAGCACGATCACGGCGGCGACGCCGCACTCGTCGATATAGCGCTGGGCCGCGGCAGCGATGTAGTCGGCCAGATGGTCGCCGGCGAACCAGACGGTCTTGCCGCGCAGCTGCTCAAGGCGCTCAAGGCGCGGCCCGCCGAACATTTCACGCTCCACGGTGGAGCGCTCCACGTTGAGGCCGCCGGACGGCATGAAGGTCTGGCCGCTCACCGCGCGATCGGCGAGATAGAAGACGGTGGCCTGAGCCACGTCGGCCTCGGTGGGCATGGCGCCCAGATGCAGCTGCGAGCTGACGCCCTTGCCGATCTGCACGGCGTTCTTCTCGATCAGCTCTTCCGGAAGGAAGGGCGCGTCCTCGGGCGGAGCGATCTGCAGCCAGTCATCGCCGGCCTTGGCGATGTCGCGCCATTTCGGCGCGTCGAGCAGATAACCGCCGGTGTTCAGACGCGACAGAAGCCGCCCGGCCAGCGCGGGGGTCAGAAGATACTGGTCCCAGGTGCACACCCCGTCGCCCTGACGGGCGAACTGCAGGGCGAGCCTGCGCAGACCTTCGGGCGCCTGCATGTCATGGGACAGGACGCCGGCGGTGTTGTGGGCGAGCCGGTTCAGCACGGTGACCAGATCAGCGCCCTCGCGCACCGACTTGATGACTTCGGCGTAGACCGAGTTCAGGCGCTTGTTTTCCTGGATCAGGCGCGCGCGGCGCTTGAACAGACCCGGCTTGCCGCCGGTTCCCGACAGGCGGTCGCCGTCCACCGGCCCCGGCGCAATGGCGTTGAACTGGATGTGCGGCCCGAGAAACTCGGAGAAGCTCTCCACCATGGCGCGCTGGCCGGCCTTGGAGACCGCGTAATCGGCGCGGTTGGGATAAGCGACGGCGCGCAACTTCTCGCCGCCAAAGTAGGACGAGACATTGAGCACATAGCCGCTGCCCTGAGCCTTCATGAGCGGCGCGGCGTGGTGGGTGAGGAAGAAGTTGGAGATCAGATTGGCGTCCAGCGTGAAGCGCCAGGCGTCGATATCCATATCGACCACCATGTCTTCGGCACCCGCCACCCCGGCGTTGTTGATCAGATAATCCACCCGGCCCCACGCCTTGATCGTGGCGTCCAGCGCGGCCTTGAGCGATTTGAAATCGCTGACGTCCACATTGGCCATGGTCCGCACCCGGCGCTCCACGCCTGAAAACCCGATATCGTGCAGCTCGCCGATGATCCGAGCGCGCGCCGCGTCAAGCTCGCTTTCGCGCCGCGCCACCATCATCACCTTGGCGCCCGCCAGCGCCAGAAGGCGCGCGACCTGGCCGCCAATGCCGGCGGACCCGCCGGTGATCAGCGCCACCTTGCCCAGATGCAGGCCGGTGATGTTTTCAGCAAAGCCCACCATGGCGCTGCTGGCTCCGGTCTCCTCGCCGATATTTTCCGGCACATAGAGATCGATCTCGGCGATCTTCTGCTCCTTGAAAACGATGCGCGTGGCGTGGCCGGCGGCGAAGCGGATGTTTTCCGCCTCGCGGTTATTGAACCGGACGATCTGATTGCCCCACACCGCATGCGCCGCGCGGCCCGCCTGGACGTCCACGCGCGCCTCGTCGCGCCAGATGCGCACCAGCTGGGTGATGCCGGCGGCGAGCACCTTGTTGTAGACGTCGCCCGACCCGTCGCTGGCGTTGGTCATGAACACGCAGCGCGGCGGCTGATCGAGATCGTCGCGCGTCTTCCAGTAGCGCGACAGGGTCCGCGCCACCGACACCGCGCCGAGCAGCTCCACATCCATGAGCTCGTTGATCGCCGCGTCGTCGGCATCCAAGAGCGCGCCGGCAAAATACTGCGCCGGCTTCAACGGTAAAACGATGGCGCTGGTCACCGGGCCGTGCTCGGTGCTGAAGGCGTCCAGCTCGGCGCTCATCTTTTCGGGCTCCGAGCGGTTGAACCGCACGATGGTGAGGCCGTCCACCAGGCCCTGAGCCTTGGTGCGAGCTTTCGCCTGGGCGGCGTCGGCCTCGCGGGCCATGCCCAGCAGCACGCGGGCGCCGCAGCCGATCTGGATGCGCGCGGTCTCCAGCGCGTCCTCCCAGTTTTCGCCGGCGACGATGAGCACGCTGAGATCCGCGCCGTCGAGCGCGCGCAGGGACGGCCGGGCCTTGTAGGTGGAGCGCGATTCCTTGCGCACGCTCATGCCGTGGGCGACGTCGATCTCTTCGCCGTTCAGCGCGGCGGAATCTTCGCTGGCCAGGAACAGGCAGGTCTGGGCGATGTCGGCCGGGGTTGGCAGGTCTTTCTTGGGCGGCTCGCCGTCGCGGCTGCGGTTCAGCGACATGCGGCCCATGAAATAGTCCGCCGTGGTGTTGTCCTTCAGACCCTGGATCTGGTCCATGGCGGCGAAGACGGTCCGGATCCGGTCGCTCTCGATGGGGCCGGGAAACACCGTGTTCACCCTTACGCCGCGGGCGCCGAACTCCTGAGCGAGCTGGGTCGACAGGGCGTTGAGCGCGGCCTTGGGCACCACATAGGCGGTGCGCCCGTAATAGCGAGTGTGGGAAAAGATCGTGGAGATGTTGATCATCGAGGCGCCGGGCGGCATCAGCCCGGCGCAGGCGCGCGCCACATTCCACGTCACCGCCAGAATATTGCGCATGGCGTCGCCGGCGGTCTCGGCGTCGCCATTGGCCTCCATCTCGGCCTTGTTAAGCGGCACATTGTCCAGCGGCTGCTTGGGACCGGCGGAGCCGGCGTTGTTCACCAGCACGTCGATGCGGCCATGCCGGGACTTCACCTCGTCCATGGCGGCGCGCACGGACACGGGATCGCCGCCATCCAGCACCACCACGTCAACGTTTTCAGCCGGCACGCCGGTCTCGGCGATCACGGCGTCGCGGGCCGCCTCAATGCGCTCTCTGGTGCGTCCGGTCATGACGAGAACGGCGCCTTCACGGGCGAACCGGCGCGCCATCTCGCTGCCGAGATTGCCCGCCGCGCCTGTGATCAGGACAACCTTGTCCGCAAGCCGGCCGGACCCCGTCTTCGCCGCCTTTGATGCGGCGGCGTCACTTTTCTTTGTCATGATCGCCGTCTCCCTGAATTAAAAAACCGGGGCGTCTGGCAAGCGCTAAGGCGCGCTCGCCGCCCAATGCTCCAGAAGTTCGTCCCGCGTGCGCAGACCCATGGCCGGCAAAGCGTGATTGACCACGTAGGTCGCGCCCGAATGGGTGTTGTCCCACATTGCCTGGTGGGCGTCGGGCAGCCCGTCCCAGGCGGTCACTGTGGGCTCGGTCACGTCCAGAAGCCCGGCCGCCACCATGGTGTTCATCACCGTCACCTCGTGGGCGTTGCACAAATGCGTGCCCAGTATCGAAGCGGTGGGCATCAGGATGCGCCGCTGGCGCGTCCAGACCTGCGGCGCATAGAAGGTGTAGCGCTTGCCGGCCATCTCCTCGGCGTAGATCACCCGCCCGCCGAACGGCCGCACCAGCGAGGAGGAAACGCCCAGCGTATCCACCGCCGCGCGCTCGATCACCAGATCCGGCGCACCGCGCGGATTGCCCGCCGAGCGCAAGAGCTTGCCCACCGCCGACCCGAAGGGTTTCAGGGTCTTCTGCTGGTAGTCGCGCACCCCGCGCTTGAACGCTTCGGTGTCAGTCTTGGAGTCCGGCAGGCGCGGCATGGTGACCGGCCATTCAAACAATTCGCCGTCACGGCGCTTGAGCGCCTCCAGGCTCACCACGCCCTCCACCGCGTCTTCAAGACCCAGCGATTGCAGGAATTCACGCTGGGAGTCGGTATAGGCCACCACCGCGATGCGCGCCTTGAACAGGCGCGCCGCCTCGATCATTTCAAGCCCGCGCTGATCGGCGAGCTCGTCGGATCCAGCGCCGTAATAGAGCAGAACCGATTCCCCGCCGCGCAGACCCGCCCGGGCCAGCATCTCGTCCGGCGCGGCCACGCCGGGCTTGCCCATGAAGCTGAAATGATAGCCCGACGAGGCGCCGTAGAAGGCCAGCGCCCCGCCCTCGGCGAGGAGCTGGAAGCTGCGCGGGAAAGCGCGTTCGCCGGCGTGGCTGACCACGAAATCGGCGAGGCGCCCGTCATTCATTTCGCGATACCGCTCAAGGATCGGCTCGCCGGCGGCCTCCCAGGCCTTCGCCGCTTCCGCATCGTCGGGCACCGGCGTGAAGGCGTCGGCGATCTCAGGATCGGTGCGGTTGATCGCGCCCACCGCGCCCTGCTCGGTGATGAATGCGGCGCGCCCGGCGCTGGAGACCAGCCCCGTGGCCGCAAGCCCGGTGCGGATGCTGCTTTTCAGCGCATCAAGACCGGTGCCGGTGGCCGAGCCCTCGACGAAGATCGTCTTGCCCGGCGCAATCTGCAGCGTGGTGAACAGGCAGCGCGTGATCGTGCCCAGATTGAGCGTGTAGGCGCCCGCCTGCTCCAGCGTCAGATCGGCCGGCGGCTTGTGCAGCTGCGGCGCCTGAACGTTCAAAAACTGCGCGTGGCTGCCGGTCTTTGTCTCATAGCCCTGAATGGCGAAGCCGGCGTACATTGGGTCATCGCCCGCCGCCGGAGCCAGTAGATTGCTGGTGCCCGAATAGACATTGACCAGATCGCCCACTTTCAAACGGCCCTCGGCCTTGGCCTCGGTGCCGAGAGCCGCGATCAGCGCCAGCCCGCCGGAGCCGGTGATCTGCACGTCTTCATCGTGGGAGTCGAAGGGCGAAACCGGGATCCCGGTGAGCGCCCAGTTGTCGTTGAAATTGACCTCCGAGGTCAGCATGTAGACCAGCGCCTCATTGGGATCGGGCCGGCGCACCGGCACGATCAGCTCGCGCTCATGGGTGGCGGGCGGACCAAAGCGCGGGGCGCCGGTGTCCGGATCGCGGGACACGCCGAAGGCGAGCTGGTGGTCGGGGATCGGCGTCACGCCGGGATAAAACGGCGCACCCACCGCCAGCATCTCGCCAGCTTCGATCAGGGCTTTCTTGCGCGGCTCGTGCTCATCGTCGATCCAGACTCCGTCGCGGCGCACGGGAAGCGGCGGGGTCTGCTTGTCCATGAACAGGCGAATGCCGGTCTTGCCGCCTTCAGGATCGATGATCGCTTCGGCGAAGACTTCCGCCTCGCGTTTGAGCCCCACCGACATGCCCGAGCGCCAGCCGGTGATGATGGCGTCGAGCGCCCTCGCCCCGGCCTTGTCGCGGCCGGCCCATTCCAGCTGTTTTAGAATGCGCCCGACGAACGGGTCCTGAAGGGCTACGTCCAGATCCGCCGCGCCAGGACCCTCCCAGCGCGCCGATGCGGCGCGGCGTTCGGCGAAGGCGCGGCCCAGCGTGCTGTCCTCGCCGTCGCGAATAAAATCGCGCACCGTCGCATGGGCGAGCGATAGGACGTCGTCGGCCCCCTCCGCAAGCTGATCCATCGCGCCCAGCGACAGCGCCGCCTCGGCGTCGATGGCCCGGCCACCCAGGATCATTTCCAGCGCGCGCGTCAGCCCATGCTCCGGGTCACGATCGGCCAGCAGGCGCGGCAGGCGCTGCGTGCCGCCATAGCCCGGCAGGAGCCGCAGATTGATTTCCGGCTGGCCGAACCGGGCGACCGGCTCAGCGATGCGGTAATGGCAGGCGAGCGCGAACTCCATCCCGCCGCCGAGCGCCAGGCCCTGGATCGCGGCGATGCAGGGCTTGGTCATCCGCTCGATCCTGGAAAAGGCGAGCTGGGCGTTGGCGGGCAGAGCCATGGCCTCGGAGACGGAGTTCACCTCTTCGAGCATCTGGCGGATATCCGCGCCGGCCACAAACGAGCTGGAGCCCGACCCGGTAAACACCACTGCGGCGACATCGTCCTTGCGCGACAGGTGCTCCACGATCGTCGCCAATTCGTCGATTGCGCGTTCGTTCAGCGCGTTCACCGGCGGATTGTTGACGATGACGGTGGCGACCCGCTTGCCCTTGGCGGCGGTGTTGTACTGGACCAGGAAGTAGCGGTAGCGCTCGAACAGCTTCTGATCTTCGGAGAATTTCTGGCGAGTGCGCCACTCCTCCACCACCCGGCGCAAGGCGTCGAGGCTTTCAGGATTGCGCAGCGTCGTCACGTCGCCGACATCGGCGCCCTCCACGATGGCCCGCACCATGCGGCGCATGTATTTGCCGCTGCGAGTTTCGGGAAATTCCGGCACTTCAAGAAAGTCCGACGGCACGGCCACCGCGCCTTTTTCCGTGCGCACGAGATCAGTGAGCCGGCGCTTGTCGTCCAGGGTCAGCCTGGCGCCGGGTGCCGGGGTGACGAAGGCCACCGGCGTGACGCCCTTTTCGCGGTGGGGGGCGCCGATCACCAGCACATTGCCCACCGGCGAATTGGGGTCGAGCGCCTTGTCGCGCAGAATCGCGCCTTCGATCTCCTCGGTCCCGATGCGGTGGCCAGAGACATTGATCACGTCGTCCGAACGCCCATGCAGCGAGAACGAACCGTCATCGTGCGCCACGGCGAAATCGCCCTGGGTATAGGCCCAGGCGCCGTTCCAGCGCCGCCAGTAGGCGTCGGCGTAGCGCTCGGAATCCCCGGCCCAGCCAGGCTGAATGCGCGCGCCCGCCCCGGATGTCTCCACGGCGAAATTGTCCGTGTCGCCCCAGATCGTGCGCGCCAGATAGGGATAAGGCAGGGCGATGACGATCTCGCCCTTTTCTCCCCGCTCGGCCCGTCGCCACGGCGCCCCGCCAGCGCCTTCTCGGTTCAGAACCGCCGCCTCGCCCGCAGACGGGCCGGCCTCGGCGTCCTCCACCCAGACATCGCCCAGGATCCAGGGCAGTGGATAGGTGTGCGCATCGGCGCGCAGCTCGAAATCGCTGTTGCCGTAAAAATGGGTCCAGACGATCCCGCCATGCTCGGTCGCCCAGTACGAATTGATGTACCAGGGCGTCAGATGCTCCATGGCGAAGGCCTGGACCGGCGGCGAGACCGGCTCGGCACAGAACGTGGCGGCGCGCAGCGATGACAAATCGTATTGCTGCAAATCGCTGAGGTTTTCGGGATCCGACATGATCGACTTCAGGAAGGTCACGCCCGCCTTGAAGATATCAACCTTGTAGCGCTCGATGATGGAAGCGAAGCGCCCGGCGTGGGGGAAGACCGGAGACCCTTCCGCGATCACCGACGTCACCCGCGTCAGCAGCGCCGCGGCGATGAGATAGGACTGGCCCGTGATCCAGCCGGGATCGGCCACCACATACATCACGTCGCCGGGCCGGGCGTCGAAGGAGACCGACATGGTCGCGGCGAGGCCCGCGCAATAGCCGCCATGGACGTGCACCACGCCCTTGGGCTTACCGGTGGAGCCCGACGTGTAGATGATGAAGTTGGGATATTCCGCGTCCACCGGCAGCGGCGGACAGCTCGCCCAGATCGCACGTACGAAATCGCTGTCCGGCAGCGCCATGAGCGCGTCTTCGTCGGCGAGATCAAAGCCCGCCTTGCGCGCCGCCTCCAGCAGGCCCTGCCCGGCAGCGTCGGTGAGCTCATGGCTCCAGCGATCGCGCGAAGCGGTCCAGTTCAGCTCGGCCTGCCCGGTGTGGCGCACCACGATCACGGTGTCGGCCCGCGGCGGGGAGTCCACCAGGGCGGCCGCCGCGGCGATGCGCAGACGCGCCGCCTGCTCCGCGCTGATTGATCCGGTCTGGCCCATTTCGGTGAGCGCCCGGCCCACCCCTCGCATGACGTCGGACCGCTCAACAGTGACTTCGCCGGCCAGGGTCTCGTCGACGGCGCGCCGGATATGGGCGGCGTCCGCGTCGGTGATGCCCAGCGCGCGATCCTCCAGCGTGGTGTTCAGGATCGTGCGGGCCACCGAGACCGCGATGAAATTATCCAGCGCCGGATCGGTGTAGCTGGGCTTGAACGCCACAAGCTGGGCGTTGCGATAGCTGCCATCAGCGGTGACCACCACGCGCGCGCCGGCGTCGGCTATGCGGTCCGACAGCGTCTTGTCACTAAAGCCGCCGAATACCGGCGTATAGAGAATCCCCATCCGCTTGGCCGCTTCGGTCCAGAAGATCTGCTCGGGGATGTTGGGCATGTTCAGCGCGATGCGGTCGCCGGCCTTCAGGCCCAATTCCTTCAGCGCCAGAGCGCATTTCGCGCTCTCCAGCAGCAGGCGCTTGCGCGACACCTCATAGGCGTCCACCGGGCCGCCGCGCCCGTCATTATCGGACATGTTCCAGCGGTCGCCTTCAAAGATCAGCGCCGCCTCGTCGCCATGGCCCGCCAGCACATGGCGGTCCACCTCGTTGAAGGCGGCGTTGGTCAGGCCGCCCTCAAACCAGCGAAAATTGGGCGGATCATCGCCGTTGAAAGCGCGGCCCCAGGGCTCGAAGCTTTCCGGCAGATCCAGATCCACCGGCGCGCTCGTGCGCGCGTCCCAGCCGGTCCAGCCATCCTTCGCCGCATCGAAATACGCCCAGACGCCCGCCTCGCCTTGGCCGGGCAGCAACCAGCACAGATTTCTCTTGGCCAGATCTCCATGGAAACGGCCGGGATCGTCAAGACAGGCCTCACGCATGGCGCGCCAGGCGTCGGCGTCGACAATTGCGTTGCGCTCAGGCCCACTCGGACTCGTGACTGGATTGCTCAGAACGCCTCTCCCCTGACGGAACCGACGCGCCATAAAAACAGCCGGCCGCGTTCGTTGAAGCAGACGCGATCCGGCTTGAAAAAGCGCCGATAACAAAACGTTAGCTGAGGAAAAGCGCCGCGTCCATGGACAGCAAAGACCGCGCCTCAATTATTTCTAATCTATTGGCTTTACAGTTCTTTATCTCATTTCGAGCGCCTTCCGCCGGTCAATACCTGACCTCAAAGGCCCGCGCGCGGGTGATCTTCCCCCGGCCCGCGACGGCGCGATCCCCGGGGGCACTGCAGGTCTGAAACGACGATCCGGACCGCGCGCGCAATCGTGCGGCGAGGCTCTACCGGCGCGGGTCGCGGCGCCCGGGCAGGCGGCGATTGGGGCGGGACTCGCCGGCGTCGGGCCCAAGGGCGCCGCCGGTTCCCGCGTCCGGCTCGGGCGCGGCGGCGGGATCGGGCTTCACAGTGGGGGCCTGGGGAGTCTTGAGGGCCTTGGGGACCTTGGGAGTCTGATCAATCATGATCGGGGGCCGGCCTGACAACGGGAAAGGAGCGGCGCTCGGCGCGCATCCGGCGTCGGGGGCGCGGTCAGTGCTCACCGGTGCGAATGGTGTCGCCGCCCTTGGCGTGATGGAGCTTGCCAAGGGTCGTCTCCAGGGCGCGCTGGAGCTTCTTGGCGGCCTCGGTATAGGCGCCCTTCAACGTTTCGGCCTCGGCGCTGACCGCTTCGGGCTGACGCCCCTCCAGCCGCGCTTCAATGAGGCAGCGCTTGTCGTTGCCGCCTGACTTGTCGGCGGTCTCATCGCTTAGGTGGACTTCAACGCGGGTGATGTGCTGGCTGTACCGGTCCAGCCGGTTATGGACCTCGTCTGAGACCTTGGCGGAGAGGTCTTCCCCGCCGTCAATGTTTTCGTCGGTGTTCACCTGGATTTGCATGAGCGACTCCCTTTATCGACCCGCCGCCCAATTCGGAGAGCCCGTGAGGGGGAGGGTCGGTTTTTCATGTGACCGGGCGCAGGCGAGCTGGAGGCCAGCCGGCCCGATAAAGCTGCAAAGCGCGAAAGCGACGTTGGTTCCCGGAGTGCTCTGCTCCCTCAAAACTGGATCGTTTGAAGGTGGAGTTTTCCGCTAGATTTTCCTTGGGCTGGGAGAGGAGCGGATGGCCATGAAGGCATCGAAGTTCACGGACACGCAGAAGGCGTTCATCCTGAAGCAGGGCGAAGCCGGTACGCCGGTCGCAGAGATCTGCCGGAAGGCCGGGATCAGCCAGGCGACATATTTAACTGGAAGAAGAAGTATGGCGGGTTGCTGCCTGACGAGATGCGCCGGCTAAAGCAGCTCGAGGACGAGAACACGCGCCTGAAGAAGATC
>Ga0307930_1001397_pt1 | contig 19095 bp, 20 predicted proteins | sample OrgLakmetageno46_FD_203161 | JGI IMG/M metagenome (GOLD analysis project Ga0307930, IMG submission 203161) | Saline water microbial communities from Organic Lake, Antarctica - #46 | ecosystem: Environmental > Aquatic > Non-marine Saline and Alkaline > Saline | place: Antarctica: Organic Lake...
TAGAAACGAAACACGCGCAAAATCCGGGTTTGTTTCATATGTTTCCATTTCCCTGTGTTTCGACTTCGACCCTACTATCTACGAGTCACCAATTGACCAATTGATTCTACGGCACAATGGATAGCGAAGATAAATCAGTTGTGGCGCCAGTCATCGACAACCAGCATTGGTTGATTAAGGATGCCAAGCGATGGTACAAGGACAGCGCGCGCCTTGTGTCCAAGTGCTCAAAGCCAGATTACGAGGGTGAGTTGTACACTGTTATGAAAGCGCTACCACCTCTTAACGTTGAAGCGTACGGAGATGCGCCTCCAGGGCATTGATACCGATCCATTTAAAACGCGCATGTATAGCGATACCAACGTTAGCATCTGAAGGCTGTTCAACTGACAACTGACTGGCTGCTGTATATACGTAAGGGAGGTCTTCATGTGATGTGGCATTTATCCTCATATCGCCTCTTGTGTCCTTTTCAGAGTTCAAGAAGATTGCCATCTCAACTGGCATGGGAATGATCGTCATGGGATTCGTAGGGTTCTTCGTAAAAATCGTGCACATTCCCATCAACAACATTTTGATGGGCGTGTAAGCCGCTGCCGTGTTCGTGCCGTGTTCGCTGAGGTGCTGCTGCTGCGTTTTGTATTTCATGAACTTTGAGGCCAAATGTGGACTCTCAAACTCGTCCAACATGTAGAAAGTGCGACGTTTTCGCTGACGGGGCAGCGTGCCCAGTATATGCTTTCGTTGCAGACCTTCGCCTCCTACTTTATAACACAGCTAATTTTGAGATGCCTAAATAGTACCATGTGTGCGACGCTTTGCTTTCGGGCCGCGAAAGGGATATTGTATATTATGGACAAGGGAGATATGATTAATACGGGATATTTCGGAATTGAATTCGGGCTCTCTTCGATCTCCGATCTCCGAAACCGAATGGGGGAATGAAAGAAAAGCGGTGTTGTGGCGTACGGGGTCCGCGAAATAAATTCGTGCATCTCTAAACCCAAAACTCAAAATCCGCCTGGATAATAAAATTATGGCTGAGTAACAAAGCAAAAGACGCACGAGACATGCCCTTGCTTGTTGCCTCTACTGGACCGCCAGTTCCTCTCAAAATTTCCCTTAGTTTATCGCCTTTTTTGCCAACTGCAACGCCATGTACGAAACAGGGAATAAGCTCTTGTCTAGAAGCGCCATCTCTCAAATGCGAGTGCGCAAAAAAAAAACTCTCATCTCTTATATCTTCATCGAGTCATTTCCAGCCTTCTCGTTTTTCTTCGAGGCGCCTTTCTCAAACTTGAGGTACCGCTGGATGCCTTTGGTGAAGGACGCGTCCTCAATGGGCTTCGACAGCTGAAAAAGAGGAAGAAAAGAAGAATGGGCGCGTCAAAAAGTACAAGCAAAATGTTTTAAGTAATTTAAAAATCAGTATTAATAGGAAGCGCGTGCGAGCAAGCATGCCTCGACCACCCACGAACAAGCCAACAAGGGCAAGACAGAGGTGCGAACCTTGGCGAAGTAGCCGAGGAACTCTTCCATGGAGATGAAGCCGTCCTTGTCGAGGTCCATTTGGTCCATGAGCTTGTTCAGCTTGTCTTCGTCGAACTTGGAGTTCATGAACCGCCCGAACTCCATCATCTCCTCGCGGGTCACGTGCCCACTGATTTGGTGCGCATACACACATGAACAAAAAAAAGACACACAGAAACACATGTAGAAGAACCGCCAGAAAGTCAAAGAAGTCAAAGGAAAAAAGCTACATGCTCTTCATCAGGTGCTCTCTGATCGCCCGCCCATAACAATCTGGCCAGGGAAGAGGCTTCATTTTGTTCCTCTTATCCCTTGCGAGCCCTCTTTTTCCAGAACCAACAAGGTCCCGCACTGAGATAAAGCCATTTTCGAATCTGGACTTTACGCTCCCTTCCTCTCCAACATTATGCCTAAAGCAACATTCCACACAGCACAATCGCCGTAGGACTTACACGTTGTCCACGTCGATTTTGTGGTAAACGCTTTGAATCAGCGTCTTGCGGGTTTCAATCAGGTTGCCAACTTCGATGAACCCCTGAATCATCGCCTGAAACCGCTCCGAGGAATGGTGCTGCGTTTCTTTGAAGCAAAATGCCTTCAAGCATGCAGAGCCACAACACAAGCAAGGAATGAACAGTGGGGAAAAAGATCGAGGCCCGAAAGCCGAAGCAGCAGAAAAGACATAGGGATAATATTAGGCCTCCTCAGAAGATACGCTCTTCAACCAGAACAGTTCATGAGAGAATCACAATGAAAGCGTGGAAGCTTCGCAGATCAAAGCTAAACCTCCTGCCCTCTAAATCGCTTCGTTCCCTCGCATCCGACTCCACAAATGCACCCCGCTCGTGCGCGTCACATACTAGTACAGCTTCTCGCAACCTGCCCCTGCCTCAATGCCTATAATACATCACGCGGACTTCGTAAAGTCCTCATAGTATAAAAGCCTACCGTGAATTCTTCCATGTCGATTTTGCCGTCAGAGTTGGTGTCCATTTGTTGGAACATTTTCTCAATTTGGGCGGCCGACCAATCGCGATTGCCGATGTACTGCAATAGGGAGGAGAGAAAGCAAAAAGGTCGAGAAAGAAATGTTAAGAAGGACCCAGTACAATTCAACAACAACCTAGTCGCTAAGCTTTGTTCGGTCCCTAGAGCTAGCGTACGCACGGCGACAGAGGTGCGCCAGGATAGGGAGGTGGGGTTTAGCGAGAAGAAATTGGAAGGGCTCAAGAAAAAATACAGGAATTAGCAGCACTTTTCACCTGTCCAAAAGCAGCCAGCTCAGAGTAGTCGACTGAGCCCGACTTATCCTTGTCGATGGCTTCGAATACTACGCGCAAGAGCGGCAGGCGCAAGGTCTCCTTGTGGCGCTCGGCCTGCAGTCACGGGCGCGGGTAGCGTACATGTGGGTGACAGGTAAAACACATATTCAAAAAGTATATTCTAAGAGCTGATCGACACATGTATGCAGAGATTCTGCGTATGCAAAGAAAAGCGCAATAGGGCAAGTCTGGACTTTGCGCTTTCGCTCCTTAGCTTTGGCCGCCTTCCTGTCTTCTCTCAGGGTGGCCGGGGACCGTTGCATCTCTCACCTCCGCGTGGGCTTCACGAGGAACCTTGGAGGCTGAGCCCGGTCCGCAAGGCGTGCAGTTACCCTGGAAGCACCGCAGACATACGAGTAAACGTTAGGTACCGCTGCGTTCACAGCGATCCAATTCATTCAGATCGCACCATGGAATAGTTTGGAGAATGGAGATGGATCCGGGTACAACGTGGACACGTCGATCGCAAAAACTCATCGGCCACGACGACGGCACGACGGAGCTTCTTCTTCTTGTTCTTCCACAACATCTTGCGAAAACGTCCACTCGTAGATTTACGATATGATATTCTCGTGGTTTTACGGACGTGCTTTCGGCTCATCATCTCACAAGCTCACAAGATTCTCCCATGAGTGCAGAGAGAGAGCTGATTGTGCGCTGAGAAGTTCGCTTAAATCGAGACATAGAGCACACACAGAGCATCAACAAGACAGCACAAGGTCACGCGTCACGCGGGCGCTCGCTAATGATGATTCAATGATCACCACCTTACAGTATACAGTGCACAGTGCACTCAGCACTCAAATGTCGCTCGTCGCGCGCGTGGCGGAGTAAGTCGGCTGTGGTCTGTAACATGCAACATTCACTTGGAGTTGGGCATGTCTCAATGTATTCTCCTTAGCATAATCCTCAGTCACCGGCTGGCCAGCTGGCATAAAGCTTAAAGCAGGGCGAGAATCGGAAAATTAATGGCCAATGGCCTTCTGACATCTGACAGCTATAAGCTACTTTTGATTTTTTGAAGACAAGATACAATCGTAGCCCCCAGGCGGTAAAAACTTCCATGAAGACAAACACGAGCAATATGGCGGACTACTGGAGTACGGCATATGAAAGGAATGCATCGTAACACAACATTTAAAGCAGACCCGCCCGCGACTAAACTTTAGCACCAATCGAATTATTTCTTGCGCTGATTTCGCCACGACGGGCTTTTGTTCAGTGGAGGCGGAGGATGACCTTCTTCTAAAGGCGACAAGATGCCTGGCAGGGACACATCGAGGGTCTGCGTGTTGCTCAGCGCCAGCGGTGGCACATTATTAGCCGTTGAATTATCCTCTAGGGACTTCTTGGGCGTTGCTTTGGCCATGGTGCTTGTGTCATCCGCAGCAGCATTTCGACTTCGAATCGGGCTCACAGCAACTCTTTGTTGTGTCCTTTCATGCCTCGTGCCATTGGCGTCTGGGTCTGTGTTAACAGCATCAGTCTCATCAGCAGGAGGAGGTGGAGGGATACCACCATCAGCATTATCCGCAGCAGGTGCCCGTTCCCTAGGCCGCTGCTTTTTGCGTTTCCCGGTAAGCTTCTTGTACTCCTTCAACAACCGCAGAGCCAAAGAAGGCTGCCGGAATGTAAACCGCGGCGGTAAAAGAGGGCCCATCTTAGGGACGTTTGGTTTTGCCCCACCCGAACGATTGCCTCCTCCTCGCTGCTGTTGTGTTGAGCGGCTACTGTTGTCTCTTCTTTGCCGACTCTCACTCGCCTCTTTGTCGCTCTCGCTGCCGTCGAAGGACCCTGAAAGATGCTTCTTTCCTCCACCGGAGCCTGGGCGGTCAGCGATTGGTGAAGCCGCTTCTAACACATCCGCGTCGTCTAACGTGTCGACGAAGTCTAGAAGAGCGCTCACCTAGCAAAGAGACGAGAGCGAAAGTAGAAAATGGGGGAAAAGAATGAGAAATGAGGGGTGAACGAAAGCTGCCAATTTTTTATAATTATCACTTGTGTTTCCTTTGCATTTATTGTATAGGGTTCAGCCAATCATCTCGATTCTATCCTTGTCACTTCACTTCAGTAGTGTACTACCGTGTCGGTGGTTTCCCCCGTGAGAGGAGGCCAGGCACCATTGGCCATGGCCGCTTTCACCGAGGCGGAGGGCGCGGGGTTGCCTGGTTTCGGCCGAGGCTTGCTGCGCTTCTCGCACAACTTCTCGAGCAAATCCACCACATCTCTCGGCCCTTTCATCAATCGTTTCAACAAGTCGCGCTCCTGTAGAGTGGTTGTTGCATTCAAGGAAATATATTAGAGGCGTGCATGCATAAAAATAATGAGAATAAAAGTGCATAAGTCAACTGCGAGTCCAACGTAAACACAGCACACTAGTACGTCAATATCAAGGCAGAAGTCAAGAAACTACTTTTACCTTGATAAGAGCTGCAGCCCCTGCTTTGTTGAAATAAGAGGGCAAACGAAGCACTTTGTCGACGCGGTCTTTCCGACTCGAAGCGCCGCTGTTGGGAGGTGATCTAACACTGCGACGGCTGCCTCCTCCTCGCTCGCTGCTGCCCTCACGGCTGTTGCTCCGTTCTCGTCCTAACGAAGTGCTCACGTTCAGGTGTGAAAGCGTATCGTTCTGGCTCGCAGTCTAAAGTGAATAAAGTAACAATAAGAGAAAAATACAGAATTGGAAGATAAAATAATTGATATTTCTTTGGTAAAGAAAGTATGCATAAACATACATGCCTGAACTAATACAATAAGACTGCTTTAGAGGCAAGGAAAAAGGAAAGACGTCAACAGAGAACAGCGGATACGTAGTATATCTCTCACATGTGCAGCACACGTACCTTCCACCACAGCAATAGCGCCAATTCCTGTAAGCTCTCCCCGAGCTCTTGGTCCACTTTCAACCCATTGACCCCCTCTGTAAAGGCCACGCTCAGCGCCATGCACGCTTGCGGATGCCCCGCTCTCGCAGCCAGCAGCCAGTACAGCACTGCCTCTTCAAAGAACACCTGCGGCTTGCTGCCGTTCCGATCGTCTTTGTCGTCCGCAGCTCCATCTCCTTCTATGACAGGCTGCTGGTCTCGCACGACTCCTCGAAACAAGCGATCTGCAAGGGCAGCAGCAGCGCCGGCGTGGCCCTAGCAGTGGTGGATTAAGGATTCACCGTCAGCATATTTTTCATAAAGAGGTATGAGGAATCTAAATTTGGTAGCAGTGGTGGATTAAGGATTCACCGTCAGCATATTTTTCATAAAGAGGTATGAGGAATCTAAATTTGGTGACCACGCAGGCAGAATGCTAATCAAAGAGGATTCCTTAAAACATCTATCTAGGTGTGTACCAGTTCAGCTGCCGAGTCGAAGAGCTCGCACGCTCTCTCGTTGGAAGTTGCTAAGCCCCCACCTCCACGCTCGTACATGAAAGCTAAATTGTAGCGCGCCGAAGGAATCCCACCGATAGCCGCCACTAAATACTTGAGCACCGCCTGATTGATCATGATTGAAAGGTGGAGGGATGGCGCAGCGATGGTGGAACAATAGGATAGTGAGGTGATGGCGGTAGTGTCTTCTTTTCTGCTGAAGCAAGATTCATCCAGTCTCGCAGTTAAAACCTAAAAACAGGTTTAACAACGACGCGCGAAGTACTACTCGGAGCGATATCCTAAGATAGTGGAATAGTGCTAATATGCACGTGTGCATGTGTGCTAGTACTGTGGCGGTGTCATGAATCCTAGTCGGGTGTCTCTATTGAAAGTGAGAGAACCTTGTGCTCGTTTGGCTCCAGATGGCCAGGAATGCCCGCTTCGTAAAACACGCCGCATTCGAAACAAGCACCGGGATGACCGTACGCGGCTGATTGCTCGTAGAGCTGCGTTCATGCGTGATTTAAAGTGATATGGCCGTGATTGTTTGAATATTGTTCACCCCAAGCCCCCACATAAAAGACACGCACACAAAGCAAGAAAAGCATGTTCGCGTTAGAGAGTTGAATGACAACATGGTAGTTTGGTGGCACCTCTGAATGTGATGGGGCACAACGACAAAGCGAGTCTACTAGGTTTAATTTCTAATCTAGCAATGAATTATCATTGGTGTAAGGGCAGCGTTAAATTTTCTTACCTTCAAAGCCCGGACAGGATTGTCGCACGTAGCCGCTTCCATAGCCTTGGCATCTGCGACACCTCGAGGGTCACTAAACAGGGGCTTCCGGGTGGTGATAGTGCTCAGCGACAAAGAGCTTTCATTGGACGCTAGAGAGGCGCCGCTACGCTCCCAAGGAGGGCCCATGCTAGGCAACAAGAAGGACGACTACTTCACGCGCAGGAGCCCGACAACGACTTCGTTATAGCTTTGTTCTCGGAACTCAGAATGCTACCTGTTCACTACAGGGCGGATTTGACGAGCGTACGCACGCATGCACCTCAGTAACCAAGAAAACCCACGGGGCTGCTGGGTTTTCCTTCAGCGCACTTAGAGATTACCGGATCTTCTGCTGATTCGAGGTGGGTAAAAACCCGGAAATCCCGCGGTTTTCTTGGTTACTGATGCACCTTCCATCATCATCAGATCTATTATCCGCCTCAGCCGTAGCGCCGTAGCCTTCCGCCTTCTTCGGCTGAACTTCTGCGTTCTGCTGCCTCTTGTCTCTCTTCTCCGTTGACCTCTGTCGCCGTGCCACGGTGGACTAAACACACAAATCATGAAGCTGAACCATAAACGCAGCCTGCTCTTGACCGCAGCATTACACATTATACTTCACCCCCCCCCCGTTTTTGAGTCCCCCGTTTTTGCGTTCACAACGAAATGCTTTAATTTGTTTCCCAGTTCCCTGTGGCCTGTTAAGCACTACGCTACATGCGAAGTATGCGATGGCCTTTGCTCAATTTTTACTCCCAATCATAATCATAACCAGATAACCATTAATCACATGCCATAAGAAGTATTATGCTTCCTGCCCTCTACACACTATCCTCTTTACGATTTCGACTTGCGCGCAACGCACGCGCGTACACTTCTGCCCGCAGCCCTGGCTTCTGTGTCATTTGGGTTTGTATTAGTTCGAGTTCGAGTATGCCATAAGTATATGTCTCCTATTGGGTTCTAGTTCTGGAAACGAAGTATTCGCATTCGCGAAGAAACGAGGCAAATATATAGATACATCCAATGAGGAGTCAGAAGCCCAACAAGAACATCCCCGGACATGGCCCCTTATCCCCTCTCTATTGTGAAGTGCAAATTTTTACATCTACATCTGAAAGACTGCCATCTCCCCTCAGCGCGTGTGCCCCGCTCGCAGCGACAAGTCCACGTAGTGCGACTCCACGAGCCCTTCAATGGCCTGCCGAGGCAGTCGCTTCAGTTGCTGTGCGGCGCGCGCCACGCCTGTGCTGTCATTAGGGTCCACACTCGACGCGCGCTCGGCCACGAAATCGCCTAATGCAGCCCATCCTGCGGCGCTCACCTGTGCATTGAGAAGGAAGAAAGATATTCAAAAAGTAGAAAAACGGGTGAGTACAAGCAAATATTTCCAGACAGTTTTGAATTGACATGGTAAAAAAAGTGGTGAGAGAACTGGGAAAGCAAAGGGTACATCAACATACGTATTCACTATTGTCCTCCTCCTCCTCCTCTATTAACATTCTCACCTCAGCCCCCGTGTTCCGGGCCGCTTCTCTCAGCGCTTGGTCTAACACCTCCACCAGCTGTTGCTGGGCCTGCGAGTCCGCAGCAGCTGCGGCTTCTCCTTTGTAAGTGCCTTGTAAAAGGTCCATCACAAAGGTCAGCTCCCCCGGTCCTAGCCCCGCCATCACTTTGGCCTCAGCCTCCATCACAGCATTCAGCCGCGCTAAGGCATTCAAAGCTCCGCTGAAGTCCTTTTGCTTTTGGCTCCCTGTACTGCCACTGCTGCCACTGGTGACCGTGCTGTCAACGACATTGCTGACTGCCGCAGGGCCAACACCACTGTTGCTGGGCAAACCCCAAGCTCCTTGTTGTTGCACTGCGGCTGCCGCTGCCACTGCGGCATGCGCCACGCTATCGGTGTCCGACGTCCACACGCGCAGTTCTAGATTGCGCCACAAATCCCCGTCCCGGTCCCCCGCTTGGTTCCCCAGTAAACCGGCCACCACCACCCGGGGGTTCAGGGTAGGCGCTAGGCGAGTCACCGCACCGCGCTCTCGATCCCCCGCTTCCACCCAGCTCACAAACGCCTCCATCGCTCTTGCGCTCAAGCCGGGAGTGGTGGCGGTGGTGTTGTCGCCGAACGCAGCGCCGAGCGCGAGGCCTTCAGCCAACAAATTGTCCATCGAGACGGCGCCCCAGGGTAGGGATGCGCCGTTACTACTGGTGCTGCCACTACTGTACGGATTACTACTACTGCCGTATTGGTTGTTGTTGTGGTTTCCTCCCTCAAACGCCACGTCCACTACAGGTTGATTCTTGCTTGGATCGCCAGTGATCACTGCGTCTTCGATACCGGCCTGGCCACTGCTGGAGGAAGAAGAAGAAGAGAAGGATGACTCGGGCGCCATCATTGCCACCGCGCTTGAGAGCCTTTGGACTGCTTTGGCGGTAGTGGCAATGACGTCGAACCTAAAAGAATTTACCAGAGGGAAAGCCAAGCGAGACGAGGCAAGAGGAAGGAAAGGGCGGAATGAGCAACCGACTAGGATATAAGGCCCAGATCAATGGCAGCCCAAAGTTGCCTCATACTTCTCACCTGCACACAAGCAAAGAGGATATGGAAGAAAAGAGAGTCCGGCTTCTTGAGCCATCAAACACACACCCAGGCTTACCTTCTCTTTTCTCGCGCCGCTTGCTCCGCAGCCCTCGCGGACGCTGCTGCTATGTCAACATCCACATCAAAGTCCAAATCGACTCGAGGTGAGCTGCCTACTCCTGCACTGCCACTAGATGATGGTGAGGAGGAGGATGCAGACGTTCTCTGGTAAGCAGACGACGACGACGACGAACTGGTCGATCTCTGCGTTCCACTGTTCCGAGGTGCTCCTGCGCTGGTCGAGTAGCTCTCTCCTTTACCCCCTACAGCCCCGCCTTCCACTACTGACACTTCTTGCCACAGAGGTGGAGTCGATGACGATGTCTGCGAAGTTGCACCACCACTACCGACACTAGCAGGTGCAGCACGAGCAACAGGTGAAAGAGCAGGGGGTGGTGGTGTATAGGCAGCAGTAGCAGGAGCAGCAGGCGGAGGTGAAGCAGGCGGAGAGGTCACACGCGACGATTGCGAAGGAGGCGATTGATAAGCATTGGCAGCTGCAGGCGGTGGTGGGGGCGGCGGGTAGGCAGGAGCAGGGGTAGGAGGTGGAGAGGCAGGGGCAGGAGGATTAGAAGAAGAAGAAGACGACGAAGAAGAAGGGCTGTTCGGCGGTGGAAAAGGAGGAGGCAGGAAAGCAGCTGCAGCTGAGGCGCTGAAATCCGCCATCACCGGCCGCACGTTAGTCTCCACCGCCATTTCCACCGCGGCTGCGCGGGCGCCCAGAGCTTCTGCGTTCCGAAGCACCGCGTTCCCACTGCTGCTGCTGCCGCCTCCTCCTGCGCCACTGCTTCCTCCTGTAGGTGAGGGGGGGGCGTCGTTGCGGATGCCTACTCGAATGTCTCGCACTTGAGTCATCAGGGACAAGAGCGCGCTCTCCACGCGGGCGCACCTGTTCGAATGAGATGGTAGAGCATAGTGTGTTGAGGCACCATGGTAAAAAGCAGCTTTGCGGCAACAAAAACACAAGGTAGCGCACACCACCCAACAAGCATAAATACTGATACCGGCCGTCGAGCTGTTGCAGAGCTTGCAAGTCTGCTGCTGCTTCCGCTTTTGCCCGAGCTGCTTCAGTGAACCGATCACCGCCACTGCTGCCACTACTGCTGGTGGTGCTGCTGCTGGTAACACTGGAGCCACCAGCGCTGTGGCTGCCAGGGGGAGGGCTGCAATTGTTAGCACTGTTGCTGCTAGCAGCAGAACTGTAGCTATTAGCTCCATTGTTACTACTGCCAGGGCCATAACTGTTGCTGCTAGGAGGAGCATAGGCACTCGCAACGTTGCCGTTGCTAGCAGGAGAACCATAGCTGTTAGCACTGTTGCTGCCACCAGGAGAACCGTAGCTATTAGCACTATTACTGCTGCCCGGGCCATAACCGTTGCTGTTCGGAGGACCATAACCGTAACTGCTGCCTGTACTTCCAGTTATTCCGCGAGCAGCAGGCTGTGAGAACCTCGATGGCGCCGCTGGCCCCACGCGTGCACCTTGCATGGATTGAGGAGGCATTGGAGGCGGTGGTGGGCCGCGGGCTGACGGCGATGATGGCTGCTGCTGCTGCTGCTGCTGCTGCTGCTGCTGCTGCTGTGAAGGAGCCACGCCACCGCGGCGGTTGGTCGGAGGGCCGTCAAGCATGTTGGTCAGGCGAGGAGTGTGAGTGTTACTAGAGTGCGAAGACAAAGAAGAATCGGGTGAGCCAGCGAGGGCTTGTGCCGAAGCAGCTGCATGCAACGCTTCTTGTTCCGCCCAATAGGCTGCGTCGGCAGGTAGGTTCGCGGACCCAGGAAACCTTCGTTTTCGAGACCAGAAACACGACAGGAAATGAATGAATGATTCGATAAACAAATGAGTAACTACGACATGCGTGGAACAAACTTCGACCTCGATCCCTAGAACGAGGAAGAGCAATCTAGCTTTGCTACTTAGGAGGTTGCAGCATAATAATCGCCCTGAAAGCGCGAACCGAACAACGGTACAGGTGGAGGGTTGAAACCCACATACCATGAATCCGATGCTTCCGCGAATTCGACGCTGTCCGAAGGACGACCGCCGTGCATTTGCTCCATGATCGCGAACGCTAGTGGAGATAGAGGCTGCAATTTGTTTGGGCTGCCAGTGCCAGATGGAACATCCACTGCTTCTAGTGGCCTCCCATTCTCCCCAGGTGACGACAGAGGGAGCGTGGTCGAGTGACGAGTCGGTACCGCTCCATTCCAAGAGAACGCATCGCCTCGGAGCGCTGGCGTTAATGCTGCTAGTGCAGTGAAATATCGCATCATAGTTCAGCACTAAGGTAGTGTCAGAGTCGCTTTCTTAGCACAGTCGCGAGGCGCAGCCTGTGCGAACGACGTGACTTCACGCTTCAAGCTACTCGAATCCTGACCAAATTTCTCAACGATTTTGAATAACTGAAAAAAAAAAGTACTCCTGCAGACCTGCTGTATCAAGCGTGATCCTCCCTCTTAAGTGTTGCTTCCTTGCTTCTGGATTTCTGGTTTCTGAGACAGGCCCCGAAGGGCCGGAATTAGAAGACTAACAGGTAGAGAAGAAAAGCAGCGCAAACAAGACCTAGGGTTTCTCGTTCTGTTTCTATCTGTACAGCCTGTAGAAGGTCCAATATTGAAATTTGAACTTATATATGCTTCCGAGCTTGAGCTCGGATTTCGGCTTCCTGAACTACCTGTCTATTTTTAGTCGGCTAAGGCGGACAGACAGAACGATATCGCGAATCAACAGGACATCTACATGCAGCGATTATTTTTCTTCTTTTGGCACACCCAAGTCACCGCTCCCGTCTTCTCCTGAGGCGCTGACGCGTTGTCGCTTTCGGCTGCCCAGTGCACCTTCGCCGGTTTCCGCCTCACTACTCCCTTCCTCACCTTTTGAATGGACATTCACTACTACCGCCGCTGAGTATGGGTCCCTCCTTCTTGGCTCAGACACTGACGAGGATAGGGCAACTGCATCATCGTCTGCTACTTCTTCTCGCGTGTCAAAGCCCATTTCTTTCACGTACGCCACGTCATCGCGGTCGAAGAGGGCAAGGCCGCCGGCGTGGCGCCAGCGGTGCATCGAGCCAGGCTTGATTTGCACCAAGGAGCTGAGCTCGTTGATCAGCGATTCTGGTGGATTGAAACCGAGGAAGTCTGCGATTGCGCTCACACCCTGCATAGATAAATAAAAGAAGGAAGGAAAAGTTAAAGACGTGCGGAACAAATACATTACAAGGAGCTCGAAAATGTGGATTGCGTATTGACGTGCTTCTAAAATGAAACAACAGCTTTATTCACGCCATGAAAAATACTACAGCGAAAGCTATTCTTCCTCGTTTCCAAGAACAAGCGTACAGTACCACTCACCGCTTTCGGTTGCTTGCAGATGGCGTCAAAGTTCAGCAAGCAAAACTTCTCCGGCCCCAGGGCTTGGCCTAGCCGCACCACCCGCTTGTGCACCGCGCTCCAGTACCGTAAACTCGCGTTTGGCCCCACCATGCCATCCCACGCGCCAGCCCGCTGCTGCTGCTGCTGCTGCTGCTGGGCATAGGAAGAGGAGGCGGTACTAGTTTTGGCCCCTAGGAAATGCTTGCCCCACAGTTTGAGCTGATTTTGGTTGTCGCTGTGCGCCATGTCTAAGCCGGACCGCATCACGTGGATGTACCTGTCCACACAAGCAAAAATAATGTATTTAAATTGAATTAAGTGAACGACAAGATAGTTCCGTTAGAGTGCCAAACGTGGCGTGGTAACACTAATGCGAAGGCTGCGCACGGCTCCATCGACAGAGCATACAGAAAATCAAATGACAACAAACCTAGCACCCCACTCTCACTTCATGTTTGGGAATCGCGTCATCAAGCGGTCAAGTAAAATGTGCGAATTTGGCTCCTTCCATCCCCACAACAAAGCGCCCGTTGATCCAGAAGTAGCCGCTGCTTTCTGCTCTAGCCGCCGACACCTTTCTCGGAGCCACGGTGTAGGCGCTCCTGCATTACCTCGGTCTTCTTCTTCTTCTGCTGATGTCAAGCTCTGTGCCAGATCTCGTTCGGCTTGAGTGAGGGCACCTCCGCAACCCATGCCTTTAGCCATAATCGAGAGCTGGAAACACGCATGAAAATCAGCAATAAAAAGGGCACAATCATTAAAATTATTGGCTTTTTACTATCAGGTAAGTGTAGGCATTCGAATGAAAAGCGGCCCGGTAGCTCATTCTAGAGCCTTGCCGAGCAAGAATATCGATCTGGACGGTAAGAGGGAGCTCATAATGCTGCACAGCAGATCTTACAAGCATATCGAAGCGGGGGTCATCATCTGTTAGTACTCCAAGGCGCTTGAAGAGCAGAGTGTAGGTGAGGTTGTCGAGGGATTCGTTTTGGTCGTGCCCCATTTCAATGCCTAAAGCTGCGATCACTTGAGACACCCATCGAGTTCCTGACCCGCCTACTCCACCGACAACTACAATTGGTGGCAACGGCAATACTTCTTGCGCCTGAGATGGGCTGGAACCATCTAAAGATTCACCTAATGACGAATCTTCGGATAAAATCGCTGCAATTTGCAACGGCGGTTCATCAGGAGCAAGGCATATTCCATTCATCCTTTGGATAGCGTACATCCACCCCAGCTTCGTTTGGAAAGCCACCTCGGCTCGATCTGACGATGTCATTGTAATGGATAGCACGCCGCCAACTTCACGAAAATGGAACCAAAGCTTGGCCGCAGTGAGTGCCGTACCAACGACAGACACTCGGAAGGGTTGTGGCGGTGGTTGAGCTGGCACATGTGGCTCTGAGGTTTCGAGATTGGCTGGCTTTTTTGTACTCGGGCCTTTCTTCTTAAAGGAGGCTAGCTTGGCAGCAAAGCTCATCTTAAACCTAGAGAACTACTTCTACGTGCAGATGATTGAAATGAATCTCTAGCAACTAGGGCAACCAACCTGTAGGGCAACTCTTAGCACATGCGCTTATGCTGCTCATTGCTCATTGCTCATTGCGCATTGCTTGCTCATGCTAATAATGCTGCAATTTCGAAAATTACGCATTGTTTTTGACTCCAATACGCAATTTAATTCGTGAATATGGAAGTACGCACAGTACGCATTTGCGGCACAACGTGAGCACGAGACATGTATAGCCGCCTCAAGATTGGGATGCGTTGTACACGCCGCGGAATATCGCTATCATCTGCCAAATAGCACAGTCAAGTAGGCCTTACTACAATCAAAGAAACCGTCCATATGATAAAATACCAGAAGCAGCACAAAACGCAGGACAATAATTCCCACTATATCTATATGAATTTTGACACATGCCCTGATGGGCCGGAATTAGAAGGCTACCACGTAGAGATAAAAAGCAAAGCAACTCAAATTTAGAAGCCCATTAGGAAAATATGCCCGAGTGGCCATGGAAGTGGTGATAGCGGTCCAAAGTGGCACGCTCCTACGTGCTCTGAAAGCGCTGCTCAAAAGAGAAGAGGAGTTTCCGCCCGCAGGGGAGGATAGGATAGGTGGAGTAGTTTATTAAATTGTAATAAAGTGCACATATCTAATTCAACAACAAGACAGTTGTTTTCGAGAAAAAGTGGTCGCTCCAATGCCATGAAACCAAGGGAATGTCTCTGATCTAGATGTCTGGTTCGATTGGCCGATTGGATTGCGCTCTTCGCTCTTGCTCATAAACAAAAGATAAAAATAAAAGTAGAAAAGTTACCACACCACACGGCCATACCACACATCGCATAGCGAACGCAAAACCCCTGGTTCTTATATGCCGCTTGCAGTTGACCTCCTATTACTTTCATTTTGTGAACTCGAACTCGAACGAATACAAACCCAAATGACACAGAAGCCAATGCTGCAGGCAGAAGTGTACGCGCGTGCATTGCGCGCAAGTCAAATTCGTAAAGAGTACAGTGTGTAGAGGCCAGGAAGCATAATACTTCCACCCCCCTCTAAAGTGGAAACTCTGTTCGTGAAATAATATTGAAACCGGGCTGAAGCCGTTTCTGCGTCTGTTTCTGAATTTTGTGCTTATGAATTTGTATTAGTATTAGTTCCTGTTCTATACTGCCATGTGCTGATGTGCTACTATATATCAATCAAATACGATGGGGCTTCTACATCGAGATCTACGCGCACTCAAGCAAATGCACATTACCCTGCCGAACTATCTTTATTTATGTCTGCCTTGTCGAAGCACTTAACCCCCATATGTTTAACTTCATCAATCACCTCTTCTTCTTTTTTTGGTGACTATATCCCAGCTAGACCAATGCGGCTGTGCTGCCCTCGCCCCAAATGAGCTCTATCAGTTGTTGCGCGACACTACCTTGTAAGCCAGGTGAGCGAGAGCGTCGCGCGCTCGAGAAGGGGCTAAGTTATTGACTGCATCGATCGCCAGATCCGCCTGACAACAAGGAAGAAAGAGGGAGCACAAGACATGAATCTATAGTATCAAACTTACTCTCTTCTTCCGCATCCATGCAGAGCGTGCTATCAATGCTAAGTCTCTAACATTTCACGGACCCTTTTCCGCATCATCAACCACCCACTCACCCTCCCTCCACCTCTCACTCATCCTCCTCCTCCTCACCTGCGCAATCGCCAAGTCCTTGGCTCGCGCGAGCCCCTTGGACGCCTTCACCAGGGCCAGCGCCTCGTCCACGTCGCCCGGCTCCGCGAACTTGCGCGCCGTGAGCACCTGCAGCCGGGGATGCTCTTCCGCCGCCAGCAGCACGGGCGCCGTGGCGAGGCCCGCTTTGAGGTCCGCTAAGGCTGGCTTGCCCAGGGACTGCAAGGAGCCTTCGAAGTCGAGCACGTCGTCGACCTGAGAGGATGGAAGAAACAGGGGGGGGGTTACCACGGGTGTCAAGAGAGGTGAGAGGAACCGAGGCGAGGAATGAGATAGAATTGAAGGAGGTTATGACAGAAAGAAAGTGCTTCACAAAGGGAAGGGAACTTTGGAAGTAAGTTTCTTATGGCAGTTGCAAAGCAAACTGAATACATTTAGACAAATAGTCTCCAATGCCTTTGATAGCATGATCTCAATCAAACGCTCAAAATCTCCTTCTCCTTTAGCACATGTACATATCCTCTCCCTCTCCTCCCTCTTACCAGTTGAAACGCAAGGCCCAAGTGTTTCCCGTACGCAAACGCAACGTCCTGGACGTCACTGGAATGCCCGCCCAGCACTGCGGCCGACCGGCAGCTGTTGCTCATCAGGGACCCGGTCTAAGTATGGAGGTGGGAGGAGGAGGAGCGGGAGACGGCGGTGCATGGTTGACGCAGAGAAGGGCGAGACGATTATGGAATGGGTCAAATTAAAGCAGTTAGAAGTGCAGAAGAAAGTATAGGAATACAAAAATGGAATTCAAACTATCAATTTCCACTTGTCAAGAAGAGAAAGAATAGAAAAAAAAACAATCCCCCTCACGACAGCTCCTTTTAACCCTCCTAATACCTTGTAGTAGTTTTTGTGGAAGTAGTATTCCAGCGGGCCGCAGTCTTTGAGGTGGCCCCCTCGCATTTGCATCACTTCTCCCTTCACCAAGTGCTCGATCACCGAGGACATCAACTCCACCACCTCCACGCTCCGCAAACGCGCCAAACCCACCGAGGCCCTGTAATGATGCGTTTATATTGTATTGGGGAAGGGTAAGGGTACACGAGCGCGCACAAAGGGAATACATTAAAGGAAGCATGAAGGCACATGTATGACCTACAACGGACATATGTTTCCTAAATTGCGCACTTACGCGCACGCTCATCAACAACATCCTTTCTCCCTAATCGAATGTCTAAAACACACGCGCACCTGGCCAAGAGGAAGTCGCCAGCGAGGATGGCGAGTTTGTCCCCGTACGCGCGGTTGGCGGAGGGCGCTCCGCGCCGCGCGTCCGCCACATCGATGACGTCATCGTGGAACAAGGACGCGGTGTGAATCATCTAGAACAGCACACGAAGGATGGAAAAGTAGCCAGGGGTGAACCGAAGGAAAATGAGAAGGAAGTGCATGAAATAAAGGCAGCGATGGTTCTGACAGCGCTACAAGCAGACGTAAAGACAGAGTGGAAGAGGAAAACAAAGCACGCACATCTCAATTTCATTTGAGCTCCTACGCTTAGAATATAGAAGACTGTCACTAGTTGTTGTTTCTTTCATCATGCGGCCCACCTCCGTGATCTCGGCGAGTCGCCGTTGCGACGAGAGGCAGCCCACGGCGCCGCTGCCGTGCTGAGACGACGAAGCTGCTGCTCCTGCTGTTTTTAGTGGGGCGGCCGCGGAGCCGACGCTTTTCTGTGCGGACATGGCCGCCTGGTGGTGGTTGGCGGCGAGACTCAAGAGCAGCACCATGGTGGGGCGCACTTTCTTGCCGCCGTCACGCCCACCTTCAAAGAAATAACGCGCGCACAGCTCCAGCACCTAGGCAACAACAAGCAAAGGAATGGAACCGTAATGAGGTTACTAGGTTACTAGGGTAAGCTGTATGTTATGTTGACGTGAGTGTCACAAGGTGGACTGAACTTCATTTGCACCACCATTCCTCAACGTGTTCGAAGGGCTGCTTCAGTTATAGATAAAAGAATCCGCGCACAAACACCCATGTTGTGAGTCTCACCGGGTGGTCGCTGCCGAGCAGTTTGCGAATGCCTTCGGACAAGCTGGTGATTTCCCCAGCCACCAGTTCAAAAGGGTCTGCGTTGGCGTCTACCTCGCCTCGCGCCAGTGCTTCGCGGAATGCTGCGACGCCCGAGGTGGTCGAGGGCGGCCTGTGCAGGTCCACTTTGAAGTCAAATCCGTTGGGGTGCAATGGGTCTTCGACCACTAGGGTAGGCGCGTCGACCCACGCTGAGTCATCCTTCTCTGCGTCGGCTGCTTGCGATTTGAGGATCGACTCCATGAGGCCTTCGGTGACCGAAGTAGGCACGGCACTAGCCGCCGCCCAATGAACGGTGCGGTGAGGCCCAACAGGTCCTCGAAGTAGCTGTACTGCCGCTCTATCAGTAGGCAATGAATGGAGGTCTACACGGGACGTCGTAGCGGCGTAGTGCAGAGGCCGCGGCCGAACCCGCCGAGCGAGGCCATTAGCACCGAAGGCGAGCAAGGAGGGGGATCCGCGAGAAGCCAGCATGGCTAATGGTCAAGTATTGGTTGCCGGGCCGCCGCAGCGCAGACACCTCTATGATCGAATGGGGAGAAAGTAAGTGCAAGCCTCGTATGAGGTGAATGTGCTCTACAGCTGAGTAGTAGTCCCCCGTGGACGCACACACAGTAATAAGACGAATGTCAGAAAGTGCGTGGTGGTGGCCAGCTCTGTGAAACAGCTTATTTTGCAAAGTGGTTCTTTTTTTTTTTGACCACCTGAATTCTTGGGACTCAAATGTTCTCTCTCGAGATTTTCAACAATTTTCAACCAATTTCAACTGCCGAAGCCCACCAACTGCCATGACACGCTCCAACCCCTAGAGACTC
>Ga0307930_1001398_pt1 | contig 19095 bp, 21 predicted proteins | sample OrgLakmetageno46_FD_203161 | JGI IMG/M metagenome (GOLD analysis project Ga0307930, IMG submission 203161) | Saline water microbial communities from Organic Lake, Antarctica - #46 | ecosystem: Environmental > Aquatic > Non-marine Saline and Alkaline > Saline | place: Antarctica: Organic Lake...
AAACGGGTTCTTCATCAAGTGACCTCGTATCGCGGACAGAAATAGTGTGCGCACTCCCTGATGTCTTGTCAACAAGCGCTAGCTCGTACACAGTTACCCTAGAGTGGGCTCCAGCATCCGATGGCAGCGTTTGGCAAGAAATACCATCAAGCAGTTCTAGCAATGAGCTTGTCTTTATTGTTCTTGAAGCCACAGATCATACTGCATCTCATGTATCACCAGCGCCATCATTTAGTCCAACTATGCTGATGAATATGGAATCGCAGACAGCGCTTGATGAATGTTCTTCTGGAGATGAGGTGTCAAATGTGTGCGATGGATGCGGAAAGTGCGGAGGTGGTTCTGCTTGCCTCGGGTGCGATGATGTAACAGTTTTTGCTGACGTAGACTGCGGTGGTAGCTGCGATGGCAAAAATGGGTCCTATGTGCAGGTCAGTTCACACTTCAAAACTTGCACTATTGAAATATTTTTGTTGGCTACTAGTATATTCTATCATTTTTTAGGACGTTTACGGAACTTGCTGTGACGCCGTTCATGAGACCGATTGCCGAGGCGTCTGCGGCGGTACTTTCCTGCAAGGGTGGAGTGCGAATGTTTGGGCTTGCTGTGCTACGGTCGACTGCACCACTACATGCGGCGGCACTGCTTCGTGAGTTGTTTACTAAATTCTCTGCGTTGACCCTATTGACCTCGTAACATCGGCGCCTCCCTCAATCTTTGTTGTCTGTTTCTGTCGACAGGATCGACTCTTGCGATGTTTGCTCGGGCGGTACCACCGGTCACGTTGCTGACTCCGACCTTGGTTGTGACGGCGTCTGTTTCTCTGGCGTGACGTGTTCTCCGACGCAACTTCCTACTATGCAACCGACGGTTACACCGTCACTTGCGCCAACAGATTCGCCTACTTTGCCTCCTACGAGTTCGCCCTCTGAACCTCCAACCATGATACCAACACCAAAACCAAGCCTACGGCCATCTATCCAGCCTACAGGGCAACCGGTTCCGAATCCAACAGTTGCACCCTCGCTATCGCCTTCTCCTATTCCATCGTGGTCACCCTCAACCGTTGACACCACGTCAGGTTTAGTGGGCTTCGAACTCGATGCGATGACTAAGCCCCCTGATTCTGCCACCATCACAGCGTTGAAAGCGGTGGTGTATGCTTCGTTTTGCAATTCTACTACAGGGCTGGTAGCGCCTGGCAACGACTGCCGCATCGTTGATTTTCACGTGTCATCGCACTCGACCATTACGACCGTGCGTCGCCTGGACGATGTTTCCACTACTGTCCAACAGCAGCACTCGAAGGTAAAGAAGCGTTTAGGTACAGCGATACCGCGTGCCTTGGCCGGTTCTTACGTGTGGGTGGTTTCTTTCGTCGCATCAGCGCCACTATCTGCCATTGAAGCAGAACAAGGCATTGTAGATGACACCGCGACAGGGTCATCTGTCTTCACGTCAGCTGTCACGACCATCCTTTCAGAGCCTTCGTTTGAATCCACCACTTCTACCGCCCTCGGCGAAGATTCGCTTAATGTTGACACTATGGCCATCAGCATCATCGTGGCTACTCGTAACCCGTCACTAGCACCGAGCCCAAGTCCTTCATCTGAGCCCACGAACCCAACCTATTCTCCCACGCCGCATCCTGTCTTTGTACCTTCTTCTTTGCCCTCGCGTAACCCACAACCAGCTCCTACGCTAAGACCAACGCACCTGCCGACCAAGGAACCATCGCACTTGCCCTCGCCAGACCCCACGATTGACGTCCCGACTCATGTTCCTACCCATGCGTTTACGCCTCACCCTACGGGTTACATGCCGACATCTCTGAGTGCTGCGCGCAGTGGAGTCAGCGTGGGCTTTTGGATTGTGATTGGATCTGGCTTCGGCATGGCCGTCGCTTTGTTCATGGTCCACGCCTTGATCCTCAGCAAAGACGACCCAGATTCTGACGACGAAAACAGCGAAATGGACGTCGAACGCTTTGCGGTCCCTCAAGCAGACCTGCGGGAAGCCATGCGAATAGCGCAGCAGAGGGAAGCGCGCGCTGCACGCCTGACACTCGCCAAATCGATTCCGGTGACTCAATTTCGGAAATCAAAACTGGCTGCAAAAGCAAAGCAAGCCCGTGCCAATCATGAAGGAGACGATACGGAAGAGGTCAGAAAAGTGAAGTCTAGTGTATTATCTGAACGATGTTGTAAGCACCTCCACCACATCAACGAAGCATACCTGTTTGTGATCTCTACGTGTACTTGCTCTTTTCCATCCACAGGTGTGCTCCATTTGCATTGTGGAGTTTGAAGCGAACGACACCGTGAAAGAGCTTTCATGTAGCCATTGCTACCATCCCGACTGTTTGGACAGTTGGCTCTCTATCAAGTCCGTTTGCCCACTTTGCAAGGTAATGCATAAGCGATATCTTTACAAAGATTTGTTTCTTCTCAACGTTTATTTTGAATGAATTACGCGATATCTTTACAAAGATTTGTTTCTTCTCAACGTTTATTTTGCCGTTTATAATTCTGAGTGCTCCTATTCTTGCTCATATTTTCTATTTCCTTCTTGTACAGTCCGAGGTTGTACCGCCCAAGCCAACTATGTTATCTCGAGCGGCAGCGCTCGTACCACGGAACATCACTGCTACATCGTCACGGAATGCGCGGAATGCAACAAATGGCGACAACTCAGGGGTCGAACTCACTCCTGTTGCAGCACCAGCACCAGCACCACCTAGTAGAGCAGCAACCAGGCCTGCTGCTCCAGCAACAAATACAAATCCCGCGCCAACGCGCGAGCGTTACCAGAGGCCGCAATCCGCGCGCGCCCGTGACGTGCAAAGCCTCATGGACCGTGGGTATACGGAAGCCGTCGCTCGGCGCAGCCTCGAACTGGCCCTTGGAGACCTTGACATGGCCGTATTGTTGGCTGTTCCCGTATCTCAAGCCGCGCAGACGACCCCTGAAGTGCTCTCGTCACCGGCGTCGCCCTCACCAGCGTCGCCCGAGCATTCATCATCCGCCAGTAGGACTTCAAGGGAAAGCAGCGAGGGGCCGAGAAGCGCGTCTTCTCGACTCGTGCCAGCGAACCAATCAGGCGGTGGTGGGAGCAGCGACGGAGGTCCGTCGAGGTCAAGAAGCAGAAGTTTGAGCAGAAGTTCTGTCGGCAGTCAAAGCGTAAGCAGCTCAGTCTCGGCTTCTTCATCTCCATCTCCGGCCGTGCCAAACTCCGCTCGGAGCTCGTCGTCGAGAAATTCAAGCAGCCGCAACGCGAGCGGTGATCAATCCAGAGGTCGAACCACACCAGGTCGCAGTGGCAATGGTCGTGGCGGTGGTCGCGGCGGTGGTGGTGGGCGCAGCGCAGCTACACGGCCCAGTCCCAGTAGTGCGTCGTCGTTGAGCGGCAGGGGTAGAGTAACATCTAGCCGAGCGAGGCCGGTGGTTGATCTTTAGCTCCTTCATGTGCTCTTTATGCACATAAACCCAAGAGATAAAATGGTCCTGGACCTTTACCAAGTCCGGCAGTAGCGTTGTGCCAAAGGCGTTTCACTACTCATACCGCTGTGCATCTTAAGTCCAAATCCGATGTGTATCTCGTTCCTCGCCTGCTTAGTTGTTAGCAGGGCCCATCCTAGCCAAGTGAGAGGTGAGATCGAGATATTCCCAGGTTGCAGTTTTGGGTTTTTACAAAATTTGCTCTTCGTCTTTATTCCTCCTAAGTCTCTTGGTTTATTATTTTCTAAAGATATAGTTCCGGGTTTGCGTTCTGCGCTGTGACTGCAACTTCCTAAGTTGCTATTGCTATCGCTGGCGCATGCTTCGATTAGAAATAGGAAGCTATTAGAAACAGCAAATAAGTAAAAGAGCATGTCTGAATAACTGCGTATGAAATAAATACACGAAAGTGAAAGTCGAATCCAACAGAAGTTTTGCCCATGAGGCCATTTCCTCATCACTCGCCCTCTTGGTTACCAAGGAGGTTGCGTAAGATGTGCCGCGTGCTGCCTGCCATCGTAGGCGTGGCTACGGTAGCTACTTTCTTTATGCCCAGCCCAGAGCCCACAAAGAGGGAGCCCGGGTGTTTCACGCTGTCTGCTTCAGGACCTCCGTGGTCTTTCGTGGCGCCAGTAGGGCTCAACTGGCTGCGCATCCCGGTGGTGTCTAACGGAACTCGCCTACTATGGGAGGCGCGGCGATGCCCTACACTTCCTCTTTCTCCTACCACTGTAGCACTCGTAGTTGCAGTAGCTGCCAGAGCCCGCTGCCGCCGCTGCCCGAGGTCGTGCAGACCCAGCTGCCCTTCTTGTAAAGAAACCCGGCCAGGCACGCTGCTTGCATGCTTGTTGCTCTGCCCAATTTCAGGAGCCAGTGAAGCTGCTGTTGTTGCGTTGGGTTGGAGAAAGTGCTGCGCGCCGCTGTGACGGCTGTCTTGCTCCTGCTGCATGAATTCCGCCGAGCGAGACACGCGCGGCAGGAGACCGACGGCAGCTCCTAAAGACCCACCGCTCAGGCCGCCGCCGCCTCCCCCCCCTAAACGGGGCATTCGACTCCGCCAATGGCGCCCACTGCCAGCCAGCAAGGCAGGCTCTTCCTCGACCGCATTATCCTTCCTTGTGTTGACGTTCGAGCTGGTGTTGCCCTGCCGCTGTCCTCTCGTGCCATTGACACTTGCTTCTAGCGCTAGTTGCTCACGCCAACCATCATTCCCACTACCGCCCCCGCCATAACCATCGCCGTCTGCACCAAGTTTTAATTGTTTCGGCGGCCCAGCGGCTGCACCAGTTGCAGCCAATATCGCTTTTCGAGCGGATCGCCCCTGGCGGGGTGCGAGCATGGCTTGCGCCGCAGCTCCCGGCGAGCCTCGCTCCTTGGCGCTGGTGACGACCTGTTGCCGCAAGCGAGACACTTCCGCTTCGAGCTGGCGTTGCGCTTCCAGGCTCGCTTCGAGCGTGGCAACCACTGACTCGTGCCGGCCCGAGAGATGGTGCCGCGTTTTCGACAACTCTTCGTGGTCTTTGCGAACCTAAAGTGTGCGGGCGCATAACATAAAACGAACATACGCAATAATACAAGCAATGAGAAATACAACTAAAGCACACACATATGCATCCGTGGAGTCCAAATTTCATTTATGTTTAGATATTTATTTAACATCTTTCGCCTCATTCTCATCTCACCAGCAGCATCTCATCGTCGTGGTGTTTTGCAACTCGCTCCAAAGCAGCAACGGTGGCTTCCAACCTCCGCACGTCAGCTCGCGAGCTGGCCAACTCTTCACTGATGTCCCCCGCACGACGCTCCATCTCGGTCTCTCCAAGCTCTGCTTTCTTTTTTGCGTTGCCTAAGGCGCTGTTCCGGTGGAGTTCTTGCAAACGCATGGCCCGCTCAAAGTTGACGGTTTTCGTTAAGTCCTATCGTTAAAAAAAGGGCCCAAATTGAGAAAAATAAGACAACATGGGCGGTGCCGCACCGGGCAATAGAAATATACACGGAAGACACTAGGTAAAAATTCTAGATGGACACCTAGTTTGACTGATTCAATACCGCTTTGTTGCGTTCCAGTTCTCGCATGCGGTCTTCCATTTTCGCATTGTCCTCGCGGGTCTCCTCCAGCTCCGCCTGCATAATTCGCGACCGCTTTACTTGCCCGTCGCGCGCGCTCGCGTCGTACTTGGCGTTGATTTCAAGCGTGTTGACTTTCTTTTCTAACGCTTCCACTTCTTCCCCCAGCGCTGCTGCTTCTTTCTCAGCTTCATTTGCCCGTTGCTCTGCCTCCTCTAACGCTCGTGTGAGCCGCTGTTGCTCTGCAGTAGCTTCTTGCCTGGATAAAATAAATTTGAAGTGAAGCAACGTGTGACGCACGACAATTATTTTGCACTAGTAACACTCCGCAAACAAATTCAAAAGAAACGAAAGATGCAAAGAACGAGGCCTCCCATTCTATATCTAAAGAAAAAGGGCGTTATAAATCAACGCACCCCACGCGTTGCCATTCGGCTGCATCAGCTTCTGCGCGCTCTTTTTCTTCCAAATTATGCTTGGCCACCGCCGCTAAAGGTTCAAGCTCTTCAACTCTCTTCGTTAAACGGGCAACATCTTTTGCGTGTGCATCCCCCATAGTTTTTTTTATCAGCTTTTATGTCCTACCTGATTAAGGGGCTATCAGACGCTAAATCCAAACGACCGAGCAAGCGCCTCCTTCAAATCATGTCTAGCTAACTGCCTATTCTAAACAGGAATAATTTACTACTTCCGTGCAATCTATTTTGCGACTGTGGGCTTATTCAGCTTAATCTTACGTTCCTCAGAGCTAGATTCTACAGATAGTACCTAATTACAGTAGTGCGCAGAGATTCTACTTTCTACAGTACTGTATATATACTATCATCTGTAGTAGTGCACAGTGGCAAAAACAGCCAACATCCAACAGCCAACAGCCAGCCAACTGCCAAAAGCAAACATAACAGCAAACCAAGAACCAACACAGACGACGACTGCAGACGACTATGAGAACAGACGAACACAGCGACCAGGGGATGCCCTTAAGAGACGATCACTCTCATCATTCGCAAACCTATTGTACGTCTCAGGGTCCTTCTTATACCGAATGGAGCCTGAGACTTACATCTCCGAATGATGAGGAGTAGCAGACGGCCGACTGCAGCAAGACAACAATATCACTTCTCCCCCGTAGCTCCCCAGGCAGGCCTCCTTACTTCCTTGACACATAACGCAGGCACTAAACGCAGGCACATGCCTCGAATGGATTGAATTAGAGACCTACCACCTACGAGGCAAAAACACAAAGCAAATCAGCAGAAGAGCAAAGGTGACCTAATCAGGCACACATGCCTGAGTGGCCTTCTTTTTTTTTCTCTTTGAACTAAATTTGAACCTTGGAGATAAAGGCACCGGCCAACACACAACACTGCCAATGCACGGCACTACCCCGGTACTCCGTACCCCGCCCACCCCGGCACTACCCAACTAACAGCTAAGAGGCCGGAGGGGGCCTTCATTTGGGTTCGATTTCGTATTACTTAAATGGGCCCGAGGATCTCACAAAATTAATTTCGTGTGTCTTTTCGTGTTCTAATTCGCGGTGATCGAATCTAAGATGTGCCGAATGGTGATTTCATCTGAAGGTATACGGCCAAGAAATTCATCGCACTTCCAGACCCCCTTTCTCGAGGATATTTGTGGATCACCTTTACGGCAATTAAATATCGACTTGATGGTGAGCTGGCGTTGCAGCTTTGTGCCAAAACAACCCATCGAACTCCCACTTCGTCTTGATTAGCCGAGAAGAAAAATGAAGTATCATAAAACATGTCTGTGGAGCAGTAGCCTGCATGTGTGTCTACGCCGCACTTATTGGACCAACTCTCCCTACTGCTGCTGTTCGATAGCAATCCGAAAGTCACGTTCAAGATCCGTCGCGAGCCGCCGAACCAACGGGTCTCCGGGGCCAAATTTCGCCGCCAGCACCATCGCTTGAGCTGCAGCAGTGGCATCGAGCCTGGAAAGAACACGTCCTTGCACTGCCAGAAGCCGCGCGCGGTTCAGTGCGTCGCGCTGCGTCCAGCCTTCATCAGCTTTCACTTCATGCATGTGCCATATTTTCACACCTCGCCGGACCGCATCTGCTAGGTCGCCCACTTCAGCCCATCCCTGTGCTAGAACTCGTAAAGCATCTTCAGATCGTCCTGCTGCATTAAGGCACATCGCAAGTGTTGGGAAGATTTCATCTGCATCGCAACGATCCATCAACGGCAACTTAATGGTGGAGCCAAGAACTTCAATAGCTTTAGCCACACCTTCAGGTCCTTGCAGCGATAGATTAACACCATAATTTTGGCTCGTGTGAGCATTATGAGGAGCAATTTCATAGGCTGCCGCCCAAAGATCGACTTGATTGGACCATGCAAAACTTCGCTCAGCGCACTTGTGGGCCATAACTGCAGCGATGACACTCACCAAAATCCATCTCCCTTCAATTCGTTGCCGGCGTTGTAGCCCACTGAGAGGAAACAGGGCTCTAAATGGCAGGTATATGCTGAGTAAGCCGTCACACCAACCACTGAAAATTAGCCCGTAGCCCATGCATACGCCGAGAGAAGGGAGATAGGCCACCCGCTCAGCCACAGTTGTTCCAGTCACAACGAATAAGTTTGACGAGAGAAGGAAGGGGAACGCATAGAATGCAAAACATGTGAGTACGCGCGCTTCAACGGCTGTTTTGTGGTCAAGACGAGCATGTGTACCAAGTCGTGACAGAAAGCCAAGCCTCAAAATGAAGAGGCACGCAGCGAGCATAGCAATCACGCCGAAGAGGCGCGGATCTTGGAATGGATTGCAAGTGCGCATGAGAGGAATTGACGGGCCACTCCAATCGCAACTAAGAACTGGCCTCGGAGAAAGGCAACTGCCTAAATAATGGGCCCACACTACAGCCATCGACAGCCATCGAAATAGGCCATGCACACCATGGTCGCTACCAACAATTTCTTCGGGTGCAACGTAGTTGTGCGGTCGCGGTAGCACCACATTTGAATGATTTATCTCTGCAAATTTGCTTGCTTTGCGCCATTCTGCCCATGCAGGTTTGAACGGTTCTATGGCCTGCCGATTCGAGTTGTACCGAAAACTTGGTTCATGACCGCCGTTCAGAGAGTTGCGCCATGAGATCAAACATACTACACCAACTGCCAAGAGAAAAGTGCGTATGATCCACCGCCTTAATCTAACTTTTGGAGGAATTGTATGCGAAGACTTGTCGGCCAACTTTTCTGTCCAAGGAATGATGTAGCGAAAATCAAGAAGGCTAAGCTGCGAGATGCAAAAAAAGTCCCAAAATGAGCATAGCATTGGTAATGTAAATCCTGTTTCTTTACTCAATACTGAGAAAAGAGAAAAGAGCGGAACCCATAGAATGAGAGTAATCCAAAGCAGTTTTCGAGGCCATAGGCAGCCAGACTGGCGAGAGATTCGCTCCTCGCGACTTAAAACTGCTGCATAGACCCAGAAGCCCACCAAATACATCAAAGCCATGAGCACGTCGGCTCGACCTGTTAAATTTTGCACAGCTTCTGAGTGTACAGGATGCACCGCAAATAATAATGCAGTGATCAGTGAAGCTCTCTTGTCAAATTGCATCTGATCATCATTCTCAAGCGAACTTCCAAGCCCACTTCTAAATGCATGCAGCGTAACTGGAATTGTCAACACCGACACTGCAACGTGCAGGATCACGTTAGTCAAATGAAAGCCGAAGGGCTTAAGCTCGCCCCATTCGGCAAGAGACTGCTGGGCGTTGATATATAATGTAAGCGATGTGAGAGGTCGGAAAGACTTGTGGCTTTCTGCACTGCGAATATCGTTTTGTCCCCAATAGTCACGTCTCCAGATTTCTTCAAATGGCACTTGTCCTAGGACTACTGGGTTGCTCGTGATTGTACCTCTATCGTCATACACAAAGTCGCCATTTAGACAGGTTGGGTGAAAATACATAATGCTAGCTGCAAGTGCAACAATGACGCAATGAAGAATGGGCCCCATAGGACGTGTAAAAATCAACTAACAATTGCGATTTGTATCCTACCAACGACAGAACTACAGTAGCTTCTTTGCCTCGAATCTTCTTGCCATAATTGTGGCAAGCATTGGAGCTGTAGTCGACACATTCAACCACTGCAATCAATTAGCGTAGGATACTTGGCTTTAAGATCAACTGCGTACAGTCTGCAATGCGTTATACTCTTGAAACTCTGTATCATAGCCATTTTTGTACAGGTTCGTGCGTCTGTACAGTACAGTACGTACAGTCAGTCAGGTACAGTTTCAGAAGAAGTGCTCGATCTTGTGGATACAGCTTGATACAGCATGCGAACACAGCATGCGAACATCATGCAAAGACGCCTATACTGGCTGGCTGCACTTCTACACCGTAGGCAGCCTTAGTTGATCCTGAGGTTATCTCTTACATACTTATACGATTGGTTGAGTGCCATCATAGGGGCATGTTTACTCGTTATCACTTATCTGGCTAGCTCGAGAGGGAGTTTGTTGGAGTGTATAGAGTATACCAAGGCGAACAACTCAGACAACTGCGATACGGCCAATCATTTAAAGTGCGACGAGATGCCGAGACAAATATCTGTGTCGCGGCGAATATCTGCAGCACCGGCCTTACCGGCGTCTTTATCACCAAATTCAGTCAGTGAGCTGAAGGGTGAGCTCGATGACAAGACCACGAGTGCTGCTATCACAGAAATCAAATTCAGGCTATTCAAGCAGCAGGAACAGTCTGCTTTAGAGCAGTCGCGTGAAGGGTTCGACAGAGAAGAATTGCCACACTTAATGCAGCAACAGGCTGCAACGATAAAAGAGCTGGAAGATGCACTAGAGGTAGAGCAACAAAACTCAATGCACCAAGCTGCTTTTGCTTGTGCTGCCTTTGCAGAGAAAGAATCTAGGTGGGCGGAAGACGAAGCAGATAGTCAAGCACAAATGTTCGAGTCTGAAGCGCGAGCTTTGAACGCTGAAGTTGAAGCAGCCCAAGCGAAAGAGCTCTTGAAAATTGCGCAGGGTGAACTCGTCGAGTCTAAAAGGGAACTTGCTGCTACAGAATGCGAGCTTGCTGTAAGAGCTGCGAAGCTGAATGAGCAGAGCCAACTCGCAGCAAATCTAAAATTGGAAGTGGAAAGCTTGAAGAGGGAGCGGAATTATTATTTAGAGCGCTTGGAGGCCAAAGATGTGCTCTTGGAAGCAGCACAATTGCAGCTAGACGCATTTAGCATGGCAGCAGCTCGTACCCTGGAGACCTCACGACGCGAAGATGCCAAAAAAGTGACTGTTGAAGATAATCATGGCAATTTGGTAATCTACGGAGCTTCAGAGATATCCGCACATGTGCCCATTGATTCTATATCTCATTTTGTGTGGTTATTTAAAGTTGGACGTCTTCATTGAGATGAATACTGCACTGTCTGTCGAGATCTCGTATCCAATTCACTTTCCCATCTATGTAAATTGCCTCACCATTGCTTGTGATCCTTTTGTTACCCAACCATATATACTCTTCCCTACCTACTTTTTCTTCAAAGCATGTTCGTTCGATTTTTTTCGTTTTCTCGGTACATCATGAAGTTCTCACTAGTCCCTTCATAGGATGTTCCATTTCAACCTCCACTCCACATTTCCATCTTAACAATAAGAGACCAACCTGACCAGCACTGTAACTGCCATGTAGGAGACGAGGACACAACCGGCTACCAATGATAGACACTGGCAGTCTAGCCAGAGAGTTTCAGATCCAGATACTGCTGTCAACGGTTTAGAGGTTGAACCAGGAGTGACGCCAGCGGCACATATTGACGTTGCATTGGCATCTGGCGGCAACACCAGTGAGGGCTCGCCATCAAAGAGGACCAATGTTGCTGTGGCATTAAGGTGGCAAACAATATCACCTTCCTTTAATCATCGTATAATGGTTTTCGTATGCCTTATGTACGATGTTGTTCGTTTGAAGAGTTAACTCGAGTGCGTCTTCTGAGTCACATTGTATTTCTCAGATAGTGCAATCTTTTTCTTTTTCTTTCGCAGAAAACGCGATCTACTCGCTTCTACCGTTACATGCAGCAAAAGCCGGAGAAACCCAACGAGCAGAGTAAGCCCTAAAACGCAGATATTTTTTTTGAGTCGAATAGAGGACAAGAAAATATTACCAACTAATTGTGCACGCCCAAAGAAGAATCTCACAAAACTTTTGCTGAAACGTTATTGTTGTTGGTGGCAGTTCTACGGCGTGTCCTGGCATAAATCTAGTCGCAGTTGGCTAGTCCAAGTTGTTGTTCCTGGTAGTCTAAAGCGATACCATGGGAGCTTTCAAGACGAAATTGAGGCCGCGAAGAAGTATGATGCATTGGTAAGAAGTCAGTGGCATATTTTTGCCAGCGAATTGCTTTCTCTTGACCGCCCGTTGACCTTTCATTGGCAGGTGCGTGCTCATGGAATGACTGCCAAGCCTTTAAACTTCGACTCAACGCCAGCAGAAGTTGCAGCGGGGCATCACCAAGCCAAGAGTTCTTCTGTCTACACCGGTGTTTATTGGTGTAAGTCTCGTAATAATTGGGCAGTGGCAGGAAACACGAACGGTGAACGGATGAATCTTGGGTGCTATAAGAATGAAGTTGAAGCAGCTCGTGCCTACGACAAATGGGCGCGTACGTTCGGTAAAGCCCTCAATTTTCCGGCAGATTTCGAGGTGATCCCTGAGGCCAAAAGTCGTGCTCGCACCGAAAGGCTTGCTGCTCTTCGCTCTAAAACTGCTACAGCTGAGGGCGAGACCGGATGCAGCAGCTGCTCCATCACAGTTGATGATTCAGCTGATGCACTGCATGACAGCGATCGATACAGCGACAGCGACAACGAGAGCGAAAGCAACAGCAGCAATTGCAATAGCAGTGATTGCGATAGCAGTGATAGCAGCAGCGGCGATGACTGCAAAAGGAGGAAGAAAAGAGGGTCATTCGGAGGCCGTGAAAGGAAGGGACGAAAGGACGAAGATTCAGAAGAAGAACTATCTGAATACGAGCTCCTCCGCCTTCAAAACATAATCCGCAACAAGGCCATGATGGAGGCACTCGGTCTGGATAAATAATGACGGAGACATGGGAGAAAAGAACGCTTGCGCGGCACAGGGAGATTTTACGTCTTCTTCAAGGAAAAACTTGATTTGAGACCTCTGTAATAAGTAAGCATATTGGATTGGATTTTCATTTGGAAACATGATCGGCACATGGTCGAATATAGGATTGTTGGATATGATGCATAATAGCGGGTCGCTGGAGCTATCGTCCCTCAAGCCTCAAGTCCAATGAACTTTCTGGCTCGATTTCATCCCTGGCGCACACGGCGCACACGCTCACCATCTTTATGACGTCCTGACGACGAACACAGCCAAAGTATACACACCGTAGCAGAATTTACTCGCAAAAATAAAGCGTTCCATGCCTCTTTACCTCTTCGATTCCAGCACGATCCGGAGAATACTCGAAGATTTCAAGAATTAGGGCTGCACTGGTTTCTTATCCTTATTGTGGCGCATTTTTTTCTTTTTGGTGGTGGTGCGAGTACTCGGGAGATGTAGAGACAGAGACACGTCTACGCTGCAAGGGGAATTATGATTTATTGATCTGCGCTCTGATGCAATCTACTCTTTATCTCGCCTTTTTCCACGAAATATGAATTTCCGTCTAGACATCTGGATCTAGACTTCTTCTGCTTCTACAGGAATAGGCAGGAGCAACAGCAATAGGCAGCGATAAGAATAAGAACCTGAAGAGGAAGATATTCGAGATGACCGGACGCAAATGGGCAATACGAAAATATTAGCAGGCTACTTCCAAAGTCCAGTACTAATCGTAAATTAGACATATCAAGAAATATTGTCAATATCATTGACCCGCTGCCGTTATCGAAAGCGCCAAGAATGAGGAACGCCAGAAGATTTGAATTTTTGTTTTTATTAGAAAAATAGAGTGTAGTGATTGAGATTAGGCCTTAAGGCCATCCGCGGTGTCCAGTCAATCGTTTAATATCTAATATCATCAGTTCGCAGTTCGGGCAAGCAAACTCGCTGGCCATCACTCTTGGGTCATGATCTATAATGGAAGTCGTAGCAGCCTCCTTATTATCGAGTTGTTGTAAGAACAGATAACAGGACAAACAACGAACAACACGAAGCATGATTCACGAAGAATCACATGCGAACCGCATGGGCCAGATCACCAATCAGCACTTAGCTGATGGCGCAGCACGCCCGCTCAGGAGCATCAGGATTGGCGATAGCTTCTGCTTCTTTCTCGAGCAAAAGTTTGATGCCGTTGTACAGCTTGGTGACGATTTCCGCTTCGGTGATGAAAAGGCGGCCCGACGGCGAAATGTCCACGGTGCCGTCGGCGCCGATCGGGGTGTGCTCGCCACCGGTGCCCCGCACCGAGAGGCCTAACGGCTTGCAAACCTCTTTGGCTTTGGTGTCGGTGCCGTCTTTCGTCAGGCCTGGTAGCGCCAAATGCACTGAGGCGCGCATGCCGGTGCCCAGATTGGAAGGGCAGGAGGTCACGTAGCCGTACTTGTCGGAAGTGGCAAACTCGATACCGTCGATGCCTTCCACCAGCTTCAAGGCCTGCTCCAGACGGTCGAAGATGGAGTTGAGCACGAAGCCTTTGCCCATGCACATGATGCGGAGCTGGTCTTCTTCCCCGAACCAAATGATGAACCCGCCGTCAGCCGACTGGTAGCACCCGCGCCCGCATGGCCAGTCTCCCGAGATGCCCGCGGACTTGAGGTACGGGTCTGCGTCCATGTCCTAATGTGATGAGAGATAAGGAAACGGAGAGCACGATTAGCAAAGGAAGTAAGTGTCATGTACATGTAGTACACAGGAAGACGAGGAAGAACAGGGAGAGGCGTAGAAGTTTAAAAATAATGGGAGAAACAAATCTATATCGCGCAGCAAGCTTATTCGCCTTCGCGAAGTCATAATAACGTAGACGACCAGCCTCTTGACTTTCAAACCTTCCCTTAAATCTGCAACAAATCAGCAGGCAAAGCAAAAACTTCACAATTAATTGCATACCTTGAACATCACGTGCGCGTCCACCAGCTCCTGGTATTTTTCTGGCGAAATGAAATTCGGGTTCTTTTTGTTCCCCGTCACCACCTTCCAGTCCGCATGCGGGGTCAACGAGTAGACCTGCCCCCCGTAGTCCTCGTTGTCCACCAGCACTTTGAAGGCGGTCAGCATTTGGGCTTCAAACTTGATCCGGTCGTCGCGCGACATCGCCCCCGGAAGGGGGAAAGTCTTCAAATTGCGGCCCACGCGCACCCGCATGCTCAGCTCCTTTTCCAAGCCCAGTTTGGAGATGTCCAATTGGCCGTCTTCGGGCAAGCCTTCGACGCCCGCCAAGGACCAGTTGGTGGTGTGCTTCTTTTTGCCGCCCGGGTTGTTGTGGTAGTCGTTGCACACTTCGTCGAAGAAAAAACCGAGGTCGTCGTAGTCTCCCTGTATCACCAAAAAGTTGAGTAAGGAGACACAAGCATTGTAAGCAAGGAGATCGAGAGAGAAAGAAAGAGAAAACAATGGAGTTAATGTTGCTAGGCCTCTATGAAGGCTATTGCTTTCTGAGATCGCGTTTGGCAAAACGATGTGCCCTCCTTGTCTCGTACTCTAGGCTTGGGGACGCTGACTCAGCCCCATACCCTCTACCGAGAAAATCAAGGACTATGAAAGCACTACACTGTAAGCTTACACGCTAACTCCTGCACTCACCGGAGACATGGCGTAGCAGCCGAGGCCCGAGTCGGGGTTCTCGAGGCCGGTGTTCACGCAGTGCAAGAGCCGCTTCAAAACGCTCACCTCCAGAGTCTCCAACTTGTTGTTCTGAGAAAAGGAAGGCGCATAAACATACAAACATGAGAAGAGAGGATAAATATTGGGTGCATTTTTAATAAGAGCACAACACTATACTGCTTCATACGCTAAAGGCAAAGACTACAAAAATGCCGCATGAGTCATGACGAAAGTAAAGAGCGAAAAGAATAAATTGGCCACGAACCTGGTGCAGCTTGAGGAAGTACTTCACGGCGCGGTTGTCAGGGTTGGATGCCTTGATTTCCTGGGCTTTCGCGACCTTGGCCAACAGGAACTCGTCCTTTTTCTTGGTCTTGATCATTTCCGCTGCTTGCTTGCGATCCTCCGCGTCAGCCAAGCCCATCATACCAGCTGAGACCTCAGGCGCCACTGGCGTGGACTCCTTTCCGCCCATGCCCGCTTCTTTCTTCTTGGGAGGCATGAATCAACTGGCTGCAGGCAATAGGTTCCAGCACAGAGGGTGGCCCAGAGTTATGAAATGCCCGCAACGTGTGAATGACGAGATGAATAAAAGGATTTACAACTTTTCGCTAGGTATACAACCCATTGGATTTAAAAAAACTAGCAGGCTGTGGCGCCAAGTGTACGAAGGGACCAGAAGAGAATTGCAACGACCGCACATGCCATTAGGCTCAAGCGCACAAGAGTTCTGATAGCGATGTCTATTGACGAAAGCAGACAGTGTGAAAATAACAAAAGTACGAAAATCCCGTCTACATTCGCTAAGGATAGCAATGGTCATGCCATCATTGCCAATGATACGCAGGACATGGCCTACGAAAAATAAATGTATTAAGCACGAACAAGAACAGCAAAAGCCCTCGGCTCTCTGGGAGGTCCACTCACGTGTCCGCTTCGTGAGCTGCACTACTTTTTCGTTCAAGGTGTGAGAGAACACGTGCAGCACCTCGTCACATTTGGAAATATTTCTTCCCGGGAGATTCTTTGCCGGTGATTCTTTCGACCAATGGCCGATTATGAATTTACCGAGGTGCATTCTTGTCCTCGTTATTCTGTCGAATATTTTTTTGATGTTTGCAGTCGGTGCCGACGACTGACAATGGACAATGGACAATGGACACTCGACGAATAGCCTCCTAAAAGCAGGGAGGGTATGGAGTATACTTTATGTGTTGCATAGCCCAAAACGTATAGGCTATGATCACTGCTAACTGCCGTTGCTGTTGAAGTCCTCATACTAGCGCAAAGTGACCTCCTGCGAGCTTGAATAGAGTGGGAATCGAACGAGGGTGACCTTTGCGCTCTTCTACGCATTTATCGCAACGAACTAGCTACGTTAGCATTTAGAACGAGGCGAGCACGCAAAAATGCACGCTGCAGTATTCGATTTGTCCAATAGCCACGCCACCCAGAAGGCTTCTATGAGTGATGTGCTCAAGAACAGCAAGCTTCACTCGGGTCCTCCGAATGACAGTGGCAGCGGCGGCGCTACCCTTCACAAACCCTACGACGAAAGGAGTGCACAGCAATTTGAAGCAATTGGGAGCGGGCGCCTCACGGACGGCTCGCCCATTTCCGTCGCATCAGCGGGGTCTAATCCGCCCACAAGGCGCACCCGCCCTCTACCGCCCCACGCTCGCAAGCGTACAGCCTCAGCCGACGATCTCCTTGCTGCTGCTAGAGCCAATGATTTACCGTCTCGTAGCAGCAGCGGAGGTTCTAAGACGCCTCCCTTGAGACCGGATCCCAACGGGGGTTTGCAGACGATCTCGCCGTTGCAGCAGCCACCGTCGGCAAATGGAGTAGGTGCAAGGCAACCTGATGGACACCATTCCGGCGGCAGCGGTGGACGGCGCACTCAGTCAGCCAACGATGTCCTCGGCCCACCTCGACGATCTCGCTTTGGACCGCCGAAGACTTCGCCTCCCATGCTCGCCGCACTTTACGCCGCCGCGAAAAAGAAGGAAAGAGAAAAAGCATCGGCATCGGCTGGAGAAGGAGGAGGTGGAGGAGGCGGGGGAGGTGCTGGTAGAGGAGACCTACCGCTGAGCCTGGGCGACTTAGTGCAATGGAAGGGTAGCGACGCAGAAATTCCGCGAGGAACAACGGGCTTCGTGAGCACGATCTGGAACGATGGGAGCGGCGACGTCGAGTGCGTGTTTGGCTCCAAAAAGTTTACCTTTCCAGCCTACCGATTGCAGGCGATCGAGAGGGAGGGCCCGGTCACAACTACAGGAGCGGCAGCGGCAAGCGGAGGAGTCAGTGGCGCTAGTGCTGACAGCAGTGGTGGTGCCAGTACTGGTGCTGTTGTTGATAGCAGTGGCAACGAACAGAAGGAAGCACGCAAAGCGATGCGCGCAGCCAAGAGAGAAGCGCAGCGGCGACTGGTACTATGCTAGAGTACTACATGTTGTAGATGAAAGAGTGGATTGTAGAATACTTGCTCACTCTAAAGTCCTTCCATCAACCCTCGTACCTTTCTGCTCATAATAATCTTGTCTGTATATTCTCGTGCTTGAATTCGCAAAACAATGTTTGCAACCCGCTGAGGTACTTTCGATTGACTTATCTTTTAATGCTGCCAATGCCTTCCCCCTCTACTTTTCATTCTATCAGGTGCGAGATTCCATGGACTTCGAAGAGTACCTCCGAAAGCAAGCGCGCTCTTCCAAAGAAATTGAAGACTTGAAGAAAATGCGCGCTCAAGCCAAGGCTTCTGGCAACAATACCACAAATGCCATGACTCGCAGCAGTCGAGACAGCCGGAATAGCCGGAACAGCCGGGAGCACCGTAGTAGCCGGGATGTGACCTCGTCTTCAGGAACAGGAGGAGGAGGAGGATTAGGAGGCAGCAGTGGTGCTCGTAGTCGCGGGACAGGCACTAGCCTAGGCAGCACCCACGGTCATGGCTACAGCAAAGGATCAGCGCGGCGGAGCGGGGACCGGCACTCTAGCCCTCGCGAAGACGACAACCAACGGTGTGTGCCACTTTGAACTGCCCCCCTTTGCTTTCCCGTCTTCCTCCGCCATGCCTTTTTGCCCACTTGCCTTTTGATAAGTTCATTGCACTCTCTTTGTGGTGGTCGTCTCTAACCCACATGTTTATCTTTCCCAGGTTTGACTTGCTCAATTTGGCGTCGGTTGACGCAGCTCGCACTTCCACGGCCATGAAAAGGGCCGAGCGCCACGCTGCGAAGTCTGCCGAAGATGCGAGGGCAGCCGCGGAGAAGGCCTCTTCCTCTTCATCTGCATCTTCTGGCAAGGGAATATTCACGAAAGCTGCTGCATCAACGCCTGCTCCAGTTGCTCCGGCAGAACCAGCGGCCTCCAAGAACAGTTTGTTGATGGCGGGGCAGGAGCTGATTGAGCTGAAGCTGGCAGCAAAAGCAGCCGCAGGGGCCAAGGCTAAAGCTGCAGCATTGCCGTCGTCGTCGTCGTCATCGGAAAGACAGAAGCCGTCGGGACAATCGGTGCCGGCGGCTCATCCGGCAGCCCAAGAGACGAAAAAACAGCAGCCGACGCCGCCAGACCATCACAAACTTTCCGACGCAGACGTGCGGCACCTCCTTGGCAATAACCCTAGTGGTCGCAGCAGCTCTGCGAAGAAGCAGGAGCCAACGCCGCCCTCAGCTAAGAGTCCTCGGGTTGGCGCCCTATTTCCGCCGGCTCATCCTCCTGCTGCTCCTGCTCCTATC